>Ga0210406_10008253_pt1 | contig 10439 bp, 10 predicted proteins | sample IncBWC30MmetaG_FD_155454 | JGI IMG/M metagenome (GOLD analysis project Ga0210406, IMG submission 155454) | Forest soil microbial communities from Barre Woods Harvard Forest LTER site, Petersham, Massachusetts, United States - Inc-BW-C-30-M | ecosystem: Environmental > Terrestrial > Soil >... | reverse complement strand
CCGTCAGCTGGATGACGCGGTGGGTCTGACCGACACGGCGGCCAATACACTCGCCGATGCGCGCACCGGGAAGAACATTCGCCACTTCTTCTGCGCAGCAAACGACAGCCCGCCAAACTGAGGCGGCGCCGCTCGTAACGGACGGAGTGCCATGTCGCCTCACTCTTCCCATCGCCGGTTCGGACTGCGGACGGTTGCGTACATATGCGGCATCCCGAAAAAACCACAGCCACGAGTATCGAGCGGCGCATAGAACGGCCTTGGCGCCCTCCGGCGTCCCTGCGACGAAGGCGGAGCAACCGAGCTTCCTCGTAGCTCAGGTTCACCGCCGACTGGCGGAGAAATCCCGTTGCCGCATTTCGACGTTTCCTCTTTTCTGGCCGCGGCGATCGGCCTTCTCGGCTTTGTGTCGCTCTGTCTCCTGGTATTGGTCGGCTCGGCATCAGGTCGATCGTCGCGTTCCTGGTGGCGGGAAGTTCTGGCGTTGCGCGAATTCGCTGAACTCGGCGTTATCCTGCTGCTGTTTCTGATCGGTCTCGAAATAAAGCCGTCACAGCTGAGTAGTTTGGGTCGCGACGCGATAAGCTTCGGCCTGCCTCAGATTGCCGTCTCGGCAGGGGCTATCAGCGTTTACGCTTGGTTGTTTCTCGCCCGGTGGGATACCGCCGTCGTGCTCGGTCTAGGCTTTGCCTTGTCCTCGACGATTGTCGTCGTCCAGATCCTACAGGATCGTGACGAATTGCATCTGTCCTGGGGACGCAAGGCATTTGCCATATTGCTCGCCCAGGATCTGGCGATTGTTCCGTTCCTGCTGGTTGTGTCGCTGCTGACCGAGCGAGGCGCCGGCGGCAGAGGCAGTTCGGCGTGGGTGTGGGCGAGCCTGCGCGCGGTCGTCGTCGTGGCCGCGATCGTCGTCGTCGGGCGCTTTGTATTGGCGCGCATCCTGGCCCTGGCCACGCGCCAGCAGAACGAGCCGGCCTTTGTCTGTGTGACGTTTCTCGCAGTTTTGGCCGCCGCCCTCGCCTCCGAGAGGGCCGGACTGTCGATGGCTCTCGGTACGTTCCTGCTCGGGGCCACGCTATCGATGTCGGAATTCGGTCATCGCATCGCGATGACGGTCGAGCCGGTCAAGACCACCCTGCTGGCGTTGTTCTTTCTTAGCATCGGGCTTTCCGTCGACCTGCAGGTAGTCGTTCAATCCTGGGCACCGCTGCTGTTGCATACCGCAGTGACCCTAGTGATCAAGTTCTCGATTATCTTTGCGCTGGCATTTTGCTTGCGCCTTCCCCTCGCAGAGGGTTTGCGGCTATCGCTGGCGTTGGCTCAATGTGGGGAGTTTGGCTTCGTCCTTTTCAGCACGGCGCAGTCAGGCGGGTTGATGACCGCCCAATTGACCGCGCTGGCGAGCATGTTGATCACAATTTCGATGCTGGCGACACCCTTCCTGGTCCGCTTCGGCGACCGATTGACCGCCTCCCGCTTACTCGCGAACAGCGCCGCCACTCACGGCGGCGCGGCGCGTGCGGCACCTCGGCCGCGTTTCAAGTAAGGTGTCCGCAAGCCGAAAGGAGCTCAGATGAGATTGAGGAAAAACGGCGACTACTGGCTTGGCATTTGCTCCATCGCGGTCCTTCTGACGCTGATGACAGGTGCTGCCGTCGCGGAAGAAAAACAGGCTCTCAGCCGCGGGCAAACCGTCTATGTCCCGGTCTATTCGCACATCTGGTACGGAAACGTTGATTCGCGGCTCAAAGCGTCCAAGCTGGATCTGTCATCGATGCTGTCGATCCGAAACGTCGATCCCGATCACAGCATCGTCGTGAACACGGTGCGGTACCACGACACCGACGGCAAGCTGTTGAAGGAGGATAGCCTGGCGCGCACCCTGGCCCCCCTTGCCTCGACAGATGTTTTCGTTGAGTTCAAGGACGACACGGGCGGCGCCGGTGCCAAATTCATCGTGGTGTGGCAGGCGGATGTGCCGGTTAATCCGCCGATCATCGAGAGCGTGAACACGCACTTCGTGGGTACGCAGCTGACCGTTTTCCTTAGCCGAGGGCTGCCTATCAAATAACGTAGTGGCCAACGGCAGTGGTGGTCATCTCCGAAGGGCTCGGCACATCGGCCGTGCGGGGTCTCGGACCAATGTCGGTAATGGGGCAACTCCGGCCCAAACCGCGACCAGAACCGATCGGCTGAAGTGCGCCGATTCCGGCCGTTCGGATGCTCGCGGGTTAATGAGTCAAGTCGACCCGGTGAAGCCATTCGCGGTCCGGCGAGACGATCGATCACCGTTTCGACCACGAGCGAACTGCTCAAGCCGACCCTAAGCGGCTATTCGTTGCTTTTGGGGACTCCTCAGAACGCTGATGCCTTGACGGTCGTATCGGCATTTTTCCACGCTTTGCCAAACCGATCCTGTACAGCGGTTGCTTCGTCATTACGGGCTTGAGCACGCAAGGACTGAGCCAGTCCGTACAGAGCCCAACCGTTTTCCGGGTGGCGGCGTAAGTCGTCGTGGTAGACGGTCTCGGCATCTTCAGCTCGACCGGCCTTCAATAATGCCGCGCCGAGCACGTGTCGGACCGGTACGAACCAGTCGGGGGGTTCGTCGTAGGCAAGCCGATCTTCGGCGTCGAGTGCTTGCGTCAAGGTCCTTATCGCTTCGCTATCGGCTCCCTGGGCAGCAGCGATGCGCGCCCTGCCCACAAGGGCGGCGACGGCGAACACGTCCTTAGCGATATTCAATCCAGCACTGTCGTCAGGCCCAGCTGACACCAAGAGGTTTTGCAACGCAGCAAGCTCCGCCTCAGCATCGGGGGTACGGCCCTTCGCCGCCAGAGCTATTGTCCTGGCGTAGAGATAGCCTGCGGTCAACCCGAGCAGCTTCGGATTAGGAGCCGGCTCGGCCAGGATCTCGTCCCACAGCCCGAACCGCACCATGCCGGTATAGAGTTCCGCCACGGGCCAATCGAGCCCTGGCATCATCAGCAAGGTGTCATCCGACGCGACGGCGCGTGACTTGCGGGCAGCATCGATCGTATCCGCCTGGCGACCCTGCATCGCCGTCGAGAACGCCAGGAACTGATAGTTGTGGGCCGTATACATCGATGGGTAGTAATCGAGGGCCCTTGTCTTCGCAAAGTAGGCGAGGTCGGCGGCAGCGCCTTTCCGGTTGGCCTCGGCAGCCTCTTCGTAGCGACCTACACGTTGCATGATGTGAGCAGGCATGTGTTCGAGGTGCCCCGCCGCCGGCATCATGCCGCGCAGCCGCTCCGCCGCAACCACCGCCTTCTCCGGGTGCGGCGACGCCTCCACCGCATGGATGTAATAGTGGTTCGCCCCCGGATGGTTGGGGTCTTTTGCAAGAACAGCCGCGAGGCGGGCCACGATGGCTTCCGTTCCCGGCGCGGGCGTACCATCAAGCTGCCAGAGCTTCCAGGCGTTGGTGTTCATCATCGCCTCGGCGGTCAGCACCTGGACATCCGCGTCGTCTGGAAAGTGCGTGGCGACCTCCTGCATCGCCTGCGCGTAGGCGGTCAGCACCGGCCCCTCATTCGACGGGTCGAGGGGTTGCGGCCCGCGATAGCGGCTCGCCAGCGCCTGAATCAGCGCCTGTTCGCGCTCAGGACGAGGCTTGCCAATACTGCGACACTCCGAATTTTCGGGTGTGGATTGGTTTATATTTGAACCTCGGACGATCCGAATTCAGGAAATCCGCCGCCCTTATACGGCCGCGCCGTTGCAGTCGGTCGTGGCACCCCAGGAACTACAGGACTTTGACTATGAGGGACGCGGCTATCCAGCGGCGCCCACTGCGTGACAACGACCGCAGACCTACCACGCCACAAGCCGTTGCGGAATTTTTTGATTTTTAAACCATCAGCCGCCGCACTGCGACCCCAGCCAGTGCGATGTGGTGACGAACATCATGTGCTAGGGTCGCGATCATCACCTCATTGGCGCCCGCCAAAGTGCACGCTGGAACGATAAGAGAGAGGGAGCTTCACCATGAGCGCAAGGACAGAGCAGAACAAGGCCATAATCCTATTTCCTGCAGTTGGTAGTTGGCAAAATCTGCGAATCCGTGCAAACGCAAAGACATGAGCACGGATCGAGCGGTGACCGCGAGGCACCCAACGGGTGAGCAACCATCAGTAGAGTACGGCAAGGAGCGGTCGGTGATCGCTGACACGTTTGCGGGCCGGGTTCACGTGGAATGGGAGGCGGGCGAGCGAGCCGCGGTTACGCCGTTGGGCCAGCTGCCATTTTTCATTGAGTATCTGAAACAAGGCGGGTTGTTCGACGGCTGGGTTGCGGGGTGCCCACTGTATCTGACGAGCCCGAACGCGCCGTCGAAGCGGGACATATTGGGGACAGTGATGTTGTCGGTGCTGGCCGGGCATCGGCGCTACGCCCACATCACGGCACTGCGTTGCGACCCGGTCAATCCCCCGCTGCTCGGGATGGCCAAGGTGGTGAGCGAGGACGCGGTCCGTCGGGCACTGGGCAAGATCGCCGAGGAAGCCGGGCGGGCCTGGCTTCAGGAGCAGCTCGACTATTGCACCCGGCCGCTGTTAGGCGAACCGTGGATTCTTGATGTCGACACGACGGTGAAACCGCTCTACGGCCATCAGGAAGGGGCGGTGGTTGGCTACAATCCGAAGAAGCCAGGGCGGCCGTCACATACCTACCACAGCTACATGTTGGCCAATTTGCGGCTGGTGTTGGAGGTCGAGGTTCAACCAGGGAACCAGCACGCGGCGAAGCATTCAGCACCAGGACTGTGGACCCTCCTGGATCGGCTCGGGCCGCAATGCGCGCCTTGGCTGCTGCGCGGCGATCGGGATTGGGGCAACGAGGGGGTGATCAGTGAGGCGGAGCGTCGCGGCCAGGCCTATCTGTTCAAGCTGCGCCTGACCCGGCGGGTGAAACGGGTGCTCGAGCGGGCGATGCGGGAGGACGACTGGCGCGATGCCGGGGCCGGCTGGCAGGGCAAGCACGGTGAGGTCCGCCTCATGGGCTGGAGCCGGCAGCGGCGGGTGGTCATGCTGCGCCGTCGTTTGGCTGGGGTGATGATGACCCAAGGGGACGCCGATGGTCAGCTCGCCCTCGGCTTTGTCGAGATCGACGAGGAGCACCAGGAAGCCTGGGAATATGCTGTTCTGGTGACCTCGCTGGAGGCCGAGGTTCTGACCATCGGTCAGCTCTACCGCGACCGGGGCGATTGTGAGAACAGCTTCGACGAGTTGAAGAACCATTGGGGCTGGGGCGGCTTCACCACTCACGACTTGACGCGCTGCCGGATCATGGCACGCATTGTCGCCCTCATCTTCAACTGGTGGAACCTTTTCGTGCGTCTGGCCGATCCCGACCATCACCGCGAGGCGATCACCAGTCGCCCGTTGCTGCTACAAGCGATTGGTCGACAGACCAACCATGCCGGACGCGCCACTGTGACGATCAGCAGCATGCACGGTGAGCGGGGTCGGGCGCGCCGGGCGCTGACCCGTATTGCCGTCTTCTTCGCCACGTTGCGCAAAACTGCGGGGCAGTTGACCGACCTCGATCGATGGTACCGCATCCTCAGTTACGCCCTCGTCAAGTACCTCAAAGGGCGCCAACTCGACCCGCCACGACGCCTACAGGCGGCCTAACCCTGCACGCAAAAGTCGAACCGACACCTCACCGGCTGAAGTTATTCGGCTCCAACTGCCGGATTTGGGATAATCCGTCGTTTCTTCGACGCATGGAACGGTCGGCAGCCCGATGCGTTCGACGACCTCATCGCTCCGGATGTTGTCCGTCATTGCGAAGCAACGCCGGGCATCGAGGCTCGGAGTCTTGATCAAATCAAAGAATTTCTGTGGCAGGATACAGCAGTTTTTCCCGATTCTGTCCAAACAATCAAGCTTCTGGTCGCGGAGGGCAATCTTGTCGCTGCATGGACCACCTATGAGGGCACGCAGCAGGGACCAATGGGCCCATTTCCACCTTCGGGTCGCAAGGCGCAATTTGATTTCGGGGCAGTATTCCGCATCGAAGCCGGAAAGATCGCAGAGTGGTGGGTAACCTGGGACAACCTGAAAATACTCAGGGCACTGGGGCACCTTCCGAGTGGCTTAAAGAAGAGCGGAACGCTCAACCGCATTGAGCCCGCCTTCCCAACGGCGGCTCCGGTCCCGGAATACTGAGTCGGAAGCGAGCAACAATGCACCCTGGATGGCTGCTTTACACGCGACGCGACCGCTTGTTTCGGCGCTGCCTCGACGGTCGGCTGTTGGGGCAACTCCGGTCCTTAGCACGGCGCGTCCGAGCGGCGAGGATGCGCCGCGAGCGGACGTTCAATTGCAAAGGGTGATACTCAGCCGAGCCGACGACGCCGACAGTCTTCATGTCTCAGCGCGCCATTGACCGGCCTCCACCCCGCGATGACTGTTTAATTGAGAGGACGGACGTCGCCGGGCAAGTCGGGTGCAGGGGACGGAGTAGACCGCGAGCTAAGGGATAGAACATGACCAATCGTTTCCATGAGGCCGATCGTCGTCGTTGGGACGCCGGCTCCAGTCCTGGCGCACCGTGCCGATACGCGTGGCATCTGGAGAAAGGCATATCGCAACCCCCTCTCGCGCCCTCCATGCGGTCGGACTCGAATGGCTCCGCGACATTGCCGGCAGAAAAGTCGCGGTGCTCGGAAGTGGCGATAATCAGGTCGCCTTCGCCCTGGCGGGCATGGGAGTAGCAGTAACCAGCGTCGACATATCGGAACAACAGATCGAGGTGGCGCGCTCGCACGCCGCTGCTTTCGGCTTGCGGATCGAGTTCATCCAAGCCGATGGTCGACCTGTCAGGCCAGGGCGACGCGACATTCGATGCGGTTTATACCGGGGGACACGTCGCGGTGTGGGTTTCCGACCTGCGCCGGTCCTACGGCGAAGCGGAGCGCATCTTGAAATCGGACGGCCAGGCGTGCGAGGTATGGGAAGGCGCACCGATGACCGGCCTACAGGGATTGCTTCTTCTGGTCGGCCGGCGGAACGCTCACCGGGCTGAGGAGCGTGCTGCGGCTATCGGATCGGCGGCGCGCCACCCCTGCCACTCAAGGCGGAGGCCGAGGGCGTATTTCATGACCTCCCAGGTTCGCTCCAGATCGTCGGCGCCGTAAGCGGCCAGTTAACGACCCCAACATTTGAAAATCGTGCAACCGCGCCGGCACGCCCCATCAGGTGAGGCGCGCTTCCTTATGGCTGTGGGCTCTAAACCGAGTTGGTCCCCGGCGGGGTCAGACAATCTCCTGCGCAAAAATGGAGTAGGCGAAACTCGCCGGATCGAGTGAGTCGATGGGCCCGTCAGGAGCTTCGGCGTAGGGGTACATCAGAAAACCGATCGGCCCGTCCTTTTGTCCTGGCAGTGCGAAGTCGCGCGCGTAATTGAACCCGACCCAATTCATCTCCCAATTGCCGAACAGCCGTTCTCGCAACGCCCTCACTTTCTCACTATCGACGGCCAGTTCTTCTTCAAGAACGACCTTTCGAACGTCCGCCGGGTCAACCGGCAACCATCCTTTGCCTTCGACAAACACTTCGGCGCGGCAGTGCTGTGCCTTTGTAATTTCGCCCGATTTTCCGAGCGACTTCGACACGGCCGAGTCGGCAACGCGGATACCGAAGAAGTCTCGCGCCGGCAACCCGGCTGCGCGCGCGAGCCCGACATACAGCGAGTTGATGTCGGCGCATTTGCCGCCCATGTCGCCACTCTCCAGCATAAACGCGATGTTGCCGAGACCGCAGCCACGCGTTTCGGCGCGCCGGAACGTGTTGTCGACAATCCAGTCATAGATCGCCCGGGCCTTGTCGAGCGCCGCAGAATGTGAGCCAACAATCTCGCGCGATTTGGCCAGCACAATGCCGTCGGTCGGCGAACTGGGTGTCGGGCGTAAATACTCGACCAACTCTTCAGGCGAAGCCTCAGGACAATACCCGGTGCGGTCGCGCGTCGCGACTCGCGCGGTGACTTCGATCTCGCGCGGCATTGCCGGATCCAACCAAGCGGCCGAAATGATCGGTGCCCGAGATCCGGGCTCCCACAGTAAAGATGCCACGGCCGGCGACCGCCAGCTCAATTCGAGAACCTTTTGATAGTCCAGGGCGTCCTGCGGCACCGGAATCCAGACCCGCACCGGAGGCTTCTGGCTCTGTAGTGTCACGTGGTAGGTGATCTCGAACTGGCGCCATCCCGGCGGTGCCGCAAGCGCGCTTTTCCCGAGGGCAGCCAAGGTGCCGGTGGCGGCGAGAGTCTTGAAGAAGTCGCGTCGTAACATCGGCACCGGTCTCTCCTGTGTCCAGCGCGACTCAGCAAAAGGGCGGTTCTACGCAGTCAGCAGTCTGAACTATGCAAGAAAGTGGACGCTCACGGCGACCCTTTTTGATCGCGCTGCATCGACAATAAGGCGTGCTCAACCCGCTGTCCACCAGGCGCCGACGAGTGAGGGTGGCGAAAAAGGGTCTCAACCGCATTGGCTCAGGAGCAGGAGGTGGGCGTGAAATGGAACACCCAGCGCAGTTGCCGGGTGAGCCAGGCACCCACCTTGGATCCTTGTGAGCGGCGTAGTTGTCGCATGGCGCGCCACCGCCACCAAGGGATTCATCCGCTTCCTCAATTGGATCGAAGCCGTCGTGCCGGCGGGCAAGCTGATCTACACCATCCTCGTCTTCCAATCGACCGACAGAACAAGGCTGTGGGCGGGTAGGTCGAGATAGAGCCTCCACCACATCGCGCAGCTTGGAGGCCAAGGCCGGGTCCTGGGACAGTTTGAAGTGTCGCACTCGATGCGGTTGCAGGCGATGCGCCGCCGAGATCGGCCGCACCGAGCGCAGTGACACACCGGTGGCTGCGGGCATTGCCCCATCCGGTCATAACACTAGATCGCCAGCTCATAGTGAGCTTCTAATCCGCTTGCTTGACACGCGCGCCAGCCGAGCGTTTAATCTCGAAAACGGTTAAAAATGGTGTTCAGGGTTAGGGGCAGGCGAAGGACCTCGTCGCGGCGTGACGACCGCCTATACCGTTCTCGTAAACACCACACCTCACTGCAGCTTTTAGGGAGGAGACCATGAACATTGGTCCTGATGCAGCTCGGAAGGCTGCCGCGTTGACCAAACTCTGCCACAGCACGCGCGACATTGCCGGTGCCCGCCAGCACCGTCCCTCCATGACGCGGCGTCAGTTCACCCGCACCGCTGGCGGGACTGCGGTCTTCGGCGGCGCGCTAGGCGCCGGTTTTTTGAAGCCGGCACTGGCCAGCAATTGGTCCTTCGCACCGGTTCCGATCCCCGGTGGAACGCCGGTGCTCAACGGTTTGTATCACTTTTTTGGCCCAGCTTCGGGAATGTCGGGAACCGGCGATCCCATCGATGCGGAGCCGATCACGATCACCAACCTCGACGGCTTTGTCGGTATTGCCTACCTCAGCGGGATGGTGACGCGAATTAACACCAAGACCCGCGAGAGGCTACGGCTCCCCTTTATGAACTCTGATATGCGGTTCATGACAGGCAATTTCCGGGGCACCGACGGGAATATTCACCAGTCAACATTCGCACTTATCTGAGTGGACGTCTTTCAGCTCCGTGCGGGCGATCAGACAGAAACCCAGATCCACGACCTCAACCCCACTCAATTCCCACAGGTCGGCCTGTTCTGGACAATCGAAGTACCAGGCCACAGCGTTAAAATAGATTTGGAAAAGGGCAGGGCTATCCTTCAGGCGGTCCATGTGCCGATCTTCGACTATGGCAACGGTATGAATTCATTGTTCGGAGGCGGACCAGACCCGATCCCTGGTTCGGTGTCGGTCAGAGTAATTTGGAGCGGCATGCAGGAGCAGGTGGACATCCACAATACCGATCACGTATTCGGCGGCTTCGAAGGCCATTTCATTCGAAATAAGGCGCAGATGGAATGGACCGCGACCGTCGGCGATTACAAGTTTGTGTCGGATCCGCTGGAAACGTCATCCAGTTCGTTTGCCGAAATAGGCTCAGAGCGAAACGGCTCCTTCTTCTCGGAAGAGGGGACGCAAACGAATTAGCGGCAGTGATTTCGAATGCCCGCGGCGCCGCTGTGCTGCAGCACCCAGGGATTCAAAACGGCTCAGTCGTTTTGAATCCCTGCGGACGGGTGATCACCGCTCGGCGCAGATCCGAACTCGGCCCGAGACTGAGATTGGTAGAGACCGTCGCCTTCGGGCAAATTAACCTGAGATCCCCGAGCGCTCGTAGTCGGGTCCGAGTCAGTCTTGTTCTTGCTTTGGTTCTTATGGGTGGCCAGTTTGGTCTGATGACATTCGTCGCGACCGCGGAGGGTCTGCTTCGGGGCATGACCGGCCGATGTTGTCGACTGAAGCGAGCGACTGCTGAGCGCCGAAACCGGCCGTTGGC
>Ga0210406_10008252_pt1 | contig 10441 bp, 11 predicted proteins | sample IncBWC30MmetaG_FD_155454 | JGI IMG/M metagenome (GOLD analysis project Ga0210406, IMG submission 155454) | Forest soil microbial communities from Barre Woods Harvard Forest LTER site, Petersham, Massachusetts, United States - Inc-BW-C-30-M | ecosystem: Environmental > Terrestrial > Soil >... | reverse complement strand
CCCCTACTTCAGCAGGAATTGTTTTACGAACATGACTGTGGCGTAGAACTGGAAGTCGCGGTTCTTCTTTTTCTGGAAGCCGTGGCCTTCGTCATTCGCACCCAGGAACCAGACTGGGGTGTTGTTCTTGCGGACCATCTGGACCATTTGGAGGGACTCGGTATAGGGGACGCGCGGGTCGTTCTTGCCGGCGATCACGAAGAGCGGTTTGGTGATGTTGTTGGCATGATTGGCAGGGGCGATGTCTTCAAGATACGCGCGAACTTTTGGATCGCGCTCGTCGCCATACTCTACGCGGCGTAGGTCTTTGCGGTAGCCGGAAGTGTGTTCGAGGAAGGTGACCAGGTTGGAGGGACCGACGATATCGACCGAACAGCAGATGCGGGCGTTGTAATTGGTGGCGACGGCCAGGGTCATGAAGCCGCCGTAGCTTCCGCCGGTGATGAGGACGCGCTTCGAATCGAGATCGGTTTGCTGCGAGATCCAGTCCAGCAATGTGTTTATGTCGCGATACGATCCATCGCGCAAGATGGCGTTGTCGAGCGCCAGGTAAGTCTTGCCGTATCCGGTGGAGCCGCGGACGTTGGGAAAGAAGAGCGCCACTCCCAGTTCGTCGAGGTAGTAGTTCAGCGCGCCGAGGAAGCCGGGACGGAATTGGCCTTCGGGGCCGCCGTGGATATTGATGATGACCGGGCGCGGGCCTTCGAACTTTGAGGGCGGACGGTAGAGGAAGCCGCTGATCATGCGGTTGTCCCAGGTCTTCCAGTGAACTAACTCGGGCTCGGGGAGATCGCGCGGGCTGAGGCCGCCGAGTTCGCTGTACGTCCAACGCTCGAGGCGACTGGTGGGGAGATCGAGGGAATAGACGTCAGTGGTGTTGCGGGCCGATACGAACTCGAAGCCGATTTCTTCGCTATGGCGCCGGAAGCGTGGTTCGACGGCAATGCCTGCGGGCAGAGTGGTGACCGGACGTTCGACCTTGCTCTCGATGTCGTAGGTGTGGAGCACGCCGAGTCCGTCTTCGTTGCTGACGAAGGCGATCTTTTTGCCGTCGTCGGAAATGTCGAAGCTCTGGACATCCCAGGGGATTTCGCTGGTGAGGTAGTCGGCTTGGCCCGAGGCGCGGTCGAGGCGGGCAAGACGATGGAATTCGAAGTCTTTATCGGTGGTGGTGTAGACCGCCTTGTCGTCGAGGCTGAACAGGCCGCGCTCATAGGAGACTTTCTCGGCGCCTTTCGGCGTAAGCGGCTTCTTGTCGCCGCTCGAGGCATCGACGATCCACAGGTAGCTCTCGTTGGCCGAGATCTCTTCGCGCATCAGGATGCTGTGGCTGTCGTGGGACCAGTCGAGCACTTCCCATCCGCCACCTTCGAGTTTGGCGACCAAGTGATCGGACTTTGGATCATGGGGGTCCATGACATAGAGGTCGACGTCGTTGCCGGTGCGGCGGGTTGAGCCGTAGGCGAGATGCTGGCCGTCGCGCGACCAAGTGGGATTCGTGTTGCGCGACTTGCCGTCGGTAAGCAGTGTGATTTGTCCGGAGCCGACGTCGTAGCGATAGAGCTGGTAGAACTCTCCGCCGCCCACATCTTTGCTGAAGATGAAGGACTCTCCTTTGGTGGGCTCGTAAAGGGCGTTGCGAACCGGGTCGGGATAGAAGGTGAGCTGCGAGCGGTCGCCGCCCGGCATCTTCACGACGTGAATCTCGGGTACGTCGGCGAAGCGGGTGCTGATAAGCATTTCGCGGCGGACAGGATGCCAGCTGGCAAAGGTGGCACTGCGATAGTTGTTGTAGCGCTCGACGCTTTCGGCGATGGCTTGGGAAATTTTGGGAACACCTTCAACAACAAGATTTTCATTGGGCGCGACATCCTGTGCGACGGCAAGAGCAGCTGAGCAGAGAACCAGGCAGAAGACGAGGCGGACCAGCAAGCGCTTCACGGGCAAGCTCCTCAGAGGCAGTGCGTGCGGGGGCATTGGGGAACCCGGTGATCTTATGGCGTGGCTGAACGATGCGTCAACTTGCAGGAGCAGTGGGCACGCACACCCGAGTTAAACAGTCCGTGGGTGTATGAATCAAAGCAGCAACAGAGCTTATCCAAATAGAGGTAGGAGACGGATGAAGGAACTGTCAACCCCGATCAGAAGTCGACATCTTCGGCGTAGTGTCGCTTGGCAACACCCGCGAGCGCTACCAGACTGCTTCCCACCAGGGCGAGCTTGCGGGGTGCGTGGCGATTGCCATGGCCAATGAAAGCCGAACCTGCCAGTGCGATGCTGATTACCAGAAGCGCTACTTTTACAACTCGCGGCGACATACGAATCTCCTCACCTGACGACAACACGGGTGCACGCATAGGGCCGAAGAAATTAGACCCGAACCATGAATGATACTGTCTTTAAGTCCAAGCCCTGGATGGGGTTAACACTGCTGTAACGCGCGATTTCGAGTGCCGTGCAAACTCCGCAGTGCAAGGTGTTGCATATGGTCCGCAGACCCTTAGACCCAGGATGGGTTTCTCAGGAGCCCGCAGACTCAGCGCGTGGCGCAGAGTTTTCGCGGATCAGGGTACCTTGGAAGATCGACTCAATTTTTTAAGGAGCAAACGGTCTGGACCCTCAGCCGGAAACCATGGTCAGCCGCGTCTCGATGGCGGCGTACGCGAAGTTGCTGCGAACCAACCGCAACTTCCGAAGGCTGTGGCTCGCGCAGATTGTGAGCGAGATTGGAGACTGGTTCTACACGCTCGCGATCTATAGCCTGCTGCTGGAATTGACAGGGCGTGCGGGTTCGGTGGCATTGGCTTTAGTGTTGCAGGTTTTGCCGCAAACCTTCGCAGGGCCGCTGGCGGGTGTGGTGAATGACCGCATAAGCCGCAAGAAGGTGATGATCGCCGCCGACCTGGCGCGCATGATCATTGTGCTTGCCATGTTGCTGGTGCGCTCGCGCAGTACGGTGTGGCTCGTTTACCCATTGCTACTGTGCGAGACGGTGATGGCGGCCTTCTTCGAGCCGGCGCGATCGTCGGTAATTCCGAACATCACGCGGCGCGAGGATGTGATTCTCGCGAACACGCTGTCGTCGACAACATGGTCGATGAACCTGGTGCTGGGCGCGACGCTGGGTGGAGTGGTGGCGGCGCTGCTCGGACGCAATGCCGTATTCGTGTTGAACGCAGTGTCGTTTCTGGTGTCAGCGTTGCTGATCCGCGGGATGCGGTTTGAGGAGCCGCATGTGGATCACGAGAAGCCGCTGCGGGCGGCGGAGTTGGTGGACTTCTCGCCGGTCCTTGAGGGAGCGCGTTATGTACGCAGTCGTAAGGGCTTGTTGGCGACCGTGTTTGTGAAGGCGGGCAATCTGGTGATTGGGCCGAGTTGGGTGCTGTTCACGGTGATGGGCCACAAACAGTTTGTGCTCATGGGACATGGATTGAGCCTGGAACGCGCGGGCATGCTGGGCATGAGTTTGCTGCTGGGAGCGCGCGGGTTAGGAGCGCTGATCGGGCCGCTGATCTCGGCGCCTTGGGCGGGGCATAGCGAGCGGCGGCTGGAGTTGGGGATTCTGCTGGCGTACCTCGCGACGGGATTGGGCTACACGTTGATTGGGTTCAGTCCGTCGGTGTGGGCGGCTTGTGCTTGCATCGCGCTGGCGCACTGCGGGGGCGGAACGAACTGGGTGTTCTCGACGACACTTCTGCAATTGCGGTCGGAGGATCAGTTTCGCGGTCGCGTGTTCTCGGCGGATCTGGGGTTGTGCATGTTGACGATTGCGGTGGGCGCGTTTCTTACGGGGCGATTGGTCGATGCCGGGATCTCGACGCGTGTGCTGGTGTCTGTGGCGGGAATTTGTATGCTGCTGCCCGCTGGATTATGGGCGTGGGCGATGCGCTCGATGCAGCAGACGAAGGTGGAGCAATGCGGGCTTGAGAGGGCTTCCTGAATTGTTGGATCGGAGACCATAGGGAAAATGGGAACAGAGTCGGTGGAGATCCGTCTGCTTACTGCAGACGATGCGGAGGTGTGGTCGAAACTTCGTCTGGAGGCGTTGGAGCGGGATCCAGAGGCGTTCAGTTCGTCGGTGGAAGAACATCGAAAGTTGAGAGTGGGGGATGTGAGACAACGCCTGACATTGGAACCTGAGAGCCGTTTTGTGATGGGCGGTTTTGTAGATGGAGAGCTTGTGGGGGTCGCGGGCTTCTATCGGGATACTGGTCCGAAGACCCGGCACAAGGGCCACATATGGGGCGTGTATGTAACGGCAGCATTGCGCGGGAGAGGCATTGGGCGAAGGTTGATGGACGCGCTGCTGGAGCGGGCTGCGAAGATTTTAGGGCTCGAGCAGATTCATTTGGCCGTGACTGCAACACAAGCCGCGGCAGCCGGGATGTATGAGTCGCTGGGATTCGAGGTGTTTGCGCGCGAGGCCAAGGCCTTGAAGGTTGGCGAACAGTATATCGATGAGGAGTTCCTGGTTCTGTGGCTGGGAACTCAACAGTAGCTCGGGGCGGCCCGCGCAGGATCAACGCGGTCACCGTGTGCGTGCACACCGAAGAGCTTTTAATCGCAAAGGTCGCAAAGAGAAAGGGGTCATGCCGGGGAACGCGGTTTGCTAGAGGTGGCGGCTGCTCAGGTCCTGCGGTCCTCAAAGGTCCTAGCCGGCGAGTGCTTCGGGAAGTGAATTCACCTGGTCGATCTTGGCAGCGAGGATGAAGTCGCTTTCAGTGAGACCGTTGATTTTGTGCGTCCAGATAGTGATTTCGGCTTTGCCCCAGGAGAGCAGGATGTCGGGATGATGGCCCTGCTCTTCGGCTATCCCTCCCACACGGTTGACGAAGTCGAGCGCGGCCCTGAAGTCAGGGAAGGCGAAGGTACGGGTGATGTGGTGCTCGTCGACCACTTTCCAGTTGGGGAGTTGGTGGCTGAGGTCGTGGAGTTGCTCGCCATGCAGCGGTGGCACGCCGCCTTTGCAGGGCACGCAGGTTTTGGAAGCTAGGTCGGACATGGAAGGCCTCCCGAACATGGGTACCATTCTACTGAGCCTTAGGGTTTTCTGCTTTTCTCTCGCGCCACGCGGCGGGTGGCCATTCGCAAGCTATTGATCGAGGCCGGATCTTCCACCTTCGCTCACGTACTGCGCCCAGGCTGCAGGCTTGATGTCACTCTTTCTTTGGCAGGGGTGCAACCAGCGCGTGAGGCAGGACAAATCGAACTGCGTCAGGCGACGAACGTCGGCAGAATCCGCTTCTGGCGTGAAGTAGCGTAGGTCATGAGGCATGGGCCATCGCAGCCGCCAGGACGCCCGACTCTGTACTGTGGATGCTGCTTGGGCATAATTGCGAGCTCTGCCTGATTTCGCACCGTTTTGGCAGCCCCGATGAGCTCATAAGGGCCGAAGTCCCCAGCTGCCGTGGGGTAAGCCTCAACCAGGAGCGCCGTACCGTACGATATCTCGCTGACCCTGAGTTCCTGAACTTTTACGCTAGCGCCGACATACGCTGGCCGTGGTGCTACGCGGGCGCGGAAGAGGACACGCTGGAGATCGTCCCACAAATGGTCGTCGTAGGCCATTGAATGCTGCAATGTGATACGGAAGTCGCACTGGTTGGGGTAGCAGCTGCTTTCGGGTGTGGTCCAAGGCGTCCAGTGATCATAGATCCTGCGGGCATCCTCGTACGAGGATGCACCGATTTCGAGAGACCGCACTTCGTTCAGTAACTGCTCGGCACGATGACGCAGTAGATATTGGCGGGCCCAGAACCAAGCGAGAGTTGCGACGAAAATGGTGGAGAGAGCCAGAAGAGCCCAGCGAAGACTGGCCGAGATACGGCGCGGTTTGATCACTTCTCATTAGACACCGTGGCTATGCTGCGTGGCCCAGCAGGGCGGACAGGAGTGTCCGCCCCACATATATTCGGCTTAGAACGGGATGTCTTCGTCCGTGATTGGGGAGGCGCCGGCGTGCTCGGGTTCGGGCTCGGCGGGGCGCTGGTCGAAGTGATTGCCGGCGCCGCTGCTGCGGCTGCCGCCTTCGGCTCCACCACCGCCGCCTTCGCCGCGTCCGCCTAGCAGGACCAGGTCGCTGGCTACAACTTCGGTCATGTATTTCTTTTGGCCGGTTTGTTTGTCGTCCCACGAGCGGGTTTGCAGGCGGCCTTCGATATAAATCTTGGAGCCCTTTTTCAGATACTCGCCGGCGACTTCGGCCTGGCGTTGCCAGAGCACGATGTTGTGCCACTCGGTGCGGTCCTGCCACTCGCCGCTCTTATCTTTGAAACGCTCGTTGGTGGCCAGGGTGATCTTCGCGACCGCAGTGCCTTGCGGCGTGTATTTCACCTCGGGATCTTTGCCGAGATTTCCAACCAGGATGACTTTATTGACACTCTTTGCCATGAGGGGCTGCTCCTTTTGCCCGAGGTCGGCCATGGGGCACAACCGGGAGATGCGGTGCGATGAGGGCTGGTGTTGTGAATATATCAGAGATGGTGGCGGTGGATTTTGTGCCGGTCGTTACAGGGCGGGTGGTTGGATGTCGGGGGGCACGGATGACGTCGCGATGGATGAGGCAGCGCCTGAAGGCGTGCCCTGATACGAGTGCTTTTGAGGGACTACAGTCTGCGTCACCCAGGTTAGCGCCACAGAACGGCGCGAACCTGGGACACCATCGGTGAGGGCTTCCACACCAAGGACACGAAGGTTCACGAAGGAATTTTACGCGGTGTTGCTGGCACCGACGGAGAGCAGATTCCTCACCGCTAAAGCGGTTCGGAATGACAAGACTTTGGAGGTGAGGCTCTAGGACAGAGCCTCGAAGCGGTACTCAGGCGCCGAAGATTTGGTAAAGCATCACGTAGACGATCACGCCGGTGACTGAGACGTAGAGCCAGATCGGGAAGGTCCAGCGGGCGATCGCGCGATGCTGGGGAAAGCGGTTCTTGAGGGCGCGGGTTAGGGTGATCAAGACCAGCGGGACGACCGTGATCGCGAGCAGCGTGTGTGAGATCAGGATGGTGAAGTAGACGGTGCGCCAGATGCCAGTGCCGGGGAAGTGCACGGAGCCCACGTGGTAGTGGTAGTAGAGATAGGAAGCCAGGAAGAGCGACGACGTTACGAGCGCCGTGATCATGCACGCGCGGTGGGCGGCGATCTTTTTCTGGGCGATGAACCATCGGCCGGTGACGAGAAGGATTGCTGATGCGCCGTTCAGCGTGGCATTGATGGCGGGGAACATTGCGTATTGTGCGGGAACGGGCATGAGTGGTCGGTCGTCTCGTGTGCGAGTGGTTGTCGCGTATGAATTGGTGCCGGTGTGAGTCGGTTTGGAAAGTAGAGCCCGCGCATCAGGCGGCGGGCTTTGTCGTCCTCCGGTTCACCATTACGAATGCCATGCCGAACATGAACAATGAGAACAAGAGCAGGGTGGCAATGCATGCCGCGAAGCGAAAGATCACCGGTCCCTCGGGAAAAAGCAGGTGGCGCAAGGCTTCGACCCCGTAGGTGAGCGGGTTGATGCGCATCAGGACGCGGATCCAGTAGGAGGCGCCGGAAAGCGGAAACATGGCTCCGGAGAGCATCCAGAGCGGGATCAGGAACAGGTTGATGATGCCGTGGAATGCGGCAGTCGAGTCCATGGGCCACGCGATGACGAAGCCGAGGGCGGTGAGCGAGAACGAAACTAACAGGATCACTAGGGCGGAGAGCAGCACGTTCACGAGAGTGAGATGGATGCCGATCAGTGGAGCGAAGATCAGACAGACGAGGCCCTGCCCTGCCGCGAGCGTCGCGCCGCCGAGGACTTTGCCGAGCACGATTGCCGAACGCGGAACGGGTGCGGCCATCACTGAGAGCAGGAAGCCTTCTTTGCGATCTTCAATGACCGACATCATCGTGAAGATGGCGGTGAAGAGCACGATCATGATCAAGACGCCGGGGTAGAAGTACGCCAGATAGTTCTGCTGGCCGTTTGGGTTGCTCGAACGGAACGATGTGCCCAAGCCGGAGCCGATCACCAGCCAAAAGAGCAGGGGCGAGGCGATCACTCCAACTACGCGGGCACGCTGGCGATAGAAGCGGACGAGTTCGCGCCACCAGAGGGTGAAGGCGGGGAGCAGAATTCCGGGAGTTGCTGGAGTGGTGACCGGGAGCGGAAGTGTGGCGGCGCGGGTGGTCATTTTCGGGCTGCCTTCTCCTTAGAGTCTCCAGAACCTCTGGACTCGGAGGGCGGTTCACTCCAGAAGCGGTGCCCAGTGCGGTCGATAAAGACGTCTTCGAGCGTAGGTTTGCTGACCGAAACGGATTCTATTTCGCCAGGGAAGGCTTCGACTACGGCGGTGATGAAGCGATGGCCGTGTTCCATTTCGATGCGGACGCGGTTGTCCAAGACTGTGGCGGGTACGCTGAATCGTGCCTGGATCCGTTGCGCGAGTTGCGCCGGCTCGCCGACAACTTCGAGGAGAACCACGTCCCCACCGATTTCGTTACGCAGCTCGGCGGGCGTGCCCAAGGCGACGAGTTTGCCTTCATTGAAGATGGCGAGGCGATCGCAGCGCTCGGCTTCTTCCATCAAGTGAGTGGTGACGAGCACGGAGACGCGCTCGTCGTCACGCAGGATCTTCAAATACTGCCAGAGATCGCGGCGTGCGCCTGGGTCTAAGCCGGTCGTGGGCTCATCGAGCAAGAGGACTGACGGGTGATGCAGCAGACCCTTCGCCAGTTCGACGCGGCGCGACATGCCACCGGAGAAGGTCTCGACCAATTCGTTGGCAAGATCGGCGAGGCCAACGCGGCCGAGGATTTCGGCGATGCGCGTTTTGAGCGCGGCTCCGTGCAGGCCGTAGAGATGGCCCTGGTGCCAAAGGTTCTCGTAGGCAGTGAGCTTTTCGTCGACGCTTTGCGCCTGAAAGACGACTCCGATCTGGCGGCGCAGCGCGGCGGCATCTTTGGCCGCGTCGTATCCCATGATGATGGCGCGCCCGGCAGTGGGCTTCATCAAGGTCGAGAGAATGCGGAAGAGCGTGGTCTTGCCGCTTCCGTTCGGGCCGAGAAGGCCGAAGATTTCGGCGGCTCGCACCTCGAAGGAGACCCCGTCGAGGGCAGTCCGGCTCTCGTAACGATGCAGGATTTCCTGGACGGAAATGACGGCTGAAGCAAGTGGGGTCGGGGGCGTGGGTGGTTCCGCGATAACAGGGGATTTCGTGGCCACAGCTTATTTTACGCTGAGAAAGGGTTGAGCATCATGAGGATGAACAGCAGCGGCAAGTAAATCACCGTAGCGCGGAGGAGTTGGCTGGCGCGTTGTTTGGAAGCGGGCGTCGAGATTGGCTCGGGAAGTTCGGTGAGTCGCGTGCCTACGTAAAGAAGGGCGGCGCTCATCAGGAAGGCGCCGATCAGGTAAACGCGGCCAGCCATAGAGAGATACCAGGGCGTGAGGCTGACGGGAATGAGGAGAACAGAGTAGGCGAGGATGCGGCGAGCAGTGGAGCGGCCGTCGGGTTCAACGACCGGGAGCATGCGGATGCCGCCGGCGGCATAGTCGTCGCGGTAGAGCCACGCGATCGAGAAAAAGTGGGGGAACTGCCAGACGAAGACGATGGCGAAGAGCGCGAGGGTTTCCCAGTCAAGGCGGCCGCGAGCGGCGGTCCAACCGAGGACGGCGGGCATGGCCCCGGGGAACGCGCCGATGAACGTGCAGACTGGGTGGACGCGTTTGAGCGGCGTGTAGAGCGCGAGATACAGGAAGGACGTGAGGATTGAGAGCCAGCCAGAGAGCGGATTCAGAATGAAGCCGAGGTAGAGCGCGCCGCCCGCGGTCAGAAGGGTGCCCGCGATCGCGCCATGCCAGAGACTCATGCGTCCGGTGGGCAGAGGACGGCGCTGCGTGCGACGCATAAGGGAATCAATTTTCGACTCCATCACTTCGTTCAGAGCGGCGGCTCCAGCTCCGGCCATGCCTACACCGAAGAGAGCATTGAGCAGGTGGAGGGAAAGAACGGGCATGCCCGACTTGCGAGCGGCAAAGTAGTAACCGCACCAGGCGGTGAGTACGACTAGTGTCGTGACACGAGCTTTGGTGAGTTCAGCGTAGTCACGGACGCGATTTGCGACCACGGTTCGAGCGAGCGGGATGGGTTGCGCGGCTAGGCTCATGCGGCGGCCGGATTCCGTTCTCCGGCGGGGACCGGTTCGGCGAAAGCGACAGGAACGTGGCGCCAGACCTGCACGGCGAGCACCACAGCAGTGGCGAGCAGCAGGGCGCCGACTGCGACGTGCGTGACGGTGGAGATCACCATAGGCATTTCGGGTTGGGCTGCGTCGCGGCCCCATTCCACACGGGTCAGGAAGGCGAAGAAGCCGAGGCAGAGCTGGGCGATCACGAGGGAAAGCATGATGATTGCGGGACGGCGGATGGCTTCGATCCGTGAGTAAATAGAAAGTGCCCGGATCG
>Ga0210406_10008250_pt1 | contig 10442 bp, 9 predicted proteins | sample IncBWC30MmetaG_FD_155454 | JGI IMG/M metagenome (GOLD analysis project Ga0210406, IMG submission 155454) | Forest soil microbial communities from Barre Woods Harvard Forest LTER site, Petersham, Massachusetts, United States - Inc-BW-C-30-M | ecosystem: Environmental > Terrestrial > Soil >... | reverse complement strand
GACCCAGCCCACGATATCGACCAGATCTCCTTTTTCGGGGGCAACGATGTTGTAGTCCGCTTGCCAACTCATGCCGCCGGTGACGTAGGATAACTCCGCGGGAAACTTGCCCGGCCTATCGGTCGCGACCAGCCATTCCAGGCGCGGCTTCAGGATCGCCTCAGCGGTAAGATCGGGGAAGATTGGCGTTCCCGGAAGACCGAAGCGCAACTGGCCTCCGACTTCAATGATGGGTTCCTCCTGGGCCAGAGACTGTCTGCTCCCATGGAAGTAGTCCGGGGGCACGTATCCGCTACGCACAACCCTTCCCTTCACAATCGTGTGGTCTGGATGTTCGAAATCGATTGTCTTTCCCTCGTAGAGGGAGAGCAACGAAAACTGAGACACGGGATCGGCGCGATAATTTTGTTCCAGTACAGTTACGGGATGTTTACCGCTGGGATCGCGAAGGATGACGGAGTCAGGTTCCAGATGCATGGTGATCTCGTTCACATTCACCTGGTTTTCGCCGGACTTCAGATCCAGCGGAATGTCCTGCCGTACCACCGCGAAGTCCTGGTTGTAAATAGTCAGTGATTGGGAAGCCTGCTGCGCATACAGGCTGCCGCAAAGGGCGAGCAAACAGACGAAGCGAGCGATCATGAAGGTTCTCTCCGCGAGAATGCCTGAGCCACTGCTGTTTGATTGTGGGAAGAAGGTAACCAATCCGGTTACCAACCAAACTCAGGCTACCTTCGATAGAACGCCGCGGGGAGTGACTCTTGCGGAGCGGGAGTTGAATCTCACTTGCCTTTAGCTTCCAGGAACTTCTCCGCTTCTATGGCGGCCATGCAGCCGCTGCCCGCGGCAGTAATGGCCTGGCGATAACGGCGGTCCTGTACGTCCCCGCAGGCGTAGACTCCGTTCACGCGGGTGAACACGTATTCGTGGGTCTTAAGGTAACCATCGGCATCTGTGTCCAGCTGGCCGGCAAACATCTTTGCGTTGGGGTCGTGGCCGATCCCGAGAAACAGCGCGCTAGTCGGAAAATCCCAGACTTTACCGGTCACTACATCACGCAACTTGAGGCCGGTAACTTCTTTTTGATGCGCATCGTAAACGTCTTCTACCACGGTGTTAAGCAGGAACTGAATCTTTTCGTGATGCTGCGCGCGTTCCAGCATAATTTTCGAAGCCCGAAAGGCATCACGACGATGAATCACTGTCACTCTAGTCGCGAAGCGCGTAAGAAAAAGCGCTTCCTCCATGGCCGAATCGCCGCCACCGACCACGACGATCTCCTTTCCCGAAAAAAAGAACCCGTCGCAAGTCGCGCACGACGAAACTCCATGGCCGATGAGTTGCTGTTCATGCGGCAACCCTAACCACCGCGCCGAGGCGCCACTGGAGATGATCAAAGTTTGCGCGTGCACTTGGTGAACGCCCACATGCAGCAGAAACGGGCGCTTGCTCAAATCGGCACTGGTGAGATGTCCCATGCGATATTCGGCGCCAAAGCGCTCAGCCTGCTTGCGCATGTTCTCGACAAGCTGCGGGCCCAGAATCCCTTCGGGAAATCCGGGAAAGTTCTCTACCAGCGTAGTCATCGAGAGTTGCCCCCCGGGTTCGTGGCCTTCGATGACAAGCGGCTTGAGATTCGCGCGTGCCGCGTATAGAGCGGCGGTATGGCCGGAGCATCCGGATCCGATGATGACAACGTCTCGAGTTTCGCTCATGGATGATGTCGCTGCAGATTAGATGGCCGATCTCAGTTTTTGATGCAACACCCTACCGCGGCGTCCTCGGTCCGCACAAATCCTGTCATCCTGCGCGAAGCGAAGCACCTATGCAGTTACGGCAGCGTCTGAATTCATCGGGTCGCTCGAAATGACAGCCCATACTACGTCGTGAATGTTAGCAAGACTGCTCGTTCGCTTGTCCACAATCGTAGAGATCGAATCACTTCTGTTCTTTCACCGGTTTACTCATCTTTGACGTTGGTTTCACCGTAACCTTCGTCTTCGATTCCCCGCCGATTTTCGCCAACTCCTCAGGCACAACGACTTTCACGCCCAAGCGGTTGCGATAGTTCGCTAACACTTCGGAGGCACTGCGAAACAGAGGCTCATACGCGCTCTGATCGGGCGCTGGACCTCCCTCCGCGGCCAAACACCGAGCCAGCGCCACCGACGATTTGCCAAAACGTTCCAGGCGGATCCGGCTTGCCGGACTGTTCGACCCAAGCATAGCTTCGGAACTCGTGACCGACGACGCACTATCCTCGATCGAAACCTGAATCAGATCTTTCGGGTCGCGCACATGAAGAACTAGCGTTTCCACCATATTCTGACCGTCGTTGCTGAAGGAATATTGCACTCTCGCAAAAAGCGCCTGCACCGCAAACTCCCGCCGCATGCGGACATACTTCGCCACCGAAGGCTCGCCTGCAGCATGGGTATTTTGCCCAGCCGACAGGAAACTCGGCATGTCGCTTAAGGTCGAGACTCCACGAGAAACTTCGAAATCGGAGCCGAACAATGGTTCCTTAGGAACGCGGGCCAGCGCTGCCGCGATCTCCTTCTGCTCCTCGGCGGAAGGGCTGCACACGTTCAGCATGTTGACCTTCACCTGGGGCTGGTTCGACTGCGGGTTGCTCGCCGGCTCCTGCGCCAAAACTTGCTGCGCATTCGCCAGCCCGAGAATACTAATAAAGAGGATAAAAAATAGAATTCTAGCCACGGCGGAATTCTAAACGACAATGCCCTGAATCCTGAACCCAAACCGCAATTCGCGGCACTCCACCGTAACGTCGTAAAATCAATCTATGGCAAATCTGACGCTAGTTTATGGCATGAGGTTGTTGCCCTCCGAGGATGTGCTCGAAGTGGGTCAGGCCCCGGTAAAGCTTTCCAACGGCCGCGAAGCCCACGTGACCATGCACGTGCTTGAGGGCAGCAAAGAAGATATCGAAAAACAATTGCGCACCAGCCTCGAAGCGTTCTTCGATCTTTATCCGGAGATATAGCGGGCGAGGCCCCGCTTAAGGCGCGCAGTTCGGCGTCGGCGGCGGCGTTGGTTTCCCGTTAGTTCGATGTCCCATCGCAGTTATAATCCTGATCTTCCGAGTACTGTCGGCGAACAGCATGCAAAGGTCCTATCCAGAAGTTCGGCTCCGGTTGATCAAAGCCGGATTGTGGCCCGAAGGCAGAATGGCGCGCCTGGCCTGCTATTTGGCGGCCATGGCCGCGGTGCTGTTCGGGTTACAGAAACTCATGGGCCTGTTCGCTCGCTCCTGGGCCGATCACCTGGGAGGATGGATCGGATTCCTCGTCTTCCTTTCCGCCCTGTTGTTTTTCATCCTCGCTTTTCGGGCTCTCCGGCGAAAGGTTTTGTGGCGGCTTCGCAACCGTCTGATCGTCACCTACGTCTTCATCGGCGTGATCCCAGCCGTCCTGCTGGTCGGCATGGCGCTGATCACGCTTTATGGGCTGGCTGGACAGTTCGCTGTGTTCGTAGTCACCTCCGAGATCCACTCCCAGTTGAGGAGTCTCGAATCGGCCAACGCCGCAGTCACCAATGAACTGGCAGCTCGTCTGGAGCGCGGAGAAAACCCGGCGGCCGAATCCCTTGCCGGACTCCGGAAGCGCGATCCTGCATGGAGCCGGCGCCAGGTTTGCGCTTGGTACGGCGACAAGCCTCTGCCCCTGTGCAATGAGTTCAAGGGCACGTCCCTCACACTCCCCGCTTTCGTGAAAGGCAGGTTTCGCGATATCGTCCGGGAGCGCGATGGACTTGATCTCCGCGTATGTTCTTCGCTTCAGTTGGCGACCAACAAGCTCACCGTGGTTACGAACGAACCTTTTGACAGAGAACTGGTTGGAAACATCGCAAACAACCTCGGCGAGATCACGCTCTGGGCCTCGGGCGTAACGTTCGAGCCAGATCCCTCCAACAAAGATGACAAGAGCGGTGTGCCCGAAAAAGCCAAGGGCGGAAGCACCATTCCTTTGAGTTCCAGCAAGCCGGGGAACACGGTCCAAACACGCCACGGAGACTTGCATCCTACCTTTAGCGTGGGCGCTCTTCCTGAGGCCACCGGCGCCTTTGATCGCGAGATCACCTTCGGCACGCCTTTGGCTGTGGTGAATTGGAATACCGGCCAGCAAGAAAAGGCCGGTGCGGTGCTCCAAGTAACGACGCGGCCTACGGTCTTATACGGCCACCTGTTCGCCGCGCTGGGAGAGTTCGTTCAGGGCGTCGCCTACATCCTGATGGCGGTCGGAGCTTTCTTTGCCATCATCGAGCTCATCGCTCTCATCATCGGTACGCGCATGACCCGCACCGTCACCGCCGCGGTGGCGCAACTGCACGCCGCCACCAGGCACGTCGATCGCGGCGATTTCAGTCATCGCATCCCCGTCAAATCCAGCGACCAGCTTGCCGATTTAGCCATCTCCTTCAACTCCATGACGGCTTCCATCGAGAAGCTCATTCAGGAGCAGAAGGAAAAGCAGCGTCTTGAAAACGAACTCGCGATCGCGCAGGAGGTCCAGAACCAGTTATTTCCGCGCCCGGTTTCCGACCTTGAGTCACTGGAAGTCCACGGATTCTGCCGTCCTGCACGTACCGTCAGCGGCGATTACTACGACTTTCTCACGGCAAGCTCGCACAAGCTGATTCTGGCGGTGGGCGACATCAGCGGAAAAGGAATTTCCGCCGCATTATTGATGGCGACAATCCACTCCGCCGTCCGCGCTTACAGCATGGAAAATCTTTCCCAGATGCGGGAGCCAGTCGCGGTGGGCGCGGTTGCCGGATCAGGCCGAATCATGGCCACGTGGCCCGAGGGCGTCGAGGTTTCTCCCGGAGCCCTGCTCAGCCTGCTCAACCATCAGCTTTACGAAAGCACTCCGCCAGAAAAGTACGCCACACTCTTTCTGGGAATCTACGACGGACGCTCGCATCACCTCACCTACAGCAATGGCGGACACCTGCCTCCCATCTTGATCGGCAAGGATGGCGCCATCCGCAGGCTCGAAGCGGGTGGCACCGTCGTGGGCCTGTTCGACAACATGACTTACGACGAGGGCGCCGTCGAAATGCATCCCGGCGAAATCTTCCTGGCCTACAGTGATGGCGTCACCGAGCCGGAAAATGATTTCGGCGAATTCGGCGAGCAACGCCTGATTGATTTAGTCCGCGACAACCGCGACCTTCCTCTACCCCAGATCAGTCAGATCGTCACCCTGGCAGTCGACAACTGGATCGGCGACAACGAACAGCCCGATGACGTAACCCTGGTGCTAGCAAGAGCGCGGTAAGGTAGGGCCGGCATATCCTGCCGGCCGTATTGCAGACGCCTCGCCCGCATACCCGAAATCGTCACCGCCGTCGATCGTTCCTACGAATCTCCAGCCCTCAAATCTTCTGCCCCTTCCACCGCCCCTGCTTAAACAAAATGGCGCTAGCCCCCGCAATCGCCCCCTCGGCCACCACGATCGCCCAAAACACCCCCTTCGACTGCATCTGCATCCGAATCGCCAGCCAATAAGCCAGCGGAATTTCCAAGAGCCAGAAGCCGAAGAAATTCACGATCGTCGGGGTGACAGTATCTCCCGCGCCATTGAACGCCTGCAACATGACCATGCCATAGGCATATCCAATATTCCCGCAGCTCACAATGCGCAGACAGGATGCCGCCAGCGGCACGACCGCGGCATCATGAGTAAACAAACGCACCACCGGCTCCGCGAATAACACGAACAGCACTCCCACCGTTCCCAGAAAGATCATGTTATAGAGGCCGGTCCGCCACACAGCAGCCTCCGCGCGTTCCGGCTTGCCCGCTCCCAGGTTCTGCCCCACGAGCGTCGCCGCCGCGTTACTCAAGCCCCACGAAGGCAGAATCGCGAAGATGACAATTCGAATCGCAATCGTGTATCCCGCCAGCGCCGCCGCACCGAAAATGCTTACAATCCGCACGAGTCCGATCCAACTGGTGTGCGCGATGGCAAATTGCAGAATCCCCGTCAACGAAACTCGAACCAGCCGCCACAACACATCAAAGTGCAGCCGCAGCTGCCGAGTGAGAATGTGAATCCGCTCCGTCCCCTTCAGCAGCCGGTAGAACTGGTAAATCACGCCGATGCTGCGCCCGATCAACGTTGCCAGCGCGGCGCCCGTCACTCCCATGCGGGGGAATGGTCCCACTCCAAAGATCAGGCAAGGATCCAGTACCAGGTTGATGACGTTTGACACCCAAAGCAAGCGCATCGCGATCGCCGCATCTCCCGCCCCGCGAAAGATCGCATTGTTCAGAAACAGCAGCAGCACCGCACCACTGCCGCCCAGGCAGATTCGGGTATACCCGCTGCCTACTGCGACAATCTCCGGCGATGCACCCATCAATCGCAAGAGTCGCGGAGCCAGCACCCCGCACGGCAGTCCGATGGCGAGCGCAACCATGACGCCCAGAGCAATCGCCTGCACTGCGGCAACCGCCGCACCCTCAGGATCTTTTTCTCCAATGCGCCGTGCCACCATCGCCGTGGTCGACAGACTCAGCCCCATGCCCACCGCGAACACCAGGCTGAGCATCGACTCCGTCAGTCCAACCGTTGCCACTGCATTGGCCCCGAGCCTTCCCACCCAGAAAACGTCGACCACGGCAAACAATGACTCCAGCACCATCTCCAACACCATGGGCACAGCCAGGAGCAGAATCGCCCGGTTCAAGCTGCCCGCCGTGTAATCGCGATGCGAACCGCGGACCGCCTCCATCAGTGAGGCCCACAGTGAAGTTTGCGGCTCGGCCGCGGTCGAGATCGCTTCCATAACTGCCTTTAACTTTCCGCATCCACTTCCGCGACTCCTTCGCGTCAAGCGTTGCTCTCAGACGGTCAATAAAAGTCAGTCAGGAGCCCCATGGCATGGCACAGGGCCAATCAGAATGGCAAATATGGCGAGGCCGAATTAGCGAGGCATGTACATGACGTTCCTCAGCCCGATCGGAAGCGTGGATCGTAAGCCTTAGCTCTTAGGCGTGAATCGTTCCGAACCGGGGTTCGCACTGGAACCGAATAGGCGGCATTCTATCCCAACCTCCCACCCGCCGCCAACCGCAAACGAAGCTTTCCGTGGCGCACTAGAGTAGCGCCGGCATCCTGTGCCGGCGGTCGTGCGGGCGTCTCGCCCGCACACCCAGCGCCCGGCAGAGCATTGATGCAATCCTTTCAGGATCTTCGCTGCCACCTTCACCCGCGATCACGAAGCACTCCCCAAATCCTGCGGCAGCGTAGTTCGTTCGAGACGTCCATGCTTGCCTTCGAGCAGTTGGTTGAGCTCCTGCATCAGTCTCAGGAACTTGGGGTGGTCAGTTTCGGTCGCGATCTGAGCGCACAACTGCTGGAGACGATTTCGTTCCTCAGGCGTCATGTCCAATAGGGTGCCGAAATCGACCGCTTCGAGGTTACGCTTGAACGGGTAGTCCAACCTGCGAATTTCCGGCAGTCGGCCGCCTGGAAAAAGAAAAACCCTGCAAAGACCTACTGGCTGCGCGGTATTGAAGTGAGAAACGAAGTCGCCAAAAATAGAGCGCAGCTATCAATCGGCAGTCTAGCTCCTTGAAAATCCATCCTCTCCGCCACACGATTGAAATTCGCGACATCACTCTTGCCCAAAATGGGCCTTATTGCTCAGACTTCGTACCCCTGACTTACTAAGCTAAGGAACTGACTTGGTGCGCCTGGCAGGCCTCCTCGGATTTGTGCCCGAGCGAACTGCAGGCGCACAGGACCAGTGAAATTGCCAGAGATACATAAAGAAATGAGGCTTTCCATGAAGAGACTGATTCTCGTTTTTGCAATGCTGAGTTTCGGAACAGTGTGCTGGGCGGGCTCCGAACGTCAGGACGCTATCGACCGCCTCAATCACTCAGCCACAGTTCTGGACGAGATCATGAACGTGCCGGACCAGCGTATTCCCGATTGGATCATGAAGAAGGCCAAGTGCGTCGCCGTCATCCCCCACCTGCTCAAAGGAGGATTCGTCTTCGGAGCCGAACATGGCAAAGGTGTGGCAACTTGTCGTACGGCGAGAGGCTGGAGTGCGCCGGCGTTCATCCGAATTGGCGGCGGAAGTTGGGGAACGCAGGCCGGTGTAGAAGCCGTCGACCTGGTGATGGTCATCAAGAACAGTAAAGGCATGCAGAAGCTGCTCTCGAGCAAGTTTGAAATCGGGAGAGATGCATCGGTAGCCGTGGGTCCGGTGGGACGGCATTCTTCAGAGAACACCGATTTGAAGCTGAATACGATGATCCTGACTTACTCTCGCGCCAAGGGAGCTTTCCTCGGAATGACCTTCGATGGTGCGTTGGTGCGCGGCGACAACGGTTCCAGGCTCGCAATGTACGGGCCCAGGGTCACGACTCGCGCCACGCTGTTGGGTCGAGTGAAGACGCCGGCCGCAGCCCGCCGCTTCCTGGACGCAGTCAGAGGAGCAAAAGCAGAAGCGATCCTGCAAACCGCAAAAAAGTAATGGCTCTGTTGTCAGGAATCGTTGATCACGCCTCGGCCTTCCGGCTTCATAAAAAAGAGCCGCCCATCATCGGGCGGCTCGAGGCGTTTCAGTGTTCAGGGTAACCCTACGGTGCGCCTGCACAGGCGTGATAGTGATTGGAATACTCCAACTGAATCTCGTAGGAGAGACCGTTCAGGTGGACTACCGGATCGAGGAACTGGCCGCTGCTATTACCCAGCGGTTCACACAGATCTCCGATTTCCGCCCCTGCCGCCAGCAAACTGCTGTCGGAAATCCAGCTGTTGATATCAGGATCGGTGATGCTCTCAAACTGCTCGTGCGAGAGCACCGAGTTGGTCGAATCCGCCAGAATCCCGTTCGGATCCGGTGGTGCAGCCTGACAACCAGAAACGTTCTGATACGGTTCCACGGAAAACAGGACGTGGCCAATGTCACTAAAAGTCAGGCTGCCGTGGTAGGCGCAAAAAAAGAATGTGGAAGGGTTGTCCGGGGAATAACAAACGGAGCTCAGGTCGAAACAAGTATCAACCCCCTTTGGCAGGAACACGTGATACATGTGTCCGTAGCCTGTGCCAAGGGTTTTCGCAGCCGCATGTACGACTGCGAAAAGCTCGTTCTGCCCAACCACATTGCTCCCGAAAAGAGATATGCTGGCCGATGCGGATGAGCCGGGCGCGTAGCGATTGCTGGCCGTCGATCCAACGTATTGGTCGACCACGTGGACGAACGTGCTATTGCTGAGATCGGAGAGGAATTTGACGGGGGTCCCCCAGCAGGTGGCGACCGTTCCACAGCTCGATGTGTTGACGAACACTGCGTGGGGCGTGGTCGTTGCAAGAACCTTGCCTCCGAAGTAAACGAGATCCTCGGGATAGAAACCGGGAGCGGGCACCGAGGGGATGGTTGGGCTCACAACCTTCGTTGCGTGAGCAGTGAATGGCGTCCCAAAGCTACGGGCGGCAAGCGCCACATTTCCTGCCTTCGTATTGGCCGGCAAGACGTGATAGCGGAAGTTTGACATGTTGTAGGTGGCGGCCAAACGATCCGCGGCGGTTACGTCGACGCGGACCGATTCGTCTTGCTGGGCGATCACAGGGGCGGCCGCAACCAGAAACAATAACGCTAGGGTTGTGACCAAGATCCGAGGGAGCAGGCGCTTGTTCTGCATCGTCGACTCAATACCAAAATTTTTCATGGGGTAGTCTCCTTTGCTACATTGCGATATTTTGCGGGGCGAGCGGCAGTTATCTCGCTCCCGAGTTTCGAAGTGGCATCCGTGGGCCCTAGAGAGTGACGGAGGCAGTCAGAGCAGTGATTGCACCATTTGCAGGGACTTTCCTCACGTCGAGTGGAGACCGGGAAGCGGTCCGCTGTGTCGTCAAAGTCGTGCCGGCGCTCCCCAGAACCGTGTAACCGGTGGTCATGCTATCGCTGGCCGCGCTTGCGAGGCTCCACGAGTAGGGTATGGTCAGCTTGCACGTCCTTGTCGTCCCCGTGCCGGTGGCCACTACCGTATTGGACTCCTCAAAAAATACGGGACTGGTCGTCCCGTCAAGCGCGGAAACCGCAGCGGAGCAGGTTATGTTGGTGAGGGTGGTTGTCTTGAGGGTAATGGTTAGTGTTACGGTGATTGTTCCCCCAAGCGTTGCTGCCGCAGGAGCTTCGATATCTTCCGCGGCCGCTTGAGGAACCGGTCGAAATGCCCCTGTCTGCGGGTCGAGATATCCCAGAATTCCAGGCCTTGAGGTTGTAGTTGTCGCTTGACTCCAAACTGCTGGCGCAGCCAGGAGGAAGCACGTGGCAATCCATAACAACTTTGTGACTCTCATATCCTCTCCTTTCAGTTGTACTTGCTTGGCCCGTTGAATTTAGGAGGGAAAATGCGGGGCAGGGGGAACCCCGACTTTGCCGCACAGTCTAACACA
>Ga0210406_10008249_pt1 | contig 10444 bp, 7 predicted proteins | sample IncBWC30MmetaG_FD_155454 | JGI IMG/M metagenome (GOLD analysis project Ga0210406, IMG submission 155454) | Forest soil microbial communities from Barre Woods Harvard Forest LTER site, Petersham, Massachusetts, United States - Inc-BW-C-30-M | ecosystem: Environmental > Terrestrial > Soil >... | reverse complement strand
GTCCTCGATCTTCACCCGTTTGAGTTCATGCGTGCGGATGAGGTCGCGGATTGCGGTTTCCGCCGTTTCGACCGTCAGCGCGGGACCCGTCGGCGTAAAGTGCGCCCGCAGCCGATTGACCGCGCCCTCCAGATCGCGGCCGTTCGAGCGAATGGCGCGCGCGACAAAGGCGAGAATGTTCGGCGAAACGTCGAAATGGGGGTCCTCGGCGCGTGCTCCGGCGACGCGCGCCTCCAAAATCTTCAGCCGCAATGGTTCGTCAAGCGCGCCGATCTCGACGCAAAGGCCGACGCTGAGGCGCGAGCGTATGCGCTCGTCAAGCGATTCCAGATCGTTCGGCGGGCGGTCGGCGGCTACGATCACCTCGCGTCCCGCGTCGAGCAACGCATTGAGCGCGTGACCGAATTCGGCCTGGATGTTTTTCCCCTGCAGGAACTGCGCGTCGTCAAAGATGAGGAGGTCGATCCCTCGCAGCCGCTCCTTGAAGGCGATCGCCGTCTGAGACTGAAGCGCGGCGACGAAGCCATACATGAATTTTTCCGCGGTCAGATAGATGACCGAACGCCCTTGTTGAGCGGCGGTATGGGCGACGGCCTGCAAGAGATGGGTTTTGCCGAGGCCGACGGCCGAATGCAGATAGAGCGGACAAAAGGCCGGTGTCTTGCCCCGATTGGGGTTGGCGACGCGCTGCACGGCGTTAAAGGCGAGTTCATTCGACCGCCCAACCTGGAAAGTAGCGAAGGTCAGCCGCCGATCGAGGGGAGATCCCGTCAAGGCGTCGCCGACCACGAACGCGGCGGGCGTTCGGTTCGGCGGGCGGCGATCGGCGGCGGCGCGATCGACCGAGAGCTCCGCCGGCTTGTCCGCAGTCTTGGCGGGCGCGGCGCAGTCGGGCAGCGGACCTCTGGTCAATGGCGCGAGCGCCGCCGACGAGCGCACGGAAATAAGGATTTGCCCAACCGGGCCAACTTCGGCGTTGAGCGCCGACGCCACATGTCCGGCGTAATGGGTCACGATCCAGCTCTTGAGAAAGCGTGTCGGAACGGAGAGCCGGGCCTGCCCCGATCCGACTGACTCTAGAGTGAGGCTCCCAAACCAGCTGTTGAAAACAGCATCACCCACCTCGGCTCGCAAACGATCGCAGCAGCGCCGCCATGCTTCGCCAAAAGGAGGACCGCCGGAGCCGCCGTGGTCAAAGCGATCCGGATTGGGTTCGTCATACAAATCCATAATTGTGTCTCGGGCGGTGGGTTTACAGCAGACGCTGCGGCGATGCCGTGGAACGGGACTTGCGCGACGCTTGTTATGTCTGCGTCCAGGGCAATCCGCCCGCCTTCCATCCGCTAACCACCCCTCTTCGGCGCGAGTCGTCCAGCGCGCCTTCGAACCCGTCCGACACATTGAAACAAGGCGACCATCCCGCGCCGGTCATCGCGGTTGCGGCGTGGCGCGACCGCGCGCCTGAACGGCACAAGAACACGAGCGAAGCGCCGTGCCGCACGCCCTCCGAGTCGAGCAGCGCTTCAAGGCGAGGGGTGAAGTTGGCATCGACCGCCATCGACGGATAGCTTTGCCATTCCAAGAACAATGGCGTCTTACCGAGCGCTTGAATATCCGGCGTCCCGACGTAAGTCCACTCCGCCTGAGTTCGGACATCGATCAGAACCGACGTTGAATCGCCCCTAAGCAGTGCATACGCGTCGACCGCGAGAATATCCCCAGCATATCCAAGGAAGTTCTGATAAGACATTGCTTCTCCCTCCGCAGCCCACACTGCGGATTTACCTTGGGTTCAATCTATTCCTGAAAGCGGGCCAACCAAAACGTCAGCCCCAATTTTTCGCCCAGACCCGATGCGACCGCCCTTGTATCAAACTCTTGCGCTGAGCTTCTGTTCTTACTGTCTACTTACGCTTACCTGCTCATAGACGCCCAACGAGGTCGCATTTTCTCTCGTTTCTTGCTGTTGTGAAGATTATGGCACGGGACAGGCGACGACGCAACCTTACTTCCAGGACCAAGGAGCGCCCTCAGGGCGGTGAAAGTGGACAAATATTGAACAGTTTTACTAGGTTTTAATGCAAGGGCTTGATTCAAGAGACAAGATCGCGGGCGGGTTGTAACTCGCGAGCGTCAAATTGCTGCGCTCAAGAAAAGTGGCGCCGTTCGAATCGGCGCGGCCGGATTGAGCGCTGACCCGAACCAGACCGTGCTTGGCGATTAAAGGTTTGGCAATTATGAATTTTTTGTGAGCGACTGACGACGGCCCTCGGCGTCGTTAATTCGTTGCAAAATTGTTATGTGTCGTCTCAGCGTCAGATTGACGTCACTGGCGCGCCGAAACCACCGGGCGTCGCGATTGAATCAAGCCCGCGCTCGGCTTTCGCCTGGCCGACGTCCTTGGCCCGAAGCGATGACTCCGTAAAAGGCCGGAATCGCCAACAGATAGGCCAGGCCTGCAACCTCGATCACCGCTGCAAGGCCGAAATTGGTCGCGATGACAGGCGCCGCTGCAGCCCCAATCACCGAAAAGCAACCGTTGACGCCCCATGCCCAGACGAACATGTGATCTTTGCCGAGACGTCCGAGCGTCGTCATCGCGATCGGCATCGGGAACCCCATCAAGAAGGCGGGCGGGGCTATCAAAAGGAAGCAAACGACCAAGCGGGCCGGATAGGCAATCGCGCCGATCGAGTCGAGCACACGGCCGAGATACAATCCGTACAGAATCAATATGACCCCAACCGCGACGAATAGAGCTGGCATCACAGTCCGCATGTGGGGCAAGGCTCGTTCCGAGGTCAGGGCGCCGAACCCCGAGAATACCAGCATGCCGGTGATCAGCACTGAGGCCGAGATGGTCGGATTTCCAAGCGCCATGACGAAATGGGCGATGAGCCCGACCTCGACCATGATATAGCCTGCGCCGAGACAAGCGAAGTAGAGCACGGTCAGCGCCTTGCCCGGCGAGTGTGAGAAGACGGCGCGCCAGCCCCAAATCAGCGGTATGGCGAGCAGTACGGTCGCCGTCAGGCAAGCCACGCCGAGCGTCGCCCAGATCAGGAGATAACCCCACTCATCCTGTAGCAGCTCGAGTCTGTCGAGCACGCGAGGCAGATCAGCCGTCTTGACATAGGCGGCGAAATACGGCGCGTCGTTAGTCAACGCCCGAGGATTGAACACGTAGCGATCCGCGATCTCAGGCCATTGCCCAGAGATGAGCGCATGCCAGGCGAGCCTGCCCATCACTGTAGCCGGCAGAACGCCGTCGTCGGCCTTGCCCGAAGGCGGGGTGTCGTCTCCCTTGCCGGGATCGGCGCCGGCGTCTGCGTCTGCGCCTGTCCCAGTGGATCCCGCCGGCTGGCCTGTGGGCGGAGTGCCAGCAGCGCCGGCGAAAATCTGTTCGACATATCCGGCAAGCGTGCTGTCGGTTTGCGATGAATCGTAAAAGAGCCCTGGCGAGTAGATTTCGTCAAACGACATGGCGCGGGTGTGGGCGCGCAGCTTCTCGATCTCCTCCAGTGCGAACCCGCCGTTCTTGTAGAGAACCGTCGCCGTCGACAGATAAGACGAGGCGACGAAAAAAGAGTTGGCCAGATGCGTGGGGTCGACTTCGCGCGCCGCCGCTGCCATCGTCGCGTAGAGCTTCAGCACCGACTTCGGCGGCTCTTCCTTGTTCCATAGAGTGACCGACAGCACGCCGCCTTGGGCGAGCGCGCGCATGTAGGTCTCCATTGCCTCCTTGGTGTAGGAGAACTTCTCCATAATGGCGAAGCCGCCAGGATTGGAGAGGCCGACCGAATCCGCGAGACTCAGGTCAATAACGTCGAAACGCTCGTTGGTATGGGCAAGGAAGTGGCGGCCTTCGTAATCGATGACGTGAACCTTGGACAAAATGTCGCCGGTAAACTTGCGGATCACGTCGGCATGAAACGCCTGAAGAACCGCGCGATTGCCCTCGGCGACCGTCACATCCTTGGCGCCGGAGTGCAGAGCGACCTCGGTCGAGATGCCCCCGCCGAACTGTACGATGAACGTCTTCGGGTCCGACTTGATGACGTAAGGGTATACCATCGGCAGGTAGTGGAAGTAAGCGGTCTCCTTGTCGGTCAGATCGCGCATGATACCGATCGGGCCATCACCGTCGATGTAGAGGCCGAGGTAGGCGTTGGCTGGCATCGTTGGCAGATTGAAGCCGGCGTTATCGGATAGGCCTGGTGCAAAATGCAGGTACGAGCTCGAGTATGCCTCGAGAAAGCCGAACGGCGAGGCGCTCTCGTAAACCTTTTTCGCGTCCGGGAATTTGCGTGCGTAAGCCACGCCTTTGTAATCGTTAGTCGCGAGCGTCTTCAGGCCGAGCGTCTGCGGCAGCACAAAATGGCCAGCGAAGGCGAGCGCGCCGGAAACAAGGAATGGAATGAGACTCAAGCGACCGCCGGGGCCAAACGCCCAGGCCAGGCAGGCGGCAAACCAAAGCCCCAGTGGCGCGGCGATCAAATTGGCGGGCGTGAACACGTACATCGCCAAAAGGAACACGAGACCACAAAGTCCGGCCCCGGCTAAGTCGGCGAAGTAGACGCGGCCGAAAATGCGGTTGCTCCTGAGAAAGATGCACCCCAGGAAAAACGCGCCCGCCAGGAAAGGCGTCAGCTCCGCAAGGAAAATCGCCAGCAGCTTCCACTTCTGCGTCGGATCGGAGATCAGGAAGATCGCGTTGAAGCCCAGATGCTGCACATAAAGGTTAGCGCCGACCGCGAGCGGCCCGAACAGAGCAAGCGAAACGGTCGCGGCCCCACGCCAATTGCGAGCGAACCAGTCCTTGGCGACGGTCATCACCGCGCTCGCCAAGCCAAACCCCAGCATCGCCAAGCTCACCACCAGCGAGCCGAAATGCGCCCAGCTCCCAACAGAGAAGACGCGCATGACGTCGATCTGCAATGCAATAACGGAGCCGGCGCCAAGGCCCACGGCGAAATAAAGCGCGAGGCGCGAGCCTGAACCGAGCTCTGAGTCTGGCTCGGTCTGGGCGTCAAGGACGTCGACGATCGGGACGGTGCTCGCGTCGTTCATTGCGTCTCGGAGCGGCCGGTCAGGCGCGACAGGCTAAGGCTTGGCTCGAGGCGCCAGCCGTCAACCAAAAGCGATTCTGATAGAAACCGGTCGCTAGTTGTTGTGCGTGCCGACGATCTGCTCGCCTTCAAGCTTGGTAAACGGAACGAATGGAACGATCCGGCCGCCGTAGATGTCGGATCGGGCGACCGTCATCTGCCCGTCGGTGGCCTGGTTCTTGACGACTTTCAAAACCCGCTGAGCGCCTGGCGGCCCGACCGGAATGACCATGATTCCGCCGGGCTTCAACTGTTGCAGCAGCGGGGGAGGAACATGGTCGATGCCGCAGGTGACGATGATCTTGTCAAACGGCGCCGCCTCTTCCCAACCATAATAGCCGTCGGCAGCCTTGCTCTTGATGGCCTCAAACTCCTTATAACCATCCTTGATGAGCTGGTCGTAGATCGAGCGCGTGCGGTCTGCCAGGGGCTTGATAATCTCGACAGTGTGGACTTGGTCGGTCAGATGCGAGAGGTAGGCTGACTGGTAGCCGGAGCCGGTGCCGACCTCCAGCACCTTCTCCCCCGCCTTGGGATCAATGTTCGAGGTCATCCGGCCAACGATGTGCGGGCCGGAAATCGTGACGCCGTAGCCGATGTCGAGAAAGGCGTGGTCATAAGCGCGGGCAAGATTCTGCTGCAAGACGAACTTTTCGCGCGGCGTCAAAAGGAAAGCGCGTTTATTGCGATCGTTAGCGAGGTCCTCATTGCGGACCATTGCGCCGAAGCGATCAAATCGCTCGCCAAGATATTTCGGCTCCTCTCCCCGTTGCACCACGCCCCACGCGATGAACTTCTCGCGATTGTCCATCGGAGGCGCCATGTCGAAAGTAAAGGGCGTAGGCACGTCCGCCATCGCCATCCTTGGCGCAAACGAGCCTGCAATCAGCCCGGCGGCGCCGGCGATAAATTGACGTCTTTGCACCAATGGCCTCCTCAAACGGCTTCCGCCAGTTCGAATCTAGGGTGGCCTGATATCCTAAACGGAAAGAAAATGCGACACCCAAGCGCGCGATTTCGGCGCGGATTACATGTAATTAATCGGTCCGTAAGCGGCGCGCGCTCCCTCACTGTGCGAGAGGATTGCGCGCCCATTCTTTGAGCGTCCTCGTGTGGTGGAGGGGCGCGAACCCAAGCGGCGATCCGGCCCGACGTTCGCTGCGCGCGATATCGCTGAACGGAGATCCGACGATGCGGATTTCCGCTCCCTGCCTTTGCACCATGGCGAACAGCATCGCCGCATTGGCTGGCGAGATGCGGACGCAGCCGTGCGACGCCGGCCTACCCAGATTGCCGACTGCGTTCGTGCCGTGGATCGCGTATTGGCCATAGAAGAAGATGGAGTGCGGCATCGGGGCGTTGTTGTATTTGGCGGAGTGGACCATGGCGTACAGCGCTCGCGGTCGGAAGACACCGTTCGGCGTCGCGTGACCGGCTTTGCCTGAGGAAATCGGCCAGACATAGGTCTCGCCCGATCCCGAATGGACGGTCATTGTCTGCGACGCGAGGTCAATGTTGACCTCAACATGCGCGGAGGCGTACGTCGGCGCCGCGATGAGAAGCACAATCGCAAGAAAGCGCGTGAATAGAATCCCCATTTGCCCCGCTCCCCTCTTCAGCCAACTCGTCTGCCCAGCTTAAGCAAACGGTGCGAAGTCCCGCGACAGCCTAGATCAATTCACGCAGCCGCGGAATACCCACACCTTTGAGTGTGTCCCTTAGCCCACAAGGGGTCCAGTTCAATCATGGCGTCGAACCAGCAATCGCGCAATCGTGATCCTGAACGTCCTCGGCGTGGCCACCGCCCTCCAATGAGAACTGGTCGGCCAGCAGGACGAAACCGGGCTTTCCATCAAAGGTCGCGCCCACCGCCGCAAGGCTATAGGCGCCCATATGCGCCCGCGCACCCTCGACCCCGTCGGCAAGAAGCTTGAGGGGGGCGACGTCGACAAGATCGGCCGAGTCGACCCGGCGCGCGAAATAGATTCGACCGTGGAGCGGGACCGTCATCGCGCGCCACACGCCGTCGAGTGCGGAAGCATATTCGGCTAGGGCCTTCACGACCGGAATCGCCATGCAATCGACATGGACATGCAATTGTTCCTGGCTGCGCGCCCATTTCGAGTTGATCGCCAGTCCAACGGCTTCCCGCGGCAGCGCGCGGCCAAGACGCGCCTCGACCAACGTCTTTGCGCTCCAAGCGACGGCAAACACCGGTGGCGCGTTGGGCGCCAGCATTTGCGGATCTTCGATGCCGGTAATGCGCCGAGTCGGAATGGCAAGCATCTGGGCGATGCCGACCAGGTCCTTGAGAATTGCCACTCCCTGGTCGACGCCGCCGTCGAGGTCGACGCGCTCGCAAGGCCTCGGACCCAAGCCCGCTTCGACGTGGGGAACGCACGCGCCATGCACGATCCGCCACAGCGCCATCGGATCGGCGCGGGCGGGAGCGTCGATCGCTAGCAGCCAAGCCCAGGAGATGAGACTCAGGACAACGGATTCCCGCCAAACCCTTCGTCGGTCCGGCATTGAGCCCGATTCGGCGCGGAATCCGCGCGGGTTGACGCCCTCAGGCTGCAAGCATTCAGATTTCAAGCGACAGCCCTTGGGCTTCAACGAAGTCAGGCAGTTTGGCTGTGACGAGTTACACCCTGGTTACATCCAGGCCAGCCTGTGCTCGCGCCCTCAAATGTGAATCGCCCGCTTGGCCACCGCCATCGCCGCCTCCTTGACCGCTTCCGACATCGTCGGGTGTGCGTGGCAGGTGCGAGCGAGGTCTTCAGCTGAACCACCGAACTCCATCAGAGCCACGATCTCGTGGATCATCTCGCCCGCGCCAAACCCCACGATGTGCCCACCCAGTACGCGATCCGTGGCCGCGTCGGCGAGGATTTTGACGAAGCCGTCGGTATGTCGCATCGCACGCGCACGCCCGTTGGCCGTGAACGGGAAGCGCCCGATTGCGTAGGCGACGCCCTCCGCTTTCAGCTCTTCCTCGCTCTTTCCAACCGACGCGACCTCGGGGCTCGTATAGACGACGCTGGGAATCACGCCGTAATTGACGTGGCCCGCCTGGCCCGCCAGCAGTTCGGCGACCGCCACTCCCTCCTCCTCAGCCTTATGGGCGAGCATCGGCCCGCGGATCACATCGCCGATGGCATAGATTCCCGGAACGTTCGTTGCGAAGTGAGCGTCGACGATGACCTGGCCGCGCTCTGTCTTGACGCCGAGCGCCTCCAAACCCAGGCCTTCCGTGAACGGGCGCCGCCCGACCGAGACGAGCACGACGTCGGCGTCGAGCGCCTTGGCCTCGCCGCCCGCCCCAGGCTCGATCATCGCCTTGACGCCTGCCCCGGTCGCCTCGACCTTCGCCAGCTTGTGACCGAGATGAAAGGCAAAGCCCTGCTTCTCGAGCGTGCGCTGCATAAACTTGGACACCTCGCCGTCCATCCCCGTCAGGACATGGTCGAGGAATTCCACCACCACAACCTCGGAACCCAGCCGCCGCCAAACCGAGCCGAGTTCAAGGCCGATGACGCCGGCGCCGACGACGATCAACCTCTTCGGCGGAGCAGGCAGGCTCAACGCGCCAGTCGAGGAGATAACCGTCTTCTCGTTGATCTCCACGCCTGGCAGTCGAGCGACATCTGAACCGGTCGCAATGACGATCGCTTTCGTTTCGAGGGTCGCGTCTTTTCCGTCGGCGCCTTTAACGGCCACGCGCCCAGGTGCGGCGATGCGGCCTTCCCCGCTCACCCAATCGATCTTGTTCTTCTTGAACAAATAGGCGACGCCATTGACGTTAGCGGCGACGGTCGCGTCCTTGTGCTTCATCATCGCGGGGAGATCGAGCTCGGGTGGAGAGACGACGACGCCAAGGGGCCCAAGACCATGCCTCGCCTCGTCGAACATCTCGGATGCGTAGAGGAGCGCCTTGGAGGGAATGCAGCCGATGTTGAGGCAGGTGCCGCCGAGCGTCTTCATCTTCTCGACCACGGCGACCTTCATGCCGAGTTGCGCCGCGCGGATAGCGCATACATAGCCGCCCGGGCCCGAGCCGATCACCACAACATCATGGGTCATTGTCGATCTCTTTGGCTGGGCGCGCCGACAGGACTCGCGCCGGCGCAGCTACCACCCGATCAACCGCGACAGCATCATCACCAGGCCGACGATCGAAATCGCCCATATCGCCGTGCGCGCGTAGATGACGCCGAACAGGTAAATCGGGATATAAATGATGCGCGCCAGAATCCAGATCGTGGCGCCGACCGCGCCAGAGCCGCCGGTCCGCTGGGTGACAATGAGCGCAAGCGCGACGGCGACGAACGGGGTGAGGTTCTCGACGTAGTTCGCCAGCGCTCGCGTCGCTCGACCAAACAGCAAGCCGCTCGCTACAGCGGGCTTGTCGCGCGAGGTGAACAAATAGCCGAAGGGCAGCTCCACGTTGCCGACGGTCGCTTGAACAAGCACGTGGACCAGCCACAGCGCCACGCTCAATTCGAGACATGTCAATTCGCTCATGGATCTTACCCGCCCAGGCGGCCCGCACGGACTTGTCGCCGCTTCAGAGATCTAGCACGAGCCGCGCCGGATCCTCGAGCGCCTCCTTGACCCGGACAAGGAAGGTCACTGCCTCCCTGCCGTCGACGATTCGATGGTCGTAGCTCAAAGCCAGATACATCATCGGCCGGATTTCGACCTTGCCGCCGACGGCGATCGGCCGATCCTGAATCTTGTGCATGCCGAGGATGCCCGACTGCGGCGCGTTGAGGATCGGCGTCGACATCAGCGAGCCATAGATGCCGCCGTTGGTGATGGTGAACGTTCCGCCCTGCAACTCTTCGAGGGTGAGCTGCCCGTCGCGGGCGCGCTTGCCAAGCGCAGCGATCGCCTTCTCGATCTCGGCGATGGACAGCTTTTCCGCGTCACGCACGACCGGGACGATAAGACCCTTGTCGGTGCCGACGGCGATGCCGATGTGGTAGTAATTCTTATAGACAAGGTCCGCGCCATCGATTTCGGCGTTGACGGCGGGAATCTCCTTCAGCGCCTGAACACAGGCTTTGACGAAAAAGCCCATGAAGCCGAGCTTGGCGGCATGCTTTTTCTCGAAGGCATCCTTGTAGAGAGTGCGCAACCCCATCACTTCGCTCATGTCGACCTCGTTGAAGGTCGTGAGCATCGCGGCGGTGTTTTGCGCGTCCTTGAGGCGCCGCGCGATCGTCTGACGCAGCTTGGTCATGCGCACGCGCTCTTCGCGAGCGCCGTCATCTGGCGTCGTCGTCCGCGCTGCGGGCGCCGGAGCCGGAGGTGAAGCCGGAAGCGGCGCGGCT
>Ga0210406_10008247_pt1 | contig 10448 bp, 12 predicted proteins | sample IncBWC30MmetaG_FD_155454 | JGI IMG/M metagenome (GOLD analysis project Ga0210406, IMG submission 155454) | Forest soil microbial communities from Barre Woods Harvard Forest LTER site, Petersham, Massachusetts, United States - Inc-BW-C-30-M | ecosystem: Environmental > Terrestrial > Soil >... | reverse complement strand
TTTCCAAGGCGGTTTTCTCGGGCTCGACAACATCGGCGTGTTTGATCGAAGCGCGCAACTTCCGGACGGAACGCATCTCGAACAAAGCGACGCCACCAGCTGGATGGGAATGTTTTGCCTGAACCTGATGCGAATCGCCATGGAACTGGCGATGGAAAATCATGTTTACGAAAACATCGCCACCAAGTTCTTCGAGCATTTCCTCGGCATCGCCGGCGCAATGAACAATCTTGGCGGAAGCGGCATCGGGCTTTGGAACGAAGAGGATGAATTCTACTACGACGTCATCCACACACCGGGTGGACGCTATTTTCCTCTCAAAGTACGCTCGATTGTTGGTTTGCTGCCACTGTTCGCAGTCGATGTGATCCAGCCGCAACTGATCGATGCGTTGCCGGGTTTCAAACGCCGACTCGAATGGTACCTCGCGGAACGGCCCGATCTTTGCGGTTTGATTTCGCGCTGGGAAGAACCGGGAATGGGCCAACGCCGCTTAGTTGCGATCACTCGCGGGCATCGCATGAAGTGCTTGCTGCGCCGTATGCTCGATCCGAACGAATTTCTCAGCGATTACGGCGTCCGGTCCGTCAGCAAGTATCACAAGGAGCATCCCTACGTGTTGACCGTGCGCGGCGAAACTAGAGTCGTGAACTATGAACCGGCCGAATCGCAAACCGGAATGTTCGGCGGTAACTCAAACTGGCGCGGACCGATTTGGTTTCCGATCAATTACTTGCTGATCGAATCGCTCCAGCAGTTTCACCATTACTACGGCGACGATTTCAAAGTGGAATGCCCGACCGGTTCCGGTCAATTCATGCACCTGAAAGAAGTCGCGAACGAACTATCCAATCGGCTGATTAGAATCTGGATGCGGGACAAAAATGGCACACGCCCATTCTCGCGCGCGTCCCAGCCCGGCGTCGATGGCGATGGCCGCTATCTTTTCCACGAATATTTCCACGCCGACAACGGCGGCGGGCTCGGCGCTTCGCACCAAACAGGCTGGACCGCGCTCGTTGCCAAACTCATTCAACAACAAGGCGAATTCGGCACGATTCGGTAGCGGGGAATGCGGGGGACCTCAGACGCATCTTTACTCCGCCGCTGCTAGTTCTTTTGATAAACGTCCCAAGTCACTTGGCTGGGATGACCCGACAAATCATAGAATTTCGCTTGTTCCGTTCCGATCTTAGTGAACCCAGCTGGAGGTGTTGAACCAGGTTGCATCTCGAGAATGCTGCCTTTTGGCCAAAGCAAACTGCTTACATCAGCAGTTCCAAGCTGACCGTTGGCGCCTACGAAAACAGACTTACCGCTACTCATATCCACGCCGTTTATTCCAGCGACGAAAGTGGCCCTGTGCACAGTTTGATCGCCGATGCGGATCGTCTTTGCCTCGGCGGCGCTCCCTTCGTTGCCGATATCGATGTTATTGTCACCCGTGGTAAGGAGATCACCCGCTAAATCGCCTAATCCGATATTGAATGCGCCACTCGTGTTGCTGGAAAGTGCGCCACGGCCGTAAGCGGTGTTGTGGTCACCGGTCGTGTTATTCAGCAGTGCGTTTACACCATCAGCCACGTTTACGCTGCCGGTCGTGTTGTTTAAGAGCGCGCCTGTGCCGGCGGCCGTATTGAAACTGCCGGTCGTGTTGTTTAAGAGCGCAAGAGCGCCGTTAGCCGTGTTGTTGCCGCCGGTCGTGTTGTAATAGAGCGAAGCCCAACCGATGGTTGTGTTGGCGTCGGCGGTTGTATTGGAACGGAGCGCATCCCGACCAATGGCAGTGTTCACTTGCCCGGTGGTGTTGCTTAGAAGGGCGGCATCGCCAATTGCGGTATTGCTGCCCGCGATTGTATTGCTATGAAGCGCGTTGGTACCGACGGCCGTGTCGGAAAAGCCGATCGTGTTACTGTACAGCGCATCGAAACCAACGGCCGTGTTTCCAGCACCACCGGCGAGGCTGAACAGAGCATCAGTCCCCTCAGCGGTATTGTTATCGGCGTAGCCTCCGTCCGGTGCCGGGCTTACTGCTTGCGTTCTAACAGAAACCACCAAGTAGGCCAGCACGACGGCGATGAGGACAAAAGCACGCAATCGAGGCGAGCGGTGAATCGAATTTGTGGGATCAATGTTTGAATTGTTCATGAGTGATTTCCTTCTGTTGTTTACGGCGTAGTCGCGCCCCTCCTGCACGGATCCGGAGGATTCTGAAACCCGAGAGCCGCCAGGCCCGCCTCCAGTTTAGCCCGAATGTTACAAGCCTGGTCGCCGAGCCCGGGTTGTATAACCGCGACTCCAGACACGGCGGATAGGAGGAGGACGGCGACGAGCAAGAGCGCGTATTCCGTCATCGTTGCATCGTGAAAAGAGGTGACCGTGACGCCCGTTTTGGCCTGGGCGTCCGCAGACGCCTGCTGGAAGGTCATCCCGGCAAGCTCATCCTGTTTGACGATGAGCGCGGCAGGTAGAAAGCCGCCGAGCAGAGTATCTGCATCCGCTGCTTGCCCGGTCGCGTTGAGATCGGCGTTGAAGTCTGGCGTTTGGGTGTCATCTCGGGCGTGGATATGGAGCGTGCTTTTGAACACGCCTCCCGGCTGCGCGACCGGGTTGGTGATATTGAACTGCACCGCGATGGGCCCGGTGTTGACGGAGATGTCGAGCTCCAGGGAGGTCTGGCTTGCGAGAACAGGGCGAGGCGGCAGGAATGCAAGCAAGCCGGCCATACCAAAGCTAACCGCCGTCCAGTACCCTTTGAGTTTCGGAACCGCTTTTGGAATTGTGGTTGCCCGAGTACTCCGGAGCACCAGCTGCGTTGAGTTACTGTGTGTCAGCAATGTGGTTGTTAAGTGAATCAGTGAATTCATAGGGATAGTTCCTTTGCTTGCGTCGTTACGGTTAAACGTTGGGTATTTGGGCTAATTGTTGTTGGCTGGGTTGTGCATGTTTGGACATGTACAGTCCCAAAGCCGGCGCGAGGTTACGCCGGAACTACCTCGATTAAATCGCGCTGTGTCAGTGTAGGGTTGGTGACTGTTTTTTCGCCCCCATCCCGATGAGGATGGCGATGATGCCCCCTTTGGGATCCTTTTTGGGCTTCAAATCCAGAACTTGGCCCTTGTTCTTGTTTGTTGTTTTTTTCGTTATCGCGGGGTTCTTGTTCATTGCGGTTCCTTCAGTTGATTATTGTTCCTTTGGTTGCGGTCTGTTCAGAGATGTACAGTCCCAAATCCGGCACGAGGTTACGCGAGAATTTGAGGATATAGCGCAAGCACAAACCGTTTCGGCCAAAACGAAATGCCGCCGCGAAATCTTTCGCGGGCATTGAGCAACGAACGCCGAACCTGCCGTCGGCGGACATCGAACAGACGCCTAGTCTGAAGAAGCTACTTCGCCGAGCCCTTGTCGATTTCCTTGGTGATATGAATCTCACCCAAAGTGACACTTCCGCCGGCCTTTGCGTCCGCCTTAGGTTTCAGATCGCGCAGTTTCGCTGCCGGTTTTTTCGCGTGCCTTCGAGCCTTTTGCATTTGGGTCCTTTCGTTGATTGTTGTGGCAAATCGGGCGCGAGGTTACGTCCGAAAATGCAGGTACTGAGCGGCAAACACCGGGAATGCTTCACAAGGAGGACTTTTCATTGTGGTTTATATGTGTATTTAATTTCCCCGTAGTTGAGCGAGATTCCGCCTTTGGCATCTTTTTTGGGTTTGAGATCGCGGATTTGGGCTTTGCTCTTCGTTTTTCGTTTTTTCTCTGCCTTCGGTTGTTGGTTCATGTCAGTTGGTGATTGTTGCAGTCTTGATTTTGCATAGTCACACGTGTACTGCGCCAAATCTGGCGCGAGGTTACGCGGAAAAGCGAGATTTCGATGGCCGCCAGCGGAAGCCTGGTAGCGTTATTCTTTCGGCGCGAGAGAAGCGACAATTTTTTCAAAGCGGGGATCGCCGCGCAACGGATCCCAAAACGGCATCAGCTTCAGCCAACCATAGCTTACCGTTCCTGGAGCTCGAGCGGCCGCAGCAAGCTGTTCAAGCGCGAGGTCCTTCTCGCCAACCCACGCCGCGCTGGTGGCAAACCATTGAATCATCAACGGACCATTGAATGCATCTTTCTGAACTGGCAGAAGCTCGACCGCGCGCCGGCATTCGCTCAGTGCCTCTTGCTTTCTACCCAATAGAGCGTCGATCACTCCAAGAACGCACAGGGGCGGTGCGTAGTTTGGTTGCGCTTGAACAATTTTCTCCTGCTCTAGCCGCGCTGATTCAAAATCGGACCGCGCCTTGAGCTCGTTCTGCTCAAATCGTGCGATCCAGCCCTCTACGAACGAGCGATTGAAATGCACCGCATTGTCATTGAATGGGGTGTTTTCGGCGGCGGCGATCAACGCCGCCTTTGCAGCGGTCGGATCGCGATCAGCCAGCGCAGTATCAACCCAGCTGTCGGCGATCTGATGGATCGCGCGCGGATTGTTTTCCCGCAGTGAATCGATCACTTGATGCACCGCATGAGTGTCGGCTTTCCAGGCGAGGTCGTTATCAGCGCGGTATATTCTTAGCTGGACGTTATTGGGGTCAATCGCCAGTGCGCGGTCGTAAACTACTCTCGCTTCCGGATAACGCCGCAAGTACCAATAGCTCTGCGCGATCTGTTCCAGCCGGTAAACATTGCGCGGGTCCAGCTCCATTGCGTGTTCAAGCTCGGTCGCCCCTTTTTCGAACTTGCCCCGCCGGTTGTCGATCAAACCCACGAGCTCAAAGACGCGGCTGTCGTTAGGCAAGCTCTTGCGCGCTAGTTCGAGCTCGGCTAGCGCTTCGTCGTAATTCAAATACCCACTGTAAAGGTTAGTAGCCCGCGCGAGGTGTGCTTCACCAGCATTAGGTCGAAGACGAAGCGCGGCATCGATCGCGGCTTCAGCCAGACCGAGACGACGAGGGCTGTGGTCGTGGCCGAGAATGTAAAGCAGATCATGAATACCGCCGAGCTGACAATAAGCTTCGAAGTAAGATGGGTCCCGTGCGAGCGCCTGGTTCAACAAATCGGCGGCTTCGAGCAAGTCCTCCTTGCCGCTATTGCTGTTGGTCGCCGCCAGGAAAAGATTCTTTGCACGAGTGTAGAGATCGAAAGCTGCAATGTCTTCCGTGGGCGCGCGCTCAATCGCCGATTTTTCAGCGGAAGAGACTTTGGCGTGAAGCTGCTCAGCGACCTTTTGTGCGATCACGCTCTGGATCGCAAATATGCCGCTGAGGTCATAGTCGTATTGCTCAGCCCAAACGTGCACATCATTGTGGGTGTCGATCAGCTGCGCGTTCAAATGCACTCTGTTGCCAGCCCTACGCACACTACCCTCCAGAACGTGCGACGCCCTTAGCGCTTGCCCAATCTTCCGCACGTTTCGCTCCCCCCGATACTGCATCACGCTCGTACGACTGATCACTTTCAAGTCAGCGATTTTTGCCAGCTTGGTCAGGATGTCGTCTTGAATACCGTCGGCGAGGAGTGCGTTGTCTTTATCGCCACCTAAATCCTGAAATGGCAACACGGCGATACCAGCGGGCACTGCCACCGGCTCACGATTCCAGAACACTACAATCGCAAGCACCAGAACTCCGGCCAATGACGGGATCAACGCAGCGCTGGTCGGGTTGCGCCGGACCCATTTCCAGCCACGTCTAAGAATCCCAGTACGCCGGGCAACAATGGGCTCATGCCGGAGCCAACGTTCCAGGTCTTCCGCTAACGCTTCCGCGCTCGGGTAGCGCTTGTTCGGTTCCTTCTCTAGACACTTCAGACAAATCGTGGCCAGCTCGATGTCGATCCTGGGATTCCAAAGCCGCGGATTGCGCGGCTCGGTTTCCATCACTAATCGAATCGTTTCGTAGGTAGTTCCGCCGGCAAATGGCGGCTGACGGGTGAGCATCTGATAAAATAGCGCACCTAACGAGTAAACGTCTGCTGCCGGCGTCAGTTCTTTGGCATGGCCAGTCGCTTGTTCGGGAGCCATGTAGCTTGGCGTGCCGAGCACGTCGAACGAGTTGGTCACAGTGCTTTGTTGTTCGATCAGGCGCGCCAGTCCAAAGTCTGTCAGATGCGGTTCACCATGTCGATCCAGCAAAATGTTTCCCGGCTTGATATCGCGATGCAGAATCCCATGCTCGTGTGCAAAATGGACTGTGCGCGCAATTTTTATTAGTAATTCCGCCACGCGCTTGGGCGGCATCGGCTCGCGTCTAACGATTTCGTCCAGTTGTCCGCCCTCGACGAATTTCATGCTGAAATAACATGACCCTGCGCGTTCCCCGATTTCGTAAATCGGAACAATCTGCGGATGCTCCAGACGCGCCGCCGCTTCGGCCTCATGACGGAAACGTTTCAAATGCGGAGTGGTCGACCATTGACCGAGGCCAACAACTTTCAGCGCAACCGTTCGGTTCAGACTTTTTTGCCGCGCCCGATAGACCACGCCTTGCCCGCCGCGGCCGATCTCTTCCAGCAATTCGTAGTCGCCGAATTCCATCTGCATTCGGCTTGGCTCCCCAACCTTTTCATTTTCGTCATTAAGCGATCCAAGGCCAGTTCGGAAAAGGCACACACTGCAAAATCCGCCGGGCGCGTCGGCAAAGACGGTCGCCCCGCATTTTGCACAAACTCTCTCTACTTTACTCGTAGCGGTGCTCAATTGATCTCTAGATTCGCCTATGTACTGCTCGAAATTGTTCCACGGGTTACGCCTGCAACACCGAAATAAAATGCCGTAGCTCATCTTCCACATCTCCAGGCACTGCCACGGTCTGAGCGATTTCGTCACGCAAGAGTTGTCGGTAGCGCTGACGCAATCGATGAAACGCCTGCTTCACAGCGTTTTCGGTCATGCCCAGTTCAGCCCCAATTTCCGCCTGAGATCGGCGCCCAGGTTCGTCCGAGAGCAATTCTTTCAAATGATGGAACAATTTCGCATTGTCGGCGGACTTGTACTCTGTCTCCAGTCGCGTGAGCACTTGTTCCAATAAAGTCAGTGCCCAGCGACGCTCGTAAATTCGGTCCGCGGTCAGCCTATCTGCTGGTTCGAGATCGGAGCGTTCACGCGCGAGCAATTCATCGAGCGGAACGAGCGCTCGACCTTCTCCTCGCTTTATCGCCATCTCACGACGCCGTGCCTTCGCCAGAAAATTCTTCAGCGAAACGAGCAGATACGATCGCAGACGACCCTTCTCGCGGCGGACCGTATTAATATCGCGGCGCTCGAGAAGCATGGCAAAGAAACCTTGGGTCAGATCTTGTGCTTCCTCGGGCTTGTAACCGGTTCGCCTAACGAATCCATACAGCGGCCACCAATAAGTGCGACAAAGTTTTTCCAGCGCCCCATCGGCAGCTGGCGACCGACCTTGCGCCGTCAAAACTACGCTCCAGTGCGTGGTTAGAAACGCACCGCCGCCGCTCTCGAGATCTAACTGAGACGCAGCGTTCATGGCGAACGCCGCCTATTACAACTCAAAGAGGTTTGTAGAGCAATGTCTTACTCGCGCTGCATCGCAAGTCATCGCTGATTAAGGCGTTTATCGCGTGCCCTTCGCATTTCAACCGGCGTTCCGCGCGTGCAGTCCTCGCACCAATGCCGCTTGTTGCGGTCGAGGCGTTTGCGTACGCCGCAGCTGTCACAAACGAAAACGTCGGTCTGCTTTTTCTTGTATCCGGGATAAACGGCCACGATTGATCCTAGTTCGAGATTCTAGCGTTCGCCGGATGTATCACGTCCGGAGCTTAAAGTAAATGCGTGCGAAACGTTCATTCACTCGCTCTGACGCGGCCGCCGCATGATGTGAATGACAAGGATACGGCTCTGATGGCGCGCAAGAAGATAGTTGATGAAATCCCCGATAATCGAGTTCGGTTTATTGCCGAGCTTCGTCACCACGCGGCAAATGAGTGTGCCGCTTCGCCCATGCCATTCCAGGTTGATTGCGCCGTGAAGATCACGCGCGCTATGAATTTTTGCCCAGCCGTGCGGTCGGCCGGGTTGTTTCGCCCAAACCTTTTCGAACTTAAATTTTCGTTCGAGTTGAGGATCGCGCATGATCTGGCTGCGCAACGATCCGCGCCCGCTCGCGATCACCTGAATCACCGTCTGCATTCAGTCGTTAGGTTCAATCGCAGTGGGATTTTTGCAATTTTTCTTTGAGTGCCCGCCAAGCACGCGAATTGACGCGAAAAATACCTGCTCTTATTCGCGCTGATTAGCGTTATTCGCGGGTAGGAAGGTTTGAAACATGACGTAGACATCGACGTACCCGGCTCGCGGATGCCGGAACGCGCCCGGCAAGGTCCCGACAATTCTCATCCCGAGGTCCTGCCAAAGTTTTACCGCGTTTTCGTTTGTTGAAACGACGAAGTTAAATTGCATGGCACGGAAACCGAGACGCCGCGCTTCGTTCAAGCAATGCTCGCCCATCGCGCGCCCAACCCCCTGCCCGCGCGCTATTTTGTCGACGATGAACCCGGCATTCGCGACGTGCGCACCACCGCCCGAGTGATTCGCGTGTAACGCGTAGCTGCCGACAATATCGCCATTATTCTCGGCAACGAAAACGTGCGCTCCGCGTTGAAACCAATACGCGAGCGCATCTTCGCGCGAGCTATTCGGATCGAGCGGATACGTTTCGCCGGCTGCAATCACTTCCTGGAAAATTTTCCAGATCGCGTCGCGGTCCGAATCCTTCGCAGAGCGAATATCGAGCGACACGTTTGAAACTATCAACTAAAGCGAGCAAAGCGAGCGTTCTACTAACTCTCAACTTTCTTCGGGTCCCAGAAGGGCCCGGTCAAACCAAGTGAAGCAAAGATGGAAACCATCTCATCCGGCGCGGGCCGGCGCGATTCAACCGTGAGCCGATTTGCGTACCAAAGGACGGCCAGTTGCCAAAGTTGCTCAAGGCTCACCAGTGGACGCCGCGGAATATTACGCGCCGCGCACCAGGCGTTGACGGTCTCTTCCGACCGGAAGAGAAGCATCGTCGCTCACGTGAAGATGAGGTTGTCCCACCAATGCGCCGCCGGCACCGCAAAATGCGCGACGTACGATTTCAAAACCGGCGCGCCATTTTTCACCTCCAGCGTCAACGGTTCGCCGGTGTGACCGTCTGATGCTCGACTGATTGCATCGCAATGCAACGCTGCGGCGATGCCGTACGCATCCCAAACGCAATTTGCGTAATACTGCTTGCCGTTGGCTTCAACCGGAAACGATGTTGGAATTCCCGAAAATGGCGACGCCATCCGAATTCGACCGGGATCGCCCGGTTCCGGAAGAAGCAGACGCTGCGCATGCAGACGCTCGAATGCAGCGAGAACTTCGGCCTCATCGATGCCGATCATGCGCGATACTTCGCCGGCATTTGGAATCCGACCCGTTTTCGCAGTGATCTCGTAAATGGCGAGCTTAACTCTTATCTCGAGATCGACGCCCGGCATTGCTTTTGCCAGCTTAACGCCGTTTGAAATATTGAACAGCCTTCTCGTGTTTTGTCGCGGCCGCCTCGGTTTTGAACGTGCCCAGATTTCGACGCTTTCCCGTCTTCGGATTTTTCTTTCGCGAATAAAGCCGGTAGCCGCCTCTAACTTTCCTGATCATGATGCGCTCCCCGAATTAGTTCGATCCGGAGCAACGCAGCGAGCGCAACAAAGATCGCGAGATCCATCGCCAGATGTTGCCAAAAACTCCAATGCTGGCTGGCGTGCCCGAAACAACCGCAAGTGATATCCAGCCCGCGCCCTTTGGCGGCAATAGTCGCGCCGATGAAAATTACGATGAGCGCAGTCAGGATCGACAAGCCGCCGTGATAAAGACGCCGAAAGATCAACGCAAGCCCGCACAAAATTTCCAGCCACGGCAAAAAGAACGCCAGCCGCACACTGATGAACCAGGGGAGGTTTTTGTAATTGTCGATATCGAGACCGAACTGGACCGGATCGAGAACCTTGAGCACGCCGGCGTAAACGAAAATCCCGCCAACGATTACATCCAAGATTCGCCAGACAAATTTCATCTTCTCAACAGCTCAACTCCTCAACGTCTCAACGATTCTTCTTCACCCATTCCTCCCAGCCACCCTGTAAAACGAAAACATCCTTGAGTTGGGCTTCGTCGCGCAAACGTTTCGCCACGTCGCGGGCCGCGTTGCAACTTTCCGCGCTGCAATAAACGACGACTTTCTTATCGGGCGACCAGTTGGGAAGAAATTGCGGCAGCAATTCGTTCCAACGGTCTTCGTTTAATGAAAACGCACCGGGAACGCGATCGCGCGCGAATTCATCCTCCGGCCGCGCATCGACCCAGATAGCATCATCTCCCCACCCGCGCGCCTGATCGACCGTGACCAACTCCGAAGCGGGAATCGGCGACTCCCAGGAAACTTTATCGTGAAAATAAATCGCCTGGCCGATCGCCGCCAGAC
>Ga0210406_10008246_pt1 | contig 10449 bp, 6 predicted proteins | sample IncBWC30MmetaG_FD_155454 | JGI IMG/M metagenome (GOLD analysis project Ga0210406, IMG submission 155454) | Forest soil microbial communities from Barre Woods Harvard Forest LTER site, Petersham, Massachusetts, United States - Inc-BW-C-30-M | ecosystem: Environmental > Terrestrial > Soil >... | reverse complement strand
GCTTTGGGACGGACGCGAACTCAAAGCGAGAATCCTGTCGCGAAATTCCCGACGTGACATCGCCCTGCTTCGTGTGGACGCGACTGACCTGCCCGCAGCCGCTGTGGGTGATTCATCTCAGGTCCGTCCCGGCGAGCTGGCCATAGCGATCGGAAACCCGCTTGGCTTCATCGGAGCTCTCGCGACCGGAACCATCCACACAACCGGACATCTCCGTGGTCTCGGCCCATACCCGTGGATACAAGCCAATCTCCGGCTTGCGCCAGGTAATTCTGGCGGCCCGCTCGCAAACGCACGCGGACGAGTTATCGGGATCAACACCATGGTCGCGGGACGCCTCGCCCTCGCAATTCCGAGTAACGCAGTGCAGGATATTCTTTCCTCTGGTCCTTCGGATTCTTGGCTCGGTGTGACTGTCCATCCCGTCCGAATTCCGCAGGCTGTCGGAGGAGGTAGGGCTTTCGGGTTGGTTGTCCTCGAAATCGAACCGGCCAGCCCCGCCGCCAACGCGTCGCTGTTGCCCGGTGACATTCTGCTAGGCACCGAAGAAAAACCGTTTGCATCAATCGATGACCTGTCGCGTGTCCTGCGTGGCAATGGCCCGCGTCTCGAGCGTCTTGAATTCTTACGCGGGGACTACTTGCGCGTTCGCCGCGTTTCCGTTCAACTAGGGAATAAGATTCCGTCCGGGAGTGGGATTGCAGCGTGATGCGTGCGTTCATCGTTGCAGATTCACCGCCTATGCGCGTTGGGTTGGAGAATGTTCTCGCCGCTCAAGGTGTGAAAGTCGCAGGCTCTGTCTCCAGCGTTGAGTTACTCGCTGGCCGCCTTGACGAAGGAGAAGCGGACGTAATCGTGGTAGATGTTTCGAACGAACAGCTCGAGACAGTACTTAGATCCATCGAGCAATTGGATCTCGCTTCGGAAGTCGCGATTGTCCTTCTCGCAGAAAATAACGCACCTGGATGGTTTGTCAAAATCGTGCGAGGAGGCGTTGGGGCGGTCCTGCCCACCCGTGCATCACCAGAGCAGCTCGTGGCAGCTATGCAGGCCGCAATGGCAGGGCTCATTGTGATGCATCGTGACGAGATAGATTCGAATTTCCCCGCGGCAAGGCCTGCCTCTAGCGCACACACCGAGCTTCCTGAGCCCCTGACAGCCCGTGAACGTGAAGTCTTACAATTGCTTGCAAGTGGGCTGGGCAATAAAGAGATTGCGGCGGGACTGGCAATTTCCGAGCATACTGTCAAATTCCACGTCGCATCGATTCTCGGCAAACTCGGCGCTGCCAGCCGAACCGAAGCGGTTACTCTGGGCATCCGCCATGGATTGGTCCTTCTATGACAGGCCCCTCTCCATCTGCCGCAGCCTTGGCTGGAAGATCGCAAAATACGTAAATCCCTCGCGAGGCGTGGTTTTGTAGCCTAGAAGCTGGCGGTCAGCGGCGCTTGGTCCAGATGGTCTGCCTGCAATTAGTGCACCTGCGGCAGGTATGGAATAAATCCGCGAACTTTGGTTCGCAAACGATAAACAGAGGTTGTCGCGGTTATGTACAGCGTCCCGTAGTCTGGATCTCCCCAAGCGAGGTTCGCTGGTTGCTCCGGCAGGACGATGGTCCCGAGGTGGTGACCCTGGGGATTCCACAACCAGATTCCTTGAGGGCCGGTCACAAAAATATTTCCCTGCTGATCGAGCTTCATGCCGTCCGGAACGCCATCGCCCTTGCCTCCTGGCTCGGTTCCGAAAATGCGTCCGTTCACGAGCGTTGCATCCGAAGTGAAATCATAGACGCGAATATTTCTCCCCTCGCTGTCATCCACATAGAATTTCCTCCCATCAGGAGAGAATCCGAGACCATTCGGCTGAGATAATTCCTTCGTTAGCAGGCGAATATCGCCCTTATCGTCGAGACGATAGACACCTTGAAAGGGAATCTCTTGTTTTTGCCCTTCCGGCAAGTCGAGCGTAGGATCGGTGAAATAAATCTCAGCGTCAGGGCCGATGACGACATCATTTGGACTGTTGAATCTTTTGCCTTCGAACCGCTCGGCGAGGACCTTGTATTGCCCGTCCGGGCTTACTTCGATAATGGCTCGTAAAACGCTGGCGCAATCGAGAAGCTTGTGATGCAAATCGAACGTGTTTCCGTCGGGATCGCCTAGAGAAATTAGTGTTTCTTTGTGTCCATCAGAATAGACGCGGAAGATTTTGTTCAGAGTTTCATCGCTGACGTAGACGAAGCCCGCAGGATCCCAGACGGGGCCTTCGGTGAAGCCAAATCCCGTTGAAAATGTTTCGAGCTTTGCGTCCTGTGCAAGCAGTTCCCAGAATTCCGGCGATTCTGCCCGCAAGGCGAATTTGAGAGCAGGTTTTTTCTGTTGCGCAAAACTCTGCAGAAAAATCGCGGAGGATAGCACGGCAACGGCCGCACAGATTGTCGAGAGTATGTTATCGATTTTCACCGTGCAGCTCCTATCTCGCGGCAGATGTCGCTTTTGACGATTTATCGCGTGCGGTGCGCATCAAGAAACTGATCAAGTCGTTCAATTCGGCGGAACTGAGCCGGGAACCATAGTCGGAGGGCATGAGCGACTCGGGCTGATATTCAAACTTTTGCAGATCGGACTTTAGAAAGAGATGAAACTTTCCATCGCTGGTTTGCAACTGGAGAGAAAAATTGTCTTCGTTCCGCGCAATCCCCATGAATTCCTGGCCATCTCGAGTACTCACAACTGCCCCTCTAGTGTGCGGATCGAGATCTTTGTTCGGATTCATGATGGCATCGCGAATTTCCCCAATTGCATGCGCACGAGCATATTCGGTGAGATCGTTACCCATGAACCCTCCCGCCGTACCGGCCATATGACATGCGGCGCAACCAGCTTTCCCGTGAAAGAGCGATTCACCAGCTTGCGCATCGCCGGGCAGGCTTTCATATCTCTGGCCGCCCTGCAGCCTGCGGAGGTAATTGACGACCGCATTGATTTTAGATTCGTCGAGGCTTGAGCCGAAAGAAGGCATGGCCATGGACGGAGAGCCCTTGCGGACGATGCGAAAAATCTCAGCGTTCGAAAGGTGAAGTGCCTCCGGTTTCGTCACAATATTAGGAGCGTGCTCTCCGCCTTGGCCATCTAGTCCATGGCAACTAGCACAGCTTGTCGTCCAAATTCGCTTGCCGGCTTCAAGCGCTCCCGGAGAGGAGGCTTTCGGGCCAGTTGCTTGCTGTGGATAGGACTTCGCAGTCGCGAATCCAACGGTCATCAAAGAGACGAGAACAACAGGAAGCAACGGAGCTGCCGCGCGAGAGAGAAAGGAAGTTTCTGCCGAGGATTTCAAAGAACGACTCTCGATTCAGCGGACCGGAACTCCACTCGTGATTGGGTTAGCAAAGATCGGATCGAGCTTTCATCCGAAGTCAGAACAGGAACTTTAGCCCGACCTGCAAGACGCGTGGTTGTCCGTAGGTGGAGGAAATAATACCAAATCCCGACGATCCAACAACGCCGAAGCCCGACGAATTCTGGGCGGAAAATTGTGCATGATTAAAAATGTTAAATGCCTCGAAACGGAGTTGAAGAGTCTTTGTTTCCGTCAACTTCGTGTCCTTTAGCAGCGCCATATCCCAATTGTTTAAGCCCGGCCCGTGGAAGAAACGCCGGCGCGAAGTGCCAATCGTTCCCGGCGCTTCGCTGCTGAACAGATTCGTGTTGAAATAAGGGATTGGGACTAGGTTGCCCATGGCATCGAGCGTGAGCTTGCGGGGATTCGTATTGTTTAGAATCTTGCCGCCAGAGAAATCCGGCACATCTATCTGAGCCTCTCCACCCTGCGTGCCGGTGAAGGAATTGTCGTCGGGTTCCGACAATGTAACTGGAAGGCCGGTGGCGAAGTTCGTTATGCCCGATATAGCCCAACCTGCCGCAATCGTGTTAGCCCACCAAGAGGTGGTATGGAAGGCTCTATCGAACGGGAGCCGAGTTTCATAACTTGCAACAAAATTATGAGTCACGTCGAAAATGCACAAGCCTATGCTCCGCCTAGGGTTGAACGGATTTACTCCTTCCTGGAATCCTGAGGCGTTATCCATACACTTGCTGTAGGTATATCCGATCAGGAAAGTCGAAAGGCCGCTGGTGTGCTTCAAATTAATCTGAAGCGAATTATAAGATGAATGAGCAATCGTGGATTCAAACGGGATGTCCGCGAAATTTGGCCCCAGAACGGTGTAGGTCGTATTCACAATGCAGGGGTTGCCTGGATTCGCGGGACCACATTGCGAAGCCGGCACGAGCTCCACATTCGGTGTCGCGGCCGATGGATAGCCGATGCCAGCGGGCAAGATATACTGCTGTCCTTCGCCAAAGCCGCTGCACTGTTGACCCGAACTTGTCAACGCATTCAAATTGATCAGCTGCAGACACAGATTCGGGTTACCCGGATTTGCCTCAATCAGGCTAATCAGATGGTGACCCTGGTTTCCCACATAACTGATGCCTAGCACGGTGTTCGAACCAAACTGCCTTTCCAGAGATAATTCGAAATCTTCCGCACGTGGCATCACGTTGTGAGTGTTGTAAGCAAGGGTACCTGAGAGGGGTAGAACTCCGGGCCAGTTGAAGGTCGTGTCCGGATTATGCGGCCCCACATTTGTGGGGGGGAAAATGAATGGAAAACGCTGCCCCTCTGGATTGTTGGAGCCACGGTCAATGTAAGGTGTCTCAAGAAGAGGAGGAGCGGGGCTTACGTAAAACAGTCCATAAGGCGGATCGCCGATTTCTTGGAACTGTGTGAGATCCTCTACCGAGGTGTAAAAGATTCCATAGCCCACACGAATGCTGGTCTTGCCGGGCCCGCCGGTCAGTTTGGCTATGAATCCTGAATCAAATCCCGGCGAGTAAGCGAGGCCTAGCCGCGGCGAAAAATTATTATATCTTGTGGGGGCAAGTGTTCTCGGTACGCCAGGGTCACCTGGCACCAGATAGCCGGTTGGCGCCCCTGGAAACACTACGGATTGAACGCCGGGCACGACCGTTTCAATCTTGTTCTGAGTGTCATACCAAGGCTGGCTGAACTCCCAGCGCAAACCGTAATTAAAAGTAAGATTCGGAGTTATTCGCCAGCTATCTTGGCCGTACAAACCCATGTATTTTGACCGGGAATCGAGGATCTGTTCGCTAGCTTGGATGAACTGTGCGGGGGCTCCCAATAGAAAATCGACTACATCCGATCCAGACTCGCTGCCGTCGAATGTGAAAGCTCCATTTTCGCCAAAGAAGTTCCGATCATTGATCTGGTCGTAGTGGAACTGGCCGCCGAACTTCAGGCTATGCGTTCCGATGATTTTGGTGAAGTTGTCCTGCCATTGAAATGTGTTGTTGAATTGCCGGGTGGTGTCGGTAGGCACTCCTATATTCAGGCCAAGCAGACCGAAAGACACGGCCGGCACACCCTCTAAGCTCGGCGCGATGGGCCCGATACCACCCGGCTGATCGAAACCGGAAACGAATCCCAATGACGCGAGGCTTGGCCCTAAACCGCCTTGTGGGGAGAAAAGATGATTTGCTGTTCTTAAATAGCTGAAGCGAAACTCATTGACGGAAGTGGAGCCCAGGGATTTTGTGTCGCCAAACACAAAAACTTGCGCTCGGCTGTTGCTGAGGGCATTGAATCCCGGGACATTCGCCCCGCCGTTGGGGTAGGGAGTATTCGACGTATCGTCATCGACGTGCCAATAGGCGGAGAGCAGCCCGAATCGCGCGGTGTTCTGGTCTATCCGAATTCCGCCCTTATCGTCTCGTAATCTCAGCTCGGCGGCGGTCGAGTTGAAATTTGTGCCGTTCGGTATCGGGTTGAGCGGTTTTGGAATAAACGGTAGCAGACCAGTGGCTGCGGGCGAGAACATTGTTGGCGAAAGCTGCCCGTTCGGCAAAACGCAATTGGCTGTACTCGTGCATACCGGCCTAGTGGGATCAAGCGCTGTAGGGCCAGTGAAATAAGGTTCACCATTCGTAACTAGATAGCCTAGCCTTTGCGTGAGAGTCTGGGCCCAAGCCGTTCCCTGAACGACTCCGTTCGAACCGTTTCCTGCGGCGGTACTCTCCGCTGCGGTGGCCAGCGCGAGCTCTTGATCAGTGAGATCTCCGTTACGATCTGCGATGCTGGGAACAAATTGATTGGCGGTTGGGCCGGCAATGCGCCGGGTCCCCTGATAGTCAACGAACAAGAAGGTTTTGTCCTTCCGGATAGGGCCGCCAAAGGTACCGCCGAACTGGTTCTGAATCAGCTTGCCAATCGAGGGGGCGAAATAATCCTTGGCGTTGAAAGCAGTGTTGCGGTTGAATTCGAAGGCATCGCCGTGGAACTGGTTGGTGCCGCTCTTAGTGACCACGTTGATTTGACCGCCGCTGTAATTCCCGTATTCGGCGTCGAAGTTGTTGGTGATGATTCGAAATTCCTCAATCGAATCCAGGTTCGGAATAACCGCCGTTCCGTTGTTCTTTCCTTCGTTAACGTTCGCTCCATTGATCATGAACCCGTTCGCAGCTTCGCGCTGTCCGTTGATAGACTGGTTTCCGGAATTGAGATCTCCGCTGCCGGAAACCGTGCGGTCATTCAGGCCCGCCGACTGGGCAGCGTACTGGGACGGCACCACACCTGGTTGAAGATTCAGAAGGTTCGTAAAGTCGCGGCCGTTGAGCGGCACCGCGGTTATTTTCCGGCTATTAATCACCTCTCCCATCTGCGTATTCTGCGTCTCCACCTGGACTGCGTCGCTAATAACCGTCACTTTTTCAGAAACTTCACCGATCTCCAACTTTACGTCCAATCGGATGGCCGAGTTGGCGTCGATGTGGACGGCAGTTTTTGCGTAGGTCTTGAATCCCGGCTGGCGAACCACGACGTCATAGTCGCCGATCGGTAGGTCGGGGAAGTTATAAAAGCCTGCACCATCTGTTTGGACCACGGTTTGCACACCGGTGCCGATATTGGTGGCGGACACCGTTACATTGGGGACCACCGAACCTGAAGCGTCGCTAACGATCCCCGAGATGCTCCCCGTGATGCTGGCCCAGGCGACGGCCGAGACGAGCAGCATTACCGTAAGGACCGCAAAAAAGGTTCGGCGCATACTCATTCTGGCACCCCCGTAAACTGAATCTCGCCGCTTGGCTGCCGGGTGTTAGGCCGCTTCACGCTTTCACTAGATGAAAAATACGGTTCACAATTCGGAAAGACCCACCCCATGTCGAGTTCGTTTACTCCATCGTGTTTGGCGTGTCAACTTTTTTCTTGTTTTTATTAAATTTAATTACATTTCAATTCCCTCGCTTTGGTACGATCTGACCGCGCTGGAAGTCGTTTCTCCACTCTGCGCGCGCTTTTCTCTAAATCGATTTAGCGGGAAACCGGTCTTTTCCGCAGAATCTGATTTTGCTCACTGTCCTGCAACCCTTCGTCAACCAGCACGCGAATTGACGGAAGTAATGATAAAGTGCGCCAATTACCTAGCAGGCGGAGGGCACCATGGAAAGATTTTTTCGTGGCCGAATGCTGAACCGGATCAGCGGGAGTTTGGTGTTCATTTTGATTTGCGGAATCGTAATTATGTGGGCTGCGTCGCTTTTCGCGGCACATCCGGTCACCGATCGGACGAAGGAGGAGATTTCGCTGCTCGATGGTTTTCGTCACGTCGAAGCTGCGTCGGTCTCTGACGCGGAGGAAAAGATACTGGGGCGACGGATGTATATGTCCCATCGGATGCGGCCTATCTTTGCTTCGAAGTTCGCTGGATTTGCACTTACTGTGCAGCTGAAGAAGGATGAAGGAACACAGGACCCGAACGCACTAGCGGGCATGCTCGCAGCCATCGATCAGGGCGCACCCGATTCGGTCTACGTCATGGCGCTGGAAGACGGCGTGGACATTGCTGGAATGGGTGGGTTGATGGGGACCGCCATGGCAGCGCGTAACTTTTCGGGTGCGGTTATCGATGGTGGCGTTCGGGATGTTGCCTATCTTCAAAAAATTGGTTTTTCCGTTTACGCGCTTGGCATCGTGCCTTCCACCTCGGTCGGCCATTACCGGTTTGCTGGAACAAATGTTCCCATTGTTTGCGACGGCGTGATGGTGAACGCCAATGACATCGTGGTGGCCGACGCAGATGGTGTCGTTGTGGTTCCGCGGCCGAAAGCCCAGGACATACTCACTCTCTCCCAGGAGATGGATTTCAAGGAACACTCGATGTACGCCACTATCGAAAAGCTAAAGTCTATCGAAGAGGCGGTGAAGAAGTTCGGACGCCTTTGAAGATCGGCTGCCTTCCCCGAGATTGAGGATTTTTAGAAATATAGCTTGAATCTTTTCGAAATCTTGTGTATCAGCATTTTCACTGGATAACTTGTACTTTCATTTTTGCGGCCGGAGCCGATTCGAAGGGACATAGAATGACCGCCAAGCCTAGCTACAACATTACCTCTCTGCAGCGCGGGTTGAGGTTGCTAAGCCTTTTTGTGGATTCGCAAAAAAACATGAGCGCCAGCCGGATAGTGAAACTCTCGGGATTGCCGGTAAGCACTGCGCACCGCTTCTTGATGAACCTGACCTCCGCGGGTTATTTGAACTGCGATGGAAATGGAGACTACCATCTGGGGATCGCTTGCGTTTCGCTCGGTCAGGCCGCGCTGTCACAACTAGACCTTCGCCCGCTGAGCCTGCCATACCTTCAAGAGCTCAACCGCCGCACTCGTGAGACCGTTCACTTAACGGTACGCTTCGGCTTGTCCGCAGTCTATGTGGAGAAGCTTGATTCGCCGGAACCGCTTCGCATTCACTCGCGCATTGGCGCTGCTATCCCGCTGTACTGCACGGCGGTGGGCAAAGTTCTTTTGGCCTATCTGCCCCCGCAGGAGCGATCGGCAGTTTTGGACCGGATGGAGATGCATCGGTTCACTTCAAATACGGCCGGCAGTCCCCAGGAATTGCAGACGCAACTGCAACTGGTTCGAAGAAATGGATATGCTTGCGATTTGGAAGAGCACGAAGCGCACATTCGGTGCGTTGCCGCACCGATTTGGGACCACACTGGTGCGGTAAACGCCAGCCTAAGCATTACGGGCCCCGCCGTGCGGATGGGAGTGGCGCGATTACGCCAACTGGGCCCCTTAACGCGAGAAGTCGGCCTGCTAATTTCAGAGAAGCTCGGCTATTGCAGCCCCGCTCAGATTCAAAAATCCGAACCGCTTGCCGGGACCAGCGTGCGGCGCCGAAGTCCCCCGCCAAATCCAGTGGAATCGCGCCGGAAAATGCTCTTCCAAGACGGCCGGAAATGAAACACCGCGCTTATGTGCCTTTGAGCTGTGCGCGTGCGCTCGCCCTTTTTGCGAGGAATGGGGTTGTCGCGTTCGTCTTGCTAGCTGTTTGTGTTCTTACCCAGGCCCGAAATGAATCGGCGGACCCTTCTCCGCGCGCGTGTCGGATCGATTCAATAGACTTCGAGGGATGGAAAGCTGAACAAATAAGCAATGAATGGTTAAAGTTGATCGTCGTTCCTCAACTGGGCGGACGTTTGATGCAGGTTTTTTTCGCGGGCCATCCGTTTCTGTTCGTAAATCCGAAATATAAGGGCCGGTATTTTTCTCCGTCCGAAGGGGCGGCCAAGCGACGGTGGTTCAACTATGGCGGCGATAAGATCTGGCCGATGCCAGAAGGATCCCAAGACGAACATCACTGGCCAGGACCCATCTCGGACGAACTGGATGACGGAATCTATGCCTCACAGGTGCATTCTGCCGGTTCTCGCTGCAGCTTGGGGTTAGAAGGACCGCCTGATGAGCGGACCGGGTTGCAATATTCCCGGGAAATCAGTATTGGACGCGATTCCCCGGAGATCGCGTTCCATGCTGTTATGAAGAACGCCTCCGGTCATCGCATCCAGTGGTCCATGCAATCGGTGACTCAATATGACACTGCAGACCTGCAAACCATCGGCACTTACAACAAAAACTTCTGGGCCTTCACGCCCGTGAATCGGCAGAGCTCCTACCTTAATGGCTACTATGTTCGCTCAGGACTTAGCGACGATCCTTCTTTTTCGGTGAAAAATGAATTGTTCACTTTGCACTGGATATATCTGCAAAGCGAAGTTTGGATTGATTCGCCCGGCGGATGGCTAGCGGTGGCCGATGGATCGAGCCAATTTGCTCTGGTAGAGCGGTTCCTCTTTCATGCGGGCGCGGAGTACCCGGATAAAGCGACGGTGATTTTTTACAAAAATGGCCCCGCTGTAGATATCGACAACCGGGGCATGCCATTCATACGGACGAGTGCTGATGACGCTCCCTACTACATGGAAGCGGAGCTGAACAGCCCCATCGTAGGGCTTGATCCAGGCGGTTCGTATGCAATGGATACGAAGTGGTACCCGACCCGTATGGGGAACAGAATTGTGAC
>Ga0210406_10008243_pt1 | contig 10451 bp, 10 predicted proteins | sample IncBWC30MmetaG_FD_155454 | JGI IMG/M metagenome (GOLD analysis project Ga0210406, IMG submission 155454) | Forest soil microbial communities from Barre Woods Harvard Forest LTER site, Petersham, Massachusetts, United States - Inc-BW-C-30-M | ecosystem: Environmental > Terrestrial > Soil >... | reverse complement strand
CAAAGAAGGGAAGGCACCGCTCGACGCGATCTACGAAGCCTGCTTGCTGCGTTTCCGCCCCATCATGATGACCACAATGGCGGCTTTGCTCGGCGGGCTGCCGCTCGCGCTCGGCACTGGCGTTGGTTCCGAATTGCGTCGTCCCCTGGGTATCACCATCGTTGGCGGCTTGATCCTCAGCCAGTTGCTCACGCTCTACACCACGCCGGTGGTTTATCTCGCGTTTGACTGGCTGGCGCACCGCTTTTCCTTCCACGTCGGCAATCCCGTCGAAGAGTCTTCGCCCGGGACCGCGCCTGGAGATTAGTCTGTGACTTCCTCCTCGAACTTCTCGGCTCCCTTCATCCGACGTCCCATTGCCACGTCGCTGATCACTCTTGCCATTCTTCTTTCGGGTGTGGTGGCCTTCCGGTTCTTGCCGGTTGCCCCGCTCCCGCAAGTCGATTTTCCAACCATTTCCGTCGGCGCAGGTCTGCCGGGAGCAAGTCCCGAAACCATGGCTTCCGCTGTCGCCACCCCGTTGGAACGCCAGTTTGGCCGCATCGCCGGCGTCACGCAGATGACTTCCTCCAGCGGCCTTGGTTCCACCAGCATTACTCTTCAGTTCGATCTCAATCGCGATATCAATGCCGCCGCGCGCGACGTTCAGGCCTCCATCAACGCCGCTCGCAGCCAGCTTCCCGCCGATCTTCCCGGCCAGCCCACCTATCGCAAGGTAAATCCCGCGGATGCTCCCATCATGCTCCTCGCTCTCACCTCGGAGAATATCCCGCCCGGGCAGATTTACGACGCCGCCGATTCCATCCTCGCTCAAAAGCTCGCGCAGGTCGAAGGCGTTGGCCAGGTCTTTACTTGGGGCAGCTCTCGCCCTGCGGTGCGCGTCGAAGTGAACCCTACTCAGCTCAACAGCTATGGAATTAGTTTAGAGACGGTTCGCAAGTCGCTCCAAGCGGCCAACGCCAACCTTGCGAAAGGCGCCCTTTCCGATCCCCGGCAAACGTGGGCGGTTTCCGATACTGACCAGATTTTCAAGGCTTACGAATATCAGCCTTTAATCGTTGCCGGTCACGTGGGCGCGCCGGTGCGTTTGCGCGATATCGCTGAGGTCGTCGATTCCGTCGAAGATAGCCGCAATCTGGGGCTTTCCGGCGGAAAGCCTTCCGTGCTCCTGGCCATCTTCCGCCAGCCCGCCGCCAACATGATCGAGACCGTGGACCGCATTACCGCCCTCCTGCCGCAACTCCGCGCTTCCATCTCCCCCTCGCTCCATCTGAGCGTCGCGGTGGACCGCACCACCACCATTCGCGCTTCCGTCCATGATGTGGAAGTCTCGCTGATCATTTCCATCATCCTGGTGATTTTCGTGGTTTTTGCTTTCCTTCGGAATGTCTGGGCCACCATCATTCCCAGCGTTGCCGTCCCGCTTTCCCTCATCGGCACATTCGGCGTGATGTATCTCTGCCATTACAGCCTGGACAATCTCTCCCTCATGGCCCTCACCATTTCCACCGGCTTCGTCGTGGACGACGCCATCGTGGTCATCGAAAACATCGCGCGTCACATGGAAGGGGGCATGAAGCCGTTCGAGGCCGCCATGAAGGGCGCCAGCGAGATCGGTTTCACCGTGCTTTCGATGAGCACCTCGCTGGTCGCTGTCTTCATCCCCATCTTGATGATGGGCGGCATTGTCGGCCGTCTATTTCGGGAGTTTGCCGTCGTCCTCAGCGTGGCCATCGGCGTTTCGCTGTTCGTTTCCCTGACCACCACTCCCATGATGTGCGCCCGCTTTCTGCGGAGTGAAACGGGCAAGCACAACAGGCTCTACCGCTTTTCCGAAAACGCCTTCAACCGTCTTTTGCAGACCTATGATTTCTCCTTGCGCTGGGTTCTTCGCCATCAGTTCCTCATCTTGCTGGTCACCATTGGTACGGTTTGCTTAAATGTCTATCTCTTCTACCAGACTCCCAGCAGCTTTTTCCCGCAGCAGGACACCGGCCGCATCAACGGCAGCATTCAAGGCGACCAGGATCTGTCCTTTGCCTCCATGTCGAAAAAGATGCGCACGCTGACCGACATTGTTGCGCAGGACCCTGCCGTTGATACCGTCACTGCTTTCACCGGTGGTGGCAGCGGCGGCAGCACCGCGCGCATGTTCGCTCAGCTCAAACCACTCGAGGAGCGTAAGCTCAGCGCCGACCAGGTCATTGCGCGCATCCGCTCCAAGACAGCCGGAATCCCCGGCGCCGCTTTGTATCTACAAGCCGTCCAGGACCTGACCGTCGGCGGGCGCGGCAGCGCGGCTCAATACCAATACACGCTGCAGGCCGACAATCTCGCCGACCTCACACACTGGGCTCCCATTCTCCAGCAGCGCTTGGCCAAGATCCCAGAACTGCGCGACGTCAATTCCGACCAGCAGATGCACGGTCTCCAAAGTTCCATCGTTATCGATCGTGACACCGCCGGCCGTCTCGGTGTCGACGTGCTGGATATCGACAACACTCTCAGCGATGCCTTCGGTCAGCGCCAGGTGTCCAACATTTACAAAGGCTTGAACCAGTATCACGTCGTCCTGGAAGTCGCGCCTGAATTCCAGCCCGGTCCTTCCGCCCTCGAGTCGGTTTACGTTCCCTCGAGCACCGGAAAGCTTGTCCCCCTAAGCGCTTTCGCCCATTACGAACATTCCAACAGCGCTCTTTCCGTCAACCATCAGGGCATCTTCCCGGCTATTACGCTTTCTTTTAATCTCGCCCCCGGCGCATCGCTGGGCCCCGCCGTCCTCCACATTCAGGCGGCCCAGCGCGAACTTGGTGTGCCCTCCTCGGTTCACGCCACTTTTCAGGGCACTGCTCAGGCCTATCAGGATTCACGCGCCAATCAGCCGGTTCTGATTTTGACCGCCCTCGCCGCCGTTTACGTCGTTCTCGGTATCCTCTACGAGAGCTTCATCCACCCGATCACAATCCTTTCCACGATTCCTTCAGCGGGCATTGGGGCGCTGCTCGCGGTCCAGCTCATGAAGTCCGATCTAAACGTCATCGCTCTCATCGGCATCATCCTCCTCATCGGTCTAGTCAAGAAAAACGCCATCCTGATGGTTGATTTTGCCGTCCAGGTGGAAAGGGAAGAAGGGAAGTCTCCCGTCGAGGCAATCTACAAAGCGTGCTTGCTGCGTTTCCGGCCCATCTTAATGACCACCATGGCCGCGCTTCTCGGCGCCTTACCTCTCGCACTCGGGGCCGGCGTCGGGTCTGAGCTGCGCCGCCCTCTGGGCATCACCATCGTCGGCGGCCTCATCCTCAGCCAAATGCTCACGCTCTTCACCACGCCCGTTGTTTACGTCTACATGGATCGCTTTCAATCTTGGATTCGCGGCACCCGTTCCCACGGTGCGGCTCCGGCTGCAGCCCCTGCCCACTCCGACTAGTCTCGCATCGAGTTTCTAATTTCCTTTTTCTATTTTCCAAATTACGCGCTGCCGATCAAATAGCCCGTAAGAAACACCAGCACACCGCCCACGATCACCTGAAACGCAGCCTGCAAAAACGGCGTATCCATGTAACGGTGCCGGATGTAGCTGATGACCATCAGCTCGACAGCCACGACAATCACCGCCACCAACGTGGCCACATGAAAATTGCTAATGAGGAACGGCAAGGTGTGCCCGATTCCGCCAGCAGTCGTCATCAGTCCAGTAACCCCTCCGCGCAGCCACGGCGATCCCCGCCCCGTCAGCGATCCGTCATCCGAAAGACCCTCGGAAAAGGCCATCGAGATTCCCGCGCCTATGGAGGCTGCCAGCCCCACCAGGAACGCTTCCCAGCTTTTGTGCGAGGCAAACGCTGCTGCGAACAGCGGCGCCAGCGTCGATACCGAACCGTCCATCAAGCCCGCTAGTCCCGGCTGTACCACCTGCAGCAAGAACAGTTTACGGTGCGATTCATCCTCTTGGGCCTTCGCGCTCGCCGTAAGATGTTTTTCTTCCAGCTCGCCCGCCGTCTGCGTGTGCTTTCTCTCTTCATCTCCCAGCTTGTTCAGCAATTCCCGCGTCGAAGCGTCCGTCGTCCGGCTCGCCGCTCGTGCATAGAATCGGCTCGCCTCCATCTCCATCAATTCCGCTTGCTTCCGCGCCATCTTCACGCCCAGCGGCCGCACCAGCCATACGGGCCTTCTTTGCAAAAACCCTTTTACGTTTTCTCGCCGGATCAGGGGAATATGGTCGCCGAACCTTTGCCGGAACATCGCGAACAGCCGATCGCGGTGCACTACTTCTTCCTGGCGCATCTCCTCGAACATCTGCGCTGTTGACGGATATTCGTCCCGCAACGCGTCCGCGAACTCTCCGTAAATCCGCCCGTCTTCCTCTTCCGCGGCGATGGCGATCGCCAGAATCTCTTTTTCCGTCAAGTCCTTGAATTTTTTCAGCATCGCGCTTTTCCCCCGCTGTTCCGTAGCACGGAAGAATCGCACAAACCGCCCCGCGATGCCATTGGCAGTCCAGGGATTTCAGCCACTGAGCACCGATTGATCTATCGACATCTGACAGCGCGAGAAAAATGAAATAAGCACCACCTGAATGTCCGATCTCTGATCCCTGATCTCTGTTCTCTCGCCCACAATCTGCGTCTTCCATAGCCGAAGACATCAGTTTGGGTATACGATGTTGCATCTCTCGCTGGAGGATAACGATGGCCAAGAAGAACAGACTTACGCGAGTCGCGGTCAGTATCGGTGCCGCCATGGGCCGAGCCGATCGCAAAGCGCATCAAGTTGCAAAAGCCGGAGTGCTCGCCAAGAAAGAGCTTCAAGACATCTCCAAGCAAGTCGACGCCCTCAAGCGCCAATTGCTGAAGACCACGAAACGTCTCAAAAACGCCCTTAGCTAGTTCGTCTTACACAGGTATGAGAGATGCGCAGCTCGCTAGTCGGGATGGTTTGCTCTGCCGTCCTCGGCAAGAGGCTCCGTGTACTGTCTTATGCCGAAGAATTTGAAATTCCGCACGGCCGCAATTGACTACTCAAAAGACTAAAAACTGAAACTGGAAAATGAGAACTAAACCATGAACCCCTGCGTCCGGCAAACCTGCACAATACTTAGACGATCCTCTGCGCCAACTTTGTGTTTCATTCGATAAAGGTGGTTTTTTACCGTTTGCTCGGACAGACAGAAGCGATTGGCGATTTCCTTGTTGGTGAGTCCTTCCGCGATCAGCGGGATCAACTGCTGTTCCCGGCGAGTTAGCCCCATCCGTTGATGCACGCTCGCGGACGGAAAAGCCGTTGCTTCCCGCTCGAAATAGTGGAACAGCAGAGCACAGAGCGCGCCGGGGCACACCGCCTTACCCGCCTGCACCGCTCGCACTCCTTCCACGACCTCGTCCGCCGAGGCCTCCTTCACCAGATATCCCTGTACCCCGGCACGAACACACTGCATGAATTCCGTTCCCTCTCCGGCCATGCCGATCAGCAAAATCTGCACGCTCGGCGCGCAGGCCCGCACCTTTCGAATCGCCGTCAAATCTTCGTTTACGCTCCCGCGCGAGGTCAGCAGCAGAATGTCCGCTCTTTCCTTCAGCAGATTCTCTGCCCGGAATGGCTCGGCCTTGGCCATTCCCGTCACTTCGATGTCTCCGTCCTTCACCAGCATCCGCGACAGCGCCTCGCGCAACAAACGATTCTCCGCCGCCACAAACACCCGCGGCTTCCCGCCTGCGCGCCTTTCGCCCTCCCAAGGCGATTCCTTTTCTTCGACTCCATTACCGATCCTCCGCTCGCAATTCGAACGCATCTTCTTCGGCCCTTGCTCGGGTACCGTAAGACTCTGTCGTGCGCCGGTAATCATGGCGGGGTGTCCTCCATCTGCTTGGCACATCTTTTCGTGCCAAGTTTCCTGAGCTCTTGTGGATTGCTTCAACCTTCCCTTTCATTTCTGCAATTGGTCAACCGTCCCCGCGCCTGTCCCTATTCTCGCCATGTCTTCTAAGTTCCCCGAAAACAACGGTTTGCCTTCAGCCTCAGCAGGTGCGCTCCCAGGGGCCAGTCCCGGATTGGTACTAAGCTTCTGTCTCCAATTCACTTTGGGACTCCCCGCTCTCTTTTTCTTCTCTATCAGTGGGTTACGCTACTTTTTCCTCAGCCCACGTCTTCCTTTTCTAGTACTTCCGTACTACCATTTCCCCGGAACGTCCTACTCCTTTCCGGGTACGTTTCCTCTATAGGTTTGATCGTTGCCAGGAGCTAAACTCTCTCTTGAACAGGATTTGGTATTCCTTTGGAGAGACGGCTCATCCATGGCGACCCAGCAGGATTTGATGACCAAGAAAATCACCACGGAGGGACTGCTCAAACGGCCTTCCTCAAGCACCGAGCGCCGCGGCAGCCGCCGCTGCAGAATTACTCAGCTCATGCGCATCCGTCCGTCGGACCCCAATCTCGAGCACTTTGAAGACATGCGCGGGACGACCAGTGTCTCGCGCTCAGGCGTCTATTTTCAGTCCAGCGAAGTTGGCTATGAAGTCGGAATGCGGCTATTCGTCACCATGCCGTTTTCGCAGGATCCTGCGTCGATGAACCGCGAATACCTTGCCGAAGTCGTCCGCCGGGACATCCTTCCTACGGGCATGTATGGGATTGGATTCAAGATTCTGATGGAGATGGGGATTCAGCATACCTATCATTTTGGCGGCAGTTCCCCGCGCTAAGGCCTGCCCCACCGCATTCGAATCAAGAGATAAACAAGACCGGGCGTCCCAGTACATCGGGACGCCCGGTCTCGTGTTTGGGGGTGGAGAGATCGCGCTAAGAATCTTGTCCGAAAATCCGCAGGGTTCGGTGCCGCAAAATCCCAAACTGCCGGTTCAGCGGGTGCCTCCGCGACAGGAAGGAAAACACGGGAGACCGGCGGTGCTGCAGTTTGTTCATGGCAATCGTAAGCCGCACGTCGCGGCGCGCAAACTTCAGCCCGGACTGCAGCGCTTCCACGGCATCGTCGCGGCGCCCCGCGGTGGCATAAACTTCCGCAAGATTGAGGTAGAGCTGGGCCTGATTTCTTTTCATTCGAACGGCGGAGTCGCAGAGCTTTTCCGCTTCACCCCACTTCTGTTCGGAGCGAGCCAGCACCACACCCAGGTAGGACATGTAGTAAGGATTGTTCTTGTCCAGGTCCACGGCGCGGCGCATATGGGGGAGAGCTTTGTTGGCGTAATTGTCACGAAGCAGCGTCAAGCCAGTTTTGAATTCACGGAAAGCTTCCGTATCCATCATGATTTCACCTCGGCCAGCGCGCCGCGTTCGAATCGAAATTCGGCCGCGCGGCGGCTGCGGAAGAATAGATTTTCCGGGAGTTTGGGAAGTTCCCGCGTGGCGCGAAGGAGATTCGCGCTAACCTCTGCCGTGAAGCGCTAATAAGTAATGTCCCAATCATCCAGGAGATGATCAGAGCGGCGAGCAGCGGGGTTGCGAGAAAAGTTCCCATCCCAGTCAAATACGACCGTACACGGCCTTTTGCAGCGAATCTACTGACCGGGAGGACAGTCTTGGTTCAGCGGCACTCTGGTTGCAGTGGCAAGAATGAGGACAGGTGGTTTATCCGCTGCTAACGCGGCGCGGAGCTCTTCCAGTCGCGGCGCCATTTGTCCCAATCTTTAGTGATTGCCGCAAGCATGGCCTTTGCGCCCTTGTGGAGCCAGCGCCCGCGCCGCGCGGCAAGGTCATGCTTGACCTTGGCGATGGCCTGCGGGGTGCTGAAATGCATGTTAGCGGTTTCCCAGCCCATGGAGTAGAGCAAGCGGGCCTCGTCGCGCTCCTGCGACAGGGAAGCCAGCTCGATGCGCGAACAGTCCGGCGCCAGGCGTCGCACCACCCATCGCCCGTGAAACCGCACGCAGGGATCCGGCACACGAATCGAGCGCTGTACCAGCTTGTCGCAATAAATCTCCATGGAAGGCGCATTTTTGGCCCAGACCCAGGCCGATGGCCGGATGGCTTTTGCTTCGCGAGCGATGAAAGCTCCACGCCAGCGGGACAAGGCGAGAATTCTGGGGTGTCCCAGGCTTCCTAGCCCTGCGATTCTTCGTTTCAACAGGTATTCTTGCTTCGCAGAAGGAAGCGACTCTTCCAGCAAACTACGCGCCTCTCGCGGAGGTTTCGCCGTGTAAGGCGGCAGGTTTTCCAGCTTGTTCCAGAATTGCACCGGGTCGCGCAGCTTGCCAAGGGCGAGTAGGCGCAGCCACCGATGATCTTCCGCGAGGATAAAAGCTTTGCCGCCCGCGGCCAGCGCGTCCCGGTAGCCCTCTTCAATGGCTTCGCCAGCGATTCGTTTTGCAATACTGAGGTGCTCTCCCGCGATCGCGACATAAGCGCTGGTGGTCAATCGGACCAGGTCAAGGGTATAGGCAGCGGGCCATGTTTCATCCAAATCGTTCACGCCCCAGATGAGTCGCCCTTCTTCATCGCGCCAGGTTCCGAAGTTTTCGATGTGCAAATCGCCGACGCCTAGGACCGCCGGGGCCTTGCTCAAATCCGGGCAGAATTCGGGCCAGAGCTGGAGCCAGCGGTAAAACGTGGCGCGGAAAAAGGGGAACGCCGCTCCTGCCATGGACTTGTGCTTGAGCGCCAGATCCTGGCGGATGATGGGTAGTTGGCCGGCCAGCCAGTGCTCGAAATCGGCGGTAGCTTTGAGAATGTTCATCGCGTTTCTTTGGCGGTTCTTAGGCGATTAAACTCGGGCGTGTTCGGCGTGCGCGGTACCTCGGGTCATGCGCCATTCGTAGATCGGGAAGCGGCCGGCGAGTTCGGCTACTTGTTTGCGGACGCGTTGCTCGACTTCCGTGCTGCCGATGTTGGTCAGGATCTCGGCGATCCAGGCGGCGATTTGCTCCATCTCCGGTTCGCGCATGCCGCGCGTGGTGATGGAGGGACCTCCAAGGCGGATGCCGCCGCCTTTCATGGGGGGCAGGGGATCGAAGGGAATGGAATTTTTGTTTACGGTGATGCCGGCGCGATCGAGGGCCTTTTCGGCATCTGTTCCAGTGATTCCACGCGGGTGCACTTCGATCAGGAAGAGGTGGTTATCCGTGCCGCCGGTGACGATACGGAAGCCGCGCTTAGCGACGGCAGCGGCCATGGCCTTGGTGTTGGCGACCACCTGCTTTTGGTAGTCCTTGAAGGAGGGTTCCATGGCTTCCTTGAGGCAAACTGCTTTTGCGGCAATGGTATTCACCAGCGGCCCGCCCTGGATGCCGGGGAAGGTGAGCTTATCCAGTTCCTTGGCAAAAGCGGCTTTGCAAAGCACCAAGCCACCGCGAGGGCCGCGCAACGTCTTGTGGGTAGTGGTCGAGACGATATCGGCATGCGGGACCGGGCTGGGGTGAACGCCAGCGGCGACGAGACCGGCTATGTGCGCCATGTCCACGAAGAAGAGCGCGCCGACGGACTTGGCGGCTTTGGCGATGCGCTCGAAATCGATGGTGCGCGAATAGGCGCTGGCCCCGGCGACGATCATCTTGGGTTTGTGTTCGAGGGCGAGCTTTTCGATTTCGTCGTAGTCGATGCGCTCGTCTTCCTTTTTTACGCCGTAGGCTACGAATTTGTACATGCGGCCGGAAAAATTAAGCGGATGGCCGTGGGTCAGGTGGCCGCCATGGGAGAGATTCATGCCGAGGACAGTGTCTCCCGGCAGCAGCGTGGACATATAGACGGCCACGTTTGCGGAGGTGCCGGAGTGCGCCTGGACGTTGGCGTGCTCGGCGCCGAAGAGTTCCTTCGCGCGGTCGATGGCCAATTGTTCGACCTTGTCGGCGTATTCGCAGCCGCCGTAGTAGCGCTTGCCGGGATAGCCCTCGGCGTATTTGTTCGTGAAGATGGAGCCCATGGCTTCGAGGACGGCCTCGGAGACGAGGTTTTCCGAGGGGATCAGTTCGAGGCCGGTGGCCTGGCGGCGAGCTTCTTCGCGGAGCAGCTCGGCGATTTGAGGGTCGACCGCGTCGAGCGGGCGGTTCATGCGGTCGTTGGCGTCGGTGGTCTTGGTCATCGGGCGGCCTCGCTTCGCAGTGTGTCAGTGTGCATGGATGGGCATCGAGGCGATTCTATCGAATGGGATGGCCGAAAGCCAATTCAGGGAACCAACGCTCGTAGTTGGGAGCACCGATTGGAGGGCATCGGCATACACTGTTTTAGAGGGATGTCCCGTGGCTAAGGCGAAGTCCAAGAGGATTGTAATTAAGATTAGCGCACGCCTCTATGCGAAGCTATCTAAACTGACTGACGAACTTGGGCAGTCCCGGAGTTTCTTAGTACAAAGGGCGCTCGCGTGCTATCTGGAAGCTGTAGTTTCCTCCCAGGGTTTGGCGCGGCCGGAGATCATGGAACATTTTCGGCGGTCGACCGAGAAAAATAGAAAACTGTACCTGCTCCTCGGGCAATGAGCGCGACCCTTCATTTTTCCCAACAGC
>Ga0210406_10008242_pt1 | contig 10452 bp, 10 predicted proteins | sample IncBWC30MmetaG_FD_155454 | JGI IMG/M metagenome (GOLD analysis project Ga0210406, IMG submission 155454) | Forest soil microbial communities from Barre Woods Harvard Forest LTER site, Petersham, Massachusetts, United States - Inc-BW-C-30-M | ecosystem: Environmental > Terrestrial > Soil >... | reverse complement strand
AGGAGTATTTCGGCGAGCAGGGCATGCTTGGCTATGTGAAGAACGTTCAGCGCCAGGAGATCCGTCAGGGTATCGCCTGCGCCAGGCATCAGAACATGGCCGGCTCCGATATCGGCGACGAGCACAAGGAATACTTCGCCGGTGAAGCCGCGCTGAAGGCGGGCGGCGCTCACAACACGATGAACCAGTTCGGCTAACGGTAACAGCAGGAGACTACCATGACCAAAGGCAGCAATTTCTGGGTGATTGGCGGCGAGTTCGGTTCGATGAACTTCCACAAGCTCGTGGAAGGGTCGGCCCAGGTTCAGGGCCCGTTCGGCACCCGCAAGGAAGCCGAAGACGCCTGGCGCACGGTCTCGGAAGAGAACCGTCACAAGGCCGGCGTGCGCTTCTCGATCGTGGAAGAGCCGAGCCGGGTCCCCGCCTGATCGGCCGATATCCGGTCGGCCAATGGCCGACCGGGCAGCTCCAGGCGATAAATTTAGAAGAAACGGTCCAAGGACGCCTTCCAAGCCAGCCTTGCAAGGCACGCGGCCCCATCCGGTTGTCCGGCTGGGGCCGTCGGCCGTTAGAGAGGCAAGCTCTTGGTACTAAAGGAACTTTGCGGACCAACGTGGTTACTGATAGGTTAACGAAATTACCACCGATCGGGATGAAGGCCGCCACGCGATGTCAGACGCGCAAAATAACGGGAGCCCCGCTGTCAGCGCCGCCCCGATGCGGTTGCGCGACGCGTTGCGCAAGGCGCGAATCGAGGCGGCGGATCGCACCGGCATCGTGGTCGATCTGCGCGATGCCGAGGTGGCGCGGCTCGAGATACTCAGCGAGGCGCTCGATCCGCTGTTCGGGCAGATCCCGGAAAAAGTCGATCTGTTCGATCGCGGCATCAGCCAGGGCGACACGCCACGGCTGTGGATCGACGTGGTGGCGCACGTCGTGATGGGCCGCGACAAGCGGATCTATCGCTTCGTGCAGGACACCCGGTTCGGCCGCATCGTGATCGCCGAATCGCACGACGTCGCCGCGATGGTCGATGCCGTCACCGATTATGTCGCGCGGCGGTTGATCGAGCGTGAGCATGCGCTGGTGGCGACCCCCGTTGCGCCGCCTCCCGTGGTCGAGAAGCCGCGCCGCAGCGGGTTCTGGACCTTTGCGCTGGGATTCCTGCTCGGCGCGCTGGCCCTGTTCGGCCTCGCGCTGTTTGCGAGTTTGCGCGACCTTTAGTGACCGCTTGGAGTTGATGCAGCGACCAGTGGCGCCGCCTTGTGCCATTCGTCGGTGCCGAGCTTGGCGGCGACCAGCACCAGCGTGACGGCGAGCAACAGCCGCAACGCGGTTTCCGGCACCCGGGTTGCGCAGTAGCTGCCGATGATGATGCCGGGCAGCGACCCCGTGAGGAGAACACCCATCAACTGCCAGTCGATCGAGCCCGTCGCCCAATGCCCGATGCCGGCCACCATTGTTAAGGGCACCGCATGGGCGATATCCGAGCCGACGATGCGCGCCATCGGCAACTGCGGGTACAACAATAACAGCGCGGTAACGCCGACCGCGCCGGCGCCGACCGAGGAGATCGACACGAGAATGCCGAGTGTGGCGCCGACCGTCACCGTGGCGCGCGCGATGGTGCGGTCGTCGAGCCGCTCCAGCCGCGCGCGAAAGAATTCGAGGATGGATTTACGGAAAATCAGCGACGTCGCGGTCAGCGTCAGGGCAAAGGAGAGCACGATGTTGACGAGGCTGCCCGCTGCACTGCTGTTGAGATCGAGCTGCCACAGCGCCAGCAGCGTGACCATGCTGGCCGGAATGCTGCCGCTGGCGAGCCGGATCACCGCGGGCCAGTGGATGCTGTGCCCGATGTTGTGCACGATGCTGCCGCCGGTCTTGGTCGCGGCAGCGTACAACAGATCGGTGCCGACGGCGGTGGAGGGGTGGATGCCGAACAGCAGGATCAGCAATGGCGTCATCAGCGAGCCGCCACCGACGCCGGTCATGCCGACCAACAGGCCGACACCAAAGCCTGACGCGACATAGAGGGAGACGGCGGACATGGACTATCCTCGGGATTCCATCCTACACGGTCAGGATGGACGTTGAAACGGCGGCAATGAGGCGGGGAGAAAAAGAAATGATGGCTGCGTGGTTCCGCGATTGTATGCATTGCCGCTAAATTAGCGCCTCTAAATTAGCCGCTCTAAATTAGCCTTGCATCGCTCAACTGCCGGATGCGCAATTCACCATCGACGCCGCGGACGGTTTGTTGACATCGCCACGTATTGCCGTCGCGCTCGATCGAAAACAGATTATACGCCGCGGCGGGGTAGCGGCCATGGGCCAGCGCGGAGGCCGACGGCACGCCGATCGCGGGAATGGCCTTGTCAGGGCCGTCGATCCACATCGTGGAATGGATGTGATCATGGCCGTGCAGGATCAGTTCAACGCCATGTTGCCTGAGCAGTGCGCAAAGCTCGGGCGAATCGGTCAGCCGCTTGGCGCGCGAGTGAGATCGCAGGGGATGATGGATCAGGAGGACCCGAAACAATGGCTCGGTGGAAAGTTGCATCAGGAGCTGATCGAGCGCGTTGAGTTGGTCGCGCCCGAGCCATCCGGTCGCCATCAGCGGCGGGGTCGGCACCGCCGACGAGACGCCGATCAGCGCCAGCGGTCCGCGCCGGCGCAGGAAAGGGAACGTGCTGCCGTTGCTGAAGGCATCGTCGCCGCCGAGATAGTTTCCGAATGTCTCCTCAAAACGATGCCGGGTCGCGCCGACATAGGCGTCGTGGTTACCGGGTACGATCGAGACGCGATCGGGCGCGCCGACGGCGTCGAGCCAGGCCCGTACCGGCGCAAATTCCGCGTCGAGCGCGAGGTTGACGAAATCGCCGGTTACCGCGATGTGGTCCGGCGCCTGGCCGTGCATGTCGGACACGACAGCGTCGAGCACATCGCGCCGCTGGTATTTGTGCCGGTTGCGGGTCCAGTTGAGATAGCCGAGCGCGCGCTTGCCCATGAGATCGCGCAGCCGCGCGGCAGGCAGAGGCGGAAGATGCGGGTCGGACAGATGGGCGAGGGTGAATGGCGCCATCACAAAAGCCCGGTCGGGCTGCCCGTGCGAGAGAGCCGGCGCACGATCATCTCGTGATATCCCTGTGTCATCGGCTGGTGTATTGGCAAGTTGGACGCCGGGACGCAAGGATCAACAGGGATCAAACAGGATGGTTCGGTATTGGAAACCCAGGTGGCAGTGACCCGGCAGAGTCTGCGGCAGCGTTTGGAACCGGCGCTGCGCGGGCTGTTTCATCTATATTGGCGTTTCGCCCGCGGCATGACGCTTGGGGTTCGCGGCGTCGTGCTTGACGGCGATGACAAGGTGTTTCTGGTCAAGCACAGCTACGTTTCCGGCTGGCATTTGCCCGGCGGCGGGGTCGAAGTCGGCGAAACCTTCCTGGACGCGCTGCGTCGCGAATTGATGGAAGAAGGGCGGATTGAACTGCAGGGCGAACCGGTTCTGCACGGCATTTTCCTCAACCGCCATGTCTCCCGGCGCGATCATGTCGCGGTCTATGTTGTCAGGCAGTTCGGCCAGGACCGGCTGCCCAAGCCCAACCGCGAAATCATTGCCAGCGGTTTCTTCGCGGCCTCGGCGCTCCCCGGCGATACGACGAAGGGAACGCGGCTGCGGATCGCCGAAGCGCTGCAGGGAAAGCCACTGATTGCAACCTGGCGTTAGCTTGCCCGACGCTTTCGATTAGGCTTGGATGCGCCGCGAATTCTCCCCAAAACAGGTCCATATGAGAATCGAGCCCCCGCAAGGAACGACGCGATATCTGAAAGCCGCCTGCGCCTTCGTGTGCTTCCTGGTGCTGGCCAGCAACATCTGGACGATCTCGCGCTGGAACGAAAGCCGCGGGGTCTATGACGATATCTGTTATCTGCGGCAGGCCCATTTGTTCCAGCGATTTGGGCTTGATGGGTTGGACACCAATATCCTCCGCGACGACGATCATTATCTGTCTTCAAAATTGAAGGAGATCGGATTTGCGGCCTGGAACGACCCGGCTGCGGCTCCCTGCCATAGCCTGATGCCGGCGGCGCAAAAACGCGTGCTGCAATATCCGCCGGGCACCGGCTTTGTGATGGCGATATTTCCCGCCGGATTTCAGTTGATCCCGCTTTACGCCCTCGCGAGCGTTTTCGTTTTTGGCTTTGCGCTGCTCGCCATCTCGTATGCGCGCTCCCGATCCGCCGTCCTGCTCACGACCGCCTCCGTATTGCTGGCGATCTATTTGATGATCAATCCCACCAAGGCGAGCTACTCGATGGCGCCAACCATGATGCTCTGCGCGGTGGCAGGTTTCTTCACCCCGAAACTATTCCTTGGTGCCGCCGCGCGGAATCGAATCCTGCTGTCAGCGCTGATCGGCTTGCTGATCGGTCTGGGCGTGAATTTCAGGCTGCCCAATCTGCTTCTCGCGTCGGGATATTGTCTGTTTTTCGCGGGCTCGTTTCTGTCCTCGCGCAGCGATGAAAAAGGTGAAATCGTCCTGCAAGCCGTGGCGTTCGGAGCCGCCTGCATCCTGGGAATGGCCCCGACGCTGCTCGCGAACGCAATCAACGCCGGCAGCCCCTTCGCCACGACGTATTCGAGCGTCGATGCGACGCCGCCTGAATTCAGCCTGACCGTGATCCGCCAATATCTCAAGGATATGCAATTCGTCCTGCTGCTGCTGGCCTGTGGATGGACCGCTTTGATCCTGCGTCTGCCCTGTGAAACCGGCCTCCGGCGAACGGCGCTGGTGACGGCCGGAAATCTTGCGGTCAATCTCGCCTTCTTCGTCAGCCATCCGCTGTTCACGCCCTACTATACAGTTCCGGTCGCCATGCTTTCCCTGTGGAGCCTGCTGTTTGGCTCCCTGCTGCAGCCGGCGGTAGCCGTGAACGATAGTGTTCTGAAGCAGGCGGCAACCGCGGGATCATGATATGGCTGCTTTGAGTCGACAGGACCGGCCAGACGGGCATTTTCGGGTATGACATCATCATCGATGCGGATTGCTGTTTTGGTGCCGTGCTTCAATGAGGAGGCTGCGGTCGCAACCGTGGTGGCCGACTTTCGCAAGGCGCTGCCAACGGCCCAAATCTTCGTCTATGACAATAATTCATCGGATCGGACGGTTGCGGTCGCGCGCGCCGCCGGCGCCGAGGTGCGGAGCGAGCGGCGCCAGGGCAAGGGCCACGTGGTCCGGCGGATGTTCGCCGACATCGATGCCGATATCTACGTGCTGGTTGATGGCGATGCCACCTATGATGCCGCCAGCGCGCCGCGCATGATCGATACGCTGGTATCCGATCATCTCGACATGGTGGTGGGCTTTCGCGTCGATCAGGCGGAGGCTGCCTATCGGCCCGGGCATCGCACCGGCAACTTGATGCTGACCAGTTTTCTCTCCGCGGTGTTCGGTCAGGCTTTCAAGGACATCCTGTCCGGCTATCGCGTGTTCTCGCGGCGCTTTGTCAAATCCTTTCCGGTGCTGTCGGATGGTTTCGAGATCGAAACGGAGCTCAGCGTTCACGCGCTGGAACTGGCCTTGCCGGTGGCCGAGATCGAGACACCCTATTACGCCCGGCCGGCCGGGTCGTTCAGCAAGCTCAACACCTGGCGCGATGGTTTCCGGATCCTCGGCACCATCCTGAAGCTCTATCGTTCGGAAAAGCCGTTGCGCTTCTTCACCGCTATCGGCGTGTTCTTCACCCTGGTTTCGATCGGGCTCGCGATCCCCGTCATCGTCACCTATCTCGAGCAGGGCCTCGTTCCGCGGTTGCCGACCGCGGTGCTGTCGATGGGGCTGATGCTGGTTGCGGTGCTGTCGGTATCATCGGGGCTGGTACTGGATACCGTGACTCGTGGCCGTCGCGAGATGAAGCTGCTGGCCTATCTGGCCCAACCCCCGGTCAGAATCAATTGAAACTGTTGGATCGGCCGAAGCCGGACGATGGACCGGGCCGCCGCTTGATGCTATCCCGCGCCTGACCATGACCGATCTTTCCCTGACGATTTTACCCGAAACCGCCAACGACGCGCAGGCGATCGAGCGATTGCACGAGCGCACGTTCGGCCCCGGCCGTTTCGTGCTGAGCGCGTACCGGATCCGCGAGCATGTCGACCATTTGCTCGATCTCTCCTTCACGGCGCGGATCGGCACGCTGCTGGTGGGCTCGGTGCGCCAATTGCCGATCTGCGTCGGCGATACCCAGGCGCTGCTGCTGGGGCCGCTGACGGTCGAGCCGCCGTTTCGCGGCCGCGGGGTCGGACGGGCGTTGCTGGATCGCGCGCTGAAGGATACCAAGGCCAGGGACCATCGGCTGGTGCTGCTGGTGGGCGACGAAGCCTATTACAGCCGCGTCGGCTTCAAGGCTATCCCGAAGGGGCGGGCGACCATGCCGGGACCGGTCGACTACGAGCGGCTGCTGGTCGCGGAACTGGTCGACGGCGCATTCGCGGATGTTTCCGGCGCGATCCGCCCGGACTGGAGCTTTGCCCGGTAGCGCGTGAAAAGAGCTGCCCCCGGAAGTGATCCGAGGGCAGTCGATTCATGGCGCGCGTTTACAGCTTCTGCGAGATGCCGAAATAGAAACCGCGGCGCGGTCCGAATTGCGGTGCGAACACGCCGATGCCGGAGCCATCCCTGATCTCGTAGATCGTGTCGAAGACATTGACGACGTCGAAGCGTAGCGTGGTTGGCTTGGCCGCCGACACCCAATTGAAATCATGCGACACGCCGGCATTGACCTGGGTGTAGGACGGCACGGTGCTGCCGTTCGGAATGCCATTGCTTCCGGTGGTACGTAAGCCGCTGCCATAAATCATGTCCGCGCTGAATTTCGTACCGTTCCATAGATACGATGCGCCGGCCGACGCGGTCAGAAACTGGGCGTGGTCGGTATAGATGTAGTTATTCGCGATATAGGCGAGCTCGTCGGGAGCGAATAGATATTGGTTCGACACCACGTCGGTCCCGCGCTGTCTGGCCCAGGCCACATTGCCATACAGACGCAAATTGCCGTTGGTGTAGTTCGCCTTGAGTTCGACACCGGTATTCTGGGCGTACGCATAGTTGAACGCCGTCAGCACATAGGCCTGGCCGAATTGCCCGTCGTCGAGCAGGTCGGTCGCGGTCTTGTAGTAGCCGTCGATCCCGAGCTCGAGGCCCGGTATCGCGTAGATTTTCTGGGTGACGCCGACATCGAACACGTTGGAGCGTTCCGGCAGCACCGGATCGTTCTGGGACACCGCGGGCTGCTGCGTGGTGCCCTGCACCAGCGCGAGATTGACCGGCGCTGCCAGCACCTGTTCCGGCGGTGTGAAGTTTCTCGAATAGCCGGCGTGGAAAGTGGTGCCGTCGAACGGTTTCCAGGTCAGGCTGACGCGCGGGCTGAGCTGGTTGGCATCGACATATTGCCACATCTGGTCGAAGCGCAGACCGGCATTCAAGGTCAGCTGGTTGGTGATCTTCCACTCGTCCTGAAGATAGCTGCCAAAAAGCCAGCCCAACTTGGAGCTGGAATCAAACACGGTAAATGGGGGACCGATCGGATTGCCCATGGCATCGACCTGATTGCCCTGGGCGTCGACCGGCAACACGGTGTCGATATCGGTGACCAACGAGCGTTCCGCGCTGACGGAAAATCCAAACCGCAGGGTATGAGCATAGCCGATCCGCCAGGCGGTATCCTCCTGAATCCCGTTGACAAAGCTCTGGCGGTAGACGTCCGAAGCCACACCGTTGAAGATCAGATCGCCGGTGGGGTCAGGCATGTAGTGCAATTGGCTATAACGATTGAAGTAGAAAAGTTGCAAATCGATATCATCGACCGATTTCTGGTAGCTAACGACGTTGAACTGATTGAACTCGTTCTGGTGTTCGTTGAGCAGCGCGGAATTGAAGTCGGTCTGCCCGTTGACGTTAAAGACCGGCGTCTGCCCGGGATTGTTGGGTATCTGGTAGGTCCCGTTCGATACACCGCTGATCAAGGTCAGGCGGCTGGTCGGATCGAGCACCGTCGAAAGATACAGGAATCCTTTTTCCTGCGAGGTGTTGTCGTGGATAGCGTTGTAGGCCGGGGTCGGGTTCTCGATGCCGACGCTGCTGCCGAAATAGCGGCCGGAAACGTAGTACTGCGTTTGCCCGATCGTGCCGCCATATTCTGCTGAGGTCGTGATGGTGCCGTGGCTGCCGCCATAGACGCTGACGCTGCCGCTGTTGTTGAACGCATCCGCCTTGGTCTGGATGTCGAGCACACCCGCGGTGCGCAGGCCATACTGGGCGGGTAGCGCGCCGGTGACCAGCGCGAGGCTGCCGACGATGCCGGTGTCGATGATCTGTCCGAAGGCGCCGACGCCGTCGGGCAGCATGATGCCGTTGATGCGGTATTGAAGGTTGGCGTGTTCGTTGCGGACGTGCAATTGGCCGCTGGCGGCGGAATCCTGCGATACGCCGGGTATTTGCAACAAAGCCTTGTCCAGTGGGGTATTGGTCCCCTGCGGGAGCGCCTCGAGCGCCTGCTGGTTCAACTCGTAGGAACCCGCGCCTGTGGGAGCCACGATGGCGCGGCGGGCTTCATCGAACTTGTCGTTTGTGCCGGCGAGGATTTTCTCCTGGGTCTGCGGCGGCGACGCGGGCGGCGGCGCACGCCGCTTTTCCGTTGCCACGCGCGCCACGGGACGCCGCGGTTTCACCACCTTGGGCGCGGAGACCGCGACGTCCGGAAGCTCGACCGTGCCGCTGCTGGAGGACGACGGCGCCTGCGACGCCGCTGGCGCGGTGGCGGGGGCTTGCGGCGACGCGGGAGATTGCGACGGCGCGGGTGCCGGTGCTGGCGTTTGCGCGAGGGCCGCACTGCCAAAGCTATAGAGCAGCAACGACGCTACCCCGGAGGCGGCCAACATTTGTCTTTTGAACACTGACATTACTTCCGAACTTCCGATGAAGCCGCCGCTGGATTGCTGCTGGTCAGCGAATTCGACAGGGGGCTTGCCGTCGATGGTCGACGGACCGATTTCGATGATCCCGCCGGATCGGTGCGCGCGATGCGACGATCCCTTGGGCCGATTGATCGATCGATGTCAGGAGATCGGGGGAGCGCGCGGCTGAAACGCGACGCGGACGGAGTTCAGATGGATGAACTCGGCATCGGTGGTCAGGTACAGGAGCTCTACCGCCTGCGGCAGCTCCAGCAGAGGCGGCGTCGAAAACAGCACCGCGTTGGCCATCGAGATGACAGCGCAGATCGCGCAGGCGTCGTTGCTGTCGTGGTCAGAGGCAGGCTTCTGCCTTTGCTGCTGTCCCTGGATGGATTGAGTTGCGGTATCCGGCGCAGCAAGGGCGCGCGTAGCGTCCGTAGAGATTGCAACAGACCGCGACAGGCCGGCTTGAATGGCGGGCGCCGCCTGGGCCGCGATCCCGTGGAAATGTCCGAACGACAATACAAGCTGGATCGCCAGCGCCAGCAGCGCGAGCCTCGATCCATGTTTGATGTTCGACCGGAACCACTTCATGTCGACGAACGCCCCGCATTGAATGGCCGAGGCATCCCGGCCATTCAATGTTATATTATAACATCAGGGATGCCGGGGTGGTGTCAACCGGTGTCCGGTTGCGTGCACTGAGATTTCGTCAGGTCTGTGTAATTTGGCAACGCTGATGTCGCGCGCCGTCCTATCTCTTTGATTTGAGCACGATCTCGGAGCAAACGCTTCGCGTTTGTCCCGGGGAAAACCGGTATCCACTTTTCCGCATCGTGCTCTTAGCGTCCCTCACGCAGCCAGGTCGCAGCGAATGCGCCGAGCAGCAACAACAGGCCGATCAACCCGGCAAACACCGGCAGCACGCCGACGCCCCGGACTACGCTGGCGTCGCGCATCCGCACGCCCATCCAGCCGTCGCCGCGGAACACGCTCGATGAATGCACCGGAACAATGCGCGGTAAATCAACGCTGGAGCCATCCACGACGCGACGCGCATCGCCCCCGGTGGCCTGCGCCAGCGGCTTGAGCATGTCGGTGGTGGAGGTGACTTCGGAAAATTCCTTCGGATTGGTCGGGCCGACATTGATCAGCGCCTTGAGCGTACCGTCGGTGGCCTGCCATAACCCGAGTTCATTGGCCGGGATGTTTGCGCTCCAGAGGCCGGGATCGCCCGCGGTCAAAGTCAGTTCACGGGTGGCGCCGGAGGGCGACGTCACCGTAACCGGCGCGACCGTGTCAGCCATGGTCTGACGCTGGACCGTGAGATCCTTGCCATGGATCTGCAGCCGCAACGCTTCCTCGTCCAGATCAGGCTGCTTCATCAGCCAATGCGACATCCGCCGCAGCAGATCGAGGTGCGGTCCGCCGCCTTCATAGCCGCGCGCCCACAGCCAGATCTGGTCCGACAGCAACAGCGCGACGCGGCCTTC
>Ga0210406_10008240_pt1 | contig 10453 bp, 10 predicted proteins | sample IncBWC30MmetaG_FD_155454 | JGI IMG/M metagenome (GOLD analysis project Ga0210406, IMG submission 155454) | Forest soil microbial communities from Barre Woods Harvard Forest LTER site, Petersham, Massachusetts, United States - Inc-BW-C-30-M | ecosystem: Environmental > Terrestrial > Soil >... | reverse complement strand
TCTTGTGGGGCGCCAAGAACTATAGCACGCTCGCCAAGGCCAAAGACGCGGATGTCATTCTGATGACCGCAACCACGTTCCACGATCAGCCGGACTTGCATGTGACGGACTCGACGTTTCGCCAGGTGAAGAAGGTAACCGATGCCAATCCGCAACAGGCGGGGCTGATCTGGGGGACCGGTGAGTTAATCAAGTACCGCAATGCCGATGGTGTGGAACTGCAGGCGGCGCTCTACAAGCCGGAAAATTTCGACCCTTCGAAGAAATACCCGATGATCGTGTACCTCTATGAGCGGCTATCGCAGAACGTGAACAACTTTGTGCGTCCGGCGCCGGGCCATTCGATCAACATCTCGTACTACGTGAGCAACGGCTATCTGGTCCTGACACCCGACATCGTCTACACCACCGGCCATCCGGGACAGAGCGCGTTGAAATGCATTCTGCCTGCGGTTCAGACAGTGGTGGACAAGGGCTTCGTAAACCGGAACGCCATCGGAATTCAGGGCCATAGCTGGGGTGGATATCAGACGGCCTATCTGGTGACGCAAACGAACCTTTTCCGCGCCGCCGAAGCCGGTGCCCCCGTCGTGAACATGATCAGCGCGTACGACGGCATCCGATGGGGAACCGGCTTGCCGCGGCAATTCCAATACGAAAAGACGCAAAGCCGCATCGGTGGATCGATCTGGGAGTCGCCGCTCCAGTTTATCGAGAACTCGCCGATCTTCATGGTCAACCGAATCACTACGCCAATGCTGATTCTCCACAACGACGCAGACGATGCCGTGCCGTGGTACCAGGGCATCGAGTTCTTCCTTTCGCTGCGTCGGCTCGGCAAGGAGGCCTACCTGTTCAACTACAACGGCGAGCCTCACCATTTGAACCGGCGGCCGAACCAGAAGGACTACACCGTCCGCATGCAGCAGTTCTTCGACCACCTGCTGAAGGATGGGGTGACGCCAGAATGGATGCAAAAGGGCATCGCTTACAACGACCGCGAGAAGGAGAAAGAGAGGTTCATTACTGTTTATTCCGAGGATCCGGAAGGAGCAAAGGACGTGAAGAAGTGATCCTCACGCAGACCATCCGCGCCGACAGTAACGGTATAGTCCTCTTCTTCCAGACCATGCCGCAACGACAAGGCAAGGTGAAGCACGCTTCACGCGCTTCACTCATACCGCAAACAAACGATCGGGTCGAGGTTCGCCGCGCGGTCGGCCGGATTAGTTTCCGAAAAATAGCCCCACGCTGAAGGAGATCGAGAAGCCCAGGATGATCCGGGGGAACAAAGGCCGGAATCGCAGTGCGCACCGCGAGCGCGATCAGGGCACGACAGCGTAATCGCCTCCAGCAGAAATTGCCCGCGGATATCCGCCTTGCGCGCGCCCGCCGTTTTGCGAACTCCAATCTCGGCGGTTCGCTCCGTCACCGAGATCAACATGATGTCATCACTCCGATGCCGCACACCAACAATCCCACGCTGCTAATGATGCCGACGAAGCAGAACCATGGCGTCAGTAAGCTGATTCCACAAAGAACTCAGGAAGTCGGGCGAGGGGACTCGAAATCGTTCTCCACGTTGTACGGCACGTGGCGTTTGCGCCGCAGCGACTGCTCCACCTGATCCCTTACCGTAGTGAGCGAAAATCGATCCTTCCCTGCCACCGCGATAAAGCGCTCTTTGATCTCCGGAAGAGTCTTGCGGAAGTTGCTCACGTGGATGCATGCGAACTGATCCACGCCGAAGTTCGAAAAGAGTCCTCGATCGGGCTCGAAGGCGCCGATCACCTCGTACAATCGTCCGTCCAGCCGAAACCGATTTGCCGAGGGGTCCACCGAGGGGAACAGAGAGTCGACGATGGAGCGCCCGATGTCCACCACGTCGCGCGCATGTTCTTCGTCGAAAGCCGAAATGAATCGCCTCGCTGCGACTGAGAACAGCGGGTGGAGAACTCAAGTTTGTGATGAGCGCACACCCCAACAAATCCTGGGCAACGTGCGCCAGCGAATGTCCGCTCTGATGTCGACCGAGGCTCGCTGAGGCCAAGGGTCTTGCCGGTGGTCCGCACCGGGAAACCGGATGCGTCATGACGCGCGAGCGATTCTCGTGTCGGCCATGCCAATGATCTCTACCTCTAATCGGCGAAGCCGGCGCGCCAGTTGGTCCGAGCACAAGATCCGCAGTTCCTCTTCGCGGGCCGAGATATAAAAGGACCGGGCAGAAAGCAACCGATCGGCATAGCCCGGGTGGCACACGAGTTCGATCACACCGCGCCCGCCGCATCGATCGAACGCCGCAGTGATCTGTTCCAGCAACTCTCCCTGTGTGACCTTCCCCGTCAACCATGCGGTCTCACAGCAGTCCGCGCACGGAATGCCGCGCGATCGCAGCGATTCGGTCATTTCGGGACTCAACGTGCGCGCCGGTACGCCGCAGCGCTGCGCAATTTCACAGTAGACTTCGAAGACCGCGGGATAGGCGTGCACGTTGTGGTGAGTGTCAATGTGTGAGGGGGTTAGGCCGGAGCGCAGGAACGCGTCGAGTTGAGCCTGCCATTCGATGCGGATCTCATCCGGATCCGGCGTGCGTAGGTGTTCAGGGAAGCGGGGAAAACGACCCTGCCGCGTGACAAGAGAGCGACACCGGGTCGAACAGGGGGAACCATCCGTGAGTTGCAGATGAAGTCCCACCCGACCTGAGAGAGTATCGGAGGCTCGCGCCAAAACCCCCGCCGCACGGTTGCACACCATGGCCGACGTGGAAGACACAATGCCCTTCCGCATGGCGTGCAGAATACCTCGGCTGACGCCGGCGGTTAGTCCGAAATCGTCGGCGTTAATGATAAGTTGCTTCAAGTGTTCCCGCGATCAGCCTCGTGCCAACCGCTATCGTGACCGGGGCTTCGGAGTGCCTTTTGGTGGCTTCGGAGTGCCCTTTGGCGGCTTCGGCTTCGAGGTGCCCGGGAACTTGGGTGGACCTGGCGGCTTCGGCTTCGAGGTGCCCGGGAATTGGGGTGGACATGGCGGCTTCGGCTTCGAGGTGCCCGGAAATTGGGGCGGGCCCGACTTAGGCCCGGATTTCAACTGCATCACCGCCTTGGCTGATGATTTCACTTTGGCCTTCGTAGTTGGTTTGCGCAACATGGACTTCCTCCTTGTTTTTGATTACTGAGATAACTACCAGTTCGGCCCGAATTTTTCGAAGTACCATTCCGCGTCGTGCATACGGCGCGCGGCGATTTCCTTTCGACGGCTGGAAACGTTGCCGTCGGCCAGCAGGGACGCGGCTTCCGAGAATGCCTTGTCACGCTTGAGTGCGCCGACGACCCGCGCAATCCGCGGCGCGCCGAAGTGCACAAAAGAGAGGCGAAGCTTATTGTGAATGGCCCAACTCCAATCCATGTCATAGGGGCGCTCGTCGCGGAAGACATGGCGGAATTCCACTTCCGGAACCACCCAGCATTCGTATCCGAGCAGCCACAGCCGGACACTCATTTCTTTGTCGATGGATCCCCATCGGAGCATGCCCTCGTCGAAACCGCCGGTGGCTTCGAACGTCTCGCGGCGCATTGCCGTACTGCACCAGGGCACCAGCGGCGCAGTAAAGGGCGCGTCGCCCGGCTTCTTCAGCCAGTTTTCGTTTAGATTAGGCCCCTGAAACTCCAGACCCCAACCCTTGCAGTGGGTGTCTGTCATATCTGCGATAGCTGGCGCAGCTCCGCCGCACCGCGGGTTTTCGACCACATCCATTAGCGGTTTCCACCAGCCGGCTCCCGACTCCACGTGGGCATCGGAGAAAACAATCACATCGCCGCGGCCCTTCGCAGCGCCCAGATTCCGGCCCCGCGCGACACCGATATGCCTGGTGCGGATCACCCTGGCCATCCGCTTGTGTTTTGTCAAAAACCCCGTTGATCCGTCCTCGGAGCCGTCATCGATCACAATGATTTCGCTTTTGGGCGGAAGCGTGTCCCGATAGCTCTCCACGGTGCGGCGGAGATTCTCACCCTCGTTGAGCGCACAAACGACCACGCTGATTCCCTTGGATCGTTTTGTCATTGGGATGGATATAATATCACAGAGTCGGATTAGCAATATGAGTTCAATCGGGAAAAACCCCGACAATGCCCGGCCGCCAGTCTTCCTCGTTGGTTGCCACCGCTCCGGAACCACGCTCGCGCGCTACCTCTTCGACGCACATCCCAACTTGGCCTGTCCCCCTGAATCCAAGTTCATCGCCGGCCTGAAAGCGTTTTTCGACTATCCCCAAAGCCGGCCGGCGCTGTTCTCGTTGGGATACGGCGAGGACGACATCCTTCGGGAATCGCGAAAGCTGATCGAGAGATTCCTTGGCGGGTACGCCCGCAGGCAAGGCAAGCCGCGGTGGATCGACAAAACCCCGAACCATTTCCGGCTATTACCGTTCATCGACGCGATATTCGCAGGCCAAGTACTTTACTTGTTCATCGTGCGGCATCCCCTGGATTGTATCGCCTCCCTTTACAGTATCCACGGCACGAGGCGCGAACACCGCGACCCGGATATTCGCCGCAATGTCCGGCGCCATGGAAAGGATTACGACTCCTGGGCTTACTATTGGAATGATGTTAACGGTCGAATCCGCGAGTTTTCTCTGACCTGTCCCCAGCGATGCCACTGGTTTCGTTACGAAGACCTCGTTTACCGGCCCATCCCAACGCTGCGGCGGGCACTTGGCTTCATCGGAGAAAGCCTGCCTCCCAACCTGATTCGTACCGCCTTTACCATGCCGCACACCGAAGGGTACGAAGATCCCTGCATTCGCGAAACGGATGGGCTGAAATCCAACCGGATTGGGACGTGGCGGGATTGGCCGCAAAACCGCGTCGCCGCTGTGTGGCCGCTGGTCGAACCGACCGCCGCCGCCTTTGGCTATACGCTGAGCGGAATCACGGCAGTTTCATCGTCCAGACGTTGCCGGTCCTCTCAAGAAGTGTGAAGACGATTTTGTCCCGTGCCACTGACAGGCGGGCCATGTTCACGTTGATCAAACTCATCATCGAGCGCCGTGCATTGTGGAAATGGGAAACATAGAACACATTTCCTATTGGCTGTTTCGTCTCCGGATCGATCCGGCGCGCAGCAATGCAGCGGAATCCATCCGCCTCGGAAATGAAGTACAGCATCCTGCTATCCGGCGACCAGGCCGTCAGGCGTTCCATGTGGGTTCCATCGGTGATAGGAATCCACGGACCCGGCGTGCCGGGAGCCGGTGCAATATATACGCGCCGCGCCACCTGGCTTACCACGACATGGAAAGAGATCCAACGGCCATCCGGCGACCATCGCGGATCGACAGCGGCCTCAGGATGTACCTTCGCCAGTAGGGTCCTTTCTCCGGTCGCAGCATTCACGGAAACGATGCCGACGCCATCGATATAAGACAGCGTTCTCCCATCGGCTGAAAGGTCGGAAAGGTTGCCGCAGCCCTCACAGACCTTGCGCGGCGGCCCGGCCTTGCCGTCGCTGCCAAGCGGCGCAAGAAATATGGCCGGCTGCTTCGACTGGGCGGACCAGTAGGCAAAGTTGGAGCCATCCGGTGAAACGATGGGAAATGTCTCGTAGTCGGGATCCAGCGTGAGGCGGCTCTCCCGTCCGGTATTCAGGTCCTTAATCCAGATATCCGCATTCCCAGACCGGTCGGACCAGAAGAGCATGCGTTTGCCGTCTGGCGTAACCGAGGGGTAGGAGTCGGCCGCGGTATCCTGTGTCAACCTCTCCGGCGGGCCCAGAACTTTCCCCTTGCTCGAATCCGCCGGCAGACTCCAGACGTCGATGTTCTCCGCTAGACTCGAAAACACGACCTGTCCGGTGCTGGCCACGGAAAACCTGGTGGTGAGGTCGGTGCCGAAGGTCAGGCGCTTGGGGGGCTCGGTGATCTTCCGGTCGCTGAGGGAGATGCTGGCCTGCCAAAGGTTGGCGCTCTCGTTGGGGTTGGGAATATGTCCCCCGGGGAGGCTTTGCCGTTTGGGCCCGGCGCAGAATAGTATCCGGTCGTCCAACCACGTCCCCGGCGCCAGGGCGTACGAGGTCAACAAGCCAGCTTTCTCCAACACCGGAAACGCACCCGTCCTCGAAGCAGCGCCGGTCTCAGCCGATGCCACCCACCAGTCATAGGGATCTTGCTGGCTTGTCCTGGCGGAAAAGAGCAGGTATTTTCCGTCCGGCGACCATATTGGATAGCGCGCCGACTCGGTTGCGGGATGCAATGCGAGAGCCTTTGCCTGCCCGCCGCTTGCAGGCACTACATAAATTTCCGAGCTGGCTTGCCGATCACCGACCCAGTAGGCGATCCGGCTGCCATCGGGAGAGAACCGCGGATTGCGGCCGTGCCGCGCGATCAGGCGTGTCTCGCCGCCCAACGCCGGCATCATGTAGATCCCGCCCCCGTCGCGCTCGGAGCGGAAAACGATCTGCGTCCCATCGGGTGCGAAGTCCGGCTGCACATCGTCGGCGGCATCGGACGTAAGTCGAATGGGTTGGCCGCCGGCCATCTGCCGCACCCACAGGGACAGGTTTCCCTCGCCCCCGCGGTCCGAAGCGTAGACCAGCAGTTTGCCGTCCGCCGAGATAGCCGGATCAGTCGCGAGACCATTGTCGGAGGTCAACCGTGTAAGTTGTGTCGCGCCTGAAGAGTCGGAACCGCGCCATACAATCCGCCGTGAAACCAGCACCGCGGCGGCCGCAAGCACCGCGATGGCGCACAGGAACAGCGCGTACGCCTGCCGTCTCCGGCCGCGCCGTATGGAAACGACGGTGGGCAATTTCAGCTTGCCGGTTTCGGACTCTTCCTTAAGCTCGCGCAGGGCAACTTTTACATCCACCATGTGCTGAAAGCGGTATTCGGGATCCTTACGCAGGCAGCGCGTGATGATTCTCTCCAGGTCACTCGGGATTCCCGGGTGGATCTGGCTGGGAGACTCGACATCCTTATGCACCACCGCGCCCAGGACGGATATCTGGCTCTCGCCACGAAAAGCTCGCTTGCCCGTGATCATCTCATATAGGACCGCACCGAAGGAGAAGATATCCGTGCGTCCATCGACGCGTGAGCCTCTGGCCTGCTCCGGCGACATGTACGCCGCCGTGCCCATCACCACTCCCGTCGTCGTTAGGTCTGTCCCCAGCCGGATTGTTTCGGTCGCCTCGCGGTCACGCCCTTCGACGTGCTCGGTGAGCTTTGCCAGACCGAAATCCAGCACCTTCACCAAGCCCAGGTCCGTCACCATGACATTGGCCGGCTTAATGTCGCGGTGAATGATGCCTGCGCTGTGAGCAGCGGCGAGGGCATCCGCGATCTGCACTGCGTACCGCAAGGCCTCATGCAACTCCAGCCTCTTTCGCCGGATCATGGCATGGATGGTTTGGCCCGCCACGTACTCCATTGCAATATAGTCGACGAGGTGCCCGTCCACCTCCGCGGCATTGATGTCGTAGATGGTAATGATATTTGGATGGTTCAGCGCCGAGGCTGCCTTGGCCTCCTGCACAAAGCGCTGCCGGCTCTCGGCATCGGACAGCAGCGAATGTGGCGGCAGAACCTTGATCGCCACTGTGCGGTCGAGGTGCTTGTCGATGGCGCGAAAGACAAGTCCCATGCCGCCTTCGCCCAACTTGGCCGCGATTTGGTAGTGCCCGAGAGTCTTGCCGACCATCTGTGCTTAGCGTGCTTGGAGATATAGTCTACCTGATGTGCTTCCTTGTTGTCGATGCAACGGAAGAGCTGGCGCGCGAGGATTCGTCTGGAACCATGGCGCGAATAGCGCGGTAGACATCCTTCGGCGCTGGTTGCCATCCTGCAAGGAGCTTATGTTTGGCTTCAAACGGGTTCCACAGTTCACGGTAGCGAATGCGGTCTCGCCTGTTGCCCGACCAAACGACATGAGATACGCCGCAAAGTGCGGCGAGATGGATGGGACCGGATGACGGACCAACCACCAGGTGCGCTGCGCGAAGTCGATTCATCAAACCGAGAAGCGGCATGCCCCGCAGATCGACCCCCTTTAAAGCGAGTGACTCCTCGCGAGAGCCTATCCAGGCAACACGCCATTGTGGAGGCAATAATCGCACCAGGTCGCACCAGGACTCCGTATGCCAATTGCGTGGAGATTTCGTGGGGCCGCGCCGATCCCGGGCGTGCATAATGACCTCGAATTCCATTGCGGTAGCGTCTTGTCCGAAACGAATGTAAGTTTGATCTGGAACGTAAGGGCAGCCGCCCCTCAAGGTGTGGCCGACGCCGGCGCTCGGGTTCAGCCACTCGGCTCCTTTGGGCACGAGATGACGAAAAGAATCGGCCGTCACGCCCTCTCGGCTGTAGCCATTCGCCTCGCCCGGCGGCGGGACAAACGGCACGAAATCGATAGCGAAGTCTTGGTAGAGTGCTTCGTGTCCGGGCCGGGAGCAGGCAATGATGCGATCGCCCCTTCGAGCTCGCCCGCGAAGCCATGCCTGCCAGCAGCACAATTCCCATCCAAACTCTCCGACCCACGGGCCAGCGAAGAAGGGGGTGCCGGTCGAATGCCCGGATCGACGATTACCTGGCTTCATTCTGAGAACTGACTGCTATTGTGCCCCAACGCTCGCGTATTCGCATCCTCCTCCGGCAACGCTGCGGTCGGCAAGAGCAGCATGGGCGGAATGAAGGGGCCTTGGCATGTGATTCCGGCACAGGTATAGCGTACAGGTTGTGCGCACGCACGAAGCATGGATCGTGGATACGCGCGGCACCGATATGCGTGCGCGCGGCTTTGGAGGATTGGCCCCGACGCTTGCGTATATGAAGCGCAAACCGTTCACGGCCGGTTAGCGCGGATCCGGTTCGCGGGGAGCAGATCCCGTGGAATCCCTACGCAGTTGCTCCGCTGCCTCGCTCAGCGCGCGCACATACCGATCCGTCACTTCCACAACCGCCCAGCACTTATCGCATACCAACAGGTGCTCGTCGAATGCCGCCGCATCGCCTGCATCGAGCGTATCCATGCAGTAGGCTTCCGCAACTTCGTCGAGATCGGTGGGGCAGCGGGTGGCGTGCAAGCGCATGGTGTTTACGCATAACAAGACGCGCCCGAGTGCGCAAGTTCCTTGGAGTTACATCATCGTGTGGTCAAAATATTCGCGTGAGGGGAGCGAGCTTATGATGGATGTTCCTCATGCCAGAGAACAATTGGGCTCGGCTGTTGGCGTACGTCACGGGGCTGGTCAATCAGAAACTCCTGCTCCAGAATGAATACCTCGCAGCCGAGAATCGGATTCTCTGAGCCCACCTTCCCGTCCGTATCCGCCTTTCGGATCCCGAGCGATCGACCCTCGCTGAAATCGGCAAGCGGCTCGGACGCGCTGCCCTTCAGCAGGTCGCCTGTGTCGCCAAACCCGATACCATCCTCGCCTGGTACCGGCGGCTCATTGCCCGCAAATTCGATAGCTCCAAATTACGTACTTCGCCGGGCCGGCCCCGCATCGCGCCCGAGCTGGAAGCGCTCATTGTGCGCTTCGCCAGAGAGAACTCCGGCTGGGGATACGACCGCATCGTCGGAGCCCTGGCCAATCTCGGCCACCGCGTTTCCGATCAGACGGTGGGCAATACCCTTCGCCGATACGGGATCCAGCCGGCGCCCAAGCGGAGCCAGAATACCACCTGGAAGGATTTCATCGCCCGTCACATGGGGGTCCTGGCAGGTACCGACTTCTTCACCGTCGAAGTGCTCACCTGGCGAGGTCTCGCCGCCTACTACGTCTTGTTCTTCATTCATCTGGAATCGCGCCGCGTCAATCTCGCCGGTTGACCAAACATCCCACCGCCGAGTGGATGGTTCAGATGGCCCGCAACGCCACCGACGAGGGTTCCGGATTCCTCCGTGCCATGAGCTACCTTCTTCATGATCGGGATACCAAGTTCTGTGCTGCGTTTCTGGATGTCCTGCGGTCCAGTGGAATACGGCCATTGGCCCTGCCACCCAGGAGTCCGAATCTGAACGCTTTCGCCGAGCGCTGGGTGTGCTCTGTCCGGCAAGAATGCCTGTCCAAACTCATTCTGTTCGGAGAGGCTTCGTTACGCCGGGCGTTGAACGAATACATCGAACATCATCATTTTGAACGGAACCACCAGGGTAAGGGCAACCTTCTATTATTCCCTTCTCCAGACATACCGCCAAGTCCCAAGCGCCGGACCGTTCGCTGTCGCGACCGGCTTGGCGGCTTGCTTAAGTTCTACTCCCGAGTCGCTTGATTATTTGACCACACGGCCTCCCGTTGGTCGGCGGTGCGGAGACCCAACGGATGAGGCAAATAGCAACTACCAGGTGGGCCAAATTAGAGTATCGAAGTGGGCCATGCCGAGTATCGAACGCAATGGGGTCCGAGGGGCAATGCGGCCGCAGTGACGCTGTAGACGCAGACGTCGATAGCGACA
>Ga0210406_10008238_pt1 | contig 10453 bp, 12 predicted proteins | sample IncBWC30MmetaG_FD_155454 | JGI IMG/M metagenome (GOLD analysis project Ga0210406, IMG submission 155454) | Forest soil microbial communities from Barre Woods Harvard Forest LTER site, Petersham, Massachusetts, United States - Inc-BW-C-30-M | ecosystem: Environmental > Terrestrial > Soil >... | reverse complement strand
TATGTTCAGTCATAACCTTATATGACCTCGGCCTTGACGTTGGAGATAAGGATAGGAATCGAATCGATTGATGATGAATGACTTTCGATTCGGATTCGTCCCACTGAAACTATGACGAGGATGATACACCCAGAGAATCCGCACGGCGCAACGATGCGGTCGTCTCAAACGGAAGGCGCCGACCAAACCTGTCCCACTGATCAAATATTGAGTTCAGCGACCGATCAACCGCTGGAGCGAAGCCGACATCTCGTCACTTGAGTTCCTGACGGCTAGCCGACTTGTCGGTACTAATCCGGTTGAATGCAATCAGCTGCGTTGCTATTCATATCCTGCAGAATGCATATTGCGTTTTTCAGCATTCTGTTAAGCCCACGAGACAAAAACGACTCCGCGGAGAGCAAGAGGAGCCCTATCGCCGTTTACTCTTGCTCCCGAAACACCTGCCCGTAGGTCTTGCCATAGGGATAAAAGCCGTCATGTTCACCGCTCTCCCAAGCGGCTTTCAGTTCCGGCTTGCTAATGTCCCAGTCCGGACGGCATCTCTTTAACACAGCACGCAAGTCTTGCCGAAGCTCTTCAATGGTCGGTCGGCCAAAAAACCAGTAGCCGTTGTAGACCTTGAATATAACAAGACGAGGTTCGAGGACGATGACATGCGGGATCATCGGATTGTGCTCGGGGTCAGTGTATTCAGCGATGTCGAGATCCTTCTGAACCTTTCGTGCCGGATCGGATAAAAAGGTCCAATGAGCCCCGACGCCGTCGCGGTACTCATTCGTCAGAAGCATGTTGTCGGTACTGATGGTGACGAGCCTGGAGTAACCGACTTCCATCTCGTGATGAAGTTGGATCAGACCCTCGGCCTGGCGCCGATCCTTCGGGCAGAATCCTCCTCGGCTAAGCACTAGAACCATCGGATCTGGCCCCTGAAGATCGGAAAGCTTTCGACGTTTGCCCGCGTGATCGGTCAGCTCATAATCGGGAAATACGGCGCCAGCTACAATGTCCGCTCTCATGTGGTTGAGCCTCCTCCAAGACAATGCGACGGATCTGTTTTTTATCGGGCACTCGCATAAGTCGCGAACGTGCGGCCGAACATTGGCTGACCACTCTTTGATTGTTCATGTGTGGCCTCATCTTGGATCACATCCCAATGCTCGACCAGAACGCCATCTTTGACGCGAACGATGTCCGCCGCAATCCAGTTCACAGGGAGGCCGAAGTTCGAAAATCGTCCGTGCACGATGACGAAATCCCCTTCAGCCACAATCGTTCCATGCTCATATTTGAGAGTTGGCGGAAGACTCTTGATGAGATCAAACAGGCCATCACGACCGGGAGCAATGTGCGCGCTGTGTTGGATGTAGTGAGGTGACCAAAACTTCTCGGCAGCGGCGTAGTCACGCTTGTTGAACAACGTATCGAACGCTTCCAGGGCAAGCGCTTTGTTTTTCGACTCAACGGTACGATTCATTGCTACGTCAGCCTCCTCCTAAAGCTTTGATCCACCATCCACAGGGATACTGGCACCAGTGATCCAGCGCGCCTTGTCCGAAGCCAAGAACGCGACTACGTCCGCCACGTCCTCCGGCTTGCCGATTCGCTTTAGTGCTTGCATCCCAAGAGTGGCCTCGCGACCTGCTTCAGTCTTAGTTAAATTTGACATGTCCGTATCGATCACGCCTGGCGCGACCGCGTTTACGCGGATGCCCAGCGGGCCAAGAATGGCAGCCCAGTTTTTTACAAGCGTTTCTAATGCTCCCTTAGTGGCGGCGTAGGCTAGGATCGAAGGGTTGTCCAAACCGGGCTTGCCAACTACGGCGCGGGCCCCGAGAGAAGAGATCACAATGATGTTCGAGCCTTCGCCCAAGACGGGCAGGAGTTGTTGGACCAGAAAAAATGGACTGCGCACGTTCGTCGCAAAGAGATTGTCAAAATCCTCGGCCGTATGATCTTTGATGGTTCCAGCCTTGCTGATTCCCGCGTTGGACACGAGCACATCCAAGCGCTCGCCGACGATCGAACGAACTTCCTTCGCCAGCAGCGTTGGTCCTTCCGGAGTTCCCAAGTCCGCTCTGATCGCATTCGCGCGCCCGCCTTTTGAGCGAATGCCAGCGACGAGGGATTCCGCATCCTGGGCGGAACGACCGTAGTGAACCAGAACATGCGCACCGGCGTTAGCAAGCGCGGATGCGGTGGCACGCCCAATTCCCCGTGATGCGCCAGTCACCAGCGCTGTTTTGCCTTGAAGTGTAGCCATCCTACGCAGCCCTCAATTCGGACGAGATCTCCCCGATCATACGTTATGCCCGACCCCATTGCCGACGCTTCAGACGGCGGCGGCACTCGTGACAACCGAAACAATAACGTCGCTGGCGTTCAGGAAACGATTTGTCTCGAAAACGAAGTCTTCGTGATTCTCGTACCACGATCCGTGATTGGCGTCGGGATAGAGGATCAGCTTGGCATTTGGCATGTTTTGAGCCAGATAGAGTGAATTCACGGTGTAGACGATGACGTCGTGATTTCCGTTCACCACCAGGGTCGGCTGCTGGATGTTTTTCAGGTACGCGAAGCGCTCTCCGGGGTGAGAGCCCCACTCGCCGATGGCAGCGATCTGGGCTGGCGCAACCTTGTCGCTGATTGGCGTATCGCGGTTCTCAGTCCGCGAGAGGTAACGCTTCAGGAAGGCTCGGCCAGCGTCCTGGCACTTCTCCGAATCAGTAAAGAAGACTTTCAGCCACAAGTTTTCGGGTGGGTTGTAGGTCGCGCCAAAGATTGCCGCCGTCTCCGGGGTGATGTGGCCCTGGCCATTTCCCGCGTCATGGTTACGCGGGGCGGTCCCGACCAGGATGAGCTTGCGAATCAGGTCAGGACGGTCGAGTGTGATCTGTTGCGCAACCATTCCGCCAATCGAGAAGCCGAGAAGATCGACCTTCGTCAATCCGAGACGATCGATGAACGCTTCCGCGTTCTTCGCCATGCCTGCAAAGGTCGTCGGCACTTCGCCGGTCGAACTCGCGACTCCCGCATTATTGAAGATGATGACCTCACGCTCCTTGGCAAGCCCGTCCAGAACCGCAGGATCCCAGTTGTCGAGGTTTCCGGTGAAGTGCTGGTTAAAGACAAGGGGCAAACCGCTTCGCTTGCCCCAGCGCCGATAAGCGAAGCGAATGCCGTTGGCCTCAACAAACTGAGTGGGAACTGTCGTCGCTGTATAAATGCTCATTGTCTAATCCTCCTTCGTAATGATCGATGTCGATTTGGCGGAGCGGTCGAGTACTCAAAATGACGGGTCCGTTTCAGTTACGTTCCAACGTCCGGTAAGGGCCGCTCCTGCTGCCGCGGCTAAGCTTAGCCGCATCGCCTGCGATCTTCTAAGACAGTTGGGTGCTCAGTCAGGTTTTGTGAACATGGCGTTGCCACTGGCCGTCTCGGTCGCTGGGACCTCCTCCTGCAATACGTCCCAGTGTTCCACCACCTTCCCATCCTTAAGACGGAAAATATCTACGGCCACCATCGGTTTTGGACCCCAACCGGTGTAACGCCCATGGACCATGACGAGGTCGCCCTCCGCGACCGCCATGCCGGGTTCATACTTGAGAGCGGTAAGCGTCGGAATCAATTTGGCTATGGCGGAAGGACCATCCGGGATCACCGGATTGTGCTGTTTGTAGTTGCTCGCAAATAACTGAACCACCGTTGGATCCCGTTCGATAAAGGCCCTCTTGAGTGCTTCGAGTGCGATTTCCTTATTAGACTTAGCCATAAGCCACCTCCCTAACGATCGTCGACGCTACGAGTTCGTCGCGTATTTGAGCAATGACTTCTCCTTGCTTGCGCCTCGCCCGCTACTTAGTCGTTCTCCTTGTCAGCTCTGATTGGGCGCTGTTTCAAAACGACTCTTATTCCGGAGCTTATTTTATGATCGTACGTTCCTCCGAAAAGAAGTATTCGGACTTCTTCGGATCGTGAAATCTCTCTTCATCCAGCTTGATGACGTTAAGATACAATGGTGAATTGGCGAAGGCATTGAAACCGTCGATATTGTCGAACCACAATTCCACAATTCCGTCTGTGTCGCCCAAATTCGGACCGGCTGGCCGATCGCCGGTAATGAAGCATTGAATTTAATGGCGCACATAGCGCTTCACGTCGGGTTGACTTGTGTAAAGGGGAGCATGTACGTCGCGCCAATAAGCCACGCATTGCTCGTGGGTCATATCGGATCGGCGCCTGACAAGAATATGTACTTTTAACATAGCCTTGTTTTTCTTTGTGTGTGACTACTTCCCTCCGCCTCCTAGCGTTCGATGTCGCGGAACACATACTCCCGACGTAATGGCTCCAGGATTGTGATTTCGCGCGGCGCGCGCATGATCTGAGGAAGACGTGCCTCATAGGACTCGCGGTAGGACCGCTTCATTTGCACTGTGAAAAATTCATCTCTCCCGAGCCAAGTTTCGTGGAGTAAAAACACTGTCGGGTCCTCTGTGCTACGGTGTACAACCGCATTCACAAAGCTAGTTTCATGCCGCATCTCGTCAATGACAGCATTGATGAGAGACAAGTATTCATTTTCAAAGCCAGCCTTCACGGGAATGCGTACGAGAAGAACGAACAATCCTCTTGTCACTGTGTGGCTCCTAATTTAGCTAGCTCGCGCCTGCTCGTCCTCCAAGGCGGTACCTTCCAGCGATGAGTCCGCCGATTCGGCCTACAACTTAGTCAGCCGCCACCGCGTCGGATACGAGCGCCAGGGCTGCTCTCGCGCAATCGACGTCGTTCTGCACCGTGGGCGCCCCACTCACCCCGATCGCCCCGACAACTTCTCCGTCCACCTTAATGGGAAACCCTCCTCCCCACGCCGCCACGCGCGAAAGCGTCGGGATGCCGGCCAAAAGCGACGGGTCGCCCTTGATAAAGTTGAAAAAGTCCTGCGTGGAGACGCCTAACAGAGCTGTATAGGCCTTATTCTGCGCCATCTCAATGGTAGGGATCGGGGCCCCATCCATCCGGCTGAATGCCTTGAGATTGCCGCCATCGTCGAGAATCGCTACGTTCTCGCTGACGCCAAGTTCTCTGGCTTTCGCCACCGCTTTATCCACCATTTTCTGTGCTAGCTCAGAAGAGATGCTGTGTTTCTTCACCACATTAGCCATTGGACTCCCTCCTCTACTTGATTTGTATTGCGTTTGGATCATCCCCGTACTTCGCGCATGCGTCGGTTCAGGCAATCATTCCGCCATCCACGTTAAGATTCGCCCCGGTTATGTACGAGGACTCCGGCCCGGCGACAAACGCCACCAACGCGGCGACCTCATCCACGTGCCCATAGCGGTTGAGTGCGGTGAAGGCCTTCTGGGGTATCGCCCAATCGCCCGTGGCAGGATTCGTATCCGTGTCAATCGGACCCGGCTGCACGTTGTTGACTGTGATGCCCCGGCTTCCCAACTCTCTGGACAACCCCTGAGTGAACATCTTGACCGCTCCCTTTGTGGCCGAGTAGGGCACGAGGCCCGGTGTCAGGGCACGCTCGCCTACGACCGAGCCGATCATGATGATGCGACCGCCGCTCTTCATGTGCTTGAGCGCTGCCAGCGTCGCGACGAAGACGCCGCGGACGTTGATGTCAACCAGGCGGTCCAGCTCCTCCAGCGTGGTCTCCTCGAACCTCTTGGGAATGGCCGAGCCGGCATTGTTCACAAGGACGTCGAGCCGGCCGAATGTCGCCACGGTCTTCTCGACCGCGGCATTGACGGCGTTGGCATCGGCGGCGTCCGCCTGAATCGCGATCGCCTTTCGGCCAGCGCGTTCAATCTCCTTGACGACCGACGCGGCCGCGTCTGCACCTTTCGTGTAGGTGAAGGCTACGTTCGCCCCGTCCGCGGCCAGACGCTTAGCGATTGCGGCACCAATTCCCCGGGAGCCGCCGGTAATGAGCGCAATCTTTCCTTCCAATTTTTTTGGCATTGTCCTTCTCCTTTACGCTCAGCCATGCCGAACTCTCAGGTTCAGTTGTTTTCACTCGATCCAAATCTTGATGGCGTTTCTGGTTGCAAAGTGGAGACCAATACATTTCTTCTGAATACATTGAACTTAGCCGGGAAGCAGGCCCCCGACTCTCTCAGAAATAGCTGAATTTTCGGCGCGAGGCTTTGGCGCTAGGTGCAAGCAAGTTTTGACCGGCGTCCGTACATTTGCTTCGCTATTCCATGCGTTGTAGAAACCCGGCTATCAGGAAGTAAGGGAAACGGTGACGCGATTGCCGCACGAGCCTAAAATGGTTCCGGCGCCTAAGATGAATACTTCAGTAGTTACGGAACGAACTGCGGATAGCTCATGGCCGATTGGGTCGCTCAACGTCTCAGCCAAAAGACCACGTAACCTCCATGCCGCTTACAAAAATCCCACAGAACCTCGCCCCACGATATGAAGACAAAAATTCAGCGAACGCCAAGGACTCGCCTTTTGGTGCCGGCGGCGCTCCTTGAAAAGCTTGTGTTTGGGCCCTGGATTTAAAATTGTTAACATTGCCCTAACAGCCGGTAGACTGAGCGAACATGAGTGATCTGGTCCAAAATGCGGAGAGCCAGCAACTGAGCGATGCTCTCGAAAAGCTCGGCGAGGAGGCTGTCCGGCTCCAGACCGTCATCGACACCGTTCCATCTTTTTTGTGGACGAGCTTGCCTGACGGATCCAAGGAATATCTGAACAAACGCTGGTACGAGTATACCGGCCTGCCCTTGGAGCAGGGGAAAGGCTGGGGTTGGAAGGTGGTCGTTCACCCCGATGACTTGGACCGACTCGTTCGTGAATGGCAGGCCTTGCTGGATGCTCCCAAACCAGGCGAACTGGAAACTCGCATCCGGCGATATGACGGAGAGTACCGTTGGTTCCTCATACGTGTCGTTCCACAGTTCGATGCTGAAGGCAACGTCGTCAGGTGGTTTGGAAGCAATACCGACATCGAAGATCGGAAAAGAGCGGAGAAGAAACTCCTTGAGGAGGAGCGGGAGCTTCGCCGGATTACCGATGCTATACCCCAGACCATTGTCGTCCTAGACTCGAAGGGACACCCGCTCTACGCGAACCAGGCAATGCTCGACCATACCGGCCTCACCATGCAAGATGTACTTATCTCGGACTTTCGCGCCAGAATCTACCATCCGGAAGATCTCGAGAGGGTGCGCGAGGAGCGCAAAGCAGGCTTAGCTCGCGGTCTGCCGTTTGAAATCGAGCAACGAGTGCGGCGGAAGGACGGTCAGTATCGCTGGCTCCTCCTCCGTTACAACCCGTTCCGCGACGAAGAGGGATGCCTGGTGCGCTGGTATGTAACTGGAACCGATATCGATGACCGCAAGCGCGCCGAAGACAGAACAAAAAATGAAAACATTGCCCTCCGTGAAGACGTAGACCACTCCTCGATGTTCGAGGAGATTGTGGGTTCTTCACCGTCTCTCTGGAAGGTCCTAAAGGCCGTGGACAAAGTTGCCGCAACGGACTCAACAGTTTTGATTCTTGGAGAAACGGGGACAGGGAAAGAACTAATCGCCAGGGCGATTCACAAACGATCTAAAAGATCGACCAGAGCATTCATACGCGTAAACTGCGCCGCGATTCCCCAAGCCTTGATCGCTTCGGAACTATTCGGTCACGAAAAAGGCGCCTTCACGGGAGCTGTGGAGCGGCGTGTGGGCCGATTTGAAACAGCGGACGGAGGAACGCTCTTTCTCGATGAGATTGGCGATTTGCCACCGGAGACCCAAATCGCCTTGCTGCGTGTTCTGCAGGAGCGCGAATTGGAGCGGGTCGGAAGCGTAAACCCCATTCCCGTCGATGTGCGCGTCCTGGCCGCGACCAACAAAGACCTCGGGGCGGCGGTCGCCGATGGCACATTCCGGCAGGACTTATTTTACCGTCTCAATGTTTTCCCAGTGTGTATTCCTCCGCTACGGGAACGCACGGAGGACATTCGCTTGCTCGTCGAGTATCTGATCGAGCGCTACGCAAGAAAAGCGGGGAAGAAGATAACCAATGTCGACCGCTCAACGCTCGAACTGTTCGAAGATTATGATTGGCCAGGAAACATCCGTGAACTGCAAAACGTGATCGAGCGGGCCGTAATTCTCTGCGAAACGGCGACTTTGTCAGTCGATGAAACTTGGTTCAGGCGCGACTCGAAGTCAGGCGGCGACCAGGTTCTCCCTCTCACCACGGCTTTGACCGAGAACGAGCGGGACATCATCGAGAAGGCGCTCGCTGAATCCGCCGGCCAGGTCGGCGGCGCAACTGGCGCTGCCGCGAGACTAGGTATTCCTCGCCAAACGCTGGACTCAAAGATCAAGATGCTTGGCATCAACAAATTCCGCTACAAAAACCCCTGAATATAAGCCTGAGGCTAGTGATATACGGTTCGTACCCAATAACCAGCAGGCTTGGAGCCGAAACCTCGGCTATTGCTGACAGTTGTTGACCCACCGCGCGGCTAAGCTCAACAGAACTAGGCTGCAAGAATGGCAATCTTCTTGCATCACTTTGCCTTTTCACGGCCCGAAATATGACTTTCAAGATCGAAACTATTCGGTCGCGCAATCGGACGATCTTAAAGATCAGTGGTCGGCTACAGCGCGAGAATCTAGCCGAGCTAAACAAGCAAATGGGAACCGACCCGGCACGAACGGTGCTGGACGTTTCCGAAGTTACTCTGGTCGACCTTGAAGTGGTTCGCTTCTTGATTGGCTGTCAGGACCAAGGAGTAGAGTGCGCGAACCCCTCTCCCTACATTCGGGAGTGGATGAACCGTGAGCGCAAGCTCGAATCACAGTAGCGTATGTAAGACCTGGAGAGACGCCGACAATGTGCGAACAGGCCCTGGTAGCAGCAGCGAAGCAAGGTCAAGTGGATGCCTTCGGCGCACTGTGCCAACCTCTTGGGCGAAAGCTTATCCAGAGTGCGCAGCGCATCACCAGAAATCGTGAAGACGCGGAGGATGCACTCCAAGATGCCCTTTTGAGTGCCTTCATTCACATTAAGAATTTTGATGGCAGGTCCAGCTTCTCCACATGGTTGACACGCATCGCGATCAATTCAGCCCTTATGAAGCTTCGCAAGAAACGTAGTTCGCGGGAAATACTCATAGGTCCCGGCGAGCTGGGCGCAAATGGAGTTGGGTGGGATGTACCGGACCATTCCGCGAATCCGGAAGAGCTGTGTGTGCAGCTCGAGAAGGAAAGAATTCTTAGGGAATCGATCTGCGAGCTACGACCGACCATTCGACAAGTTGTTGAGATTCAACAGTTGCAAGAGATCCCCATGAAGGAAGCAGCCAGGATGATAGGCGTCTCAGTGACAGCCGCTAAAGCACGGCTGTTTCATGGGAGACGAGCACTGAGGAAAGCATTTGGGCTGAGAACAAACCAGTACGGGCGGATACGCAGCTATCTTTGACGCGGCGGCTCCCGAGGATGAACAGAGCTCGTCGAGCAGGCGTGATGAGTTCTCGAGTCAGGGGCCATCCTGATGTTGAGTGTTGTCGACTGGATGAGTATCGAGAAACGCGCATGTGTTTACCGACATGCTTTCACTTGGACGAAGAGTCGGCTATTCGTTGAACTGACCACGCAACAGCTTCACCAGGTTCACACGAAGCGTGGCCCAACGGAAAACTCCGTTCACTTCCCTGCCGCCCACGTACTCGGCATGCGAAAAGACCTGAGTGAACATGACGAAGAAACGCAACTGTGTTAGTATGAGTCCTGCATGAGCGCACCGATTTTTATGGGCGGTTTATGGGCGGTTTTGGCAGGGACAGCTGCTACCGTATGCACCGCAAGCGAACAGTGCGCTGTATGCGAAACTTGCAACAGCCTTATTCCTTAAGGCTTTACGGCAAGTCGTTGATTCCACGGTTGGGGACGTAGTTCAGTTGGTTAGAACGCTGCCCTGTCACGGCAGAGGTCGCGAGTTCGAGTCTCGTCGTCCCCGCCATATTTTCCAAAGACTTACAGCTTGGACGCTGCTCATTCTGGGTGCAATAAGGGTGCAACCGTCTTCGCTTCGGCGTCCGCGATGGTTGTCACGCGCATTTGTACGGGCAAAATGGCTTCGACCAACTTGTCCTGGGCTTTCCGCTTCGTGTTCGACGCCTGTCCACCCGAAAAACCTCAGGGGAGTCTGATCTTGGGCGGCCCGTCAGTGTGGTTGCAGCCATATACTTCCTGATGGTGTCCGGGCAGGGTGGATCGAAGCCGAGTAGCACCAAGTGTCCATGGATTGTTTCGGCGCTCCACAGGACATTCTCGCGACTCAAACGTCGGATCAACGCTCGCATTTCCTGGCTGATGGTTGGACACCCTCCTTTGCGTCGAGATTTCCAGCGCCACCAGTTGAGAAAGGCATGCTCATGCCACTTGAGCACGGTCTTGGGTTTCATCAGCTCGGCCGCAGA
>Ga0210406_10008237_pt1 | contig 10453 bp, 12 predicted proteins | sample IncBWC30MmetaG_FD_155454 | JGI IMG/M metagenome (GOLD analysis project Ga0210406, IMG submission 155454) | Forest soil microbial communities from Barre Woods Harvard Forest LTER site, Petersham, Massachusetts, United States - Inc-BW-C-30-M | ecosystem: Environmental > Terrestrial > Soil >... | reverse complement strand
CGTGCAGCACTCTCTGTCACCGATAGTTGCCGACGGCGGGGCGGTGATGAAACCAGCATAGGCTTCCGAATTCGGGAGTCCGTGGTCAATATTGCTCAGTCGTCAGAATTTCACGAATGCGACCGGGTTTCCACAGGCTGGACCGGAACCATCGCCGTCTACGAAGCTTGTCTGTGTACTGCCGGATGCCATCGCCCATGCGTCCGGTGAATGACGGCCTCAGCATCCCCCGTGCTGAGGCCGGTTTTCTTTGGAAACCCCACTTCAAAGAACCGGCCTCGTTTTGAAACGAGCGCCTTCACGACCTCGCACTAGGCGCGTCCACCCAAAGGAGTCAGACCAATGTCGCTCGGACCTTATACTCATCAGTATCCTCGTCATCTTTCTGCTCGGTGGCTTCAGTGGCCGCTTCGGCGGCTACGGCTACGGTCACGGTGGGATCGGTATCATCGGTGTCGTCGTGATCATCCTCGTCGTATTGCTACTTATCGGTCGGCTTTGATCTGCCAGTGACCGAAGTCCGATCCCGGTCAAAAACTGAAGTCGAACGGTGCCCATCCTGAGTCCGCTTGGCCCCGAGAAGCAGACATCGCGACATACATCGCGCAGGTCAGCTTTGGGCAAAAAGGTAACGCATCAGGAATGACTGTTGTTAGCGGATAGAAGTCGGGGACTGGACATTCACTGACTTGAGGATGCGCCGTGCCGACCCGACTGACCGCCCGGCGCTCCGCCAACACATCTTGCACGATGCCGAAGGGCCATGTTGTTCGAAAATGGCACAGCCGCGCTCTCAGTAAATGTTTGTTGTTTGGTTGATGACCGGTAAACTTCACGAGGGGCAGAGTAGTTTCGCAGGAGGAGGGTCATCATGAGATACGGCACATTTATCCTTGCACTTGGCGCTCTGTGGTCATCGCAAGTTTCGGCTGGCGAGCTGCAATCTGTCTACGTGGCGCCGGGAGGCGTCTATATCGCGTCTCCCCACGTTCATGTTGGGACCGAAAACGGCTACCCACCTTATGGGGCGCCAGGCGCCTACTACGCACCCCGTTATGTACCACCCGCTTATGCGCCGGGTTATGTTCCGCCGGGTCCGGTGTACCGAGCACCGGCATACTATGAAGGATATCGATCAGCGTACCCGGCGCAGCCAGCATACATTGACCCGTCAGTGTACTCCTACTCCTATGCGCAAGAGCTTCCACCGCGGCCACCCGCTCCCGTGCCATACAACGGCGGTGCGCTTTGCAACCCAGCTTATGGTCCGTTGGGATACTGTTGACTAAGATTTGATACGACAAAGGGCGGTTCCGCGCGAGCCGTCCTTTGGCTCGAAGTCTGTTCGCCCGATAAGACCTAAAGGCAGCAGCTTCGATCTCCGTCCGGAAACAACTTTGTTTTCCGATTCGAGTCACCATCATCAGCGGTGAGATACGTTGAGGGCGGTCGACGGGACATTTGCGATTCTCCTGTTGACGAAAAATAAAACGCAAATTGGAAACCAGTGGTTCCGAGGCAGGAACAATCTGTCTTCGCCGTTTGTGTCAGGAACCCGACACGTCGCTGTCGGTTATCCAACGATCTACTAAACCCGGACTTCAACCGGCATCCCTGAAAAACCGACCGTTATTGATCGGGCTTGGGAACTGGTCGCTCCACGACCTTCAAGATCAAAAAACAAATCTTGGAGCTTTGCCATGCCCTCAAGAAGAGAATCGACGCGCGCGCGCGAACGGCTTCAATCGGCAACGCCAATTTGTGACGATGCGAGCTTGCTGAAATTGGGTGAAGAAGTTGCCGAATATATGCGCGAAGCGAAGCGCCGTGTAGGACCTGATGAATTAGTCTCGACAGTGGTAGATGCGGTCGCGCGAAATTATTTTAGGCACATCCTCTTAAAACAAACGCGCGTGACGCCTCTTCGGCGTCGAACGCGCGCTTAGACCAAGGTCGCTGTTGAAGAAACCAAGATGGATAACGCCCGCTATATTCCACCGCGTCGCTGGCGCGATAGGACACCGCGCCGTTGGCAGGACAGTTTTGCTGTTCGATGGCTCGCACTCGTCGCCCTCGTGATTGTCGCTGCGCTGATCGTGCTTGTTCTGATTTATCGGCAAGCGTGACTAACAATGTTACGACCGCCGCTGTCCCCAATGTTGATCCTTGCGCGATGGGATCGAAGACTCGTTGGACGTGCCCATTTAGCGCGCATCACGTCTATCGGAGCAAACATCGTTGGTCGTCTGCGACCAACAGCAGTCGGTTCAAATCGATTTTGCGGCTGCTGGTGGCGGGCTGACTCATAGCGGGCTGATGTGCTTCCCAAAAAGCCTTCAACGGTTTGGCATTCGCTATCAGATATGGACACGTTTTAATCTAACTTACCAATTTGTCACTGGTTGCCAGCCGTCGCTCGAATTATCACGATGGCGTGATGCTGAGAGTGCGGAAAAGGCATTCTGGGCCCGTGATGTCAAATGGCAGAAATGATGCCGCCATGAGTGCTGAAGGTCTGTTCCAAGTCGAGCCAGTCGAGTAGGGCCGCCTCGCTTCGTGCCGGGCGGCCCGGCTTTACGCGCCGTACCAGCCCTCCGGAAATGGAATGAACGGCCAGGCCAGCTGGTTATCGCTCGCGACGGGTTTTTCTTTTGTTGCTGCGGGGCGCGGCAAGCTGTTGACGGTGCCTTTCAAGTCGATGCTTTTGGGCGCGACCGATGCACCCGACAAGGCTAGTTTAGCGGCCCAACGCTGCTCGAGCTTTCTTTGTATGTGAAGAGGAATACCGCTCATAACCAAAGCTCCGCGTTTGTCGTCGCCCCGGTCTCAAGGCCTCAACGCGCGTGATCGCTAAAGGTCCGCTTCAATCGGCACTATCCTTCAAAGTCACCGAACGCCGAGTGAAACGGCCCCAGTTCGGGGGGCGAAGCTGGGGCCATCTGGGGGGAACGGCGCCGGGGCGGCCCGCGACGTTCGGCTACAGCCAATCACATCCAGTTCGCCGCCGCTGTTCAGTTTTGCTCATTGTCCTGATTTCAAATCGCGGGACAGCACCGAACGCCCGAGTGACCAAGCGCCGCTGGCGAGCCGTGCGCTGGCGCCGATCGACCGGCACACGGCATCCCGCAACAATCGGACTCACCAGCGGCCTTCCTAGAGTCAGCAGGAGGCGATCTAAAGGAACGCAATCGGCAACTGGCAAATCGCGGCGCGCACCGAATCGCTATATACTAAGGCTTAGATTCGTTGCAGATCGAGGATGTATCATCCAATGGGCATGACCTCAGACGAACAAGCGCAGCACGCCAAAGCCAAAGAGCAGGCCGAACACATGAAGGCCATCCAGGGTGCCCTGAGATGTCTTGGGTATCGATTAAGCTGAGCTGACACTTCCTAGAGTCGTGCAGGGCATTCTGGGCGGGCTCGGTATGAGCTTCGCCTGTTGCCTGTGGCGGCGTTACAGATGGATTCCGTCATTCTGGAACAATCAAGAAGATCATGTGGTCCTGACGATTCGGGTGCCGAAAGCGGTGATCCGCAACAATCTTCAGCTCTTGATGGGGCTGGCCGACAGGTCGCTCGGGCGCGACTAGGAAAATAGCAAAGCCCGCCGCGCTGCGTTGATCCCGGCGAACCTGAAGACCAAGAGCCCGCCGTCCGCGGCGGGCTTTTCATTCGTCGTCGGCTTCCTCTTCCAGCTCGGCCTCTTCCAACTCGTTCATAGCGATGTCGATCACTTCGATGGCCTGCTGTATCTCGATGAGGCTCTTAAGCGCGATTTCAGTCTCTCCGCGCTTGTAACCAGCCGCGAGGGCCTTGGCCCAGTTGAGTCGCACCTCGGTGAGAACCTTGCGCGCGTTTGTCAAATCGTCGAGATCGTTGGCCATTGTGCTCCTCCTGCTTTCGCGGGGGTTAGCAGGCGCTCGTGTCGCGAGTGTGTCGCTTGGAAAGCGCCGAGCCCGGTACAGCCCCGCTGGCGGGTTTTTGCTTGCCCAGTGCCGCGATCGCCGCTCTACTGCAACGACTGTATTTTCAAAGGGAGTTAGAACGTGGCGAGCGGGACAGTGAAGTGGTTTAACGGACAAAAAGGTTATGGCTTCATCGCGCCGGACGGCGGCGGCAAGGACGTCTTCGTCCATATTTCGGCGGTCGAAAAAGCGGGCTTCAGCTCGCTGGCCGAGGGCGCGAAGGTCACGTTCGATATTGTCGCGAACCGTGGCAAGGAATCAGCGGAAAATCTTAAGCTGAAATGACTACAGCCCGGCGGGTTTTTGAGTCGTTTCACGCACGATATCCGACCCGCAAGGCGAGGCCTTCCATGTAAGCGGCAAAGGAGACAGGGTAGGCCTGCGCCTCCAGGTCGGTCATCGCTGCGGGTGACCATTGAATCGCGGCTTGTTCGATCGGCCAGATTCGATGAAGCTTGAAATTGGCGCTGGGGGCGGTGCGCCAGTTACAACCCGGCGGAACCTCTGGCAACTCGCTGCTCATGACGAACGCAAACAGCTCTCCCACGCAAAAGGCCGTGGTCTGGGTGTTTGGTCGATGGTGTTCGGTCAGGCGATCGGGCAGGGCGTCGCTGTCGGGCACATGCAGCGATAGGTGGACCCACTGTGGTACTACTGCTCGCTGCCACCGATAGCGGCCGATCCAAATCACCCAATGGGCCGGCGCCGTGGGATGAGCCATCAACCAGTCTCGGTCCGACTGCGGGACCGTGACTCGCTTCTGGTCCTGCGACAGGTACTCGCCCGTCATCGTCGCCATCGCGATCCACGCAGCGATTTTCGACTGCGCGTCGCCATCGATGCGGTGAGCGCGACCCTCGAAGAGAGGCAGTAGCAGGGGCCGGGCCGTCTGCTGAATTTGATTCAGCTAGCCCGAGTTGCAATCTCCGCAAACCACTTTGACCTTAGACGATAGGGGATGACGTCGGCTCGGCCGGTGTCAGTAAGCCCATCATCACCGCTTCTTGCTTGGTAACGCGGTGTCCCATGGCGCTTTCGAAGGCTTGGCACGGCGCAAATAGCGTGGCCACCGAGGCGGCGGACGGTTGCGGGCAATAATAACCCCGTTCGCTCTTGACCGAATAGGCAATCACGGCACCGGCGGCAACGGCCATTGTCACGATCACAGCCAGATCTTTGGTTCTCATGGCGATCGTCTCCATCGCCCCCGAAAACTGCCGCTATTTCCCCAAGCTGCTCAACCTTGGAAGTGACCGCAGAACTTATAGGCCTCCCTTGGCCGAAGGTCGAGACGGCCTTCGGCGCGATTTCGATCAAGCGACCGTGTCCGGCAACCACCGATGCATCTTCCCAGGTTGCGACCGGTTGCCTTGATATCCTGTTCGCGAATAGCCAATTTAGACACATGTTGGAATGGGAGGACCCGACTGCACGATCAGATGAACTGACCAAGGCCGGTACCGAGCCGTAACCCGACTGGTTCACCAGTGCGGCGGATCATACCTTGGAGGGGATCATGCATAGCGATTCGCTATTCAACGCTTTCGCTCGGTCCTTCGAGGCTCGAAGTCAGACCGACCTGTCGATGGCGGAATATCTGGAATCGTGTCGAACAGATCCGATGCGATACGCTAATGCGGCCGAGCGATTACTAGCTGCGATCGGTAAACCTCAGATGATCGACACGGCCAAGGACCGTCGCCTTGGCCGAATCTTTTTGAATCGCACCATGCGCATCTATCCGGCGTTCGCCGGATTTCATGGCATGGAAGAAACGATCGAGCGCATCGTTGGTTTCTTCCGCCATGCCGCGCAGGGGCTCGAGGAGCGCAAGCAGATCCTCTATCTGCTCGGCCCGGTCGGCGGCGGCAAGTCATCGCTCGCCGAACGGTTGAAGTCGCTGATGGAAGTCCACCCGATCTATGTGCTTAAAGCCGGCGACGAACTCAGCCCGGTGTTCGAATCCCCGCTCGGCCTGTTCGATCCTGAGAACCTCGGACCGATCATCGAAGAGAAGTATGGCATTCCGCGCCGGCGCCTCAACGGCTTGATGAGCCCATGGTGCTACAAACGGCTCGAAGCCTTCGGCGGCGACATCTCGCGCTTCCGCGTCGCCAAGATCCAGCCCTCTCGTCTGCGGCAGATCGCGGTAGCCAAGACCGAGCCCGGTGACGAGAACAACCAGGATATCTCTTCGCTGGTTGGCAAGGTGGATATTCGCAAGCTTGAGACCTACGCGCAGAACGATCCAGATGCCTACAGCTATTCCGGCGGCCTCAATCGCGCCAACCAGGGCATCCTCGAATTCGTCGAGATGTTCAAGGCGCCGATCAAGATGCTGCACCCGCTGTTAACGGCGACGCAGGAAGGCAATTACATCGGCACCGAAAATATCGGCGCGATTCCTTTCGGCGGCATCATCTTGGCGCACTCGAATGAGGCGGAATGGCAGGGCTTCAAGGCCAACAGGAAAAACGAGGCGTTCATCGACCGCGTCTGTATCATCAAGGTCCCGTACTGCCTGCGCGTGACCGAGGAGCAGAAGATCTACGAGAAGCTGATTGCGGGCTCCGAGCTTAGGGCCGCGCCGTGTGCGCCGGCGACGCTGGAAACACTTGCACGCTTTTCGGTGATGTCGCGCCTGCGCAGGCACGAGAACTCGACGCTGTTTGCGAAGATGCGGGTCTATGACGGTGAAAATCTTAAAGAGAGCGACCCGAAGGCGCGAAGCGTCCAGGAATACAAGGATGCGGCCGGCGTCGACGAAGGCATGGACGGCGCCTCGACCCGCTTTGCGTTCAAGGTGCTGGCGGCAACCTTCAACCACGACACCGCCGAGATTGGTGCCGATCCCGTCCATCTGATGTATGTGCTCGAGCACGCGATCCGGCGCGAGCAGTTGTCTGAGGAGGTCGAGAAGCGCTATCTCGAATTCATCAAGGCCGAGCTCGTGCCGCGCTATGCGGAGTTCATCGGCAACGAGATCCAGAAGGCGTATCTTGAATCCTATTCCGATTACGGCCAGAACCTGTTCGACCGTTACGTCGACTATGCAGATGCCTGGATCGAAGACCAGGACTTCAAGGACCCCGACACCGGTCAGATGCTCAACCGCGAGCTGCTCAACCAGGAACTGACCAAAATCGAGAAGCCCGCGGGCATCTCCAATCCCAAGGATTTCCGCAACGAGGTGGTGAAGTTCTCGCTGCGGTCGCGCGTTCGTAACGGGGGCAAGAATCCGCCCTGGACCTCTTATGAGAAGATCCGCGAAGTCATCGAAAGGCGTATCTTCTCGCAGGTCGAGGACCTGTTGCCGGTGATTTCATTCGGGACGAAGAAGGACGGCGAGACCGAAAAGAAACACGACGATTTCGTCGCTCGGATGTTGCAGCACGGCTATACCGAACGGCAGGTCCGGCGGCTCGTCGAATGGTACATGCGGGTGAAACGAGCCGGCTGAGGCGGCCCATCGGTCGCAATTATTACGACCGAATTCGTCCGAGAGACCGAACTTACCCGCCGCGCGATTGGCATGCAGGGCCTGCGTCCAGTGGTGATCGACCATCCGGTAAGTTCGATCACGCGGTCCGAGGTCGACTCTCGGGCAGCCCAAGTCGCCTCGCAGGCGCCCAAGATTTGGCTGGGCCAGGCATGACCTGATCGATCTGCAAGTTCAGCAAGGGGTCAAACTCGGAAGAACTCAGCACGAGCATATGTTTTCCGCTTTGCCCTCAAACTCGGACATTGCTCGATACCTTAAAAGGGCCAACAGGCACACCTTAGACATGTCGCCCGCGCAAGCAAGTTTGGGTCCAAGAAAAACCCGTCTAGGCGCTACCGTGTGTTTTTCGATGTTAGGGCTGACCTTGCATGGGTCGCTCGTTCTATCTGTGGCGGCGGATGTTGTAGTCCTGCCATTGCACACCAGACACTAACATAGGCAGCATGCAATGACCTGTCTTCAACGCTATCCTTGAAGTTCGGGTAATCGATAAGGTCGATCATTGCGGCCAAGGCCTGTTTCACCACATCGCGTGGCAGAATTGCCCGATATAAATAATCACTGTCGGTTTGCCGGGTTACCTTGGCATTTGGAAATACCTTCTCGATATCCCCGGCACGCCGAGCCCTGACTAGCAGTTCAGCCGGGCCACAATCCTTGCTTACGATCGACAGGTAGCTGTTGTTCGTCATTATCCACATTTAGTCCTCTCCCTTTCTTATTTTGCATTCGTTGCAGGCGCCGAGAATGTGATGGCGGGCCCGACCGGAAACGCCCATCAATTCCTAAAACCTAGCACTTTGTGACGGGCTGGCGGGGAGAAAGGCCAACAACCGGCCGCACACGCTGCGACTCAACGTCCATTCAGGGATCAAAAGCGTCGTTTCCGTAATGTCGGTTGTGAGTCCGCTTTGCCCCCAAGAACCGACATCGTCAGCTAGACCGGCCAGGTCGGAAAAGTGCCGATCCTGACCCACAATCGACCTCTGGTTGTTGGCGTCGGCCGCAATCAGGCTCGCGTCGACTTGATCCGGAACGAGCCGTCCTGTCAGCCACATCACTTCCAGATTGCGGCCAGCCTCACGCTCCAGCCGCCGGCTCGATTGGACCCGGTTGAGATAGCCATAGATATAAAGCTTGAGCATCGGCGACGGATGATATCCCGGCCGGCCGGTCGCTGCCGGAGTGACGCCATCGAACCCCAGCTCGCGCAGTTCCAGCGCATCGACGAACACATCGACCGCCCGAACAGGATTGCTCTCGTCCACCCAATCATCAGGGCATTCCCGCTGGCGATCCGCCCCTTGAACGAGACCCTTCATCATCCCCCCGCGATTCAGCAAGGGAATCTTAGCATCGGTCAGGTTTTCACACAGTCTGGACCCAACCCGGACATAGGCGACCTGCCGGACCGGCTCGGTGCTGCCTGTTGCCTACCGGCGAGCTTGGCGTGCTGAAAGCGCGGGTGTATTAATGATTAGTGACTATAGCGACGGCTTGAACGCATGTTTGAATCCGCACTGCCAAAAAATTCAAGGATCACTCGGCAAGACCTGGCCGAAGCCGGAAGGCGCGACCGAGACCCGCGAATTCAAGGTTTATCGCTGGAACCCGGACGACGGCAAGAATCCCAGCGTCGACACCTATTTCGTCGATACCCATGATTGCAGCCCGATGGTGCTCGACGGCCTGATCTGGATCAAGAACAACATCGATCCGACGCTGACATTCCGCCGCTCCTGCCGCGAAGGCGTGTGTGGCTCATGCGCCATGAACATCGACGGCCAGAACACGCTGGCCTGCACCAAGTCGATGCATGACGTGAAGGAGGGCGCGGTGAAGGTCAATCCGCTGCCGCATCAGCCTGTCGTGAAAGATCTGGTACCCGACCTCACCAATTTTTACGCGCAATATGCCTCGATCGAGCCGTGGCTGAAGACCACCTCGCCGACACCACAGAAGGAATGGAAGCAGAGCCCTGAGGACCGCGAAAAGCTCGACGGCCTCTATGAATGCATCCTCTGCGCCTGCTGCTCGACCTCGTGTCCGAACTATTGGTGGAACAGCGATCGCTTCCTAGGCCCCGCCGCGCTGCTGCAGGCGACCCGCTGGATCAATGACAGCCGAGACGAGGCCACCGGCGAGCGGCTCGACAATCTCGAGGATCCGTTCCGGCTGTACCGCTGCCACACCATCATGAACTGCGCCAAGGCCTGCCCGAAGGATCTGAACCCTGCCGAGGCGATCGCCGACCTCAAGCTGAAGATGGTCCAACGGCAGATCTAGCGCCGGGGGCGAAGCTGTGGCGAAGCGAATGCTGCATGCGCAACCCGAAATACGACACGGACGACCGCGTGTCTCGACTTGTTGAAATTTCAAGACGGAAAAATCATAGAGCTAATCGAATTTGCGGATACCGCGTTAATCAGGGAGATGATGTCCGGCACCTCGGAAGGCCGTGGTGCGACCTAGCGGAGGCGAAGGGGCTGCTGGAGGAGTAAACCTGTCAAATTCTAGGAACGAACATGAGCAACGACAATTCGCTTTCGTTACCCGAACTCAACGACCGCATCGCGTTAATTCGGGACAATATTCGACAGTTAGTCGAACAAGCTGCTGCTTCTTTGGGGGCGGAGGATGAAGAACTAATATCTGGGCGCATCGCTCAGCAGCAAGAGGAACTCGATAAGCTGGTCAAAGAGGCGGGACGCCATGTTGACGAAATAGCAGAGAAGCGCGGGACCAAGATTTCGCTTGGGGCTCGGATCAATCGTTCCAATTCAGCGTGTTTCGTCGGATTAACTCGCTCTAGCCCGATGGACGTGGGTTGAGTTGGGTGGGAACCAAGAGCCGACGCAATCCAACCGGAACACGCCACCCGTTGTCGCCCTGAACGCTTCGGCAGTGGCCATCGTCGCGCAGCGAAATGAAGCGCTCAAAAGGAGCCTTTTTCGTAGAGCTAAAGACAATCAGGGATTAATAT
>Ga0210406_10008236_pt1 | contig 10454 bp, 9 predicted proteins | sample IncBWC30MmetaG_FD_155454 | JGI IMG/M metagenome (GOLD analysis project Ga0210406, IMG submission 155454) | Forest soil microbial communities from Barre Woods Harvard Forest LTER site, Petersham, Massachusetts, United States - Inc-BW-C-30-M | ecosystem: Environmental > Terrestrial > Soil >... | reverse complement strand
ATTGTTAAGGGTTGCAACCGGGATGCTCGCAGACCGCTTTGGGGGCAGGGTGGTTTTTGCGCTGCTGATGTTTATCGTCGCCGTGCCCGCTTATGTCGTGCCCATGGTTCCCAGCTACCGGATGCTCCTGTACGTCGCGTTCTTCCTGGGCATGGCTGGAAGCTCGTTTGCTGTCGGAATCGGATTTGTTTCCCGCTGGCTTCCACCGGAAAGACAGGGAGGCGCGCTGGGCATTTACGGCCTCGGCAATATCGGTCAATCGGTTGCCGTATTCCTCGGGCCAGTTCTAGCCGTGGCGGTGGGCTGGCAGAATATTTTTCGAGGCATGGCGGCGCTGCTGGTCATCTGGGGAATTGCATTCTTTCTACTCGCCCGCAATTCCCCAAAGACAGTGCGGTCTCCCAGCTTGGGGGCAATGCTCCACCTTCTCTCACGCGAACGGTTATCGTGGGTGCTTTCCCTTTTTTACTTCCTGACTTTCGGCGGATTTGTTGCATTTTCGATCTACTTGCCGGTCTTGCTCAAAGACCAGTTCGGCCTCAAACCTGCGGACGCCGGGTTTCGTACTGCCGGTTTTGTGGTGCTGGCAACCCTGGCTCGCCCGCTGGGCGGTTGGATAGCGGATAAAATCGGAGGCGCTCGCGTTCTCCAAGCCGTTTTCCTTGGGATCATTCCGTTGGCCCTCTTGCTGGCGTGGCCTTCGATGTTGCCGTTTACTGCCGGCGCACTTGGATGCGCTTTCTTGTTCGGAAATGGTAACGGCGCCATCTTCAAGCTCGTGCCGCAATACTTTCCCAAGAAGGTCGGAACTGTAACCGGCCTGGTTGGAGCGATGGGCGGGCTCGGCGGATTTTTCCCACCCTTGCTGCTCGGTCTCTTGCGAGACCATTTGCATATTATTTGGCCCGGATTCGCGCTGCTTTCCTTTCTTTCTGCGGTCCTATGGCGTACCAATGCAGTGGTTTTCTTGTCGCAACAGCGAGCCACCGAACTGACGCTTCAGGCATCGTTCACTCGGACGGCGGACCGCATTCGGGCGGGTGTTACGGCCACATTCTTCACCGGCTGGCTGGTAACTGCAATCGTTGTCGGATCGCGTAACCTTCAGAATTTCGATCCAGCACTCGTCATTTACACGTTGGCTACGGTCTTTGCGACATGGGGAGTCGTGTACCACTACCGCGTGTGGCTCGATAAACCGCCAACGCGTGTGTATTGGGAACGTGGTTGGCAGCTTTTCCTCAAGGAGGGCATGTTTCGCGGGACGGCGCAGCTAGTACGCCTGGCAACAACCCACCTGGCGGCTCAAACTTTTATCAGGCGCCGTTCAATCTTGCGCTGGTGGATGCACCAACTGCTTTTCTGGGGATGCATCCTAGCTGCTCTGATTACTTTTCCACTCGTCTTCGGCTGGATCTCATTCCAGACGCTGCCGACGGATCAACAGACGTACGTGGTGCTGATCTACGGTTTCCCGATTCAGACGTTTCGCTTGCACACGCTGTTTGCAGGACTTCTGTTTCACGCGCTTGATATCGCGGCTGTTCTGGTGCTCGGTGGAGTCGCTCTTTCTCTGTGGAGGCGCTTCCGGGACCGGGGCGCACAAGCAGTCCAGTCCTTCGCACTGGACTTCTTGCCGATCATTCTCCTATTCGCGATTTCGGTCACCGGACTTGCACTCACGGTTTCGCAGAAGTGGCTGCGCGGAGAGTTCTACGGTTTTCTCGCGATTCTGCACGCGATCACCGTGATCGCCGCGCTGCTCTATCTCCCGTTTGGAAAGTTTTTCCATATTTTTCAGCGTCCCGCTCAGCTCGGCGTCAAGTTCTATCAGGCGGCGGGAGACGCCGGCGAGCCTGCGGTCTGCAAACGTTGCGGTGGGCGTTTCGCTTCCAGAATGCATATCGACGACTTGAACCGCGTGCTCCCGGAAGTTGGATTCGACTACCGCCTGGACCAGAGCCAATTCACCTGGCAGGAGATTTGCCCGGCCTGCAAGCGGAAGTCACTGTCGCTCGCTCAACTACGCCTGAGAGAGGAAGCCCATGGCTGAGCCATCCATCTCATTGAAGTTCCTGGTGGAGCGTTTTGGTCCACACCCTGCTTACGCGCCCCCGGGCGGCTGGCAGGATGAATCACGCAACCCCGCTGAGCGTCTGGTGAAAACGCATTGCTGTTTTTGTGGCCAGCAGTGCGGGATACAGCTCAAGGTCCGCGGCAATCAAGTAATTGGCTTTGAGCCTTGGGAAGAGTTCCCTTTCAACCATGGAATGCTCTGTCCGAAGGGTGTCAAGCGCTACATGCAAGGCGGCCACCCCGACCGGTTGCTCGATCCCTTGATGCGCACGCCGCAAGGATTTCGGGTTTCTTCGTGGGATGAAGCATTGGACTTTACTGCCAGACGCTTACGCGAGCTGCAAGAGAAATACGGCAAAGATTCCGTCGCCATCTACGGCGGCGCTTCCTTGATTTCCGAGAAATCCTACCTGCTTGGAAAATTTGCTCGCGTCGCGCTGGGTACTCGCCACATCGACTACAACGGAAGACTGTGTATGGTTTCAGCGGCCGCGGCTTACAAGCTGGCGTTTGGTGTCGACCGCAGTCCTTTTCCATGGAGCGATATTCCCAAAGCACAGGTCGTCCTTGTGGCAGGCGCGAATGTTGCAGAATGCGCGCCGATTACGACCGATTACTTGTGGCGGTGCCGCGACGCCGGCGGAAAACTCATCGTTGTCGATCCGCGGATGACGCCGATCTGCCGGAACGCGGACCTGTACCTTCCCGTTCGGCCGGGCACCGACTTAGCTTTGTACATGGGTTTGCTTCATGTCATTCTGCGTGATGGTCTGGAGCGCCGGGATTTTATCTCGGCGCGTACGACCGGCTTCGAACAAGTTGCCGAATCGGCTGGCGCCTGGGACCCGCGCACCGTTGCGGAAAAGACCGGAGTGCCGCCCGAGTCCATCGAGCTCGCGGCGCGCCTATTTGCGAAGGCCGAACGTGCCATCGTCCTTCACGCTCGCGGTGTCGAGCACCAATCGAAGGGAGTCGAAAACTGTTCAGCACTGATTAACCTGTGCCTTGCGACCGGCAATATTGGTCGGGAAGGCGCGGGCTGCGCCATGATTACCGGGCAAGGAAATGGGCAAGGTGGCCGTGAACACGGCCAGAAATGCGACCAACTTCCCGGCCAGAGATCCATCAGCGACCCGGAAGCCCGCGCACACACGGCAAAAGTATGGGGAATTGCGCCGGACGAGATTCCCCAAGCAGGCTATTCCGCCGTAGAGATCATGGAAGCGATTCATCGCGGAGAGATCAAGGCGTTGCTCTCCGCATGCTTCAATCCGCTAGTTTCCCTTCCCGATGCCACATTCACTAAGGCAGCCTTGGAGAAGCTCGAATTCTTCGGTGTCGTCGATTTCTTCCTGTCGGAGACCGCACATCACGCGGACGTGGTCCTGGCCGGAAGTTTGCAGGAAGAAGAGGAAGGCATCGGCTGCACGGCCGAAGGCCGCGTCATCCATATCCAGAAGGCTGTGGACCCGCCCGGCAACGCTAAAGGCGATAGCTGGATCTATTGCCAACTCGCGAAACGGCTCGGGAAAGGAGAATACTTTCCGTATGCTTCGACGAAAGACATTTATGACGAGCTGCGTGAAGCTTCTCGGGGTGGGCATGCGGACTATTTCGGCATCACCTACGAAAAAATTGACGAGAACATGGGCGTTTTCTGGCCCTGTCCTTCGCTCGATCATCCCGGAACGCCCCGGTTGTTCGAAGATGGGCGCTCGTTTCATCCCGATGGCAAACACCACTTCGTCGTCACCGAGTGGCGCGATAGTGGAGATCCGGTCTCGCCCGAGTTTCCGATCTATCTCACGACTGGCCGCGTGGTGAGTCAGTATCTCTCAGGCACGCAGACGCGCCGTATCGGCGGTCTCCTCGAGCAGTGTCCAAATCCACGGCTGGAAATCCATCCGCGCCTGGCTGAGCAATGTCAGATAAAAGACGGAGATTGGGTGGACATAACGACGCGTCGAAGCGAGATCGTCTTACAAGCCATGGTGGTGAAGACGATCCGCCCGGACACCGTGTTCATCCCGTACCACTGGCCCGATAGGCGAAGCGCGAACCGGCTGACGCACCGCACGCTCGACCCACGCAGCAAGATTCCCGAATACAAAGTATCCGCGTGCCAGCTCCGACGGGCAGACGGACCGCCCGACTGGGCGCGCTCCTCGCAGGAGCACTCATCCGAATCAAAAAAGGGCAAAGCCTGATGCACGGTTACGAATTCTACGTCGATCCTTCTCGCTGCATCGGCTGCCAGGCGTGCGTCAAAGCCTGCGAGGAATGTGAGACCCATCGCGGTACATCCATGATCAATTTTGATTTCATTGATCGAGGTGGAACGACGGCAAGCGCGGCTTATGTCTGCTGGCACTGCGAAGAGCCGACGTGCGCAATGGCATGCCCCACGGATGCGATCAAGAAAGGCGATGACGGAATTGTCCAATCATCGTTAAAGCCACGTTGCATCGGGTGTTCGAACTGCGTCCTTGCCTGTCCCTTCGGCATTCCCAAGATGTTTCCGGAATACGAGCAGATGATGAAATGCGATATGTGCTACGACCGCACATCCATAGGTAAGCGGCCAATGTGTGCGACGGTTTGCCCCAGCCAGGCGCTTTCCTATGTTCGACCCGAGGAAATTGTCGGGCGGCGCAAGAAGCCAACCAACGTGTTTCAGTTCGGAAATCAGAGGGTCGTCACTCGCGTGCACATGATGGTTCCTGCGGAGACGGATTCGGTTTCCCTCGACGTATTGGACTATATGTGGGAGGAGTCGTATGCCGCTTTTACGCAGTCCCAGTAAGGAGCCGCTCTGGAAAGATGAATTCTCTGTGTTCACCAGCGATGAGCGCTACGTGACACGCCGCCAGTTCACGAAGTTTCTTGCGCTCACGAGCCTCGGCATGTTCGTCGGCAATCTTTGGATTTTGGCGAAGGCGCATTTCGCCAAGACTCCTTCGTTTCCTTCTGTGGCAGTGGGCGAGGTGGGTGAAATCCCGGTTCGGGGTGTGAAACTCTTCGCCTACCCGACTCCGCAGGATCATTGCATCCTGATCCGTACCGATGAAGAGGAATACGTGGCCTACAGCCAGAAGTGCACACACCTGTCGTGTGCCGTATACTTTTCGGCGAAGGACGGCCGGCTCGAGTGTCCCTGCCACCAAGGATACTTCTCGGTAAAGGATGGCTCGGTCTTGCAAGGTCCTCCACCGCGTCCACTCCCGCAGATCACTCTCGAAAGGGATGGTGCAAGACTCCTTGCGGTAGGCGTAAAGAGAAGCTGATATGGCCAGTCTCGAACGTTCCAAGCAGCGACGCGGACTCGTGGCCATCAATGGCGCAATGACACTTATTGTGATTTTCTTAGTTGCCCAAATCTGGCTTCTGAGCGCCACCTTGGAAGCTTTCCTTGCAGGTCACGCCGGAGCAGTTCTCCCGGCCGCGATTGTCTCCGGAGTCGTCTTCTCGGGATGCCTGGCTCTTAACCTCTTTGTGATGCGAATCGATCAAGAGTCGCGGAAGCCTTAACAAACCTGAAAATGAATGCGGCGGTCATAAAAACGCCATAGGAATCGGATCGAGAGGGAGAGCATTCATGATTGCCCCAGACTGCTGTTCCTCATTCTGATTTGTGCTTTATCGCTGCCGATCAATGATGCGTCCTTGCTCATCAGCATACCGGCAGACTTCCGCATCGGACGCTTCCGCTAATCCGACCTCTAGCACATGCTGGCAATCGAAACCTCGCGTTTGTAGGTGGCGCGCAAGAGTCACTGGAAGTTGGTTATCAACCAAAAACTTCACGACGTCTGGAGCACGACGTGGTCAGTTTGATAGGCGGCGTAGTCGAGGACGGCAAGGATATCTTCGCGCTCTAGAAACGGGTAATCCTTCAGGATTTCGTCGAACGAGGCTCCCGCGCCCAGCAATTCCAGAACCTCGGTGACGCGAATGCGTTGGCCGCGAATACATGGACGGCCACCACACTTGCCTGCTTCGACCGTGATTCGATGAAGACGTTCCCTATTCATAGAGCCACTTTCCCTCTTTTAAGATACGCTGCCTTTCGTTGAAGGAAAAGCCCTGGCTTCCAGCCCTGGCTTCCTGACTTTACCTGACTTTCCTGACTTCCTCGATGTCGCCGTTCGCAGAATCGTCTGGTGCCTGCAACGGTCATGACAAGCATCGCAGACTGGAATCCCTCGCAGCTGCATATCGTCGCACAGACAGAATTGGCGCTGATTCCAACCACTGTTCCGCTGAATACCTGCCATTCTCTCAGAATTCTTCGATCCGCCGGCCTTGGATCCGACTCTATCGGGGTGATTCATGCATGCTGAGGATATGCCAACGGTTGTCGGATCTGCGGCAAAGCATCATGCCTCGGCCTGCAGCGTGAATGGAAGGAGATTCAATCGTGTAATCATACAAGCTCCACACAACATCGCCTACGGCTCGTTGTTCGCTCATCGTCAGAGAAAGATGGACGTAGGGGGTCGTGCCAAAATACTTCTGCTGAAAATGAGTCGTGGCCTCGTCTCGCCCTCGCAGTTCGCCGCTCGGGGTGCTCAGCACGAAATCCGGATCGAAACAGGAGGCCAATTTGTCGGCGTCCTTGTTATTAAAAGCCTCCGAGCAGGAGTGCATTGCTTTGTCCATGTCCGCGATGAGGAAGGCCTCAGAGGAACTTGGTGGTGCTAGGCCGAGGCGGGCGACACTGCGTTTCAGATCGATCGTTATGCCCAGTTGCTCCAGAAGATCTATTCCGAGGATTCCGTCGACCTCGCCACCACACGCTTTGGCGATAGCGCTCAGGTCAATCGCCGGCAGCTTGACGCCCAGCACGATGTGACTGCCCAAGGAGAGTTCGCCGATCGAAACTTCGCGTGCCTTGAGAGCAGTTGTTTCATTCCAGGATTGAATGCGGATTGCTCGGCTATGCCCTCGGGGAAATGACTTCTCGTTGAGTAACGATGTGGCAGCCGTGTCGATCAGGAAGCGTTTGTCGGCGGTGTCTGCCCGCAGAATTACAATTGGCAGGCGATCGCAGCGCTGAAGAGGAATCTCGGTTCCGTTAGCAGGGATCTGTGCTCGAGCGCTGTGCGCAGCAAGGGTGAAGGCCAACTCCGCGATGACACAAGCGAGTAAACGCAGACTGATTCGCATTACTGCCTCAATTGCACGGTCCCTGTGGCTTGATCGATCCGCTGCAGAATCGCACCGCGGACCAGGCGGAAAGCGCTTTGATCCCGGAACAGGCGGGAACTCCAGTTTGCCCCCATCGCAAGCGCCTGAATTTCGAATGCCAGTTGGCGCACGTCCACGTCCTTATTGATTTCGCCGGCAAGCTGGGCGTCGCGAGCAGCGCGCTCCAGATTTCCCAGCCACTTCTTCATCAACACAACGATCTGATCGCGGACGCGGCCGGGCCGGTCGTCAAATTCCAGCGACGCAGCGGAAAAGAAGCAACCACCGGGAAAAACCTTTTTCTCGCCATACGACAGCCAGTTTTCGCAAAGCGCACGAAGACGCTTGAGCCCGCGGAATTCGTAGGCCGGCCGGACTACTTTTTCGACGAAGATGTCGCGGGCCGCATCGACAACCGCGCACTGCAAATCTTCTTTGGAGCCGAAGTGGGCGAAGAGACCGCTCTTGCTGATTCGGAGCGCGGATGCCAGCTTACCGATTGTCAGTCCCTCAAGTCCTTCGAGGGAGGCGAGGTTGACCGCCTTTCGCAGGATTGCGCGGCGAGTCTTTAGTCCACGTGGGCGTGGCAGAGGAGTTTTGAGCGCGCGGCCAGCGTGTCGGTGCAGGTGAACAACGTCCTTCGCGCGTTGTTTACTTGTCTTCATCTTCGGGCAGATAATAGCACGACCGTTCGTTTTATTACAATAGACTTTGAATCTCCAATCCGTTATAGGCAGAGCGACTCTGGTACATGGGACTGTCTTGGCAACAAGGTCCACTCGCGCCGGGAGCCATCGGCCGTTTCCTAGTGCCCGAGCCACTACCTGAACGACTGCTGTACATCGAGCCGTTGCGCCGGCGCATGCGAGTGCGGTTCGGCGGAGCTTGGATCGCCGACAGTGAAAACGCAACTTCGGCTTCCTGGCCAACCGCAAACGTGCCACCACCTTGCCACTTTGCTTTCAGTTGCTCGGCTTGGCGCCACGAGCCAAGGCAGAGGTATCCACCGCCGGTTCGAGCGATGCTTGGCTTTGCCCCAAATGTGGTGGGCCGATGCTGGTTATCGAAAGGTTTACAGCTGCGGAGATCCAACTCCGTTCTCCGCCAAGTCGGGACGCGATCGCCGCACGAAAGCGCCCAACACCGTGCTCGTGCGCGCATCTTGCCTGCTCGCGCTTCCGATACAGCACTAAGCACGAGCCACCCCGTTGGGGTGGTTATGTGACCCTGAAACTCGGTCAGAGCTCGATGGCGTCGGGCAGGCGCGGCCTCGTCGCAGTTAGAATCTCAGTCACAACTTGGCTCGGCAGCTAAGGCCACAATTTCTTTGGAGCGTTTCTGCCCCACCCTAAGCATGGCTCCGGTATTGGCGATTGTGTAGATGGTGGCGGCGTTGTCCTGAAAAGGAGAGCGGCCCGACCCCGCTGGGGAGACTGAGTAGGTTTCGCCGACCGGGCCGGGCCAAGTTGAATTCAACGTGGAGAGGTTAGCATGAAACCCAAGCCACAGGAGAAAACCAAGAAAGCAACCGACCACTCAACGCAGCGCCATTGGCGAGAGATGAACCGCAAGCAACGGCGGGAGACGATGCGGAAAATCCAAAGCGAAGATATCAGCTTGGAGGTGGTACATCCCGATGCCGCGGGCATTGATATCGGCAACGAATCCCACTATGTAGCCGTACCGCCGAGTCGGAACAGCCAACCGGTACGACGCTTCGGGTGCACCACAGCCGAGCTGAAGGCGATGGCTGCTTGGCTGAAGCAATGCGGGATTCGGACGTCGCGATGCAATCAACTGGCATGTGTATTGGATCGCCGTATACGACATTCTCGAAGCTGCGGGTTTGGAAGTGTACTTGGTCAATGCCCGGGAGACGAAGAATCTGCCAGGTCGCAAAACCGACGTACAGGAGAGTCAATGGCTGATGAAGCTGCACACCTATGGGCTGTTGCGAAATTCGTTTCGGCCATCGCAAGAGATTCGCATGATGCGGACCTACTGGCGGCAGCGGAATGATCTCGTGCAGAGTGCGGGCCGGCACATCCAGCGGATGCAGAAAGCGCTGACGCAGATGAATATCCAGTTGGCCAATGTGCTGAGCGATGTGAGCGGAGTGACCGGGCAGGCAATCATCAAGGCCATTCTAGGGGGCGAACGCGATCCGCATAGGCTGGCTGCGTTTCGTAATCCTCGGGTGAAAGCGAGCGAGGAGCAGATTGCGTGGAGTCTGGAGGGCAACTGGAAAGAAGACCTGCTGTTTGTGCTGAAGCAGGAACAGGATGGATATGAGTTCTGCGAGAAGCAAATGGCCGAGTGCGATCGGCAACTCAACCACTATCTCAAGCAGAGAGAGGATCGGAGTCACGGTGCCCCTCTGCCGGAAGAAAAGCGGAAGGGGCGACGCAAGAAAAAGAGTGGGAATAAGCCGCAGTTCGACTTGCGAACAGGGTTGTTTCGCATGAGCGGTACGGACCTAACTCGGGTCGACGGCATTGATGCCATGACCGCCACGACGATCCTCAGCGAAGCAGGATGGGATATGAGCAAATGGGTGACTGAGGACCATTTCGTTTCCTGGTTGCGGCTGTGTCCGGACAATCGTATCAGCGGGGACAAGGTTATTGGGAAGGGGCGGCTGCCAACCAACAACCGGGTGACCATCGCTTTGAAGATGGCGGCCAGCACCTTGCGGCTATGCGATACCTATCTGGGAGCGCAGTTTCGTCGATTCAGAACCAGGTTAGGGGCTCCCGTCGCAATCAAGGCCATGGCAGCCAAGCTAGCCCGCTTGGTCTACCGCATGCTCTGCTACGGGATGAAATACGTCGACAAAGGAGCGGCGCTCTACCAGGCGCAGCACCGGCAGTTACAGATCAAGCAGCTCACCAGGAAAGCCATCAGCCTGGGCTATCAACTCATCCGAGTTCCAGCAGCTTAAAAAGCACGAGTTTCTGGGGAGACTTCTCGTTACCAATCCGAACGATGACAGCTGTCAGTGTTGTATGCGCTGAAGCCCAAATCTTCAGAACGACGCGGAACTCTGCATTGCACCTCATCTTGGGCGCGTAAGTTTCTGCCGTTTTTTCGAGCGGATACGTTAGACCTGCGGGCTATCAGCCGCCGAGTTGAGAAAAGGCCCCAGCTCCGCCGTCGATGGCGAAGTCTGCCCCAACGACATAGGCCGAGTC
>Ga0210406_10008235_pt1 | contig 10455 bp, 8 predicted proteins | sample IncBWC30MmetaG_FD_155454 | JGI IMG/M metagenome (GOLD analysis project Ga0210406, IMG submission 155454) | Forest soil microbial communities from Barre Woods Harvard Forest LTER site, Petersham, Massachusetts, United States - Inc-BW-C-30-M | ecosystem: Environmental > Terrestrial > Soil >... | reverse complement strand
GAATTTTTTGTGCGGCCGGCGTATTCGCGATCAATTTGTCGGCAATATTGCCCACGATCTCGTGACCAGTCGGCCCGTAAGCGCACAGCGGGAGGCGAAGCGTAATCAGACTGAGAGCGATCAGAATTGGGGGGCGCATCGAATCTACGACGACTGACGATGGTCAAAATTTCAACGACATGTCGAGCAAATGATACTGCCAGCAAAACAATCCGAAAGCGATGCCGCCGATCGCGAGCAAAATGGCGTGTGTCCGAAACCATAGTCCGTGGCCAGGAAGTCTGGCGAACCGAATTGCGGCAATCAAAAGCAGAACGATTCCGGCCACCACGACCCAGCCGAAGATATGAAGCGCTTGCAGCCAGGGATTGATCCCGTCTCCGAGGATCACGAGGTGTTCGAGGCCCTGGCTGAAGGCAACAACCGGCGCCAGGATCAAGATCAACTCACCGAGGCAGACGATTCGCGAAAGAAAGTACAAAACGCGATCGCCTGACTTCTCGAACAACGGGCGCTGATATTTTTTACGAACGAAAACCGCGACCGGCCAGAGCAAAACTGTTAAGAGCGCAAGCAAAAGATTTCCGCCAATGACCGGACTGAGCAGACGCTTGTTGTTGAACCACGGGACGCGCTGTCCCTCGTAAATTGCAGGGAAGGGGAGCATTTCCGTTACTTTGCCTGAGGGATCGCGGCGAAACGCGATTCGTTCCGAGCCGTCGACTTCGTTGTAAACTAAAGGCGCGATCTCTTTCCATTTCTTCAACTCGCCGCGCTGATTCTTGTTTTCTTCGACGGTGAGAATGCCGTCCTGGTCGCTCTTTACGTTGAACTGATCCAGCAACGCGACCATCTTAAGGAACGAGGTTTCGCTGCGGCGCGTTCCATCATAAACGCCACTGACCGCACGACCGTCATTTTTCGCTGTGTTCGGATCAACATCGACCTTGAGCTCGCCTTGCGTCGGAAAATAGCGATTCACGAACGCGCGTTGCACTTCGCCACGACCGCCGCCAACATTTTTGCCCAAACTGTTATAGGAAACGAAATAGCCAACGTGCGCGTCCGGGACGAGGACCATGTCGCTATGAAAATAGACGGTGTCGCCGCCATGACCGATGACGCGAACGGGCTGCATCCAGTATTCCATGAACGTGATGCCCAGGCCGCAGATCATCGGATTGAGTTCAAGCTGGCGGGTTTCCATTTGTCGCACCGTTTCCGGTTTCAGGATCGAAACCCCGTCGACGGTGCCGTCTTGAAGAAACACGAGCATGAAACGCGTCATGTCGGCTGCAGTGGTTGAAAGGGCACCGGCCGGCGCGGCTTCAACGAATTCGAAATCGCGCGGCTTCTTTGCAGCGTTGAGATAACCTTTGGACATTTGAGACGCGATTTGCGGTGGCGGCGGTTGATCGAACGTCGAATTGTTCATCCGCAGTGGCTTCAAGATGTGATTGTCGATGTACCGCTCAAATTTCTCGCCGCTCACGTGTTCAACAATGTAACCGGCGAGGGTAAATCCGTAGTTGGAATAGGATGGAATTTTTCCAGGAGGAAAAATTCGTGCCGGCATCTGATTCACGAGATATGTGCGAAGCGGTTTCAGATCGCTCTCGTGCCCGACGAACAAGTTCTTGAGTGTTTCTTCGAATCCGGCTGTGTGCGTCAGCAATCGGCGCAGCGTTACCGGCTCCGGATACGTTTTCGGAATCGTGAAATCGAGGTAATCGTTAACGTCGCGGTCGAGATCGAGTTTGCCCTGCTCGACTAACTGCATGACCGCAGTGGCGGTAAATAATTTCGAGATCGAGCCTGGCCGAAACAACGTTTGGTCCGCGATGACCGGCTTTTTTGCGTCCAGATCGGCGTAGCCATAACCTTTTTGAAACAATACCTGGCCGTCTTTCACAACTGAAACGACCGCGCCGGCGATATTCCGAGTTCGCAATTGCGACGGAATCAGCGCGTCGAGAAAAGTTTCGAAGTCCTGTTTCGTTAAAGTGGGAGCGGGACTTGTCGCTGGAGACGCAGCTGGCACTGCCGCCGGCGGTGGCGAAGGTAATGAGATCACCGGCGACGGTGCCGGGCCTTGCGCCCGCAAGGCGGCAAGCATCGCAAAAATCATTACGAGGCCGGCAACTAGCTTTTGCATTGGCGAAGTTTGCCAGTTGCCCTGCGACTGACAAGACTACGCTTCAGCTTGCAGCCGATCGTGAATCGCTTCGATGCGCTTCTGTAGCTTCTCGAAATGGGACCCCGACCAGTAAACCTGTCCGCAACTACTGCAGCGGCGGAACTGATCGTAGTACATCTTCGTCAGCGGTTCGAGTTGGCCGACGATTTTTGCTTTCTCGGCTGGTTCCAGCAGAGCGTTGCAGAGCAAACATCTGCTGAATGGGTTTAAAACCCGCGCCAAATTGAATCGCCGGAGCACTTCTACGGTCTGTTCAAGCGAGTTTTGGGACCGAAGGTAGTAACCGTGGCGGACTGCGGCGTGCATCAAGAGGCGCCGATCGCGGGTGAGGAGAGCGCGCTCCCGGGCTACAGCGATCTCGACAAGCTGTCGATCGTCTGCGTGGCGATTGTAGGTGACGTCGATTCCGAGCAAACGGAGGTCGCGAACGAGCTTTCCCAAATGTCCGTCCGCGACAAATTTCCGAATATCGCGAACTTGCAGTCGATTTTCCGGGAAAGAAGTAACTGTTTTCGAGTCGATCGGAAAGACGTCGATCCTCGCTTCGAAGCCTAGCACGTAGCTAAAAGCCACCGGCTGCCCGCCAACCAGGATCCGATCGATTTCGGTATGCGGGACGCCGCAGGCTTCAATGACGTCTTTGACGGATGTTCGCTCGTTCAAACGGCGATCGACCGTGCCCCGCTTGGATCTCAAAAAGAATGACAAGTCCCCTTGAAACGTCACCCGGACGTTGAACGGCGTCATTGGCTGAGCCGCGCGGTGGAGTAAGCGTATTCGAAAGTCGTGCCGCGCGGCCGGGCCATAAGCCGGCCAGGACCGAGGGGCTCGTCCTCGCCATAGTAACAATCGATCTGCCAGCGCCGCAATCCGCCGCCGGTATCGACGATTTTCCAGCGCGCGCTGTTAAAAACTCGTTGAATCTCGGGCGAAGGAGTTTCGAGAATTAGTCCGCGGCGCAAAGGACCCGATAATCTCGCTGCTGCCGAGAAACGTTCGACCAACGCTCCGGCGCCACCACTCGGAGGACCAGCAAAACCGTAGGCACCGCGATTATAACGAATGTAATTGCGACCGCTAACGGGCGTGACGATCCGACCGTAACCTTCCTTCATCACCGACCGCAAAAAATCGCGCGGATAAGTGTGACCGTGTAACCCCGGTTTGGTGATTCGAGTCGCATCGAAACCGCGCTCGAACGTGAAGCCGGATTCCTTCGGCGTGTAATAAAGCGTGCAGACAATGAAATACTCGCCGGCATGGCCGCCCGGACGGCGCGCGAGTTTTTCATTTTCGGTGGCCAGGCGTTGCCCAACTTCCGGCCACGGAATTTCCGCATGCGTTGCCGACTGCATCAAAATCGAGCCAACCAAAACAGCCGTGATGATTAGCGATCCAATTTTTCCCTCACCTGCCGCTGCGCAGCTTCCTCTCCCTGAGGGAGAGGAGTGAGGTGAGGGCATTCTGATTCCTTTTAGTCGTGAAAAAAATCTTCGGCCGGGCCGCCGAGCAAGACCTGAATCGGCAGCTTTTCGTGTTCGTATTCGTAAGGCGGCTGCTTCCACGCGAACTTCTCCGGGTATAATCTTCGAATGCAGCGGATAATTTCAACGCCGGTTTGAAATGAACGGTAAACGGACCGATCAAGCACGTGTATTTGCGCGCCGCCGCAAAGGTCGTCGGCAAATTTGTTAAACGTCGGTTGGAAATAATTCTCGCGAAAGAAAACGCCGGGCTGTTTTAAATTGTTGAGCTCGCGGCAAAGCGTTTCCGCGTCGATGAACGGGGCACCGAAGATTTCAAATGGTCGCGTCGTTCCGCGCCCTTCGGAAATGTTCGTTCCTTCGAGCAGACACATTCCCGGGTAAACCGTCGCAGTGTCGAGCGTCGGCATGTTCGGCGACGGCATCACCCACGGCAGGTCCGTTTGATCGAACCACATCGCGCGCTCCCAATTTTTCATCGGCAAGAGCGTTAATCGACATTTCGAAAATGCCTCATCACGAAATTGGGCCGCAAGTTCGCCAATCGTTTTCCCGTGGCGAATCGGAATAGGATGCAAGCCGACGAACGATTCGTAGCCTTTTTCGATTGGCGAACCTTCAACCGTCACGCCGTTGATCGGATTTGGCCGATCGAGAACAACAACATGAACAGCGCGTTGCTCACATGCGCGCATGCATAAGTAGAGAGTCCATACAAAGGTGTAATAGCGCGCCCCGATATCCTGAAGATCGACGAGCAGAACTTCGAGATCACTGAGCATCGCGTCGGTCGGTTCGCGATGTTCGCCGTACAAACTGTAAACCGGAATGTGCAGCCGCGGATGCTCATAGCTTTTCCATTCGATCATGTTGTCCTGGGTCTGGCCGAGAAACCCGTGCTGCGGTCCGAAGAAAGCACGAAGTTGGAACAGGTCGCCATTCAAGCGCTCGAGAATCTTCGACGCGTGCTCCAGTCTTGATGAAACCGACGCCGGATGCAGCAACGCGCCGATTTTCGCGCCGCGAAGTTCTTTCGGCCACAATTCCGCGAGCTGATCGAGTGGAAGTTGAACAGGCATTTCGACGATGTTGTAGCGGCGTTTGTGTCAAACGCCGAACTAAAATAAACAGGCGCTTGGCACAAGCGCCTCTACAATATTTTGCGCGCAAACAAGCCGAAGAGGACGGCCAGTGCGGTTATCACCGCGCAGGAGTCGGCGAACCATTCGCCGTGTCGCGTGTAGAATGTGAGTTGCCGATCCGTCGGGACATTTATTTCGCCGGTGAGCACTCCTTCGGTGAATGTGTTGCCCGTGTCGTCACGCAGGATTTGGGTGAGGCGGCCAAACTCGTTTACGAAACAAGTCACTCCGGTATTCGCCGCCCGCACCATCGGCCGGCGATTTTCCACGCAACGAAAGACCGCATTGGCCAGGTGTTGTTGCGATCCGGACGAATGTAAAAACCAGCCGTCGTTTGTGACATCGATAAGGAGATCCGCGCCGTTGAGAACAAACCGCCGCGCCAAATCGCCCACTGTGTCCTCGAAACAGATCAGCGGCGCGATGCGTGCGCTATTGCCGGTCACGTCAAACACAGTGTAATCGGTGCCCGGCGTGAAATCCCCGGGCACCCATGTGCCGGCGATCGCAGCGAACAATGGAAACGAGCGCCGCAGCGGAATGTATTCGCCGAACGGTACCAGATGGACCTTCCGATAAACCTGGATCCGCTGGCCGCCGTTCGAGACAAAAATCGCCGCGTTGTAATCGCGTACATCCTCGAAATCGAGCGAGCCCAGCAGCAAATCAGTCTTGGCAGATGCCAAAAGCTCTTTCACGAATCGATAACTCTCAGTGCTTTGATCGCGAACCGGCTCAGGCATTGAACTTTCCGGCCACACCATTAAATCGGGCGGAGGACTTGCCCGCAGCGCTATCTCGCTGAGTCGGCTGAACCGCTCAAAAATGTCGCGCGTGAATTGCGGATCGAACTTTTGCAACTGCGGAACGTTCGCTTGCACGGCCGCAACCCGCAGCGGTTTTGTCGGCTGCGGATTTTGCGCGCGCCGCAATCCAAACCCAAACAATGCAACCATGCCGACCATGGTGAGAGTGAGATCGAAATGGGGCCGCATTCGGTGCGTTCGTGCCTCGGTAAATAATCGCAGCGGCGTGGTGACGGCGATGACGTTGACAAACGCAAGCGCAAAGGAAACGCCGACCACGCCGGTCAACTCGGAAATTTGGATGACCGGCCAGGTTTGATGCAGCGCAACGCCGAGTCCGTTCCAACCAAATCCGCTGAAGAGCCAACCGCGAATCCATTCATGCGTCGCCCATGCCGACGCAGCGAGAACCGCGACGAGCAGATTCCGCCACGACGCGGTGAAAGTTTTCGGCCCGATCAATCCGATGAACCAGCTCCAGAACGCGAAATGGACCGCGAGATAGATTGACAATAGGAACGAGAGCCCGTGAAGAAAGAAGCTTTGATATAAATCGCCGAGTGCGCCGAGCCAGCTGAACGTCCCCGTGAAAAAAACAATGCCGGCGAGATAACCGAGTAAAAAATTGCGCAACCATCGGCGGCGCGTGTTTTCACCGGAAAACCAAACCGCGGCGATGAGCGGGGTCAGCGCGATCCACGACAACCAGCTTTGATCGAACGGTGGGAAACAAAATACGCCGAGCAAGCCGCTCGCGATGGCGGCGAGCCACGGCCAAATTTTATTCAGCGTTTGGAGCACGAGTCGATACTACAGGCTCCAAATCCCAAACTCCAAACCCCAAACAAACGACAAGCTCCAAGTTGCAAAAGCCGGCTTCTTCCAATTTGGAATTTCCCCGGAGCCTGGGATTTGGGATTTCGCGAAGCGTTAGCCTCGTCGTCGTCGGCGCGGTTCGCGTTCGCGGTGGCGGCCGGGATGAAGCGCGTCTTTCAGATCGCGGGTGTAGGCAGCATTCACTCGAAAAGTCGCGTCCCCGACATCTTCCATCGTCCGCACGTTGACCTTGTCGGCAAGGACGTAGCCAAGCTCGATCAATCCAGTTAGGTCCTCCAGAAACTCAACTTCCTCCACTTCGTCGATTGTCTCGACCAGCAGCTTGCCGTAAGTCGTCGCGCCGGAGAATCCCAGTGTCTTTAGCAGGGTGATCTCTCCGCCACTTAACTTGATCTCGCGGTGCATCGTAAACGTTTGGCAACGACGGAGGTTTTTTCGAGCAACTATCGCGCCACGCGCGCGCGCGCATCTTGTTCCATCCATTTCCAAACCGCTTCGAGCTGCTGGGTGACGTCGGATTTGATTTTCAGAAGTTGTTCGGCGCCAAATTTTTCTCCCCCCGGCCGGCGTTGCGCGAAGATGTAGTATTTTATCTTTGGTTCTGTTCCGGAACCGCGCACCGCGATCCGCGTCTTATCCTCCAACTCAAAGATCGACATCTTCTCTTTTGGAATCAGGTCGTCTTCTACGTCGCGGATGGTTTGTTGTTCAAAATCGGTAATGCCCGTCACGCGTGAACCTGCAATCTCCGCCGGCGGCTTCTTCGCGTAGGATTCAAGCAAGCGCGCGATTTTGGCGGCGCCCTCCGCGCCTTCAAAATAAATCGAGGCGTTCTTTTCCGCGAAATAACCAAAGCCCGCGAACGCTTCGTCGAGCAATTGATCGACTGTTCGCCCACGCGACTTGGCGTAAGCCGCCATTTCGCAAAACATGATCACGGCCGCGTTTCCGTCCTTGTCGCGAACGAAATCTGCGCCGCTGTAACCGTAACTTTCTTCGCTCCCAAAAACGAAAAACGAAGAATCCTTTAAGCGCGCGGCGCGCGTCTCTACCTCGGACATTTGCCGATATCGCTTACGAATTTCTTCCGGCAATGCGCGCTCATATTTTTCAAGCTTGGCTCCTATGTATTTGAAGCCGGTTAACGTGTCGACGCAGCGTATGCCAAACGATTCGGCAATGACGTTCTGCATATCGGTCGTGACAAACGTTTTGATCACAACTGCGCGCCTTTGGTTCTGCTCGTTCAAAATTCCCAGCTCAAAGAATTTCTTCAACCGGTAATACGAAAGCAGCGAGCCGATCTGATTCCCGCTGATTAGTTTCATGCTCCCGTTCATGTCGCGAATGGCCACGCCGAGGCGATCCGCGTCCGGGTCAGTCGCGACGACGACGTCGGCGTTGATCTTTTTCGCCAGCTCGATACCGAGCGTCAGCGCCTCCGCGTTTTCCGGGTTCGGAGATTTCACGGTCGAAAATCGCGGATCGGGTTTTTCCTGCTCGGCGACAATTGTGAAATCGAACCCGAGCCGTTCCAGCATCGGTTTGACAATGATCGCGCTCGTTCCGTGCAGCGGTGTAAAAACTACGCGCAAGGATCTGGCATGATCGAGCACGCTTCGATCGACCACGATTGACTCCAACCGTTTCATGTAGGCGTCGTCCACTTCGCCACCGAGCGTTGTGATTTTTCCCTGTCGATCCTTTGAAAGCGGTTGGTAACTCTCACTCGCCACCGCGTTCACTTTCTTGATGATCCCACTGGCGTGCGGTTCGATCACCTGCGCGCCGTCGGCGAAATAAACTTTGTAGCCGTTATCGTGCGGCGGGTTGTGACTGGCGGTGATCACAATTCCGGCGGTCGCGTTTAGATAGCGAACGGCGAACGACAATTCGGGCGTGGAACGCGGTCCGTCGAAGACGAAAGAATCACATCCATTGTCGGCTGCGACTTTGGCGGCGAGTTCGGTGAATTCCTTGGAAAAAAATCGCGTATCATGCGCGATGACAAGCTTCGGGCGCGTCTCGCCTTTGTTTTTCTCCTGCCACTCTTTCATGTAGGCCACCAGTCCCTGCGTTGCGCGATTTACGTTGGCGAAGTTCATCGCGTTGGTGCCAACGCATGGAAATTGTGGACGGTCGCCCGGCCCGGCGGTCCCGCGCTCCGCTTTCGTAACGATTTTTCCAATGGTCCGGCCACGCAGACCACCGGTGCCGAACTCGAGCGTTTTGTAAAAGCGATCGTTCAGCTCGTTCCATTGTTCCGCCGAGACGAGTTCGTCGACGACTCGCGAATAAAGATCGGAGGACGCGTTTGCCAGCAACGCGCGAATATTGGTCCCGGCCGAGGCGAGCAAACGCTTGCTCGCGACCGCGCGGTCGATCTGATCGCCTAAATTATTTTGCACCGGCCGCAACTTTTCCGGCGCAAGTCCGTTTTGCAACGCTTATTTGCAGGCGCCGGTCACTGGAATCACGAGTTTGCCGTCCTTTTCGGCGACAAAAGTTGAGCTCGTGCTTGATCCGCTGCCGTTAGCATCTTTCCGTTCAACCTTGATTGCCAATTTATTGGCCGGTGAGGGAGCAGATTAGCGGGCGCCGTCTGAAAACGACAAGGTCAAAGAAAAAGCATTGCTGAGGTTCGATCCGCGCGGTAATTGCACGATCTCCCGGTCATTTGGCGAATGAACATCCACGAATATCAGGCGAAAGAACTCCTCGAGAAGTTTGGGGTCGCGACCACGCGCGGAAAAGTTGCTTCAACTCCGGATGAGGCGGAAGCGATCGCGCGCGAGTTGGGTAGTGCCAGTCCGGCTCGGACGGTGGATCTCGTGGTAAAGGCGCAAGTCCATGCCGGCGGACGCGGGAAGGGGACCTTCAAGAACGGATTCAAAGGCGGAGTGCATCTCGTTAAATCGGCGAAAGAAGCGCGCGAAGTCGCCGAAAAGATGCTCGGTCAAACGTTGGTCACACATCAAACCGGAGCCGCCGGCCGGGTCGTTCGCAAAGTTCTGATTGCGGAATCGGCCGAGATCGCGCGCGAGGTTTATTTTGCGATCCTGCTCGATCGCGCGACCGCAGCGCCACTGGTTGTGGCCAGCACTGAAGGCGGCGTGGAAATCGAAGCCGTCGCGGCAAAATCGCCCGAGAAAATTATTCGCGAACCAATCGATCCGCTCGCAGGCTTGCAACCCTTTCAAACCCGCAAACTGGCCGAGCAACTTGGGTTTGAGCAATCGCAAACCAAAGGTGCAACCAAATTGTTCGACGGACTTTATCGAACGTTCGTTGGTTGCGATTGCTCGATGGTGGAAATCAATCCGCTAGTCGTCACAAAAAAGAACGAGGTGCTCGCGCTCGACGCAAAATTCAATTTCGATGAGAATGCGCTTTATCGGCATCCAGACATCGCGGCGATGCGCGACACGGCCGAAGAAGATCCGCGCGAGGTCGAAGCTTCCAAGCACGAGCTCAACTACATCGGATTGGATGGAAACATCGCCTGTCTCGTGAACGGCGCCGGTCTCGCAATGGCCACGATGGACATCATCAAATTTTACGGCGGCAACCCGGCGAACTTTCTCGACGTCGGTGGCAGCGCGACCGAAGAACAGGTTACCGAAGCGTTCAAAATCCTGATCGCAGACAAAAATGTGAAGGCGATCCTGGTCAACATTTTTGGCGGAATCATGAAAGTGGACGTGATCGCAAACGGAATTATTAACGCCGCGAAAAGTGTGAAGCTGTCGGTCCCGCTCGTTGTTCGCCTCGAAGGAACGAACGTTGAGAAGGGCAAACAACTTCTGAAAGAAAGCGGCGTAGCGCTAATTACAGCCGACGATCTTGCCGATGCGGCGCAGAAGGCCGTAGCCGCTGCTAGCGCAGCGCCAAATCCCAAATCCCAAATCCCAAGCAAATTCCAAAGCCCTAACTAATAAGAAAACCATGGAAAAAGCCCCCCAGGCGCGACCTCGAAGATCGAACATTCA
>Ga0210406_10008234_pt1 | contig 10455 bp, 8 predicted proteins | sample IncBWC30MmetaG_FD_155454 | JGI IMG/M metagenome (GOLD analysis project Ga0210406, IMG submission 155454) | Forest soil microbial communities from Barre Woods Harvard Forest LTER site, Petersham, Massachusetts, United States - Inc-BW-C-30-M | ecosystem: Environmental > Terrestrial > Soil >... | reverse complement strand
TCCTATCTATGCTGCGATCGGCGCGACGGTGCTGGAGATCGGAACCATTCTCGGCGGGCGCTACGAAATCCAGAAGCTGCTCGGCATGGGCGGCATGGGCGCGGTCTACAAAGCGCACGATCTCGAAGTAGACCGCACCGTTGGACTCAACGTAATACGACCCGACCTAGCGGGAAACCCCGCGATCCTGGCTCGTTTCAAACAGGAACTGGTGCTGGCGCGACAAGTCACGCACCGGAACATCATCCGCATTTACGACCTGAACGAAGCCGATGGCGTGAAGTTCATCACCATGGAGTTCATCGAGGGTGAGGACCTGCGCACGATTCTGACACAAGAAGGCAAGCTGCCGCCGAAAGAAGCCGTCAACATCATGCGGCAGTCGTGTTCAGGACTGCAGGCGGCGCACGCCGAAGCTGTCATCCACCGCGATTTAAAGCCCAGCAACATCATGCAAGATGCTTCGGGACGTGTCGTCATCATGGATTTTGGCCTAGCCAAGACCGTGCAGAGCAACGGCATGACGCAGACCGGCATGATGATCGGAACGATGGAGTATATGTCTCCCGAGCAGGCGATGGGATCGGAACTGGATGCGCGCTCCGACCTGTTCACCATGGGGCTGATTTTCTACGAACTGCTGACGGGGAACATTCCGTTCCGCGCGGAGAGCGCGATTGCCAGCCTGGTGAAGCGAACGCAGGAGCGTGCGGTACCGCTGTCGGAGGTGGATCCCACAATTCCTCCGGCATTGAGCCTGATCGCCTCCAAGTGCCTGGAGCGCGACCCCAAGGCCCGATACAACACCGTCCAGGAACTGCTTGACGATCTCGACATCTTCGAGGGCAGGAGAGCGCGAAGCAGCAGCACCGGGCGTTCGGCGTTGGGTACGTCTGTTTTCGCGTTGTCCTCAAGGAGTGGTGCGGCGACGGTGATTTCGGAATCGCCGGCCGTCGCGGCGAAACGCTTCCCGATGAAGTGGGTGGCGATCGGTGTCGCGGGGCTGGCGCTCGCCGCGGGAGTGGGTATCGTCGTCAAATCGAAGATGGGCGGAGGCCTGGTCGGACCGAAGACGCCGCAAGCGGCCGCGCTCTCGCTGGCGATTGTGCCCTTTTACAACTCGTCGAGCGATCCAAGTTTGAACTGGCTGGCCTCCAGCCTGTCGGAAACGCTGAGCACGGATATCGGGCAGTCGCAACGCGTGCGGCTGGTTTCTCCCAGCCGCCTGCAGCAGGTCTTGCGCGACCTGCACATTTCTCCGCAGTCCCAGCTCGATCTGTCGATGCTGAAACGCATCGCCGATTTCACCAGCGCCGACACCATCGTGTACGGGCAATACCAGAAATTCGGCGACCAGATACGCATCAATGCGACGGTGTACGACCTCAAGCATGATCGTAATTTTGAGTTGAAGACCGATGTCGCTAATGAAAAAGAGCTCCTCAGCGGGCTCGATAACCTGGCGTCGCAGGTGCGCGCGAATCTGTCGACCGACCCGGATGTACAACGCGACCTCAAGGGACGCGGGCAGTATGTCCTGACGAAGTCGGTACCGGCGTTGCGTGACTACGATGAAGGTCTGCAGCTGGCGCGCTCGGGGAAAGATCAGGATGCTGCCAAGAAGTTTGAAGACGCCATCGGCGAGGACCCGAACTTCGCGATGGCCTATTCCAAACTGGCACAGTCTTACAACAATCTGGGCTTCGACGACAAAGCACAGCAGACTTCACGCCGCGCCATGACGCTGAGCGATAACCTGCCTGCGCAACAGAAATACCTGGTCGAAGCCAATCATGCCGTGGTGATGAATGACACCGCGAAGGCGATCGCAGCTTATGAGAAGTTGACGCAGGGGAACCCCGATGATGCAGACGCGCAGCTCGCGCTGGCTGGGCTCTACGAACAAGTCAGCAATTACGACGAGGCTCGCAAACGACTGGCGCGGGTCCGGTCGGCGGACTCAAAGAACGTCGACGCGCTGGTGGCCAGCGGCAAGGTGGAGATTGAAGCCGGGAACCCGCAGGCGGGGCTGGAGTTCCTGAACTCTGCTTACAGCCTGGCCACGCAGTTCGGCAATGATGAAGCGAAAGCCTCGGTCGAGCAGCAGATGGGCGCGGCCTACCTGGACTTGAACAAGCTAGACGAGGCGCTGCGGAACTTTACCGGCGCGCTGGACATTCGCAAGCGGCTTGATCTGCAGAAAGGCGTGGCCAGTAGCCTGAACCAAATCGCCCGGGTGCAGAGCCGCATGGGCAATTCCGCCGAAGCCCTCTCTCACTACCACGAATCCCTGTCCGTATACCTGCGCATCGGCGACAAGCGCGGAACGGCGACGGTCTTGATGAATCTAGGCTCTTATTATGCCGACCATGCCAAGTACGACGACGCGCTTAAGAGCACTACGGACGCGCTTACGCTTTATCGCGACCTGGGCGATGAGAGCAGACAGGCGCTGTGCCTGAATAATCTTGGTTCGATCCGTAGCTACATGGACAACTTCCAAGATGCGTTGACGTCGTATCAGCAGGCCTACCAGATCCGCGAGAAGCTGAAGCTCACGGACGACATGGCGCAGTCGCTGCAGAACCTGGCTGAAGTCAATGTCGATCTCGGCCAGTACGACACGGCGGTGACCCAGTATCTAAAGGCCCTGGAAATTGCGAGAAACAGCGGAGACCAGAACGGAATCGCGGTGAATTCCAGCGGGTTGGGCGCGCTGTTCACCGAACAAGGCAAGTATGCTTCGGCCATCAGCGCCTTGCAGGAATCGCTGAAGGAATTCGAACAGAGCAAGGACCAGAGCTGGCTCATGGTGGAAGCGACTGGACGGTATGGCAACGTGCTTTCCGAAGTCGGCCGCTGGGACGAAGGTCAGAAGAGCCTGGAAGATGCGGTGAGGCTGGCTACTGAAGTGAAGAATGACACGGTGCTGGCACAGGCGCTGAATTACCTGGGGGACAGCTACTTTTACCGCAGCGATTACGCAACGGCGAGACAGCAGTATGAGAAAGCGTTAGTAGTGGCGACAAGGTCGAAGAGCCGTCAGTTGCTGGCGGTGACGCGATTCAACCTGGCCAAGCTGGATGTAGTGCAGAACCGGTCGGCTGCTGCCATTCCTGTTTTGAAGAAACTGGTTGAAGAGGCTGACTCACTCGGCTTGAAAGCGCTGTCGGTACAGTCGTCGATCTATCTAGCTCAGGCTCTGATCGCGACTAACAAGCCGGCGGATGCGCAGGCGGAGTTGGATCGCGCCATGAATCGCGCTGAGAAGCTTGGTCTGCTGGTTGAGCAGGCCAGGACCCATTACCTGTTGGGAGAGGTACTCAGTCTGGGCGGAAAGACCAAAGAGTACGCCCCGCAGTACCAGGAAGCAGTGCGCATTCTCGAGTCGCTCAGCAAGGAAAATGGTGCTGGCCGCCTGCTGGATCGATCCGACCTGAAGGACCTCTATCGCGAGGCTGTCAAGTCTTACCAAGGTGCTGCATAAGGCGGTCCGTCTGAGCTTGCCCGCCGGTTCCCACAGTTCTTACGAGAGTTAGATCGAAACACTGGCCAACGGGCGCATCCTACGGGCTATCCTCGGCCTGCCGGAACCTTCAGCCTTGCCGTTTAAAGCTGAATCATCTGAAGTCTGTTTTTCGGGTATGTCGACCAAAAAACAGCCCCGGCCGAGACCGGGGTTGAGTTTTGTCAATGACACCGGCGAACTGGTGTGAGTCCAATCATGGGCTTACGGTTTTCGACCTCCACCTGGGGTGAACGTGGCTGCGAAGTCCGAGGAAGTTCCGCCGGTGCCGGTGGTCTTGCCATCGAAGACATTTGGATCAAAGGAGACGAAGATACTCACCCAGTTGTTGGTGCCGATGGGGTCAGCCTTTAGATAATCGGCATTTTGCGGTGTGATGGGATCCGTGGTGAAGAAGCTGGTGTTAAAGGTTATGCAGTTCACCATGTCGCCGACTGTGGTGCAGTTCGGAGCAGCGGGGCAAGGCACGATGACGTTTGGGTTACTTTGGTTCGCACATGTCACTGAGTAAACGATGCACTTTCCGCCAGTCTCCAAATAAGTCACGCACTTCTCGTTGCTGAACTGTGTTCCCACCAGCCGGTGATTGTGGAAGTCATTAGCCCGAGTTGGTGTGGCCACAACCGTCATGAGACATGGGTCGTTCGGATTGGTGCCGTCGCAGCTCTGATTCACGAATCCCTGGAAGTAATTCACGCCCATATGGTGACCGCCGAAAACGTAATCCGCTTCGGTGCCGCCCGGCGGAATAACCTGGGTCACCTGGGTTTGCGCCTGAGGAGTGAATTCCCAAGCCAGAATGTCGTGTGCCTCGGGAATGTTGGGCTGGTCAGCGGTGAACCCTACCCACGCGGAAGTGCCGCTGGTGAGCGAAAGTCCCTGTGGGTTTTGAGTGTTGTCGATGTTGTACGGAATGTTGATCGCCTTTACGGCTGTCGGCACCGGCTGGTGAGTCCCACTGATGAACTGCGGGTCGACCCAAACCACCAAGGTTCCGTTGCCTTGGCCTCTGGCTGGCGGAGTGTATTCGATGACAACTTCGTGGGGCACGCCGTCGACACAGGAGGAGTTGCCACACTTGACGCCCAAGTGGGGGATGTTGCCGCTGCTATTGATCCCTGATCCCACCAGACAACCATTAGGCGGATTAAGGTGAATGGGCGAGTTGGCTTGGATTCCGCAGCCCTGCACCGCCACATGATTTGCGTTGGGGTCCCACGTGTTTTGAAACGTGTCAAACTCGACCGCCAGGCTGTTGGGAATTCCCTGGTAGCCCATTCCTCCAAACCCGCTGCCGAGCGCGGTAGGAGAGGCAGCCTGGATCACGAAAGCAAAGCCATCACCTGGAGTGCAACAAATCGCGGCCGTGTGGATCTGGAACTTGAAATAGGTAAAAAATCCACTATTCACCAACTGCTGTCCCTGAGTGGGCAAGCTCGGTATATTGAACCAAGCCGCCGAGGTTTCGGGATGGGTTGCTCCGACACCCGGGTATCCATCGGTGAGACGGAGTACTTTCGCCGAATGGAAGGTTGCGATATGTGCGCTGCCGTTCATCTGCAGGTTGCTGGTACCCGCAGAGAAATCCGGAAAGAACTGAACTTGCTGGGCCGAGGCCGATGCCACCCACGCCAGGGCGAGCGCACCTGCCAGAACCGTTTTCGTGATCGTACCAACTCGCATAAGATTTTCCTTCCGAGGCTTACTTCGCCTGCTGTCTGCCGACACAGTGCGGCTTGCTTCGCCGGCTTTGTTTTGAGGGAGGAGTCTCAGCATCGGCCTGGGATTGCCCGATGGGTCCCGGTTCTCGAATTCTGCTGGCACTTTAGTTATATGTCAAGTAATTACGGGGCGGAAACTACGTTTACGCAACAAAGCCCCTTTTGATGGTGGTGGCATGCAAACCTAAGTGCGACAGAACGCTCACCGCATAGTGGGGAATCCAGCGCCTGGCCGGGTTGCCCGAACGCCTAGGCTAACTTGATGAATTTGGAACTTTTTGGCCTGCTGTTGAGAACGATTGGCGCGTAAGCGTCCGCCGCGAGCGTTTCGCGCAGCAATCAAGGCACTTTGTCACGCCGCGACGTTTACCGCCTGTCCACTAGCGGTGCCGCGAGAGTATATTTTCAAATTAGAGCGGTGATCGCACAAAAGTGTGCCATCGGAGTCAGGCAGCTACATTGATCGGAGAATGCATCATGATTCAGCAAAATCGTATGCTTTGGTCTTCACGTGTCATTCCAGGAGTTGTCGCAGCGGTCATGTCGATGCCCATCATATCGTGGGCGCAAGGCCAGGCTGCGCCCGCTGCCGCGCCGGTGTCGCCTGAGATTCACGCTGTACTGGAGAAGACGGTTCATCCCAAGAAGGTGAAGGTGGGAGACGCCGTTGAGGCTCGCATGACCGAGCCTACCAAGCTGAAGGACGGAACGGAACTTCCGAAAGGGACGCACATCATCGGCAAGGTGACGGAAGTGAAGATGAAGGCGGACAAGGAAGGCCCGTCAAAGCTGGGCGTCCTGTTCGACAAGGCGCAGTTGAAAGACGGAAAAGAAGTTCCGTTGATGCTCGCGCTGGTGAGCGTTGCACCGCGCTGGGAGCAGGGCGGAGTCGACCCGGTTGCGGCTGACAACGGGTCGGCATCAGCCGGAAGGGTCTCGCAGATGTCGCAGGCCGCGGGACGAACGGACGGCAGCGCCGGCGGTGACACGCTGAACAAGGGACTGGGCGTGCGCGGCGCGAGTTCGGTGTCGGAAACTGCCATGCGTCCGGGTGTCTCGTACTTGCAGGACGTCACGATTGCCAGCTACTCGATGGGGGAGCCGGGAACGATTCTGCAATCCACGAAGAACACGGTTTACCTCGATTCCGGCAGCCGCCTGCTTTTGCTGGCGCAGTAATCCGGTGCAGACAGAACTTTTCGAGAGGGAATCCTTCGGCAGGAAGTGCCATTTTTTGCTTGAATTCATGAACTGGGCCGCGTGGTTACGATAGAGGGGGAGGGGCGGTTGGTGTATAGTTAGGTTGCGTGTGTTTGAACGGCGCGTTCGCAGTCATCCCTCCTTCTGTACGAGCGATTCCTGCCTGTAACCTACCGATCCCGCAGGCGCAAGATCAACACAAGGACATTCAAGAATCAAATGGAACAAGGAACAGTTAAGTGGTTTAACAGCGACAAAGGATTTGGCTTCATTTCACGGGAGAACGGTGAAGACGTTTTCGTTCACTTCTCGGCGATCCAGTCGAACGGTTACCGTTCGCTGCAGGAAGGCCAGGCAGTCAGCTTCGACGTGAAGCGCGGCCCCAAGGGCTGGCAGGCTGAAAACGTACAGGTTCTGTAAGCAGAATTCACGATGGAGAGGGGGCATCTTCTCTCCATCGCGCTTTTAACCGCTGTGGTCCGTTGCAAGCTGAGTCAACAAACTTAAACCCCCTAACCAGCGGCCGCGCTGCGCCATCGATCCCTGATCCGCGAAACGGCCTCCCATTGGAGAAGTGAGGCGACTATGAAGAACATTTATGTGGGGAATCTGCCGTTCGATGCGACAGAGGAACAGCTTCGCGGGTTATTCGAAGCCTATGGCCCGGTCGACAAGGCGAGTATTGTAACGGACCGGGACACCGGCCAGCCGCGCGGGTTCGCGTTTGTCGAAATGACGGATGACGACGCTGCAAGCAAGGCAATGGAAGCACTGAATGGCACCAACCTGGGTGGACGCAACCTCAACATCAACGAGGCCCGTCCCAAGACCGACCGTCCTCGCGGCGGCGGTGGCGGTGGAGGCCGTGGTGGATTCGGTGGTGGCGGAGGTCGTGGCGGCGGTGGTGGTGGCCGCGGCGGGTCGGGCGGCGGTGGCTGGGGACGGCGCTAGTTCAACAGCCAGAACTTGACGAGGGCACCTGCGGGTGCCCTTTTCGTTTTGTGCCACGCAGGTTGTGACGAAAGCGCGAAATCCGGCCGGTTCGTTCTGATAGGCTGATGCGAACTGCCTTTCGTGGGGTTCATGGCGTGGGGTTGCAATGAGTGACGCCTCCGATGGCGCGATCGAGTTTCGAGGAGTTGAGCACCGGGTGTCGTCTGGCAGGGTGCTGCTCTCCGGCGTAGACCTGACGGTGCGCCGTGGCGAAACCCTGATGCTTCTGGGCCGTAGCGGCTCGGGCAAGACCACCTGCCTCAAGCTCATCAACCGGCTGCTCGTTCCGTCGGCAGGCGTCGTGCTGGTAGAGAACAAGCCGGGCCATGAGTGGGATGTAATTCAGCTGCGCCGGCGCATCGGGTATGCAATACAGGACGTCGGATTGTTTCCCCATTACACGGTCTGGGAGAACGTCGTGCTGGTGCCGAAGCTGGAAAAGTGGGCCCCGCAGAGGATTGCCGATCGCGCGGAAGAAGTCCTGAGACTGGTGGGATTGCCGAGCCGCGACTTTGCTCAGCGCTATCCCAATCAGCTCTCGGGAGGTCAGCGGCAGCGCGTGGGCTTGGCACGGGCGCTGGCGGCCGAACCGCCAATCCTGCTTATGGACGAACCGTTCGGCGCTCTGGACCCCATCACGCGCGCCGACATCCAGATGGAATTCAAGAAGCTACAGCAGGAGTTGGGAAAGACTATCGTCTTCGTGACTCACGACGTGGGTGAAGCCCTCATGCTGGGTAATCGCATCGCGGTGATGGACGGAGGACAGATGAGGACCATTCTCAAGCCCGAAGAATTTCTGCGGTCTCCTGACGCGCTGGCACAGGAATACGTGAAGGCATTTCGCGCGGCCTCAGAACTGTTTCGAAACTGAGAATTGATCCGTGAACTTCCTGCTTACCCACAAACGTGAAGTCGCGATGTTGACCGGCGAACACCTGTGGCTGGTCGGCATCTCGATGCTGCTCGCGGTGTTGGTCGGAGTTCCGCTGGGGATTCTGCTGACGCGTAAGCGGAAACTGAAGGAACTGATCCTGGGCAGTACGAACGTCATTCAGACGATCCCCAGCCTGGCGTTGTTCGGCTTGTTACTTCCTCTGCCATGGCTGGGGGCCCGTGCGGACCGCCTGGCGGTTTTCGCCCTCGCCCTTTACGCGCTGCTTCCGATCGTACGCAACACCTACGTCGGCATTAGCGGGATCAGCGAACCCGTTCGAGAGGCAGCGATTGCCATGGGACTCACCTCCCGCCAGTTGCTTTGGCAGGTCGAACTGCCCCTTGGGTCGCCGGTAATTCTGGCGGGGATTCGCGTGGCCACGGTGATCACGATTGGAGTCGGCACGATCGCAGCGGCGATCGGAGCAGGAGGGCTGGGCGAGTTCATCTTCCGCGGCATCGCGATGGTGGACAACGGCGTGATTCTGGCGGGCGCCATCCCTGCCGCGCTCATGGCCCTGCTCGCGGATTTCCTGTTGGGTGGCGTCGAGAAGTTCCTCGCGCGCAGGCAGCGCTGACATGCTCGATCGCCGCGCCTTTGTTTCCGGGATGATGTTGCTGGCCGCTGGTTGCAGGAATGCGAACCATGACATCGTCGTGGGCTCGAAGAACTTTACCGAACAGCTGGTCCTGGCTGAGTTATTCGCGCAGATGCTGGAGCACTTCTGCCGTACTGAGGTCAGCCGCCGCTTCTATCTCGCGGGAACCTACATTTGCCAGCAGGCGATTCTTGGCGGACGCATCGCGGTTTACCCCGAATATACCGGCACCGCATTGGCCGCAGTGCTTAAGCGGAAAGCATCACGCGATGCCGCCCAGGTGTATGCGGAGGTGAAGCGCGAGTACCGGCAGAGATTCGATCTCGACGTGATGCCGCCGCTGGGCTTCGACAACAGCTTCGCCATGGCAATACGGGGCGATGACGCCCGGCGCATGGGCCTGACGAAATTGTCGCAACTGGGACCGGTGTCTCCGCAATTGAGGCTGGGAGTGGGCTACGAGTTCCTGGAGCGGCAGGATGGCTACCAGGGGCTGGTGCGCGCGTATGAGTTGCGATTCGCGGCAGGCCCACGCGTGATGGACCTGGGCTTGCTGTACCGGGCGTTGGAGAACCGTTCAGTCGATATTGTCGCCGGATCGAATACCGACGGGCTAATTTCCGCACTGGGACTGGTGGTGCTCCAAGACGATAGGCATTATTTCCCGCCTTATGACGCGGTGCCCATCGTGCGTCCCGAGCTGTTCCGCCGATATCCCACCGCGCAGGTTGCCTTCGACGCGCTGGCGGGTAAGATAACGGCCGACGAAATGCGCAAGATGAACTACGCAGTTGACGGCGAAAAGAAGGAGGCTGCCGCAATCGTGCAAAGCTTTCTGAAGCAGCGCGCGCTCACCTAGCAGGTAAAAGTGTCACGGCCCGACCCCTTGCTCGCACGGTGGTCAGCCCGTGCCGGCACCTCCACAATTCTTTAGCAAGAATTTATCGAATCGCCATCGGCCAACGTCTAAATGGTATTGTATTAATATGCATGACTATGTATATTTATGCTATGTCGAAATTAGCCCGCCATTCCGCGATCCGTGACTTGGTCAGCAGCCAGGATGTCAGCAGCCAGGAGGAACTCCGGCGGCGGCTTTATCGGCGTGGGCATCGCGTGACGCAGGCGACGTTGTCGCGCGACATCCACGAATTGCGGCTGGTGAAGACGGCGGAGGGCTACAAGTTTCCCCAGGGTGAGGTTCCCGACGCTTTTCTGCCCTCGATCGAGCGGCTGATTCGGGAGTTTGTATACGAAGTGAAAACGGCGCAGAACCTGGTTGTAGTGAAGACTAGTGCGGGCAGTGCTCAACCGGTTTCGGCGGCCATCGATGGCGAGGAGTGGGAAGAGGTCGTGGGCACGATCGGCGGCGACGACACGATCCTCGTCATCGCTCCTGATGACAGAACAGCGCAAAAGCTGGCCGACCGCATTGGCAGCTATTTCATGTAAGCAAGCCATGAATAGACTCGTACAACCC
>Ga0210406_10008233_pt1 | contig 10455 bp, 11 predicted proteins | sample IncBWC30MmetaG_FD_155454 | JGI IMG/M metagenome (GOLD analysis project Ga0210406, IMG submission 155454) | Forest soil microbial communities from Barre Woods Harvard Forest LTER site, Petersham, Massachusetts, United States - Inc-BW-C-30-M | ecosystem: Environmental > Terrestrial > Soil >... | reverse complement strand
GTTACCGACCAAGGCTGGGTGTACAACCCCAAGACGCAACCAGGTTCTGGCGTTGGAGAGCAAGAGGATGCCGTAGCGGGGGTGCGGAATTTACAGGTCGTGGGTCGCTACATCCTTGGGGCAACTGACAGTAAAGCTTTCGAGAACTTAGGTAAGGACACGAATCAAGTCGATGCCTACTTCCTGTTAGACACACAGTCGGGCAAGAGAAAACAGTTCCAGAGCTACGACGCACTGCGTCAGAGCGCACTGGAGCTCGGTATCGAACCGAACCTACCGCCAATCAACACCATCTACTCGAAGTTTCGGTTTAGCTGGTTTGACGTAGCGGCAGGGCTGCTGTTCTGCGTTCCACCAGTTATCGGTGTTCTCCTGCTGATTCGCTGGATCGTTCGATTGCGACGAACGCGACCGCTATTGTTTCATGCCGCGTGAGCACTGTCCGCAGCCAAACTGACGCTAGCAGGCCGCATCGCTCGAATCCCCTGCTCAGAAGTCGATGAGTGTAACCGCGATTTTTCGACAGTTATGGGTTGGAAATGTTTCTCAGCCCAAACAAAAGCAGGGCGACACCTGAGATAAATACCGAAAATCCAATCACGCCGAATCGCCTAGCTTTCGCAATTCGTGGGCTTCGAGGCAGCAAACTCTTTTGGAGGCGACGGAGCTGCAGCAACTGGGGAAGCGACCAAAACAGCGGCTCGAATCTATCCGGTTGTGGCAGTTGCTCGTTCACTTCGGATTGTAGTTCCAGCAATTGCAGGCTGCTTGCTATTAGATGGCAGATTCCTGTGGCCATCAAAGCGGCACCGATTGCAATGGCAACTGTATGCACAGCTTACAATTTACGCCGGAGGTGTGGCGATTTCCAAGGTTGACTGCTGAGAACAGTCCATTTCACTCAAATCCCCCCAAAGCGGTAACGATGAGCGCCCTGTAAAAAGGATGATCCCGCGAAGTCGTTGCGAACGGCCCTTCGGACTCATCAAGACCCGTATGCTGAAAACTCGTGGAGTCCGAGCCGCTTCGCCACGTCTTGATATTTGGCGTAGAGACGCTGATAGTTTTTCCGCGCCCGTGAAGGCGGGCAATTCGTATCGACGGACGGATGCTGCCCGATCAAACACCACTTTCTCATTTTTTTGGCGATCAAAATCTCTCGAATTTCCGGTCTAGCGTTCATTTCGTAAAATCCTCCCGATAAATACTTTTGAAGCTCGTTTCCACAGACTTTGGCGGCGGCCTTAATTTGGATCAGGGCTCGATTTTCCCAGTGTTGACCGCAAATCGTTCACTTGTGGACGAAAAATTGGGCACCGGGACAGCGCCGATTTGCGTCCTCATTATGAGGTTCCGAAAGTCCGTGAAGTGGCTTTGAAAGTGTTTTGAATGGTATTCAAACGGGAGTTCGGAGGTGAGGTGAGATTGAATTTATGCGAGAGAACTGCTGAGCTTAGCCTTCTGCTGCCTTGTGGTCTCGGGAGGATGGAAGACCAAGCCACCGGACTGCCATTCCCTCTTAACGCTATTTATCAGCGCGATTCGTTCCGACGATAGCTGCAACGCTTGCTCTGAAAATCGGCGTTCCAACTTCCGTCTTCGGCGAACATTTCATCTGGTAAGACTGTTCTGCCAAGCCCCGGCTCAAAATAGAGAGGTACCCGTGAGCTGCAAAGGGGCATTCGTCAGTTCCCTGCAATCGCCTCCACGCAATCCCGAACACAAATCGCAAACTTCGGAAGTTTTCCTTTTCACCAAACCAGAGGGAAACCGAACCTATTGGGCCTTCGGGTATTAGGCAAATAAGCGGCCGCACTTGAAAAGCGCAGCGGCGTCGGCTTCGCTCCATGTTGGGAAATCCAATATGGAATTGATTAGTAAGTAGGACAGCCGAGGGGTCGGCTGACAAAATCGTGGGGCTGGTTTATTTCACCGTTCACCAGTCCCCGCACGATTACCCCAAATACCCCGAATGGTGAAAAGAAACGGTGAATAATGGCATGGAAAAAACTTCTTGTTGAGCATATTGACCAACTTCTAAAACTCAGCGAATCCCAGTTAAAAGTATGGCTGTATCACTTCCGCCGCGAAGGCGGCGGGGAGAACCGTGTGTCCTTTGTTGCACAGGATACCGTCCGAGAGGCCACACACCTAAGCCGCAGCGCTATCACCCATGCCCGAACCTGGCTGGTACGGAACGGCTGGCTAGAAATCGTGGGTTTGCACCCGGGATATGGAAGTTATCCAGTCAGAGAATACCGTTGTTTAGTCCCCCAAAGAGACCGAGAGAAGGAACTGGAAAAAGAGGTAGAGGATTCCTTCGGCCTAGGCACCTGCGTGCCGACCTTAGGCATTGAGAAGCCTAAATCCCCCACCACCTTAGGCACCGGAATGCCTAATCCTCAGGCACGGGAAAGCCTAAGCCTTAGGCACGGGAATGCCGCAGATGTAGATACTTGTGAAGTAGATTCTTTGGAAGTTTATAAAGTCAAAGGCCAGGAAGAAAAGAAGGAAGGAAATAACGAAACGGGGTTCGCTGCGCTCACCCCTATAGAAGCGATACTAGAACCGAAAAGTATTGTTGACCAAGATGAAGACAAAACCACTGAGCTTTATTGGTACCTACACGTGGTTGATCTAAGTGTAGTCATTAATCCCGACGGCACCATAAGAAAGTCCCAAGACCCAACACACGGTAGCATGGATGATATCATCACCGTGCTTTTCCACTGGCGTAGTCTTACCGGCAACTATGACGAGTCCCCAGCGGTTATCGAGGCTATAGCGTCTCATTTCCATTGGAGGGGTGATTTAGACACCCTGCTGGAATACATGACCACTATGGTCAAACATTTCCCTAAAACCAGCAAAATAGCATGGCGTGATTTGAAGTTCTTCTTGGACAAGTTCGAGTACAACAAGCGGCAGGTGGACGCGTGGAAAAGGGGAATAGAAGCCAAAGCCACTGCACCTACCGGCCTTTGCTTTGTTTGTCGGGGGCAGGCCACCACCAGGGCAGGAGAAAGGAACTACTGTGAAGCTTGCATACCCGAATAGTTGGTCAAGAGTTAAGCACGCTTATACCAGTGTTCCGCAACTTCCCAATTAGTTGGCACGAGCGACCATCACACACCTCAGGTGGACAACTTCCCTTGACCCACTTGCTACCGATTGCTGCCCAAACATAACGTCACGTTGCCCAGGAGGCGATGTGCGAAGTCCAGCAAAGCCAAGTGTGAGACTCGCCTAGCTATCATTGCTGCGATTCTTAGCCCCGTGGCCGAGTAATTATTGCCCCGCTGGTTTCATTCGTCTGAGTACTAGACCGCTGTCGGCCAGTCGCCGATCTGCGAATTCATCGTTCCAAACCATGGGAAATGATTTGCTCGCAAATCGGATTCGCTTGCAGCGGCTCGTCGCCAACGCTTTTCCGCCAGGAAAATTGGCGACCCGCGAGTGAACCCCAGTTTTTCGAATACCAGGGCCTATTTTGGGAGGACGATTCCAGAGGCAGGTGCCCCGGCAAGCCCACAACATGAGAAAGAAATATTTCGATTGGGAGTATGTTTTCGGATTCATCTGCCAGCACGCCGACGCGGACGGAATTTGGGACGGTGACGCCGCATCAGTGGCGGAAGAATTTCATGTCTCGGAGGATGAGTCCCACGAAGTGCTTTCCGATCTCGCCGACCGAGGACTCATCGAACCGCTTTTTCCGGCGAAGTACGCGATTGTGAAGTGGAGGGAACCGGATGATCCGGGCGAGGAAGAATCGGCGTAGTAAGCCGTTTTGACCGACGCCCGCGCCTTCACCCTGGAACATCCGTGGTGCCACCGCTGAATCAATCACAAATTTCGTTTATTTGCGGCCTATCCAGTATTTCGTTGGATGAGACCATTTTTTTCGTTCTTCGGTTCTAAGTGGCGCACCGTTCCCCATTATCAACAACCAACTCACAACACAATCATCGAACCGTTCTGCGGTGCGGCCTCTTATTCAGTGCGTTATCCCGAGCGCCAAATCAAGTTGTATGACCTTGATCCCGTAATTTGCGGCGTCTGGGATTACCTCATCCATGTGTCGGGGCAAGAGATTCGGGCCCTACCGACAGAATGTGGGCACATTGACGAACTCCATGTGTGCCAAGAGGCCAAGTGGCTAATCGGCTTTTGGCTGAATAAAGCCTCCGTGCAGCCTGCCAAATCTCCCAGCAAATGGATGCGGGAATATCAGTCCCGACAATCCGGATGCACCTACTGGTCGGCTGCGGTGGTGGAACGCATCGCCTCGCAAGTCCCCCACATTCGCCATTGGAAAATCCGTGAGACATCTTATGCGGACATTCCCGACCAAACGCCTGCAACATGGTTTGTAGACCCCCCATACGAAGTTGCGGGCAGGGCCTACAGATTTCACGACATTGATTATCCGACCCTCGGCGACTGGTGCCGTTCACGGAACGGGCAAACAATCGTTTGTGAGAACGAAGGTGCAGATTGGCTGCCGTTCGCCCCATTTCGCACGATCAAGGGACTTGAAGGCAAGCGTGGTGGCAAGAAGTCAGAAGAAGCGATTTGGACGAGCGACGAATGTCCAGCGTTCCCTGCTGGCGTTCCCAGTCACCTATGGCAGCCATCATCGCCCAACGCTCTTGCGCTATAGCGTCAAGAGGGCATCGAACCCTCAATCTTTCGATCTCCCAGCCCGGCTATGCCCGGCTGAGAAAGCAGCGCGGCAGGTTAGGGGCCGGACAAACTTTATGGAGCATGGGCCCGAACAAGTCCTAACGGAACCGCCCTGCGAAAGGCAATGCACTTTTTACCTTGGATTTCAGCGGCGGACGATGCGAACGCGCTATTGTACCCGCCGCTTGTGGATGACTCGGTTAAACAGTGCGTGGGGGATTCTGAGGACGCGGTACCGCCGCTTGTGCGATTTCTCAGGCGAACCCAAATCGACGACCCCCGGCTCATCAGCAAACATCCTCGTGACCTTATCCGTGCTGACCTTGAGAATTTCTGCGGCTTCCGCCACTGTGTAGAATTGCTCTTCCATGACACCACCTCTAGTTGTTTAATACTCACAAAGCGCCAAATGTTTCCAAATACGCAAAACGGTTAATCCTTGCGCCTTTTCATTGAACGGCCCCCCGCACGGGAAACAAGGGCTCGGGCAACGCCATTTTCTTCCACGCTTGTTTGACCTCGGCTTCGAGCTTCTGCTGACGCTCAATGACCCAAGCAGAATAATATTTTTCAGTCGTCCGAATAGTCTTGTGACCAAGCAGCACGCTGACTCGTTCGAGGGGTACTCCAGCAAGGAGCATCTCAACTGCAAAAGTATGACGGAATCGATGCGACAGCATCTCTTCCCTGCCGTGAGGAACCTCAGCCTTGTCAAAAGTCGCGCGGAGCCAATCACCGAACATGCAAACTATGGATGTCTTCTTCATTCGGTGGGGATTCCAGAAAAAGTAATCGGCATGATCGTTAGGCAGAGAACGTAACATGTCCGCCACTGCCGGGGGCAGAGGGACGAAAACTTCTGTGCCCGTTTTGTTACGCCCGCAAGTGAGGTTGTTATTGTCCTTGAGTCCATCCCGTCTGAGCGTGGCGGCGTCCATGCACGCCAAGCCCGACCACCGTTGAAGCAGGATGAACGTCTTCACGCGGTAGGCAACCTCATGATCGAAGCACTCGCCGACTGCCTTGATTAGCCGATCCATCTCGTTCCGCTTCAGCGGCAGGACTTGGTTCTGACCGCACGGAAGGGACTTCAGCTTCGCACTCGCGTCAGTCGGAATGAGGTCTGTGGAGAATGCCCATTTGAAGAACGTCTTAACAACCGACCAGTGAACCGCAGGGCTCCCGCTCTTCGCTTTGAATTTCCATGTCGAACGCCACTCCGTCAGCAACCGCGCCGTGACATCCTTGAGCAGCATGACGTGACCGGCATTGGCATAGTCCCGCAGCCGGACGAGCATCCGTCGTGTCTTCGAGGGGTCTTTGATCTGCCGCTGAGCCATGTCGGCCAAATACAGATCGGCAGCCGCCTCGATGGTAATGTGGTCTGGCTTCTTTGGCGGCTCGATACCATTGGTCGCCAGTTCGAGTTCTTCTTCGAGCCTGCGTGCCGCCTTTGTGGCGATGTCCCATGATCGGGTCTTCGCCGACTTCTTAAACTGATTGCCGTTGGTGTTCCACTGGAGCCAAAGCGGACATCTGCAACGCTTCCACTGCCCCGCGTTCTTCTCTTTGCTTTTCGAGCACAGTCTCGAATGCCTTGCGTAAACTGTAACCGTCATACGTCTTTCCCCATGACGTTTAATACTGAAAGAGTCCCGGGAACCCTGTGCTCAAAGGTTTCGGCAGTACAAATCCAGTACAAAAGTTTTGGATTTTACGTAAGCGGTTGGAAACTCAGGGCAAAAAATTGGCTCCTCAGGTAGGACTCGAACCCGCCTGAAAACGACAACGAAAGAACTTACCAGAGCACGGTCAGCAACCTTAGTCCTTGGAAGTACAATGAAAAGCCAAGCTGTGATTTTAAGTGATTTGCGGAAATTTCAGGGCCGCAATCTCAGCTTTTGCGAAGCCTCGAAAGCGGCCCCTTGCGGCCTATGTAGCCAGGAGTGATCACTCCAGAGCGCACACCGACGACGGCGTTCGCAAGTTCGGTCTCTAAGTGGATTCGCGTTTTTCCGCACCACAGGAAGCCCTTCGTCCCGCCGGAGTCAACATGTGTTCCCAATCCCAGCCTCCCACTTCTAACCCGTCTTCCCACCAAAGTAGCTATCAATCCACAATCGGCGGCGAAATGGAGCCTCTTGCTGACGCTGCCGCGGCTACTGAGTTTCTAGAGGTGAGTCCGCGTCGCATCCTTGAGTTAGCACGGCGTGGCGTTCTTCCCGGTTATCCACCTGGCAGTGGCCCTCGCCACCTGTGGCGATTCCGTCTTTCAGAACTTGCTCGTCTCTGCTCGCAGGCAGGGTACAATGCAAGCGGCAGTCTCACGTGCCTTGAGGCGAAATCTGAAATGGCACAGAGACATCAACGCGGTTGGTTGAAAAAAGAACGACGCAAAGACGGCGAAACTTGGATGCTGTTTTTCCGCACAACTCGGAAATCCGATGGGCAAGCGAGTCGAGCAAAAGATTTCCGTTGGAACGGTTCACGACTTCCCGACCAAAGCTTCGGCCTGGGCGGAAGTGGAGCGACAGCAGATCCACATCAATAAACCGGACTTTCGGAAGCGCGCGACGTTTGCGGACTTGGCTCAGCACTACCAACAGCACGAGCTAGGCGAGCGGGGGAGTGCGATTGTTGATCCGAAAGCCCACACAACCATCGCAGGATACAAACGAATTGGGACCGCCGTCTTCAGCGGATGGATGGATTTCGCTCGCGAAAGAACACCGTGAATTGTTCCGGGTTTCCGATGAAGCCAAACGTCCATTGTCGCTTGTTGCGCGTCACGCACAGCCAGTCATTCCAAACGACCCGGACAAGAAACGCCCGCCACTGTCACCGGAGTTCACCCAAACCCTCATTAACACCGCGATTGAGCTGCACGACCGCCAGATGGAGACCGCATCACGATGGAAGCACTTCATACCTCTCGGGGGAATGCGCTGATTACGGGAATGCTCGTCATCGCGTCTTCGCTCCTCACCTTAAAATTATCTCGTCCTGCCGTGTCAGGACGTTTCACTCGGGCAGGAGAACCCTATCCGGATGCGATTTTTCTAGACACTACAACCGGGCGGTTTCTAAAAAGCGGAATATCCACAGCGGGCGAAAGAGGACGAAGCCGGTATTGATCGCCTTACGCGTTGAAACTACATGCGCTATGGCAACCTGTTCGATTTGTGGAACAGTATAAATGTTCATCACCACACTCACCGCCGATACGGGTACAGTTTCGCACGTTGGCTCACGCTTCTTCCGGAGGGAAATACCACAGCTAAATGCAACGTGAAGAAACTGCCTTTCAGCAGTTCTGACAGTCTTTAAGGGCTGCATAGCCTAGGATCTCCGCGTTTCAACCCAGCATTTGAAAGGGAGTAATTATGGGTCAAAGTGGAGTCCCCTTGGTAACTCCAACGAAAGCAAAGCTCGTGGACTGCCTGCGCACGGTAGGAACAATTGGTTCCGATTGGAGGGTAGCCAAGCTCCTACAATCGATCGACCGCAACACCGGGACTGTAGATTGGAAGCTGGAACAGGTTTGCCGGGAACTCGAACTGGATATTTCTCCCGCCTATGCCGCGCGACTCTTTAAGAGTCATACCGGGTGGGGCGTGAGAGAATTCGCGAAGAAGAAGCGGCTGACGAAGGCTGTTGAGCAACTAATCGTCACGAACCTCCCCGTAAAGGCTATCGCTGCGGAGTTGGGATATCGAAATTCCTTTGACTTCACCCGGAGCTTTGAGAAACAGTATTGCTTGACTCCGACAAAATTTCGCAAAACCAACCGCCTGCGTCTCTCAGATCTCAGCACATATCTTGAATCGCTTCTTCCGGTATGCGGCGGAAGGGCCTGATTGCGAGGCTAAAGACAGGAATCAATACACCCCCACCCAGTTAGTGCCGTTGCATACCCAGAATGCGCTGCTGCTCGTGTCGTCGCCCGCAGTGTTAGAGAACAATGCGCCCTTCGTACTTGACGTGCAATTGCCACTCGGGCTCATGTTGCCAACACCCCAAGTCGCTGTGCTGGGGCTGGTAGTGAAGCGCGCATACCCCGTAACCCCTGAGTTCACCGCGACGCTCTCACCGAGGATATACATTGACACAGCCGCATCAGCCAAGGTAGTGGGAGTGACTTCATCCATGATGCTATTACTCGTTGTTGCGCCTTTCGCAACCCCCAGAATACTCACATCCTCGACTGTGTTCGTACCAGTGCACGCTCCCGTGCCGCCACTGGCTGGGCAAATGCGAACGCTATTCGTTCCGCCCCCGGTGATGTTTAGGAGGACATCGTTGGACACGTTATTGCTGCCACCCGCCCCTACTGCGACTCCCTCCGCAAAGGCGTTGCTGACGTAAACGTCTTCAATGGAGTCGTTGGAACCATCGAGCAGCACCGCAGCACCGAACCTGACGTTACCTATGCAGTTTAGCCCATGAATTTTTACTCCAGAGGCGAGTAGTTTTACGCAAGCGGGTGCCGAAGCCGGGGATGATGTGTTTGATGAGCCGTAAAACGTGATGTTCTCGTACGGCCCTGAGTTCTGCGCGAGTATCTGCAGCCCGGTTACAGTGTTCGTAGTGTTAACGTAAATGTTTACGCGCCGGACGTAGCTCTGGTCTCCCGCATATTCGTTGTCGATGGCGATCGAGGGCGAATTTGTCTGGATCAAGGTCAAGTCCTGGATTCCTACCCCGGTACACTGAGACGAACAAAGAGAGGACGACCCCATGCTAATCACAGTCGTTACGCCGGGAGCAGCATTGAGAGTCGTCATCCCCACTCCTTCGCCGATGATTGTCGTCGCTGACGGCAGCACCCACCCGGCACTGAGCGTGATCGTTCCGGCAGGCAGCAGAAGAACAGATGGTATCGTAATGCCGCTCCAAGGGTTCCCATCTGAAGCTAAGCAACTGGTGGACGCGAGCCCGCGGGCATCGATTACCGCAGCTGGCAAGCTATCGGGTGTGTTCTGGGCCTCAGCCAGCGCGGCTTCTACTTGCGCGCAGAAATCACCGCCGAAGACGCTGGCGTCAATAAAGGCGCTGGACTGACACGCAATCGCGCTACCGGGTCCGACACCTTTGCACGCAGTCGAACCGGGCCCCGGAAACCCCCAAACCGCGTTATACCCCTGATAGTTTTGAGCCCTTGCGTTAGTGGGCAACACAAAGCAGTAACCTGAGAAGACCACCAAGGTCGCGACCAGCATTACCCTTAATTTCGTTGTCATTGTCATAACCGGAATCTCCTCGTCACCAGTTTCGTGGTCTACAGTTTCTTTCCTAACGCACACTTCCCCGACGCAGATTGGTCCAGTCGTGCGCTTAGTCGACCACCTTCCAATTGCTACCGTCACAAACATAGAGTGTGTCGGGATTGGGCCCACTCGACATGTCTGAGTAAAGCGTTCCGGCTCGGTTCTTCGGGCTGCCAGTACAGGAACCGGAAGCCTGGCCACTTCCTACCAGCCAACTGGGAACACGAGCGCTTTGGCTCGCGGTCGTGAAGCGTGAGCTGCCACCGCCCATCGACTCCCCAATGGCGTAGATCGCCACCTGACTATCCGTCACAAGCGTGGGGCTAGAAGTCGAACCCGAAGAAATAGTGTCATCTTCAATGGTGCCGTGTGCTGCACCGTTTCCGTAGACCTGCAAGATGCTTAAATCCGACACCAACCCGTGGCCTGAGCAATCCCCACTAGTGCTCAGGCTGCCACAGATGTGAACAACGCTGTTGGTAATGGACCCCGCCTTAACGAT
>Ga0210406_10008232_pt1 | contig 10456 bp, 9 predicted proteins | sample IncBWC30MmetaG_FD_155454 | JGI IMG/M metagenome (GOLD analysis project Ga0210406, IMG submission 155454) | Forest soil microbial communities from Barre Woods Harvard Forest LTER site, Petersham, Massachusetts, United States - Inc-BW-C-30-M | ecosystem: Environmental > Terrestrial > Soil >... | reverse complement strand
CTCCTGCGCGAAGAAGACGGCGTGGAGATCGCAGGGGAGGCGGACAGCGGCGAAGCGGCGGTCGCAGCGGTGAAGAAACACAAGCCGGATTTGCTTTTCCTGGATGTGCAGATGCCCGGACTGGACGGATTTGGGGTAATTCGGGCGCTACACTCCGCCAAAGTGAGCTTACCGCGAGTCATCTTTGTTACCGCGCACGACAAGTTCGCATTGCGCGCGTTCGAAGTACATGCGTTCGACTATTTGCTGAAACCAGTGAGCGAGGAACGTTTCCGGGAAGCCGTGCAGCGTGCCCGCGCGCAACAGGAACAAGCGACCGATGGGTTCCCTGCCCGCGTGCAGGCCATGCTCGAGCAATTGGAGCGCGAAAAATCGTTCGCGGAACGAATTCTGATTCAGGACGATTCGCGTGCGATATTCGTGGCGGTGAAAGAAATCGCGTGGGTGGAGGCGGACCGGAATTACGTGCTGCTGCACTGCGGAAAAAAGACGCATACGCTGCGGAGCACACTCGACGCCCTGCAGAACACGCTGGACCCAAAACTCTTCGTGCGGGTTAATCGCGGGACGATGGTCCGGCTGGACGCGATTCGCGAGATGCTGCCGTGGTTTCATGGAGAGTACAAAGTGGTGTTGCATGACGGCACGGAACTGCGGTGGTCGCGGCGGTACGTTTCGCAGCGCCCGGAGTTGCTGAAGCTTCCTTGAAAAACAATTTTTCCCGACATCGGATTGGCATTAAGAAAACATATAGTCAAACAAAGTGAAACCTATACGCGCAGAATTCCGTCTGTTAGGTAGGAACAAGCGAGCGGTCTTGGGAGCTAGTGCATATGCGACTACTGGCCATGTCAGGACTGCTGATTGCTTCGGGATGCTGGGCGCAAGAACCACCAGCCAGCCCACAGCGTGTACCTGAGCAAGTTCAAGAACAAAGTCCGGCTGCTGCGCAGAAAGAGACGTTCACGATTCCGGCGGGCACCAGGATTCCATTAACCCTGATGAATCCCATTTGGGCAAAAACAGCGAAGCCTGGAGACTCGGTGCGCGCAGTGACCGCGTTTCCGGTGACCATCGGCACGCAAGTGATGCTCCCTCCGGGCACGTTTGTAGAGGGCTCGCTGGATAAGGTGATCAAGCGAGATTCCACAGGTTATCCCGCGTTGCGGGCTCACTTCACGAAGATTGTTTTTGCGAATGGTTATGCCGTAACGCTGGAAGGAACAATGGCTCAAGCGAGAGCCGAGGTCCCAGGTGTGAGTTTGCCGGTGAGCTTCAGCGCCGAACGGCAGAGCGCAGAGGGCATGGAGTTCGGAGGCGGGCTGGGGCCCCAGTTGCAGACCGGGCCGACTCCGCCCCCCTTGCCTCCGCTGCCGGGTCCCCACTATGGCCCGATCATCGGGACTGCAGCGGGCGGTGTAGCGGCGATGGTCGTACTCGCGATTCTCGCGCATCGTCACCGAGGCGACTACGCGCTCTTTGATGCGGGTTGGCAGTTCGAAATGATTATGCAAAGCCCACTCTCGTTGGATGCGGAGAGGGTTACGGCGGCGATGGCAGGTGCAAACCCGATGTAATGTTGGCGCTCTGAGCGATTTGGCGAGGGAACTTCCCGTTCGTCCCGCGGGGAGGCCCGGTTATCCCAAGTTTGTTGCGTTGCGCCGGCACGTTGCGGTAACTCTGCAGCATGAGAAACCGAACTTACGACTGCACGGCCCGCCGGCTCCTACTCTTACTAATTTTTTTGTTGCTCGTCTCCAACACTCGCGGGCAAAGCAAGCCCGAGGCGGGTTGGCCGAGTTACGGCGGCGATGCCGGGGGCACGCGGTATTCCGCCGCGGCGAAAATTGATCGCAAGAACGTCGCGCAACTCAAAGTCGCGTGGACGGCGCGGACGGGCGCGTTTCCGCACAATGAGGAGCTCGATCACAAGGCGGCGTTCGAAGCGACGCCCATTCTGATTGGCAACACACTGTTCCTCAGCACGCCATACGATCAGGTCATTGCCTTGAATGCGGAGACAGGGGCGAAGCTCTGGGATTTCGATCCCAAGCTGGAGCTTCCTTATGGGGCCTCGGAAGTAACGTCGCGCGGAGTTTCTGCCTGGCGGGACTCGGAAGCCAAGGCGGGGCGGCCCTGCACGCTGCGCATTTTCATTGGGACGCTCGATGCGCGGTTGATTGCGCTCGACGGGGCTACCGGTAAGCCGTGCGAGGACTTCGGAGTGGACGGCCAAGTGGACCTGACCGCGAACGTACGGCTACGCGACCCGGGCGATTATCAGGTGACTTCGGCTCCTGCGATCGTCAAAGACCTAGTCATCACCGGGTCGTCCATTGGCGACAATCGAGCCGTCACGCTAGAGCGCGGGATTGTGCGAGCGTTCGATGTGCGCACCGGAACGCAGCGGTGGTCGTGGGATCCCATCCCCTGGGCCATGAATACAACGCCGCGCACGGGCGCCGGAAATGCGTGGTCCACGCTTTCGGCAGATACCGAGCGCGATCTGGTGTTCATTCCGACAGGGAGCGCGAGCCCGGACTATTACGGAGGAATTCGAAAGGGCGACAACAAATGGGCCAATTCGGTCGTGGCACTTCGCGGCAGCACCGGCAAATTCGTTTGGGGCTTTCAAGTCGTGCATCACGATATATGGGACTACGACGTAGCTTCACAACCGGCGCTTTTCACGTGGAAAGACGGAACGCCGGCCCTTGCGATTACCACAAAAATGGGGCGGGTATTTATTTTGAATCGGCTGACGGGCGCGCCGCTGCTTCCTGTGGAAGAGAGGCCGGTGCTCAAGAGCGATATTCCGGGGGAAGAATCCTGGCCGACGCAGCCAGCTTCCACGATTTCCATCGTGCCAGAGAAGCTCACGCCTGAAGACGCTTGGGGCAAAGACGAAATGGAACGACAGTGGTGCGCGGACAAGATCAAAGCGGCGCAGTCGGGCGATATTTACACTCCGCCGAGTTTGCAGGGCACGCTTGTATTCCCGAGCAACGTCGGCGGCGTCAACTGGGGAAGCTCGGCGTACGATGCGCAGCGGCATTTGCTGTTCGTGAACACGAACCGTCTGCCGATTTTCGTCAAGCTCATACCGCGGGACGACTTGGCCCACGCGCACATGGCTGCGACAGAGTCGGACCGCATCCATGGCGAATTTGCGCGCCAGGCGGGAGCACCGTTTGCGATGTTTCGAACGCCGCTGCTTTCGCCAAGCGGGCTGCCTTGCAATGCGCCGCCGTGGGGCACGGTTGCGGCCGTCGATCTTTTTTCCGGAAAAAAAGTTTGGGATGTGCCGCTGGGGAGCTGGATTCCGGGGATGAACACCGGAACGGTAACGCTGGGCGGTCCGATGGTGACAGGGGGCGGCTTGGTCTTTGCAGCCGCGGCCATGGACAACTACTTGCGCGCATTTGACTCCGATTCAGGGAAGGAACTCTGGAAATACGAGTTGCCTGCCGGGGGACAAGCCACGCCGATGACGTATGTGCTAAATGGAAAGCAGTATCTGGTCATTGCCGCCGGTGGGCACGGAAAATTGGGCACCAAGCAAGGCGACTATGTGATTGCGTTCACGCTGCCGTAGGCGCGGGTGGCTGACAGAATTTCCAAAACAGAATTAGAAAAGGAGGATGGCCATGCAGTGGGAGAAGCCGGAATTGACGGAGATATCGTTGGCGTGCGAAATCAGCGGATATGCGAATGCGGAATTGTCCGCGCCGAATACTAAGTATGAGGAGGACGGTCATTCCTCGAAGAAGTTCTAACGAACACGAGTCCCCGCAAAACGCGAATGATCCCAACAAGAAGTGGCAGTGAAGGCCAGCAGGGAGAGCTGCTCCAAAACTGTCCCACTGAACAGTAGCCTGCCGGCGGGCGCAGCGATAGTGTACGCGCACTTACCCAAGCCTATTATCCAGCCCAGAACCGAGACACCGGATGAAACTGCGGATCGTTCTGCCTGCAATTTTTGTGGCTGTCGCTGCGTCGGCTCTGGCTTTTTCCACCAATCTGCCGCACTCCCAGAATATTCCCATACCGCCGGGTGCAACAGAGGCGCCGGCGGGATTTGACAATCTGACGAATGGCTTCGTGGCGGCGGAAGCCGATCATGATGCAGACGCGATGGTGTTCAGCGAACACGAAGCCCCTAAGGATGGCCTTGGTCCTTTGTACAATGCGGACTCCTGCGCGGCGTGCCATTTCAATCCCGCCACGGGCGGAATCAGCGAGGTCACCGAGCTGCGCGCCGGGCATCTGGACAGGAATGGCTTGTTCGTTGACGCCCCTGGCGGGTCGTTGATCAATAGCAACGCGCTGCCGGGCGTCCCCATGCCGTACGTGCCGGATCGTGAGTTCGTTCGAACGTTTCGCACGTCCTTGAATACGCTGGGCGACGGCTTCGTCGAGGCGATTGCCGACGATACTCTGGTACACATTGCCCGCTCGCAGTCTGACAGCACGCGTGGGCGCATTTCCGGAGAAGTCATCCGCGTTCCCCTGCTGGAAGCCCCCGGGCAAGTGCGCGTGGCGCGTTTCGGCTGGAAAAACCAACATGCCAGTTTGTTCAGCTTCGCCGCGGACGCTTATGTAAACGAGATGGGCATTACGACATCGTTCTTCCCCACCGAGCGCACCTCGCTGGGGGTAGACGTCTCTTCCTTCAACCAGGGCCCCAATCCGAACTCAACGCAAGCGGACCTGGAGGCGTTTGCACGGTTCATGCGTTCGTCGAAGGTCCCGCCGCGGGATCTGAACGCGGCAATGAGCGCCGCCGCGCAACAAGGTGGCAGGATTTTTGATTTGATCGGGTGCGACACATGCCATGTGAGCACCATCGTGACGGCGCCATCCGGCACGATGATTAACGGCGGCACGCTAACCGTGCCGGACGCGCTCGGCAACAAGATCATTCATCCATTTGGCGACTTCCTGCTCCACGACGTGGGAACGGGCGACGGCATTATGCAGAATGGAGGCCCGGACACGGTCAATAAACTGCGAACCGCGCCGCTGTGGGGTGTACGCACGCGGAATCGCTTGATGCATGACGGCAATTCGTTGACTTTTGAAGACGCCATCGAGCGCCATCGAGGCGAAGCCAGCGATGTGACAAATAACTTCCGGCAGCTCACCCCGCAACAGAGGTACGCGCTGATCGCGTTTTTGCGGTCGCTCTGAGCGCTGGGCGTTTCTGTCGCAAATCCAGTATGCGGATGCCGTTCGCCTGGGCCGAGCGGCATCCTCAATATCCATAACCGTAAGGGAGCCGCCCCTGCCTTTTTGCAGCGGCGGCTTTTCCCTTTCGGGCGCACCGCTAGCCACTCTCCTAAGGTACAATTCCCGGCCAGCTTGCAGTTGCTGAACAGGGAAATGCCGGGAAAACCATCGAAGGGGCGCGGGCTGCGGCTGATCGCCGCGTTCAAGCTGCTGAAGGCGGTCGCACTGCTCGCCGTCGCCATTGGTGCGCTCAACCTGCTCCACAAGGACGTTGCGGCACTGATCGAACATTGGATCGGGGTTTTCCAGGTCGATCCCAACAACCATTTCATTCACAAGCTGCTGGAGAAATTGTCCATCGTGGATGATCGGCGTTTGAAAGAGCTCAGTGTTGGAACATTCATCTATTCCGGGATTTTCTTTACGGAAGGCATCGGCCTGGCGTTGCGGAAACGCTGGGCGGAGTACTTCACGATCATCACGACCTCTTCCTTGCTCCCGATCGAGATTTACGAACTCATCCGGCATGCCAGCGTAGGTAAAGTCTTTGCGTTGCTGATCAACTTGGCTGTTGTAGCCTACCTGGTGCGCGAACTGCGGCGGACGAAACAGCCGGAGTAGCACGGTGTCGACTTTCCCACGAACTCGAGTAGCGTCAAAGGCGGGCACAGCCAGGAAACATCGGGAGCAAGCTGCGAGTAGCCGAGCGTTAGAATAGAGACATGCAGCGGAAAGTATTCTGGCTCACCTTTGGCGTATTGGGGCTGATCGCGGATCTCGCGCTTCCCCTTTGGTGGGCGCTCGCGGCCACAGTTCCCATCGGCATGGCAAGCTGGTGGATCGCGTATCGCAGCGAATGGTTCTAAATTTCAATTCCTCTGTGCGAAGCGAAGCGCCGGGCTTTTCACTGAAGAGACGGCGCAGCTGGCTACGGAATCGTCAGCGTATTCCCTTCGAACACGGCCGCGGCGGTTTCTCTGCCTTCAAACTTGTAAACGACAATCAGGACCTTATCCGCGCCGATAGCAGGATCTCCACCCAAAGCGCTGTTGGTAACGACGAAGGAAAGCGTGCCTTCGCGTACTCTGCTGCGCAAGAGGTCGGTAACATCGACGGTTCTGCGCTGAACACCGTAGTAGGCGCGGATGATGCGCAGGCCGTTCGAATCGCCGTGCTCTCGGCCGCCATAGGTTGCCGGGCGATCGTCCCAGTCCTCGCGGCGAACGGCAAACATGCGCACGTCGAGGAAACCGCCCTCTTTGTACTCGAATTCGCGTTCCTCGGATCTACGGTTTCTTGCCAAGATGTGGAGCGACTTATCTTTGCCAAGAGCTGGATCGCCACCCATGGTTTGGTTGTTTACGGCGACTCTGCCGTTCACGCCGCCTCTGGCAATCAGATCAGCCAGCAGGTCAGTGACATCGGTACGTTGATTCCTGTATCCGTAGTCGGCGCGAACGATGCGCCAGCCTTCGTCCTGGGCGCCGACGGCTGCGGTGAAAATCGTTGCGCCGGCAACCAGAACGGCAAGCACAATCAAGCATTGTCCAAGTCGATTTGAAAACTTCATTGTGGATTCCTCCGTCGCGGACGTGGCCGCGGCTTTTGCCCACTTTAACTCAGCATGCTGCTCCCGGTAATGCCTTTTGACGCATGCTTGTCGTTAACGTCCACAGCGCCGGGAAGCTGTTGCTGGACAGCCCGGCGCCTATTCCCTGGCGCCGGTTGTGTTTTTTTTTGCCTGCATGATTTGCAAATCGTGCGCTATTCGCTCATCATTACTGGTTTGTTTGTGGATGCAGCGCGCTTCCGCTGCAGACGTTCTCGTTCTAATTTCTTGATCGATCATTCAGTGGTCGTTCACAAAAGGAGTTGCATGGAAAAGCCTTCTAAAATCGCGCCGGCCAAGGGAAAACTCGGAGTTTTGCTTCCGGGCATGGGCGCTGTGAGCACCACGTTCATGGCGGGGGTGGAGCTGGTCCGCAAGGGCAAGGCGCAGCCGGTGGGTTCGCTCACGCAGATGGGTACTATCCGCCTGGGGAAACGCACCGATGGGCGCACGCCGAAGATCAAAAAATTCGTGCCGCTGACGGAGTTGAAAGACATCGTGTTTGGCGGGTGGGATATTTTCAAGGACAACGCATACCAATCCGCGGCCAATGCCGGCGTCTTGAATCCGCAGGATCTCGAAAAGGTGAAGCCGTTCCTCTCCACCATCAAGCCAATGAAAGCGGCGTTCGATCGCGATTTCGTGAAGATGATCGACGGCCCGAACATCAAGAAAGGCAAGAACAAGTACGAACTGGCGCTGCAGATCAAGGAAGACATCGCGAATTTTCAGAAAACTTCGCGTGCTTCGCGGCTGGTGACGTGCTGGTGCGGGTCGACGGAGAGTTTCCTTAAGCCCAGCGAGGCGCATTCGACGCCGGAAAAGTTTGTGGAAGCCATGAAGGCCAATTCTCCGGACATTGCGCCGTCGATGCTGTATGCGTGGGCGTCGGTGACCAGCGGAGTGCCATATGCCAACGGTGCGCCGAACCTGAGCGTCGACATTCCCGCGATTCAGACACTGGCGCATGATCATAACGTGGCCATCGCGGGGAAGGATTTCAAGACCGGGCAGACGCTGATGAAGACGGTGCTGGCGCCGGCGTTCAAGGCGCGCATGCTGGGGTTGGACGGCTGGTTTTCGACCAACATTCTCGGCAATCGCGACGGAGAAGTTCTCGAAGATCCCGGCTCGTTCAAGACCAAAGAAGAATCGAAGTTGAGCGTGCTGGAATACATTCTCCAGCCGAAATTGTATCCGCAGCTTTACGGAAAGATGTTTCACAAAGTGCGCATCAACTACTATCCCCCGCGCGGCGACAATAAAGAAGGCTGGGACAACATCGATATTTTCGGCTGGCTGGGCTACCCCATGCAGATCAAGGTGGACTTCCTGTGCCGCGATTCGATTCTGGCCGCGCCGATCGTGCTTGACCTGGTGCTCTTCCTCGACCTGGCGCAGCGCGCCGGGATGCGCGGCATTCAGGAATGGCTCAGCTTCTATTTCAAGTCGCCGATGACGGCGCCGGGGCTGTACCCGGAGCACGATCTGTTCATCCAGTCGATGAAGCTAAAGAACACGCTTCGCTGGATGAAAGGCGAGGATCTGATCACCCACCTCGGCCAGGAGTATTACGACTAGAAGAGAAATCAGGGAACAGAGATCAAAATCGAGCAATCCACGCGTGACCAAGATATGGCGTGAATTAGTCGCCGTGGGCTGCGGCGGATTTCGCTTCTACGGCATCAAGTACGCGGGCTGAGTAAATCAGGGCCGCGCCGGCGTTCATGCTGACGGCAACTCCCAGTGCTTCCGAGATTTCTTCTTTGGTCGCACCGGCCTTAAGCGCGGCATCGGTATGAAACACGATGCAACCGTCGCAGCGCGTGGTGACGGCTACGGCCAATGAAATCAGCTGGCGCGTCTTTTCGCCGAGCTTGGTGGTTTTGGAGTTCGCGGCGCTAAGCGTTTGATATCCCCGCACAGTGTCGGGAGACAGCTTTGCGAGATCGCCCACGCGGGCGCCGATCTCCTTGTGGTATTGGTTCCAATCCATGACCATGGGTTGCTCTCCTGTATGGCGAAGTTGGGGCGGCGCGCGATTATACTCCCGACACTCGCGAATGTGATATCTTCTCCGTTTCACTCTGGCCCGCCGGGTTTTCTGGGTTCAGATGGGCGGCGCAGCCCTTTCCATTCCTGCCCGCAGCGCGTTCAAACATGGTCCAAGGAGCAGCAGCAATGAAGAGTTCGTACAACGGGAAGACTGTTCCATCCGATGGCAAGCCCATCGGATATAGCGGCGGTGAGTTGCAAGTGCCGGACGCGCCCATTATTCCTTTCATTGAGGGCGATGGAACGGGGCGGGACATCTGGAAGGCGTCGCGGCGGGTGTTCGATGCGGCGGTGGAACAGGCTTACGGCGGGAAGCGGCGCGTGGCGTGGTTTGAGGTTTTCGCTGGCGAGAAAGCCTTCAACGCTTTCAAGGAGTGGTTGCCGAATGAAACCGTGGACGCGATTCGCGATTTCCGCGTGGCCATCAAGGGACCGCTGACGACGCCTGTCGGTGGGGGCATTCGTTCGCTGAACGTGGCGCTGCGGCAGATTCTTGATTTGTATTCCTGCGAGAGGCCGGTACGCTATTTTCAGGGAGTTCCCTCCCCCGTGCGCGAGCCGGAGAAAATGAATGTGTTTATTTTCCGGGAGAATACCGAGGATGTGTACATCGGCATTGAGTGGAAGTCTGGTTCGCCGGAAGCGAAGAAACTGCTGGAATTTCTGAACAACGACATGTTGAAGGATGGGAAGAAACAGATTCGGTGGGACTCCGGCGTGGGCATCAAGCCGATTTCTCCGACGGGGACGAAGCGGCTGGTGCGGCGGGCGATCAAGTATGCGCTGGCGAACAAGCGCAAGAGCGTGACGCTGGTGCACAAGGGCAACATCCAGAAATTTACCGAGGGCGCTTTCCGCGATTGGGGCTATGACCTGGCGCGCGAAGAGTTTCGCGCGCAGACGATTACCGAGCGCGAGAGCTGGATCGTGGACAATTTGGACAAGAATCCGGCGCTGACCGTAGAGCAGAATGCGGCTTTGATCGAGCCGGGGCTCGAGCAAGCGACGGATGCGTTCAAGAAGGCAGTCTACGGCGAAGTAAAGCAGATTTTGGACGCCATTTACACGACTCATGGGAAGGGCCAGTGGAAACAGAAGCTGATGATCAACGACCGCATTGCGGATTCCGTTTTTCAGCAGGTGCTGCTGCGGCCGGATGAGTACAGCGTGCTGGCGACTTCCAATTTAAATGGAGATTATTTGTCGGATGCGTGCGCGGCGCAGGTCGGGGGCCTGGGTATGGCGCCGGGTTCGAACATCGGCGACGGATTCGGCGTTTTCGAGGCGACGCATGGCACGGCGCCGAAGTATGCGGACAAGGATGTGATTAACCCAAGCTCGGTGATGCTTTCGGGGGCGATGATGTTTGAGTTTTTGGGATGGAAGGAAGCGGCTTCGCTAATCGAGGATGGCATTGCGCGGACCATTCAGCAGAAGCGCGTTACGTACGATCTTGAGAGGCTGATGCCCGGCGCGACGAAGGTGGGGACTTCGGCGTTTGCGACGGCGATCATTGAGAATATGAAGGGCGTTGCCGCCGCGCGCTAGGCGGAAAGAGCCAAT
>Ga0210406_10008230_pt1 | contig 10457 bp, 5 predicted proteins | sample IncBWC30MmetaG_FD_155454 | JGI IMG/M metagenome (GOLD analysis project Ga0210406, IMG submission 155454) | Forest soil microbial communities from Barre Woods Harvard Forest LTER site, Petersham, Massachusetts, United States - Inc-BW-C-30-M | ecosystem: Environmental > Terrestrial > Soil >... | reverse complement strand
TTCCCCGTCGCGGAAAGGTTGTCTGCAGTCGAGAGTTTGTTAGATTGCTATGCCAAGAGTTGCCCCACTGACGCAAGCAAGAAGAAGGTCATTAGGTTCAGCATGCTTGGAAACTCGAGTTTGCGGTGCCTCCTCCGCCGCTCCGACTATTCGCCCCAATACCGGACACAGATGAGTGGTGTTGTTGCGCTGGTTGGAAGGCTAGTCGACATTGCCGCCACCTTGACCGGACTCAGCTTCGAGCCTACCGATACTGATGTGGAGCAATTGCGTGTCCTGGGGCGAACTGTCGCAGTCATTCGCACCGATTTAATGAATCGGCGAACTTCAAGCGTGCGTCACTTCGACCCTGATCATACTTCCTCCCATATTCCGTTAATGAAGGAAATGGAGACTATAGTTTCGCTCATCCCTCACGCGCTTGCAGATTCCGAGTCAACAAAAGTGCACATGCCACATTCACCCGATATGGCGCAATCGAGACTCCTAGCGCCGGATGCATTCGTGAACCCCGAGCACATTACATTTGCATTACGAGGGTGCACGGCGGCCAGTTCCTGTTACTTGATCTATAACTGCATCGCATGGCCGAGCATCGGCGCGCCCGCGATTGCTACGTGTCTGTTGACGGCGGTGTCCGCCGTTGGAGCCTCTCGACAAAGGCAAATTCTTCGCTTCGCCGCATTCGTCGTAGGCGGGCTATTTATTGGGATCGGCTCAGAAATATTTATTCTCCCACATCTCGATTCGATCAGCGGATTCACGATTTTCTTCATTGTTGTCATGGCGCTGGTTTCATGGTTCATGACATCGAGCCCGCGATTGTCATATTTCGGTTTTCAGATCGCTGTGGTCTTCTGCCTCATTAATCTGCAGGAGTTTGCGAGGCAGACATCGCTCGCTGCGGCAAGGGACCGAATAGTTGGGGTTGGCCTTGGACTATGCATGATGTGGCTTGTATTTGATCCGCTCTGGAAAGCACCTATCGCGACGGAATTGAAACAAACCTTTATTTCCAGCCTCCGGTTGCTTGCCCAACTCGCTCGAGAGCCAGTTTCGAGGGATTCAAAGGTTGCCGCCGAACACGCCTATTCGTTGCGAGAAATGATTAACAGCAATTTCGACGAAGTAAGAGCGCTCGCCGATGCTTTACTTTTCGACCTAGGCCCTGCGCGACAGCAGGGCCTCGCTTTGCGCAATCGGATCGTGGCCTGGCAGCCGCGGCTGCGGATGCTTTTTATAACCCGAGTGGCTCTTTGGAGATACCGCGTTCGGGTCCCCGGCTTTGAACTGCCTGCGTCCGTGGCTACCGCGCAAGAAGAGTTCGATGAGGAACTCGCCGATACGCTGGATGGTATGGCCGATCGGATTTCAGGGAAAACGTCGAACAGACGGAATGATTTCGAAAGCTCGATCGAACGTTTAGAAAAGGCAATTCGGACCTGCGATTCGGGAAGGTCACAAGAGGAGCTTGTGGCACACTTTGGTGCATTTCTCTCGTTATCCAGGAGGGTCGAAAATCTCACGATTTCGCTGGATAACGAGTTGTCAATCCTCGGAGAGACTTTGGCGCCACAGCGTGGGGAAGAACGGTAACTCTCGGATCTTATGCAGCCGTCGCACGTCTCTTCACACACGCCGGCACCCAATTGAGGCCAATTAGGGCTCAACACATCTGTCGAGATCGCAAACTTGCCGCGAGACCGAAGGGCTCTCATGCCAACCATGCAGACATCCGGCGAACTATCACTTTCGGCATTTCGCATTCATCGCTTGCTTCTATCGGGGGTGGTCTCGCAAGACAACCAGCGCCGAAGAATTCTCAAGGTCTGAGCTTTGGCGAGACATCTATTCCGTTCGATTAAGGCCCGACAACCTCTCCGCGGTGGCGAAAAACGTGCGACGTGACGTCCTCCTGGATCGCTCGCGAGCTCAGGAAAGAGACGCCTACTCTATTTGGAATTTGGACACAGCGAACTTGCGAAATTCGACCGCACAGGGTGGAAGGTAACGGTCTTCAACCCAGCCGATGCCCAACGGACGAATGGGGCGAGGCTGCGACAGCTTAATCTCCACAATTCCGGGAAATCGAGCAGGTGAGGGAGGAAGGAGCGCTATACCGAGCCCCGCAGCGATTAATCCACGCAGCGTCGCGACATCCATTCCCTCAAATGCGATCTTTGGCAAGAACGATGAATCAGCACACAGCCTGTCGAAGATGATGCGCAGGGTATGCTCTGGGCTGAGAGCGAGGAATGGCTCGGATGACAATTCCCTCAGGTTAAGGGTACGCTTTGTTGCCAACCGATGCGACTGTGGCATGGCGATCAATAATTCTTCGTCCAGAAGATGACTCCAGGCGACATCGCTTTGCGCAAACATTCCCGGGACGGACAGGCATAGATCGATACCGCCCGCGACAAGCTCTTCCATCAGCAGTTCCCCTGAGTGCTGGACGAGTAGCGTGAATTGAATCCTGGGATGTTTCCGGCGATACTCTTTGATCAGTCGCGGAACCATTTCAATTCCGAGTGAGTGCAGAAAGCCAAGTGAAACGGTTCCGGATTCTCCCCCGGTCTGTTCGTTGAGCAACCGCTTACCGCTCTCAAGGACGTTGAGTGCCCGAATGACATGATCCAAAAACAATCGCCCATAAGGCGATAACACGATAGCGCGCGCCCGGCGATAGAAGAGAGGAACTCCCAGTTCTTCCTCCAATTGACTAACAGCGCGACTGACCGCAGACTGCGAAACAAATAACTTTTCGGCAGCGCGTGTCACATGTTCCCGCTCGGCCACCTCCCGGAAGTACTTTAGCTGTTGCAGTTCCATCAAGCCCTCCGCAGTTCACATTCATTGCGTGTGGCGCATCGTTTTGATGCATTCATTGTATTGGACGCGGTACATCGTGAGTCCTATCTTGAAATCAGATTCTACTCCGTGCCCAAGGTCAACCAAACGAAACTTGTCGACGAACTCGATGAACTCTATTCGGAGAACAATTTTTCTCCGTTCGCCTTCACATCGGACCGGGTTAGAGTGCTGGAGTTGCTGGCTTCGCACGTTGCGATATCGCTGGAAAACACCAGCCTCTATTCGGATCTGCAATGCAGCGAAACTCTCGTCCCTGAAGGGCAGAGACTAATCCACACAGGCGGCTTCGGCTGGAATGTTGTTAGCGGAGAAACTTACTGTTCCGCAGAAACGCTCAATATCTTTGAACACGATCAAACGGCAAAGCCTTCGATGGAGATGTTACTGCGACGAATCCATCCCGACGACAGAGAGTTCGTGCAGCAGAGTCTCGAGCGGGCCTCTGAGGCAAGAGCCGACTTTGATCTTGAACACCGATTGCTCATGCCGGATGGTTCAGTCAAGCACCTCTACGTTTCTGCTCGCGCGCTAACAACCTCACCTGGGGATCTTGAGTTTGTGGGTGCGGTGACGGACGTCACCGCAGCAAAACAGGCCGAGGAGAAGACCCGGCAAGAGGTGTACGAACTTCGCTGTATTACCGATTCCATCCCGCAAGCGATTGTCGTCTATGATCCCGATGGCCGAGCGATCTATGTAAATCGAGTGACGCTCGATTACACTGGTTTGTCGATTGAAGAGATGCAGGCGGAAAGTTTCCGCGATCGCGTCGTTCATCCTGAGGACATTGAAAGGCTCAGCGGAATACGGCAAGAGGCGCTCCTACATGGCGCCCCTTTCGAATACGAGCTGCGCGCACTCGGAAAAGACGGCAAGTATCGTTGGTACCTCACTCAGTACAATCCGCTGAAAGACGAACAAGGCCGGATTATTCGCTGGTACGCGACCGCAACCGCCATCGAAGATCGGAAGGTGGCTGAGCAGCGCCTCCAAGACGAGAACCTTGCTTTGCGCGAGGAAATTGACCGCTTCTCGATGTTTGAGGAGATTGTCGGCTCATGTGAACCCATGCGGCAGGTGCTGAGGCAGGTAGAAAAAGTTGCGCCGTCGGATGCGACCGTTCTCATCCTCGGCGAAACCGGAACGGGTAAGGAACTGATTGCTCGGGCCCTGCATCGGAGGTCGAAACGTGCAGCGAGAGCCTTCATCCGCGTGAACTGCGCCGCCATTCCTCAATCGCTGATTGCCTCTGAGCTTTTCGGACACGAGAAGGGCGCCTTCACAGGCGCCCTGCAAAGGCGCGCGGGAAGGTTCGAATCCGCTGACGGGGGCACACTCTTCCTTGATGAAGTCGGCGATCTTCCGATGGAGACGCAGATCGCGCTCCTGCGCGTGCTACAGGAGCGCGAGTTTGAGCGAGTGGGAAGCAATCATCCGATTTCTGTAGACGTCCGGCTGATAGCAGCGACGAATCGGGATCTGGCTGCTGCCGTCGCTGCCGGAACCTTCCGCCAAGATCTCTTCTACAGACTGAATGTCGTTCCGATCGCCGTTCCGCCGCTCCGCGAGCGAGCGGCGGATATTCCATTGCTTGTCGAATATCTGGTAGGCCGTTTCGCCAAGGCGGCCGGCAAGAGAGTCCGGCATATCAATAAGCAATCCTTAGAGCAATTAACAGCCTACAACTGGCCAGGGAATATCCGTGAACTGCAGAACGTCGTGGAACGGGCGGTGATCCTGAGTGAAACGGACACCTTCTTCGTTGATGAGAGTTGGTTAACACGTGAACCCGCAGAGTCTCGACAGCCGCCCGAAGGGCGTTCGGCGCTGGCGGATGGTGAAGTAGAGATGATCGAAGATGCTCTGGCTGAGTGCCATGGCCGAATCTCCGGACCCTTAGGCGCGGCTGCGAAACTGGGGATTCCGCGCCAGACGCTTGAATCGAAAATCAAACGTTTGGGAATCAACAAGTACGGGAACCGCCACTCTTCCTAATTTGGATACTCCATCACCGCTCGTCGAGCGGCCACTGCCTTCAGATTCTCTTTCCCTCCTTCGACCAAACCTCTTCGAAATGTCGCTCCATCCTTCGCCGATTCCAGCGCGTTCCGCTGAGCACTCGTCATTTTGCTGAAAGTGCAGCACTGAATGTGATGATGACGCTGTTTCTTTTCAGCACCTTAGTAATTGGCATTATGCCTGCATATCTAATTGCGAAACCGCAGGCGACAGATCGCCAAGAAAAGGAGCGATTCAAATGGCAATTACTTCAGACAGTGTTCGCGAGATCTTCAAGGCCGAGTGACCATCACCGCGCTCACAAAACCAAACTTCTTTGGCTAGTCTGCGAATGCCCGATCGCGCAGCTTCGGCTTTGCCAGTAGTCATCCGGCCGATACCACGAGCAATGAACGCTGCATCTGTTCTTGGCGGCAAAGACTCCAGCAATATTGTCCGAATACCAGCACTCTATTGGGAGACGAGATATTGTCCAACAACATCATTGATATCGTCGTTGCAGAAGACAATGCCGTTCTTCTCGGCACCCTTTCCGAGATACTAAAGAGGTGTGGATATTCCGTCAGGACGGCCTCGGATGGTCTACATGCGTTGGCCGAGATAAGATACCGGGCACCCGACATCCTCCTGTCAGACCTGAACATGCCCGGCATGTCTGGATTTGAACTCCTGTCGATCGTTCGTCGTCGCTATCCGACAATCAGAGTGATCGCAATGAGCAGTTCATACTCTAGCCGAGCTGTTCCCGTTGGAGTCGCAGCCGACGCGTTCTATGAAAAGGGCAAAACCAGTGTTGCCGATTTGTTGCGAACGGTGAACGCGATCAAGGATGAGTCTGAATTCCCCTTGTCACGAACTTCGAGTCCCATATGGACATCCAGCGCGTTACGTGATTCTGCAGGAGGACAGAGCACCTCGGTTGCTGGCCCTGAATGCCTGACAGTGTATCCATACTCCGTCAGCGATGCCGAATTCTCGCAGGAAGGAGACTGAAACGCAATGCTGAACACGGTCTTAGGCGCACTTCTGCCAATGGTTGTCACTTTCTTGCTCGGCTTCGTGGCCGCCTTGCGACACGATTTTGGGTCAAAAGATGCCTCGACCCTGAATCGGATGGTGCTGCAATACGCGGTGCCGTTGGCGCTTTTTGCAGGAACAGTTATGACGTCGCGCGCGGCACTTGGTCAGGACGTCCCGCTCGCCATCACCCTGTGCGTCGCCATCATTGGCTTCTACTTTGTGGTATTTCTGATCTCTCGTTTCGTTTTTCGCACGCAAGTGAGCACCAGCGCGCTAGCCGCATTGACGGCTTCAGCGCCAGCGGTGCCTTTCGTAGGTCCAGCCGTCCTCGGCGATCTGCTCGGAAGGCTCAGCGCAATTCCGATCGCAGCAGCCAGTCTCGTCATCAACCTGACGGTCGTGCCAATCACAATTCTGCTTCTTTCATTGGATTCGACAGGGAGAAACCCACATACAAACACTCCCGTCCCGGGAGAACAAGGGAATTCGGCGTCGTCACCGAGATCAAACGCCGTGGTTTTCGCTGGGAAAATCGCCGAAACCCTTAAAGAGCCGATGGTTTGGGCACCGATTCTCGCTTTCATTATCGTGCTCAGCGGTCTCCGCATTCCTCAGCTGATCGTTCACTCGCTTTCCCTGCTGGGTCACGCATCCGGAGGCGTCGCGCTTTTTGCCTGCGGAATCGTGCTTGCATCCGGCAAGATCAAAGTCAACCGAAAGGTCCTGCACTTCGTATTCCTGAAAAACATCATGCAACCCGCTCTCGTCCTGGGTGGTTTGCGATGGATCGGCTACGGCAATCCCGTTGTCAGCGAAGCTGTACTAACGACCGCTATTCCAACAATGCCGATTGTGATCATGTTTGCCCTCCAGTACCGGATCGCACAGGATGAGGCAGCATCCTCCGTATTCCTCAGCATAATGGGTTCGCTCGTTACGATGGGGATTTTCATTGCCCTAACACACTAAGAAATCAACTCATCTACCAGAAACGGAGAATCCAAATCATGACTCAAGTTGAAGCAATCGCAAAGTATGCCGCGCGCGCCTCGTTCGATGACCTTTCGGCCGAATCACGCCGGCAGTTACCGATCCACATCCTCGATTCCCTCGGCTGCTCAATTGCGGCTTTGGGCGCTGGCCCAGTTGAAGCTTGTCGCGAACAGGTTGCAGAGTTCGGCGGTAGCGGCCCAAGTGCGCTGATCGGCGGCGGGCAGGCGAACCCCGTTTACGCGGCGTTCTGGCACACCGCACTCGTGCGCTACGTCGATTTCATGGACAACATTCTGGCCCAAACTGAAACCGCTCACACCGCAGATAACTTCGGCGTGGCGCTGACCATCGCCGATTACGTTGGTGGCAGCGGCCGCGATCTGATGCTCGCGGTGGCATTGGGCTACACGGTCCAGTCACGGTTTGTCGATCACGCCAACTTTATGAGCAGCGGCTTCGACCACACCTCGCAACTAGCCTTCTCACTCAACGCTGCGGCCGGCCGGCTGCTCGGCCTAAGCGAGCAGCAGATCGCGAACGCCATCGCAATGGCCGCGGCCAGCGATGCATCCTTCGCCGTCATTCGGGCGAAGCCGCTGTCGCAATGGAAGGGCCTCGCTTCGGCGCAGTCAGCCCTCGGTGCCATGAACACTTTGTTCCTGGCTCGTCGGGGCGTGGAGGGACCGCTACAAGTAATTGAAGGTCCGTTAGGCATTGATCACTTGCTGCGAATGAAGATCAACATCGACTGGGACAATGAGGGGTATGATGGCGTCGTAGGAAGCACCATCAAAAAGTACAACTCCATGATCCACACGCAGTCCGCGGTTCAATGCATGGTTGAGCTCGTCCATCAGACGAAAATCGATCCTAACAAGGTTGTGTCGATTGAGGTAGAGGTCTTCCAACTCGCATATGACTTTGCTGGTGGTGGCCTCTACGGCGTTGACAAAGTCATCCGTACCAAAGAACAAGCGGATCACAGCCTTCCGTATCTGCTTGCGGTGGCCCTGATTGACGGCGACGTGATGCCGGCACAATTCAACCCAGACCGGATCATCAAGCCTGACGTTCAGGGCTTGCTAAAGAAGGTTTCGGTTCGGCCAAACCATGAATACACGGAGCAATATCCGAAGAAGATGCCTGCCAAGATAACCATCCGTCTGCAGGACGGAAAAGTGATTCAGCATGAGGTCCAGGACTACCCTGGCCTTGCTTCGCATCCATTCACATGGGAAGACGCAGTCGAGAAGTTCGACGCGCTCGTGGCCGGTCGCATCGATAACAGTCTGTCCAGCGAGATCAAGAATGCAGTTCATTTGGTGGAAAACATCCGCGTCAGGGACCTGATGAATCTGCTCGGTCACGTCGGGCAGGCAAGCGGCATAGTCAGAAGCGAACCGAGCAGGCTGGCGACTTCCAATGTCACAGCAACTGCAATTGCTGACTAATTTGATTTCGATTGCCTAAGACCGCTCAAGGTGCGCTCAGCAACCCTGGCCATGAAATTGGTACGGCGTGTGCTCAGAGCTCATCTTCGAGGTTCAGCATGGCCCGCTTAGGACCAACACCTCTTTGCACTAACACGAACGTCGGGGTGCCCCACCCTTGACGCAGTTTCATCGCGGCAAGGGTGGGAGTCCACAAATGTGACGACGATCATGCTGGTCGAGCGCATCGCAGCAAGACTGGCGGCATGAGTTTCCATTCGCCCCGGGCGTAGACTACCCTACCCATTGGTGTATGTCGCCCATGCTCGGCCATTGACAAAGCCAGCATCTTTGCGGAAACGTAACAACCCAAACGGCGAGGTTATCCATGAATCGGCGAACGCTGGGGTTAGTCGCAGTCATTGTAGTTTGTGTAGTGACGTTATTCATGAGCGCCAAACAAAAGGGGTCGCCGCGGAGTGGACCTGCTTTCCAAGACTCGGTTTACAACCCGTACCCGCCTGGCATCCTCCCGCCCGATTTGAATTCCGAGATAGACCGTGTTCAACGGGAGGTAGACGTCATCGAAGACCGAGCGCTTGCACGCTGGCACGGGTTACAGCCCCCGATACTGACAGGTCAGCCGCCCGTGCTTAGGGATATCGGAACTGAAGCAGTAGAGACACTCGGCGAGCTCATGCTTTTCGACAAGAACATATCAACCAACAGAAATCAAGCGTGCGGCGTCTTGCCACATGCCATACGTAGGCTTCGGCGGGCCGATCCCCTCGGTCAACCTGACAATAAGCGCGTTTCCCGGATCGGTTCACACTCGGGCGGGCAAGCGGACACCGCAGCGGCACCCGTATGCACCCTTCTTCCCTGTGCTCCAATACAACCAGGCACAGGGTCAATTCTTTGGCGGAAACTTCTTCGATTCGCGCGCGACCGGGTATTTGCTAAGGATTCCCGACGCCGAGCAGGCACAGGGCCCTCCCGTCGATACTCAGGAAATGGGCCTCCCCGACACTGCCTGCATCGCATTCCGGCTTTCGCAGGCTGTGTACCGACCTCTCTTTGAGGAGGTGTGGGGCAAGGGCTCGTTCGAAATCAGCTTTCCGAGTGAGACGGAGCACATCTGTGCGACCCCTGGTGGGACTGCGGTGTTTGGCGGAGGCACTACGCCGATTCCTCTAAGTGCGGCCGACCGAACCCGCGCCAACACGGTCTACGACCGTTGGGCGCAGTCGATTGACGCATACGAGCAGTCCGCGCAGGTCAGCGCCTTCTCGTCGAAGTTCGACGCGTTCCTGGCCGGCAAGTACAAGCTCACACCAAAGGAGATGGCAGGGTTCAAGCTCTTCGACGGCAAGGGCAACTGCAATTCATGCCACCTCGACGGACGGGGAACCACACTCAAGTCAAACCAGACAGACACTAGCTCGGCCGCCATGGTGAACCCTCTGTTCACGTGCTTTGGCTCGGCCAATGAGGGCCTGCCTCTCAATCCGCGAGATTCTTTCTATTACCAGACCAAGCCGGATTCCTATGGATTCACAGCCAATCCTTACGGTTTCGGCTACAGAGATTTGGGACTTGGGACTTTCCTAAGAAGCGGGTTCGGTTCCGGTCCCAACCCAAATATGAGTTGGAAGCAATACGCACTTAGCACCGACGGCCAAATGCAGGTATCTTCGGCGCGCGATGTGGCCTTGACACCGCCACAATGTCCTACCACGGAAGCTCCCGGGCCGTACTTCCAGAAGGCGTTCTTTCACAACGGCTACATTAAGAGCCTGAAGCAGCTCGTACATTTCTACAATACGCGCGATAAGCATGCGTATCCGGTCACTTCCGGACATTGCCCCAAGGGAACAACTGAAAAAGTCGATTGCTGGCCTATGCCTGAGGTACGGAACAATATCGATATGACCAGCGGAAATCTTGGCCTCACGGATGAGGAGGAGAATGACATTGTTGCGTTTCTGCAAACATTATCGGACGCTTTCCCTAGGCCTTACCGCAACAGCGATACTTATACGGGTGCTTGTATGAGGGGCGGTTCGGCTGCGACCCAAGGTAACGAGTTGCTGATCCCAACTCCGCCTGTACCACCCTGCG
>Ga0210406_10008229_pt1 | contig 10458 bp, 5 predicted proteins | sample IncBWC30MmetaG_FD_155454 | JGI IMG/M metagenome (GOLD analysis project Ga0210406, IMG submission 155454) | Forest soil microbial communities from Barre Woods Harvard Forest LTER site, Petersham, Massachusetts, United States - Inc-BW-C-30-M | ecosystem: Environmental > Terrestrial > Soil >... | reverse complement strand
GTCCGGCTCATTCGAACGCGGAACAAAACCAAAATGTTGCTTCACGTAACCGTAGGAGCCGAACTCGCCTTGCTCTTCGCCGGTCCACAGGCCGACGCGAATGGTGCGGCGGGGCTTCACCGCGAGCGCGTTCAGGATACGCATGACTTCCATGGCCACGACGCTGCCGGCGCCGTTGTCGGTTGCGCCGGTAGCTGAGGCCCAGGAATCGAGATGGCCGCCGACCATGACGACTTCGTCTTTCAGCTTGGGGTCGCTGCCGGGGATTTCGGCGATGGTGTCGAAGCCATGTTCGTGGTCGCCGCTGAACTTTGTGTCGATGTCAAGTTCGATGCTCACGGGGACGCCGGCTTTCAGAAGGCGGTACACGCGCCCAAAGTTTTCGATGGCCGTAACTGCGACGGGCAAGGGGTTCGCGTGGTCACGCTGATAGATGAGCCAGCCGAAGCCGGCGCCGGTATCGTCGAAGATCGTGCCGCCCGAGCCTCCGTTGTTTCTGCCATCGCGGCTGGGCGTAATCACAGCAACGGCTTGTTCGGTGGCGAGGAAGTGGCCAATTTTTTCGCGGAAGGCGAGGGTCTTGAGAAATGCCGCGAAGGAAAAGGAGTTGGCCAGGCTGGTGGGGTATTCCTGGATGTGTTTGAGGTCGGCGTCTTCGTTGCGCGTGAAAAGCGGTTTATCGACGGGCTTCACTTCGCGCATTTCGCCCAGGAAAATGATTTTTCCCGCTAGCTTGCCTTTGTATTTGTCGAAGTCGGCTTCGGTCTTAACGTCGACCCAAACCGCGGGGGCTGTGACTGGGCCTTTGGTGGCCGGCGACCACGGCGCGGCTTGGGCTATGAAGACGGCCACGTCGGGAGCCGTCATGCGCACCCAGGTGTTTAGTTGCTGCCAGCCCATGCCGAACTCGCCCCAGTCTTCGAGATGCGCGTTGCTGCAGCCCATGGCGGTGAATTGATCGCGGGTCCATTCGTTGGCTCGTTGCAGATTCGGAGAACCGGTCAAGCGCGAGCCGATGCCATCCGTGAGAGCGGAGGCGTACTCCATGATGTGCGAGTGCGCGAGAGCTTCCTCGCGAATGTTCTGGTACATGGCAAAATCGAGAGATTCTCTTTCCGGTTGCGGCATTTCATAGGAAGGCCGCGCCGCTTCTTTTGGCGAAGTTTCTTTTTTATCTTTGTCGGCGGCGAACAGAGAGAATGCGAAGCCGGCAATCGGAATCGCGGCGGTAGCGAAGATTCTCAGTGGGCGCATGAAAGTTTCCTTTTTCCAAAACGAATTCGAGGAGCATAACAAAGGCCGGGAGAATTACCAAGAATCGCCGGAGTCAGAACGCGGAACATGCAGCGTGCCGGCCGGCCGGCGCTACACCCGTCTCATGTTTCGCATCCCGTCCTCGCGTTGACTTGCCCGGTGGCCGGTCCTAAGATGCATGCCGAAGGACAGGAATCCCACGCCGGAATGGCCAAATCCTCGGCCACTATCGCATCGTTGAAGAGAGCGACGCACACGGCAGGGGTGTCCTCCATCCGGATTCAAGTGGTCAACACTTGGAATTGCCGCCATCGGTATGATTCTGGGTGTGGTGTTGGGATTCAACTCGCGCGACCGCCTGATGAAATCGATTGATTCCAGGAAGAGAGGGTTTGCCATCGTCGCCCCTGACGATGGCGGTGCGGCGTTCTGTCGCCGTATTGGGATTCAAGAACAGCTCGGGGCGAACCGACGGGGGTTGCCTGTCCACTGGTTGCGGCGACTCGTTGGGCTCGGGATGATTTCGCGCTTCCAGCGCCCGCTGGACGCGGTTACAATTCATGCGCAGTTGACGGGTCATCGGCCCCAAGCTGGGTCGTGAATATCCGAGCGATTTTTGTTCGTGAGCAGACTGGCCTCAAAATGAGTCGGAGCCAGCTTTCCGAAAGGAGACGATTCCGTGGCCGAAACTACGAATCAACATGCGTTGGGCGACCGCGCAGCATTTCAACTTGCGAATGTCACAAAAACTCCGCCGCAGTATGGGGCCATTACGCCGCGGTGGCTGGTGCGATTTCTGGACTGGAAGCCGCTGGAGGCGGGGACGCTGCGCGTCAACCGCGTGGCGGACGACAAAACGATCGATGTGGTGTGCGGTCAGAAAGACGAAAAGGCTCTGCCGGAGACCTATGTCGAGTACGAAGAGAAGCCGCGTGAATACACTTTGTGCGGGATTTCAGCCGTGCTTGATGTTCACACGCGCGTTTCCGATCTCTACAGTAATCCTTATGACCAGGTGCGCGAGCAATTGCGACTCACGATTGAAAATGTGAAAGAGAATCAGGAGGGCGAACTCGTCAATAATCCTGATTACGGGCTTTTGAAAAATGTTTCGGCGAGCCAGCGGATTTCGACCCGCAAAGGCGCTCCGACTCCGGACGATCTGGACGAACTGCTCACGAAGGTTTGGAAGGAGCCTTCGTTTTTTCTCGCTCACCCGCGCGCGATTGCCGCTTTCGGTCGGGAATGCACGCGGCGCGGCGTGCCACCGCCGACGGTCACTTTGTTTGGCACGCCCTTTGTGACCTGGCGAGGGGTTCCGCTGATTCCTACCGACAAGCTTTATATTGATGGAAATAAGAAGGCCAAGGGGCCGGCCGGAAAGACCAGCATTCTTTTGTTGCGCGTCGGAGAAAAAAAGCAGGGAGTGATTGGGCTATTTCAGCCGGGGTTGCCGGGCGAACAGACCCCTGGACTGTCGGTGCGGTTTATGGGGATCAGCAACAAAGCGATCGCGTCTTATTTGATTTCCCTGTATTGTTCGGCCGCGATTCTTGTGGATGACGCGATTGCTGCGCTCGAAGATGTCGAAGTCGGACACTACCATGAGTACAAGTGATTCAGGGAAGGCCGCGCCGCGGCTTCCGGGTGGGGCATTCGAAACGGTGCTGCCTGGCGAGGAATTTGGCGTTCCGGCAGGCATTCCAGATCCCGGGGTTTTGGCGCGCATGGCCAATGCGTTCTTCACGGCTCTGCCGGAGTTATCGCAGGCGGAACACAGCGCGCCTACGGTTCCCCAACGGAATGCCGCAGTTCCGGGAGCCTTGAATGCTTCGGGAAATCCGGCTGCGCTTCCCTCCTTGCCGACGACTGGTATTCCCTCCGAAGCGGAGTTGCGCGCCCTTCCTGCGTCCCTGGCCCCGGCCGCGGCGCCGTCATTGGTTGCGGGGCTCCCGCCTGCAGCTTTGCCGGAAATCCCCGGGGGAGTAGGTGCGACGAATCTTTCCGCACTTCCGTCGTTTTCTTTTCTCGACGAAATCAGGCCGCTGTTTTCTTATCCCTCTGCATCACCCCTAGCTGCCGCTCCGCCAATGCCGGCTGTGAAGATTCCGGGCGAGACCGAACTGCGTGCTCTCGCCAACCATTTTTCCTCGACGGCGACGCCGCTGATTCTTGATTCAGGCTCGTACCTTGATGCACCTCAAATTTCGGCCGCGGCGCCGCAGGTTGGCGCGCTGGACAAGCTGGTTTCTTTCGCCTTTCTTGATGAGGTTCGGCAGCTTGCTCCCGCGGGAACGTGGCCTGCCGCCGAACCGCTGCGCGTCAGTTCTGCGGCGCTGCCGGAATTGAATATTTCCTCCGGGCCGTTTGACGTGCAGGCCATTCGCCGCGATTTCCCGATTCTGCAGGAGCGTGTTCACGGCAAGCCTTTGATCTGGCTGGACAACGCCGCTACCACGCAGAAACCGCAGAGTGTGATCGACCGTCTGAGCAATTTTTATGCCCACGAGAATTCAAATATTCATCGGGCGGCGCACGAGTTGGCGGCGCGCGCCACGGATGCGTATGAGGCCGCTCGGGAAAAGGTGCGGCGATTCTTGAACGCCTCGACGGTGCGCGAAATCATCTTTGTGCGTGGAACGACCGAGGCCATCAATCTGGCGGCGCAGAGTTGGGGACGGCAGAATATTCAGAAGGACGACGAGATCGTCATCACCTGGCTGGAACATCATGCCAATATCGTTCCGTGGCAGATGCTTTGCGCGGAGAAGGGCGCGCGGTTGCGCGTGGCGCCTGTCGACAACAGCGGCCAGGTGCTGCTCGACGAATATCAGAAGCTTTTGGGGCCGCGCACACGGCTCGTAGCGTTTGCGCAAGTTTCGAATGCGCTTGGAACCGTCACTCCGGCGCAAGAGATGATCGAGATGGCGCACCGTTATGGAGCGAAAGTGCTTCTGGACGGCGCGCAGGCTGTTTCGCACATGCGGACCGACGTTCAGCTCTATGATTGCGACTTTTATGTCCTCTCCGGGCACAAGATGTTCGGGCCAACCGGTATCGGAGTCGTCTACGGCAAGCTGGACATTCTGGAGAATACGCAGCCCTGGCACGGCGGCGGGAATATGATTCAGGATGTGACGTTCGAGAAGACAACCTATCAGCCCCCGCCCGGGCGGTTCGAAGCCGGTACGGGCAACGTCGCGGATGCGGTCGGACTGGGAGCGGCGATTGATTATATCGAGCGGATCGGGATGCACAACATTGCGCGTTACGAGCACGATCTTTTGGTCTATGCGACGGAAGCGCTGCAGCGCGTGCCTGGCCTGCGTTTGATCGGAACGGCAAGGGAGAAGGCGGGAGTTCTGTCGTTCGTGCTGGATGGCTTCCGGACCGAGGACGTCGGCGCTGCGCTGAACCGCCAGGGGATCGCTGTGCGCGCGGGGCATCATTGCGCGCAGCCGATTCTTCGGCGCTTCGGAGTGGAGAGCACCGTTCGGCCGTCGCTGGCTCTGTACAACACGTGTGAAGAGATCGATGCGCTCGTCAATGCCCTTTGGAACTTGAAGCAAGGACACGGCTCCCTCTAGGTCATTCTGATGATCGCAAAGCGTGCTGGGAGGGTATGCGGCCAGTCATGCGGGGTGCTAGCATCCGCACCGCAAAATCTAGACTTGAGGTCTTCCTCGTGCGCCACTTTTTGTTTCTAATCGCCGCGGTCTTCGGCTTGTCCCCAAGTTTGTTTGCGCAGTGGCCGCCTGCTCCGGGTCACACGACTTTGGAGGTGTGGCCGCATGGAGCGCCGGCCGCGGCGGCAAATCCGGCTCCCGAAGGCGATACGACGACGGCCAAGGACCATCTCGTCGCCGGCAAGGCGGTCATTCGAATTGGCAATGTCTCGGCACCAACGCTGACGCTTTACACGCCCACGGGCAAGAGCACGGGCGCAGGGGTTGTAATTTTTCCCGGAGGCGGGTATCACATTCTGGCGATCGATCTCGAAGGTACGGAAGTTTGCGACTGGCTGAACTCGGCGGGCATCACGTGTGTCCTGCTCAAGTACCGCGTGCCGGACACCGGGCCGTACCCAAAATCAGCTGCCGCTTTGCAGGACGCGCAGCGCGCGCTCGGGATTGTGCGCTCTCATGCGGCAGAGTGGCATATCGATCCAAGGCGCATTGGTGTTCTCGGGTTCTCCGCGGGGGCACACCTTGCCGCAGCGCTCAGCACTCATTTCGATAAACGCGTTTACGATCCGATCGACGCTGCTGACAAAATCAGTTGCCGGCCGGATTTTGCCGCGATCGTTTACCCCGGCTATCTGGCGATTGAGGAGCAGAACTTTGCAGGTAATGCGGACATCCATCCGACCGAGCAGACTCCGCCATCGTTCATCGTGCAGGCGGAGGACGATCCGGTGCATGTCGAAAATTCGACCGTTTATTTTCTGGCTCTAAAGAACGCCAAGGTTCCGGCGGAGATGCATTTGTATGCGCAGGGCGGGCATGGGTATGGACTTCGCCGGACTGAGCTTCCCGTTACCGGTTGGCCTCAATTGGTGGAAACCTGGCTGCACACCATTCAGATTTTGCCGGCGGCCGCGCGCTGAGGGCGTGCGGACCGGGCAAGCCCCGCCCGTACAGCGCACATTCGAGAAAAAAACACTAAAAGAAAGCTGCACCGCCGTCCACGTTGATGGATTGGCCGGTGATGGCGCTGGACTGGTTGGAGCAGAGAAAGAGGGCGGCGCGGGCGACCTCTTCGGCGGTTTGGCCGCGGCCTTGCAAAATTGAGTTCAGGAAGCTGGCGAGTTGCTCTTTCGGACTGACGCCCAGCTTTGTTGCGAGCGTGTTGCCTAATTCTTTGGACATGCGCGTTTCGGTGACTGGGCCAGGGCAGATGGCGTTGACGCGCACGCCTTTGCGGGCACCTTCGGCGGCGGTGATGCGCGTGAGGCCCAGCATGCCCGCTTTCGCGGCGGCGTAGGCGGAACCCCAGGGGAATGCTGCTTTGGCGGAGAGGCTCGAGATGTTGAGAATCACGCCGGAGCTTCGCGCGTACATTTCCGGGAGCACGAGTTTGCTCAGCAGGAAGGCGGCGCGCAGGTGCACGGCGATGACCTGGTCGAATTCCGCGAGGGGATAGTCTTCAACGGGAACGACAGGGCCGTAGTGGCCGCCATTGTTGACGAGGATATCGATCTTTCCGAATCTTGCGTGCGCTTCCGAGACAATGCGCGTGCAATCCGTTTCGAGCGCAAGATCGGCGAGAGAAAAGTGTGCGCGTCCGCCGCGGCTGGAAATTTCTTCGGTGGTCGCGGCGAGCTCGGCGTGCGTGCGCGCCGTCAGGAATACGGAGGCTCCTTCCGTGGCAAACAGTTGCGCCATGGCGCGGCCAATGCCTCGGCCAGACCCGGTAATCAAAGCGACTTGCTCTCTAAGTAGCATAGGAAGAAGAGAATAGAGGCCGCGCGCTACCGAGGCAAGTGAAGATGATTTGCGAGAGTACGGCGCAATTTTCAGCCAATTGGCCAGCTTGCACTGCGGGTCGAGAGAGGAGCCCTATAACCCTCTGGTCCAGAACTGTCCTTCCGTCCAGGTGCAATTACCCTCGCCAGCGGTTAAGCTGAACACAAGAGAGTGTGTATCGATGGCCGCGGCATTCCGGCTTAGGCCGGTCCGCCTTTCCAGAAACTGCGGCCTCAACCCAGCCCAGCCGCTGACTTCCGACCTTGGGGGTAGTGCCCGTGCGCTGGCCAAATTTCCTAATCCAATTAAGTGCCGTGGTTGCTGCGCTCGCCGTCGCGGGGTGCGCGGGATTGGTCTCATCCAACAACTCGAGCGGCGGAACGAAGACGATCGCGCCGACGATTGCCGCTCAGCCAGCGAGTCTGACGGTGACCGCGGGGCAAACGGCGACGTTCAGCGTGACGGCCGCGGGAACCGCGCCATTCAGCTATCAGTGGTTGAAAAACAACGCAAACATCAGTGGTGCGACAGCGGCTAGCTATACGACACCTGCGACCATTGTCGGCGATAGCGGAGCGAAATTTGATGTAGCGGTGAGCAACTCGGCCGGGAGTGTCATGAGCGGGATGGCAATACTGACCGTGAACGCGGTGCCGGTGGGGCCGACGATCACGGCGCAGCCAACGAGTCAATCCGTGACCGTCGGACAGACGGCGACGTTCAACGTGACGGCGACAGGGACGGCGCCGCTCATGTACCAGTGGCAGAAGAATGGCGGGAACATTAGCGGCGCTACAGCGGCTAGCTATACGACGCCCGCGACCATCGCTGGCGATAGCGGAGCGACATTCGATGTGGTGGTCAGCAACACGGTAGGAAGTCAGACGAGCACGATGGCAACGCTGACCGTGAATGCGGGGCCGGTGGGGCCGACGATCACGGCGCAGCCAACCAGTCAATCCGTGACCGTCGGACTGACGGCGACGTTCAACGTGACGGCGACAGGGACGGCGCCGCTCATGTACCAGTGGCAGAAGAATGGCGGGAACATCAGCGGCGCTACCGCGGCGAGTTATACGACGCCCGCGACCATTGCTGGCGATAGCGGAGCGAAATTCGACGTAGTGGTCAGCAACACGGTAGGAAGTCAGACGAGCACGATGGCAACGCTGACCGTGAATGCGGGGCCGGTGGGGCCGACGATCACGGCGCAGCCAACGAGTCAATCCGTGACCCTCGGACAGACGGCGACGTTCAGCGTGACGGCGACAGGGACGGCGCCGCTCATGTACCAGTGGCAGAAGAATGGCGGGAACATCAGCGGCGCTACGGCGGCTAGCTATACGACACCCGCGACCGTTGCCGGCGATAGCGGAGCGACATTCGATGTGGTGGTCAGCAACACGGTAGGAAGTCAGACGAGCACGATGGCAACGCTGACCGTGAATGCGGGGCCGGTGGGGCCAACCATCACGGTGCAGCCGGCGAATCAGACGGTGACGGTGGGACAGACGGCGACGTTCAGCGTGACGGCCACAGGGACGGCGCCGCTCACGTACCAGTGGCAGAAGAATGGCGGAAACATCAGCGGCGCTACAGCGGCTAGCTATACGACACCTGCGACCGTTGCCGGCGATAGCGGAGCGACATTCGACGCAGTGGTCAGCAACACGGTAGGAAGCCAGACGAGCATGATGGCCACCTTGACAGTGAATGCGGTCACGGTATCCACAATCGATGTGGTCACCTATCATTACGATAATTTGCGCACCGGGCAAAATCTGAACGAGACGATTCTTACTCCGGCCAATGTGAACTCGACGAAATTCGGCAAGCTCGGCTCGTTCACCGTGGATGGACTAGTGGACGCGCAGCCGTTGTATCTTTCAGCTGTGGCGATTCCGGGCGCGGGAACGAAAAACGTTTTATATGTGGCCACCGAGCACGGCAGCGTGTATGCGTTTGACGCGGACTCGGTTAGCGGAAATACCAGCGCGTTTCTGTGGAAGGCGTCTGTGCTCGGCAGTGGCGAGACGTCCAGCGACGACCGTGGATGCGGGCAGGTCACACCGGAGATTGGAGTGACGGCTACGCCGGTGATTGATCGAACACGGGGGGCGCATGGAGCCATCTATGTGGTGGCGATGTCGAAAGACGCCAATGGGAATTATTTCCATCGCCTGCACGCTTTGGATTTGACCACGGGAGCGGAGCTTTTCGGCGGGCCAATGCTCGTCGGAGCTACCTATCCGGGTACTGGCGACAGCAGTTCGAATGGCAGCGTGGTTTTTGAACCGAAACAGTACAAGGAACGGCCCGGGCTTTTGCAGATCGGCGGAACGATTTACACGACCTGGTCTTCGCATTGCGACGCGCGTCCGTACACTTCCTGGGTGATGTCCTATGACGCAAACACGCTGGCGCAAACCAGCGTGCTAAACCGCGGGCCGAACGGTAGCGAAGGCGGGATTTGGATGGCGGGAACGGCTCCTGGCGCGGACGCCTCCGGCAACATCTATTTTATGGTAGGGAACGGCGACTTCGACACGACACTGAATGCAAACGGTTTTCCGGCGAATGCGAATTGCGGACAGTGCTACGTACGGCTGTCTTCCAGCGCGCCTATCACACTGCTCGACTACTTTACGCCATCGAACACGGTCTCGGAATCGAATGGCGACGTGGACTTCGGTTCGGGCGGGCCGCTTCTTTTGCCTGACCTGGTCGACGGCAAGGGGACCACGCGCCATCTCGCGGTCGGCTCTGGCAAGGACGCCATCATTTACGTTGTGGACCGCGACAACATGGGAAAGTTCAACGGCGGCGCGGACAATATCTATCAGCAGATCAACGGTCAGATTGGCGGGGTGTTTTCCAAGCCCAGCTACTTTAATAACACGGTCTACTATGGCGCGGTCGGCGACCAACTGAAGGCGTTTCCGATCACAAGTGCAAAACTCTCGGCAACACCCGCGACGCAAAGCTCTAACAGTTTCGCTTATCCGGGAACCACGCCGAGTATTTCGGCGAACGGCACATCGAACGGCATTGTGTGGGCAGTGGAGAACGGTTCGACGGGCGTGCTGCACGCTTACAATGCGGCGAATTTGACGAGCGAGCTTTACAATTCGAATCAGGCGGCAAATAATCGCGACCATTTCCGCGACAACAAGTTCGTCACGCCGATGGTGGCAAATGGCAAGGTTTACGTCGGCACGCCGAACAGTGTCGTGGTTTTTGGTCTACTGCCGTGAGCACGGCTTGGTGTGCAAGCAATGTTTCGCGGCGCGCTACCGCTTGCGGATATAAATAAGCTTTTCCACCGTCGCGCAAACGGTTCCCGAAGAGTCTTTCAGCTCAATCAAGTAAGTGCGGTCGATGGAGCGCTGCGTTTCGAGCGCCGCGCGGATGACCGCCAGTTCCCCATCCGTGACCAAAAAGCGAGCGTGGAGCGTTTCACGCCCCGGTTTTTTGAATTGGATCGACGCGGCCTTGTCCCACACCACATAGTCCTTCCCGAGGCGGCGGATCAGCATGACCATGTAGATGGGATCGACTGCGGAATACATGCTACCGCCAAAGATGGTGCCAACGTAGTTGCGCGTGCGCCAAGAAAGCGGCAGATCGAGATGTACCTCGCTCCAGTCTTCCGCGACGTATTGCGCTCGCCCACCAGTTCCTCGATAGCACGCAAAGATATAGAAGGACCAGCAGCGGAATGTATTGGAGAGGTAGGAGT
>Ga0210406_10008227_pt1 | contig 10459 bp, 8 predicted proteins | sample IncBWC30MmetaG_FD_155454 | JGI IMG/M metagenome (GOLD analysis project Ga0210406, IMG submission 155454) | Forest soil microbial communities from Barre Woods Harvard Forest LTER site, Petersham, Massachusetts, United States - Inc-BW-C-30-M | ecosystem: Environmental > Terrestrial > Soil >... | reverse complement strand
GATGTAATTACTCGATGGCTCTCCAGGTCAAAAACCACTAATTTGGCATTTCCGCTACAGACAGCAAAGAGCCGTCTTTGCTCGGAATCAATCGCCATGCCGGATGGCCCTTCGCATGGAGCGAGAGGCCATTGTCCCATTACCGACCGGTGGCCAACATCTATTGCCGCTACCTCATTCGTGTCTTTTAGATTCTGGAAGAGCAATCCGCTCCCGGAGTCTATGGCTGGAAACTCTGGCTTACCAGGAAGCTGGATGTTTCCCACCGTCGCGCGCTTTTCGGGATCGATCAGGGTAGCCATGTTTGCGTCTCCATGGGCTATATAAACGAGCTTGGCTGACGGGATGTAAAGGATGGCATCTGCGTCATCTGCAACCGGGATGCTGGCAAGCTGCTGAAGGGACTTCGGATCGAAGACGTCCACCGTATTCGCTTCGCTTCGCGTGATGAAGGCAACATTCAGCTCGGGCACTAGAGCGACGCCGTGCGCAGCGCCGGCTCCAGGCATTTCTAATACGGTACTAGCTCTCAGATCACTGGAGTCGAAAGCGATTTTGAACAGGGCGCCGGACGACTCGCTTGTAACAAACAGAGTCTGATCGTTTACCGTCAGGTAATCGAGAACTGTGAGCAGACCGCTTTGCGGAAGTTCGATGAAACCATCAAAGGTCATGACCTTCGATTTGCTGGGTGTGCCTGGGTAGATTAGGTAGCACAACACCCCCGCTGCGAGACCGAGCAATGTGATAGCAAACGTGAGCAGCATCTTACGGATATTCTTCGTTGCGAGCTCGTTTCGGCTCGCATGAGCAGTTGTGGAAACGGCGTTCATCGATTCACCAAACATCTCGAGACCCCCTTCAAAATGCCTTTTCGGATTCATGGGATCGCTCGATATCTCCTCGTGTCGTTTGCGACAAATCGGCTGATTTACGGACAATTCGTTCCAGTGCACGCCGGATGTCTGTGTCGGGAGGTACCGGCTCGAAGTCGTTACGAGTTTCGTCTAGGTGTTTGCCGATGTTCTTGAACGCAAAGCGGCCATCGAAGTCAGTCTGAAATAAGCTCGTTCCCCATTGGCCAGGCGAGAGGCAGACTCGGTTGACTTCGATCATGCCTCCCTTGTTTAGGTGACCTAGCAGCCCATGACCAAAGTTCACTGGCTGCGTTAGAGTCCCGGAAAATCGAGCAAGCCGTTTCTCCCGAAGATCAACTAGGACTACACCGCTCAGCGCGTGAAGTGCCATCTCCTCGTAGGTCGCGGGTTTGTATGCGGGATTGGGAACAAACGCAAGCCTTTCGAAGTCTCCTTGCTTGCCTTGACCCTCGAAGAGAAAAATTCCCGGGACTACGCGAAGAAGATCGTCGACTTTCTTTTCCTGTGCCTCTCGATTCCTCCTCAGCATCAGTCTTGCCTTCGGGTTCTCCTTCAAGTCACGGATTTGATCATCGTCTTGTTTACGTTCCGAAGTGGACGGTTCATGACCATCTACCGAAAGCAGGCGACGGACTGGACCATCCACTGTGTCAACTTCCTGTTCGCGGTAAACATGGCCAGTAGTACGACGTTCCACCTGGCTCGCCCACAACGCATTTTGTTGGCGTTGGTGGAGTTCGTTTTGACAAACATCAGTCATCAACTGTTTTGGATTTTGGGCCGAGACCTGAGGGAAGGCTGACAGTGCGCAGAAGGCGACAAATGCAAGCAATGTGCAATATGGCCTTACGTTTTGCAACATCGTCATAGGTGAGAGACTCCTAAAGCTGTCCAAGCGCGAAAACCCGTCTGATCATCGATTCCGCGTGACTTGCCGAGCGCGATTTACGAACTTACACAACATCGAAGCGCATCATCATGTCGTAGTCTTCGTGTTCGAGGTTGTGGCAGTGCATCAAATAACGTCCCCGATAGCCGTCGAATCGCATGATGACGTGAACATCGTCGCCAGAGTCCAGCCGCAAGGTATCCTTCCAGCCTCGCTCGTGCTCGCCGGGCGCCCGACCGTTGCGGTCGAGTATCTGGAAGTTCACCAGATGAACATGAGGCGGATGCGTCTGCTTGAATGGGCTTTTCTCATAGACGAAGCGCCAGATCTCGACATCGCCAAGGCGCGACTCCGCTTGTGCGAGTTCCGGGTCGAATCGGTTACCGTTAATCGCCCAGTAGATCGGGGGAAAATGGTCCTTCAACTCAGGGCGGGGACCGAAGGTGAATGTCCGAGTCCTGACAGCCGCGTCGGGCCTTAGATTCTCGATCATGCTCAGGTGGTCGGGCAGTTGGCCATGATCCGAAACAGCCGGACCGGTAATATCGAAACGCATGATCTCTCCAAGCGGTCCTTGTTTCTCGGTGTTGCGAAGAACAACCGAATCACCCGCGGCGTATGCTGAAAAATCGATCACGACCTCGACACGCTCCGCCATCGCCATCGGGATGCGCAGTAGTTCGAGAGGCCGCGCCATCAATCCGCCATCGGTCGCGATTTGTACGAAGGGCAATGCGGAACTGAGAGCAAGAGTGAAGGTCGTGGCATTGGAGGCGTTCAGAATGCGGAAGCGATACTTCCGTCGCTCCACTTGCAGGGCAGGCCACGGCGCGCCGTTCACAAGAATGACGTCGCCGTCCGCCCCCGCGTGTCCGTGCGGCTTGTATTGAAAAGAGCCGTCGTCATTGAATTGCCGTACGCAGAGCATCAGAGGGATGTCGTAACGCCCCCTCGGGAGGGGCAGCGAGCGCTCGTCCTCATCCTCCACGAGGTAGAACCCCGCCAAGCCCATGTAGACATTCTGACCGGTCGCTCCCATTGCATGGTCGTGGTACCAGAGTGTGGCGGCTCGCTGATCGCTCGGATACGTGTAGTTGTGTTCATACTTCGACGCGGATGCCCGAGCCATCCGCCTGAAATCTCGCAGGTGGTCCATCTGCATCGGAGTTGCCGGTACCGGATGTCCTGGCGGCAGGATCACATCTGTCGGCCACCCGTCTGAGTCGGAAGGAGTGTGACCGCCATGAAGGTGCGTCACCACCGGGGTCTGGAGCTTGTTTGTAAATCGCACGTGGGTCGCTCGTCCCCGCATGGCCTTAATCGTCGGTCCCGGAAAGATGCCGTTGTACCCTCGGATCATCGTCTGTTTCCCTGGCAGAATCGCGGCAGCGGATTCGCGTGCTTCGAGCTCGTAGTACTCCCCATGCTCGTCCGAACGTGTCGGCTCAAGCACGGGAGGAATTGGCAGAGCCGTCGCGAATCGAGGCACCGCCTCGGAATTGCCCGGATGAGAGTGCAGCGAGCACGCCTGGAGCATCGTCGCAACTCCTCCCGCGAGGGCAAGTTTCAGCGCGTCGCGACGATTGATTCCTCTGGGCATTGCAATCTTTAGCCCTCCACGTTTCTATTGTGCGGAGAACGACATCGCAGCGCCGTTAGGAACAGTTAATCGCTTGTATGGATTTGTATGGGAAGCCGACGCTAATCAGAAATCTGTTCGAGCGTGAGGCCACGGGTGTGCGGCCCGAAGACTGCAACAGCGATGACGACCACGAACATGGCGAAGGCGATCAGACCGAAGACCCCCGCAGTTCCAAAACGTTGGAAGAGGAATCCGATAACGAGGCTGGTAAATGCTGTGGACAACCGTCCCCACGAATAAACGAACCCGACCGCACGAGCCCGCATACGAGTTGGAAACAATTCCGCCTGGTACGCGTGCGAGCTATAGCCCAGGAGGCTATTCATGAGCATGATCAGGATCCCGAGCAGCACCAGTCCCAAGGGAGCGGTATGGGCCGCGAACAACACGCCGAATACGGCCGTGCCTACTGCAGCGCCCACGATCTGCCATTTGCGTTCATACTTTTCAGCAATCGTGCTCCAGAGCAAAGGTCCAATGGGAAAAGCGAGCGTGATGAGAAATGAGACCTGAGCACTTCGCGGCGCATTGTGATTTTGTGCGTTAACGAGTGCTGGCAGCCAGTTTCCAAAACCATAGAAGGCGATCGCCTGGAAGAAATGGAAGACCGTCAGCATGATGGTACGACTGCGGTATGGCGGACGAAGTATCTCAGCAAAATTGTCTTTGACCACACTCTTGGGCGTCAACGCCTTCGGTGCCGGCAGTGGATGGCCAAGGTGCGTCTTTGCATGTCTCTCGAAAACTGAGGTAACGCATTCGGCATCTTCCAGGAGGCCATTCCTGGCAAGCCAGCGTGGGGACTCGGGGAGGAAGCGGCAGAGTATCCAAACCAGGAAGGAACCCGCTCCGCCCATGAGCACGAGCCACCTCCACCCCTGAATGTGCAAAGGAGCGTGGGGCACAAGGAGCCAGCCCAGCAGCGCGAGTACAGGAACGGCCGTTTGGATGATCGCGAAAGAAAGGGCAAACGCTCGTCCGCGGAGATTGCGTGGAACTATCTCCGACGCATAGGTATCGAGTGTAATCAGTTGGGCGCCGATCGCAATCGCACACATCAGGCGAACCGTATCGATAGCGATGGCCGTATTTTGCATGGCCATCAAGGTTGTCGCCGCACCGTACCAGAACGCAAAGCCTCGGAAGGCCGCGCGCCGTCCCCAGTGATCCGCGATTCCGCCCAGAGTGATCGTTCCCAAGAAAAGACCGAAGAAGGTAACGGACGCGAATACGGCCTGATCGGGCAAATGGAAGAGACCGTTTGATCCTACATGGAAGATGCCGCTGCGAACGAGACCCGGACTAATGAAGGCAGTCATGAAGAGTTCATAGAACTCGAAGAAGCCCCCAAGAGACAGTAACGCGATCAGTTTCCATAGATAGGGACTCGCTGGAATTCGGTCCAGCCGAGCTTCCACCGCTGCTCCGCGCTCGACGTTGGTTCGCTCCACATCGGTCTCGGAAGTAATCACCGAGGCAATCACGGAATCTCCAGGTTCATCAGCAGAATGAACTGCTGGCCGCCGTGCATATCGCCATCACCGAGTTCGCCCTGCGTAAGCGGCCGTGGGATGCTGAATTTGAAAGCAAGCGCATTCTCGCATTCGAAAAACCGCACCTTCTCGACCGGGCAGCGGTAGAGTTTGGCAAACGCAGCTGGATTCAGCACTCCGGAATCCTTGACGCGCCGATAGCTCGCAAGGTCGGCGAACATGATGTCAAACGTGAGAGTGAAAGGACCTGCATTCTTGCTGCGAATCAGATTTGCGATATCGGCTAGGAGCATGATTTCTCCGAACCACACAAGTCAATGAAGTAAGTCCGAAACATCTCGACGGGAGTGGAAGGAAGGGCGACGTGATTCAGGTTGAAGCGATATACCGGACCTCGATCGATGACTGCGGGATTGTGAAGACACGCAAATGCCGTAATCGATCCCGCCCACTCCTTGATTGGGTAGTGCAGCAGCGGCTGGCGGCTGAGTTGTGCAAGCTTGTGCGCGAGGTCTTGTGTCGGCGCTGTTGCTTCGACGACGATACCTATTTCGTGGGGGAGATGCTTCGAGTCGGGCTCAAGACAGCCCATCACAGCGTTGATGCCGTAGATATGAAAATCAATCCTGTACGAACTCTTATCTGCGTGGACACCGACCACGTGAGATACGCTTTCGTCGATATAGCTGCGCACCCCGGCGAGCCAACTGTCCAACTGACCGATGACGTGAGGATCACGGATCCCGCCGACGATAATGCTCTGATATCCCGCCAGCGCCGCACCCTCAAGCTTCACCGTGTACGGCTCGGCTATGAATTCGCTCCCTCGAATTCTGACCGTCACGTCGTCAATCGCTTCAAAGGTAGAGTTCGTCAGGTCGAAGGTCCCGGAACACTCACGATGCAGGTAGGGGTTAGAGTTCTCATACAAGCTGTGCGCGGCCACGCTCTGCGGCGTGCAACGCAGGCCGTCGCCAAAAGGACGGATGGAGATTTCGTCCTGGCTGATAGTGGCGAAGATGACGCCTTTGCCGAGTGTCTCGCAGACCAGCGTTCCGCACTCCGATACTTTACCGGCGTGCCACGCCAGCCCCGGCGGAAAGCCCTGCATCAACGGAATAGCGGCAAACAATGCTGAGTCACTGCACCGCCCCGCCAGCACGAAATCGGCCCCATCCGCGATGGCCTGTTGGAGCGGCTCCACCCCCATCATGCCGACGATACGACTGCTGCTGTCGATAATGCCTTCACTGATCGGCGGCGCTGGATCGAGGGGGAGGATTCGATTCTGCTGCAGCAGCCTTTTGAGATAAGCCTTGTCCTGCTCCGCATAAATTATGGCTGTCCGCAAGGTCAGACGATGTTCGGCGACGATCTCGCGTGCGATCTCCAGAACCCAGTCGACGTGAACGTCACCACCCGCCGTGCCAGCGGACCCAATGATTACCGGTATGTTCGCCTTTCGACCAGCACGCAGCATCAGCGACAGATCGCGCTTGACAGCCTCCCGGGGAAAGGCCGGTATTCCCATTCCGAGTGAAAAAGGACCTGCGTCGGTGGTGCCCGAATCACAGGCGATGAAGTGGGGCGCCTGTGCCAGTGCCTCGTCCAAAGCAGCGCTACTGATGCCCCCGCCCACACTCCCGACCGGTGATATGAATCGAATCTGTTGGAATTTGTCGGTTGCCATTTCTTACGCGGATCGACTCCGGCTCCATCCCGGTTAGCTGACTTTTGCTGCGACTCTTTGCATGATTCGAGGCTATTGGACGTCAACGTACAAGGCTGACAGGATGTGTCAGAAGTCTGTATGGATTTGTAAGGAACGAGCGTTCTGGCTGGTGAGTCGTGGCGTATTGCTGTATATCCTTATTGAGGGAAACGATCCGGCGGTATCTAGTCTGTGACGATTCAATCCTCGACAGGCGGTCGAAATGCCAGAGTCCCACTAGGACGCCTATTTACCAAGGTGTTCTTTTGGTTTTGGTTAACCGTTCTGGCTTTGTTCGCCATCTTTCTGGCTAGCCGAATGCTTGGCACCCGCGTAGTTCCACCTACGGATGTCATTGCTTCGTTTGCTCCCAAAGTAGCGGACGAGGCAGCACACGCCTATGAATCGGGAGGTCCACATGAATTCGAGCAATTCAGTCGAGCGCTGGTCGGGAGATCCGGGATTGAGCTCTATCTGATCGATGCGTATGGCAAGGATGTTTTGTCTCGACCCATCCCCCCCGACAGCATGTCGATAGTGCGCAAGGCCCGAAGTGACGGGCGCGTTCTTACCCGTTATGGGTTCAGTTCTCACAGCTCGTCCTATAAATTCACCTCGCTATCGGGGCATCCCTACGTTCTTCTCGTGCGTACGGGCTTGGAAGTGGGAAAATTCCTGAAAGCCACCGCGGGAGGTGGGCTGCCGGTTTCCGTGGTGGTGTTGCTCATTGTGACGTTCTTCTGTTTCTGGCTTACCCATCACATTGTGGCACCGATTCAGGGGATTCAATCCGCTGCCCGAATGGTGGCGGCAGGTGATCTGACCGTGAGAGCCCCGGTCGAGATATCCGAGCGACACGACGAACTGGCCGCTCTGGCGGCAGATTTTGATATGATGGTTGAAAGAATGGGTGCCCTTGTACGCTCCCACAAAGATCTGTTGAGCACCGTCTCGCACGAGCTGCGCTCCCCCCTCACGCGATTGATTATGTCTTTAGCTCTGTTGCGAAAGCAGTCCCCGCCCGAATCGGAAGAGTTATTGCAACGGATGGAGCACGACGTGGAACGTGTGGATAAGCTGATGGGACAGCTTTTGACGTTCGCGCGTTTGGAAACCGGTCTATCGTCTGATGAAAGAGACAATGTCAATTTATCTCAACTGGTTGAAGAAGTGGTGGCTGACGGTGATTTCGAGGCGCGCTCTTGTGGCAAGTCTGTGAGGCTCGAAGCCGAAGGAAGCGTCGTCATTGAGAAGGCCGATGAGCAGGCTTTGCGCAGCGCCTGCGAGAACATCGTTCGCAACGCAATTAGGTTCACGGAGCCAGGAAGCGAAGTGAAGGTGATTCTTAGAACCGAGAAAATGGGCTCGTTATCGCGGGCCGTTCTTTCAGTCCGTGATTACGGACCGGGCGTGCCCGAAGAGTTAGTCCAACAAATCTTCGAACCATTCTTCCGTGCAAAGGCACCAAAAGGAGATTCCAGGGGAAACAATGGCACGGGCCTTGGACTGGCGATCGCCCTTGAGGCAATTCGCCAACACCGTGGCACAATCATCGCATCGAACGCGAATCCGGTCGGCCTCGAAGTTAAGATCATGCTGCCGAGTCATGCGACGCAATCGTAAACGCCGACATTAAGACATCGCATCAGAGCGGCCAAGCATACAAATAGCCAACCCCGCGTACGCTTCGGATTCTCTCCACGCCGTTGGTCTGTGGACCCAACTTCTGACGAAGATTGCTCACATGAAGATCGATGCTTCGATCAAAAGGCGAAAATTTCCGGCCCAGGACCCGCTCAGCCAAAGCTTCCCGAGAAAGCACCTGTCCGGGTGCTTCCAGGAACGCTCGAAGCAGATCGAACTCGGCCGACGTCAAGTGCAAGGGTTTCCCCGACTTGGATGCAGAATGTCCTGCCAAATCCAGTTCCAAATCAGCCGACTTGATTGAGAGTGGCCGAGGCGGGCTGGCTTGCTCTGACTGCCAACCCGATCTGCGGAGGATGGCGCCAATGCGCGCAACCAATTCACGCGGGCTGAATGGCTTTGCCAAATAGTCGTCTGCTCCCATTTGGAGGCCCAAAACGCGGTCAAACTCATCCCCCTTGGCTGTTAGCATCAACACTGGTGTGCGTACCCGCGAGCGCAATTCTCGCAGGACATCAAAACCCTTGATATCGGGCAACATCACGTCAAGCACGATCAAATCGTAGTTGCCGCTTGACCCCGCGTGGCTGCCCTCAGCACCGGTATGCACGACCGATATCACGAACCCCTCAGCCTCCAAGTACCGTTGTACGAGGTCACACAGATCCGGATCGTCGTCCACGATCAGTAAACGCGCATGCTTTCGCACTGCTTCTTCCGCTTTTGCAACCTGGGCCATGTATAAATCCCACTCACCGAAAAAAGCGGATCCGTTGCGCCGAATTCACGAGAGCATTCGGGGACCTCTTCATCATGGAATCATAGCTGAACCCGCAGCGTCCGTAGAAGCGCGGAGCCGAGCGTGTGTCTGGAATTCCAAGGTTGAGGCGATCGGAAGAACCGAGACGTGAACTCGACTACAACGCTATGGGTGGTGTTGATGTTCTGGAACCCACCAACCCGGCAGGAGTTTGGGAATACGTAGCTTTTTGGCCCAAGGTCCCCATTGGGGTTCAAATTCAGTCAGGACATTCCCGATACCAATCTGCAGGAACTCGCTCGCCATGTGCTGTTCGGCGTGCGTCAGGTCGTTATAGCCATGCGGAAGGATCCCCATCCCAACGAACCCGCCGGCCGCCGCTGCAGCGAAATTGCTTGCGGCGAAGGTAGTTCTTCCGGAATCGGTCTTATCGAATATCGTGAAGGCCAGCGCATGTACGGTCCGAGCGAACGGATTGGTGCTGGTCGAACGGAGGTAGCGGGGATCTTCGCGCAGGAGGGCGCCTGTCAAAAATTGGGCGGTGTTTCTGGAGGTACGGTCTGCCAATCTGTACCCGTAGTTTCTACCGAATGCGCCGGCGCCATCTCTCCATTCCTTGGAATATTTGCTCGGTGGATTGACCATTCCCAATCCCGCGCCAAAAGCAGGCAGAATGACGGCGGGTGGTCCGAAGGATTTGTGGGCATAGATAACAAATTTGTCTTGAATGGTCATCGGAGCTCTGGTCAGTCCGGGAGAAAAAATTGGGTATTGATTCAGATGTGTTCCAGAGACAGCAGGCGCCGGTGGAGGTGGGTCCTGGGCCTGATCCTGCGGCATGGGGGCATCGGGAAGAGTGGCGATCACTGCATCATCCGCAGAGGGCATCTGCTTCTCGGCCCGGTCGGACACAGCCGAATAGTCATCCTGTGAACGCAGGGTAGATGGGGATCGGCTTTCCAAATCTTGTGAGAAGAGGGCGCAAGGGGAGGCAGAAATTATCGCAGCGGCCGCCAACAGGATGCCCGACAAATTTCCAAATCTAAGGCGATGACTCGTCATGGTTCTCCGCGCAGGAAAGGTTTTCCTGCTTCAAAGTACCGGGATCATCACGAGCGTGCGGTCAGGATGCGTGGGGTGTTTGTAAGAATTTGTATGGTTCGGAGTCAAGAATCCTTGAGAGGCTTGGAGTATTGGGTCGGAGACCGGGTCGGGAATCCGAGTGGCGACGCTATTTTGTCTTGTCGACCCCTGCAAAGGAGACGAAATCGTTCTCGGGTTGTGTTTCCGTGGGAATAACGACGCTGGCTAGATGGCGGACCGCAGTCGCCTGTGCGTTAATGACATCCCGCCGAAAGCAGTCCAGAAGCAAGGAGCACTCCTGCGCGGAATACTTCTCCAGGATTGACATGATGAATACAAAACGCTCGAATGAATTGAGT
>Ga0210406_10008226_pt1 | contig 10459 bp, 6 predicted proteins | sample IncBWC30MmetaG_FD_155454 | JGI IMG/M metagenome (GOLD analysis project Ga0210406, IMG submission 155454) | Forest soil microbial communities from Barre Woods Harvard Forest LTER site, Petersham, Massachusetts, United States - Inc-BW-C-30-M | ecosystem: Environmental > Terrestrial > Soil >... | reverse complement strand
ATCGTGAAGTTGAGCTGGTGGGGCGCGACCGGCGGCACCGAATTACCGTAGGACGAGCGCGCCACCTCGCCGTAGTACTCGAAGCAAGCCGCGACCCAATCAATGCAGTCGACGGCCTCGCACAGCGGTTTGCCGGTCTCCTGGGTCATCAGCGACGCCAGCGCGTGCTCGCGGGCGCGAATTCGGGCACCGACCTCGCGCAGCAGCTTCGCCTTCTCGACCCCCGGCACTTTCCACCAACCGTGCTGCGCAGCTTTTGCCGCTGCGACCGCACGAGCCACATCCGCAGGACCGCAGTCCGGGACGGTACCGAGCAGTTCCAGCGTCGCCGGATTCTCAATCTGACGGCTGGTGCCGCTGAGCGCGTCAACCCATTCGCCGTTGATCAGGATCTTATGCATGTCTTTTGTGCCCTTGAAGCCGCGGAAACGGCCCGGCATATGATGCCTGAGCGGCGCCAAATCCCGATAGCGCGGCAGAAGGCGGCGCAGCAGAATAGGCAATGTCCACTACGCCCACCGCTACCGCCCTGCTCGTCTGGCTGACGCCTTCGATGTTTGCCCTGTTCCTATATGGCGTCGGGCAAGGCTTGGTCAAGCAGTACATCGGCGAGGTGTCGCCGGCCCGTTTCTGCCTGTACTTCGTGCTCGCCAAGGCGATGGTCAACTTGTCCTGGTTCTTCACCCACGACCATCCCCCGCTGTTGTCGACCGACGGCCGGCCCTTCCTAGAGCTCGGCGTCCTCGCTTACATTATCGACGGAACGGGCTGGATCCTGTACTTCGAGTCGATCATCGCGGGTCCCATCACCATCGTCGGAACTCTGTCGGCGGCGTATCCGGCACTCACCGTGCTGTTCGCGCGGATTTTCCTGGGGGAGCAATTGAGCGCCATGAAGTACACAGCGGTCGCTCTCGTGATCGGCGGCTGCCTCGGGCTTTCCTATTCACCGCCGGACGCCGCCGCGAAAATTCTCAGCCGGCGCTGGATCCCGCTCGCCTTCCTCGCGCTTACTTGCTGGGCGACGTCCAACACGATCGTCAAACACGCTTATTCGTTTGACGAAGCGAACGAGGTCAACCTCATGGTGTGCAACACCATCGGCGGCATCCTATCGCTGGGACTGTACGGATTCCTCAAGGGCCGGCAGGGAGCGCACTCGGCACGCGAGTATCTGCATTCGTTTGTACCCATGGGGATGATGGCCGGCGGCGACCTCGGTGTGATGATCGCGAGCCGCTACGGACCGATTTCGATCGTGATTCCGTTGACGGGTGCTTATCCGGTGGTGACGCTCGCGTTCGCGGCGCTGATCCTCAAGGAGCGAATCTCGATGCTCCAGTACGGCTGCATAGGTGCGATCGTTGTCGGTATGGTGTTTTGCACCTGATCATCTACGCCGGCGCGCCCTGTGCACACAAGACCGTGCGTTGATCAAAGCTATGCGCGCGCTCGCCGCCTAAAACTTGGCCGTGAACGCGACGAACAGCTGGCGGCCGAAGATGTCGTAAATATCGTAAGTATTTGCCGCACCGCCGGCGACGATCGGATTGAGGATGACGGGGGGCGCCGTATCGAGGACGTTATTGGCGCCCGCTCGTATCTGCAAAACCTTGTTGATGTTCCAGGTCGCCTGGAGGTCCAGGTAGCTGAAAGACGCGATCGTCGCGTTGAAGGCGTCGTACGTGCCCCATTGGGAGTAGTGCAGCGTCGGATCCGCGGTGTTGTTGTCCTCCGAGACGTGTCCAATATAACGCCAAGTCGCTGAAAACGAAGCGCTCCAAGGCGTCTCCCAGCTCATTCGCAAGATGTGGTGCCAGCGCGGATTTATAGTCTGACAGGTAAAACCGAAGAGCCCGGCACAATCATAAGTATGTGCCCCCGGAACCGGGGTCGACTGGTTGTGCTGCAGGTAAGTGCCGTTCATATTCCACACCAGGTCGCCAAAACCCCCCGGCAGGTCGAGCTTGTAGTTCAACTGCACATCGATGCCGCTGACCAGCGCGGCGCCGGCATTGACATTGGTCTGCACGATGTAGCCGCCGCCCGCGATCGAGATGCCGGTCAGTGAGCCGGTATTCGGGTTGCGCACGATCTGGCTGCAGTAGAGGGGACTGCCGGTCAAGGCGCAGGTGCTGACGATGACCGCGGCCGGAATAGTGGTGACTTCACCCGTCAGCTTGATGTGATAGTAGTCAAGGCTGCCGCTCAAGTGCGGGATTTGGCTCGGCGCGAAGTTCAGGCCAATGGTGTAGGTCTCGGCTTCTTCGGGCTTCAGGAGCGGGTTGCCACCCGTCAATTCCGAGAGTTGCCCGGCGGCCCCCTGCGGCACACGATTGGTGGAGCCGCCGTTGCCGTACTGCGCAGCCGTTACCCCGGTGTTCTCGCATTGAGCCAGGGTATAAGTGGCCGGCGTCGTCCCTACCGGAGCGCACGGGTCGTTGCCGTACTGGAACCCTGCAACGCTCTGTGGGTTGTACAGCTCGACGACGGTCGGCGCACGGATTGCCTTGTCATACGAGGCCCTGAACCGGTAATCGGCGATCGGCGCGTACTGCACTTCGAACTTGTAGGTGTTGGTGATGGTGGAAGGAGCACCCGCGTACGAATAGTCCGAGTGCCGGAAGCCGGTATCGAACAACAGATCCTTTGCAAATGGCTTGTCCTGCACGAGAGGCGCGCGCAACTCTGCGAACTCTTCGCCTACCGATACGCTGTTGTCGATTGGTACCGCCGCCTGGCCGAATCCCGACAGCAAGCCGCTCTGTTCGGCGAAATCCGGCTGGAAGAATTCGTGATCGTTGCGAAACTCGTAGCCGATGTTCACGCCCACCCCGTCCCTCGCGAAGGGCGAGGTAATGCCGTACTTGCCGAGCTGCCCGGTGATTTCCGCATGCAGCGTGCGCAACGTCGAGGCTCCCTCGCTGGTACCGGATAGGTACAGGTAATTGAGTGCCTTCGGCGTGACTCCGCCGTCTGCGAAGATGTTGTACGGCACGCAGGTTCCGCCGACGACGCACACCGGGTTGGCCGCGGTGCCCGTCACCTGTAGGGCATTGGTGATGCCCTGGAAATTCAAGTACTTGTCGTTAGAGTTGAAAAACGTCGTGTAGTAATACTGTCCATAGGCGTCATAGCTCCACGCGTCCAAAAAATCGCCCTTGGCACCGAACACCGCCCGGTAGTTCTCGTGTTGGAAATCCGAAAAGCGGCCGCCGCCCTCGACGTTGCGCCGACCGATCTCAACGTTGGTACAGTTTGGCGACAGTGCACTCCCCGTGACGTTGCATCCGGCATTGGGAGCGCTGGTTGCGGCAGCAATCTGCGCCGGCGTACAAAGGATTGCCTGTTCTTGGCCGCTCAATAAAGGATTGTTGCAATTGATGTTGTAGTTGTTGGACACGGTGTCGAGCGGATTGAGGCTCCTGAACAAGGCCGCGGGCGCGATCTGCTGGTGGGTCCTGTCATCCATGAAAAAGAACTCGAAGTACGGTTTGAACGCATCGCTGATCGCGTCGTGAGCCATGAACGCGGCGTTATACCGGTCGTCTTCGCGCGTCATATAGATATAGGGCTGGGAATTGAAGGCGGCCGGCGGCGTCGTCAAGACGGAGCCGTTCGGCACCAAGTTCGTCCCGAAGACACTGTACTGAGTGAGTGAGTTGGGGTTCAGCGTGCTGGTCGGACGAAAAAAATTCGAATTCGACGAACCGCCGCAAGTGATGCCGGTGACAAAACCGGTTTTCGGGTCGGTGGTCGGCTCCAGCTGGCAGCCACCGTAATCACGGTCGCTGCTCGCCACAGGATCGGCGTGCCGGTAGCTCAAGAAAGCCGTGATATTGCCCTTGCCCTCATCAAAATTCGTGCCCATCAACACATCGAAGGTACGCTGGCGTCCGTCGGTCACCGAACCAGTCGCTGGTACGGAGCCATTGAATTGCCTCACCAAGTTTTGTATGTACGAGTTGTTGTTGTCGTGCTGATACTCGTCGTATTGCCCATCGATCTGCATGCCTTCGAAGTTCTTCTTCATGATGAAGTTTACGACGCCCGCGATGGCATCGGAGCCGTACGCTGCCGATGCACCGCCGGTGACTACTTCGACGCGCTCGACCAGGCCTGCCGGAATTTGGTCGAGGTCGGGTGCGGGCGACGCGATTGCCGTATTGGGAGAACCCTGCCCGAGACGCCTGCCGTCCACCAGCACCAGCGTGCGGTTCGGACCGAGGCCGCGCAAGTCCGCGGTGGCGACACCTCCAGGAGTCGATAGACCGGGCGTTCCGTTACCCAAGTCCTGGCCCAATGCATTATTGAAGTTCTGCGGCAGCTGGGTGATGAGATCGCTGATATCGGTCTTGCCGGTGATCTGGATGGACTTCGAATCCAATGACACGATCGGGCTTGTGCTCACCTCATTCGGCGCGGCAATGCGCGAGCCGGTTACGATGATTTCTTGCAGGGGTTGAGGCTCGGCGGGCGCTGCGAGCGGCTGCTGTACCGGCGTCGGCGGCGTCTGCGCCAGCAAGTACCGATCCGACGCGGCACTCTTGGTTTCCTGCACGGACGAACCCCCGCCGCTCGCTCCCGGCGATGCCTGCAGTGATACTCCGGCGCCTTCCGAAGGTGAGGAGGCCGTCACCGGGACCACGGTCACCGTATTTTCATCCAGATAGCGGTAGGTCAGGCCGGTGCCGGAGAGCAGCTGTTCCAGCGCCTCGTTGGCCGTCATGTCTCCGTTCGCACCGTTGGTGCGTACGTTTCGAACGGTGTTGGACAAATACAGCACCTGCAATCCGCGGCTCTGCGCAAGCTGCTTGAGCGCGGGGCCAAGCCCTTGCGCCGCGATGTGCGTGGGCTCGCGCACGGAGGCAATGGCACTATCGGCTACAGAAAGACCGACGATCGAAAGGCAAACGGCTGCCGCGACAACTGCAATACGCATTAACGCTCCCGCGCCTCTTGCGAGGTTATCGATGCCGACCGGCCAACATGGCCGCCGGTCTCCATTGCAGTAGAGCGTTGTCACATAAGAAATGGGTATGATCAGTGCGCTTCGCGGCGAAGGATGCGCACTTGCTTCTCCGTTTCGATAACCCGGATCGAATTCTGGCTGCGCAAGAAATTGATGAGCGACGCAGGATCGGTCGAAGAGTAAACGCCGCTGATCCGCAGCGTCTCCAATTCATGATCATCAATGGTCAGCGGGCGCCTGTTGTAGCGATTGAATTCCTCGGCAACATCACTGAGCGGCGTTTCTTCGAATATCAGGCGCTTCTGCACCCAGGCCGTCGCCACCGTGGTGTCGGTGCGCATCGGCTTTGTGACGGTATGCGGCACGACCGTGAGCTGTTCGCCTGCCGACAGAATGACCCCGGCAGACCCGGGACTGTCTGATGCGTCGAAAGTTTCGACGCGGCCTTCGACGACCGTCACAACCGTCGCAGCTTGCTTCTTGTAGACGTCGAATTCGGTTCCTACCGCGCGGACTTGAGCTTCCCCTGCGCGCACGATGAATGGCCTTTGCTCGTCCTTTGCGACTCGAAAGAATGCCTGGCCATCGAGCAGCGTCACGTTGCGCTCATGTTCCGAGAGTTGAACCTGAATCGTCGATCGCGCATTGAGTTCAACCGTCGAGCCATCCGCGAGCTGCACGGTTCGCTGCTCGCCGATCCCGGTGGAGTAGGGGCCGCCAGGATTGCCGCCGCGCAAGAACAGCACGGTGACGGCGGCCAGCAGCGCGACAGCCGCCATGGCCACAGCCGCTCGCCGCCAACGCGGCGGCATTGCCGCTTCGACCGGGGCTGGGGCATGCAGGGTGGCGGTGCCTGGGGATAGCGCGATCACATCGGGTTCGCTGCGCGCCCGGGCAATCAGTGATGCAACGTCGATTCTACCCTCGGGGTCGGAGCTGGGAAGCTCGCCCCACACGCCCGATACCTCGAGATAGGCCTGGATGTGTTCCGGAGAGCGGCGCAGCCACTCGATGAATTGCAAGCGCGCCTCACCATGCACATCACCGGCTCGGAATTCAATGAACCACGCCGCCGCTTCGGCAACGATCGCCGGATGAGTTTTTCCAGTCGAGACTCCTATTCTCATCATTTCACGGCGCCTTCCGTTGCCCGCAAGTTTCTACAATGCTCGACCGCGCGCGCCAGGTATTTCTTGGCGGTTTCTCGCGACACGCCCAACTCATCGCCGACCTCCTGTACTGAATAGCCTTGAATCCGGTGCAGCACGAGCGCGGTCGCGACGCGCGAGGGTAAGTGCGCGAGCACTCGCTCGAGCTCTTCAAGCCGCTGCGCCTGAGCGACCTGATCAGGCGGATCATCGCTCGAGGTGGTCCGAAGCTCCGAAAACACCTCCGCAATATCTATCGAAATCGGCTCGCTCGAGCGGCGCACCGCGTGCTGATGGATCACATGACTCGCAATGGTAAAAAGATACGCCTCCGGACTACGGATGCTCTCGCAACCCTCGACGCGCAATAGCCGCAAGAACACTTCTTGGGCCAAATCGGGAACGTCGGCGGCATTGCGCAGCCGCACCGACAGAAACCGACGTAGCCGCGGTCCATACCGGGCCGCGATGTTTGCGACGAAGCTACGATTATCAGGAACAGCCACGCCGGTCCAACCCCTTGGTCGAGTCTATCCTTAGGCATTAGAGCGCTTTCCGGAAGAAATTGGGTATGCGGAGCGACTTGGGCTATCGAACGCTACTGCTGCGCTGCGCCATCTAATCATCATCATAAGCGCCATGCCGGATAACGGGCGCTCGGGCGTTGTTGCGTCACGCCGCGCTTTGGCGCCCACCGACTGTCTTTGCGACAGAGCCCCCACTGCCTACGGCTAATTTAGTGACGGACTCTACAGTGGGCTACCGCCCGGTTGCCATAAGGTGATGCGCAGTCTCGTCACGAACGGGCAGGGATACTTGTGAGCATCATGGGCATGGCGAAGTCATTTAACGCGAGCTTTCGATGACCCTGGCCAGTCTGGCGGAATTCGACCCGTTCTTCGAGCCGCAGGTCGCGCATGCGCCGACCATCCTGCTGGACCCCGCGAAAATGGGGGTCGACACGGCGTCAAGTGCCACCCGTTTGGGCAGCGGCAGTGTGCTGCTCAGCCGTTTCAAGCTGCTGAAGATGATCGGCGAAGGTGGCATGAGCCGGGTCTACAAGGCGGTCGATCTGCGCAAGGTCGAAGCCGGCGCCGCCGATCCACACATCGCAATCAAGGTTCTCACGGTTCCTTTTGCAAACCCCTCGGACGCCATGGCGGTGCTGTCCCGCGAGGCCCACAGCCTTCAGAGCCTGACGCACCCAAACATCGTGCGCGTATTCGATTGCGATCGCGACAACGACATTGTGTTCATGACCATGGAGCTGCTCTGTGGCCAGTCGCTGTTCGACAAAATGCGCGCCGCAAAGAGCGAAGGCGGCCTGTCGCGCGACACTGCACGGCGGCTGATCAAGAGCATTGCCAATGCGTTGGAATTCGCACACGGCAAGAACATCCTGCATGGCGATTTAAAACCGGGCAATGTCTTCATCACTCATACCGGTGAGATCAAGGTCATCGACTTTGGTCTGGCGCGCCTCATGGTTCAGCCGGGAGAAGTGCAGCCGAAAGCCGTCGCGAATGCGGCGGACAGGATGCGTGCCCTGACGCCCGCCTACGCCAGCCCCGAGATGCTGGAAAATGAGGAGCCTGACCCGCGCGACGATGTGTACGCGTTGGCCTGTGTCGCCTGGAAGCTGATGACGGGCGAGCTTCCCTTCAAGGCGAAGGACCCGTCCGCAGCACGCAACGTGGCTCAATTGGCGTGCCCCCGTGAACTCTCACGGCGCGAATTTCGCGCTCTTTGCCACGCGTTGCAATTCGAGCGCGAGAAGCGCACGCCCTCGGCGCGGCAATTTCTCCTCGAGTTCAGCGGTGCCGGCAGCAAAGTCTCATGGCCCGGGGCGGCGGGCATTGCCGTCTCGATCACGGCCCTGATTGCGGCGGCTGCCTTCTTCGCCCAGCACTTAGCGAATCAGAAAACACAAGCGCCGCCCGCGGTCCCCGCGGTCGCGACCGCTCCGCTCGCGCCCGCACCGGGACAGGTATTTCGGGACTGTCCGACATGCCCACTGATGAAGGTCTTGGCCGCAGGCGACTTCCAGCAGGGCACGCCGGCCGGCGCCGACGCCCTGGCGTTTGAAATGCCGCAGCACAAAGTCACGATCGCCCATGCCTTTGCTGCCGGCGTCTACGACGTGACAGTGGGTGAATACTCGGAGTTCGTGGCCGCAACGGGCGTTGGCGCGAATAGTTGCGCAACGTACGACGGCGAGTGGCGAGTCAATCCATCCGTGACTTGGAGGAATGCAATCGAGTCGCAAACTGCGTCGCACCCGGTCAGCTGCGTGTCATGGCAGGACGCCAAGGACTATGCCGCGTGGTTGTCTCACGCCACGCACCAGACGTATCGATTGCCGAGCGCCTCGGAATGGGAATATGCCGCCCGCGCCGGATCAGCCGTGCAAGTTCCCTGGACCACGCAGGCCGAAGCCTGCTCCTACGCCAACGTCGCCGACCAGACGGCCGCGCGGCATTACCAAGGTTGGAAGGTGGTGCCCTGTGCAGACGAATTTGTGCAGTCGGCGCCGGTGGGCTCGTTTAAAGAAAACGCATTCGGCTTGTACGACACGCTCGGCAACGTTTTCCAGTGGACCGAGGATTGCTGGACCGATAACTACCTGGGCGCACCCATTGACGGCTCGGCACAATCCGCGGGCGACTGCTCCCAGCACGAATTGCGCGGCGGTTCCTGGTTCACGCAACCCGACTTCGTCCGCACTTCTTATCGGAATCGCTTCGACGGCAACTACCGCAGCACCAGCATCGGTTTCCGATTGATTCGCGAGATACCGCAATGAGGCGGCTCGCGCGAATCGTGCCGAGCGTAGCGGCCCTGTTGCTGCTGACACTGCTGGCCTCGAGCCGCGTTGCGGTTGCCGCGGAGAGCACTTGCGTGAACGGCGGACAGCAGAATCCGGACATCGCCGCCGGGAAAACTGCGCTACAGCGATCGCCCACACAGCTCAGAAAGCGCATGGAGCTGGCCAATTTACTCGAAAAAGCAGGCTGCTACGATGAGGCAGCTCACTTGCTGGAGGAGGGGCAAAAGTACAATCCCTACAATCCGACTCTGCAGTTTAGTCTGCGACGCGCCCGCAATATGGCCAAAGAAGAACACCATCTCGAGGGCGCCGATCGAGCCGAAGCCAGCGTGCGACTGAATCGGAAAATGGAGCGCTGCACGCGCGAGGGAGAAGTTGCCGCTTGCGATGAGGTTTTGAGCCAACAGCCGAACAACACGAATATACTCATCGCGAAGGGCGACACCTTGATGAAGGCACATCGGCCCGCAGAGGCCTGGAAAGCCTACATTCGAGCGAGCGAACTCGCGCCCAACGACACCGCCCTCAGCGCCAAGCTGCAAGCCCTGCGGTCGCAGCGCCAAGCCCTGTTGAAACGCTGCACCGACGGCGACGGCGATGCGGCGCTGCAGGCGTGTAAATTCGTGCTGGTGAAGGGCGCGCCCAATGAGTTCGAGATTACAGTGCGCATGGCATTGCTGCAGCAGAGCAGCAATCAGGCCTCGCAGGCGCTCGACTCATACATCGCAGCCAATTCCCTGCGCCACGGCGACAAGGGGGTTGCGCTCGCCATTCTGGCACTGCTAGAGAGCACCCAGCGCAAGGACGCGATTGCGCTGGCGGCGCGAGGTTCATCCTTGGTCACATTGGGCCGCGCTCACGAGGCACTGGCGCCGCTGCGGCAGGCGAAGGCCTTGGAACCTGAACTGCCCGATATTGATCAGCAGATCAAAACGGCCGAGGCGCTGGCACGGACGGAATCGACAGTACACAAGGAGCAGGAGCGGCTAACCCAGGTGGCTGCCGTCAGCGCAGAGGCGGAAGCCGTGCCGGAGCCGCAATACTTCTCAAATGTGGCAGAGGCCACGCGTTCCAATTAGGTCATCCCTCAGGGCTTCCACCCGCCGCCCAGCGCGAGGAAAACATTCGCTTGATCGTCGGCAAGCGCCTCGTCGGAGGCGGCAACCGCCGTTTCAGCGGTTGCGAGGTTTGCCTCGGCATTGAGCACCTCCAAGATTCCAGTTCTACCGAAGTGGAACAGGGTGCTTGCTTGGCCGCTCGCCGTAGCGGCGCTGTCGCATGCCTGCCTCAGTTTTCCATTGTGATCAATCTCGCGGACATAGCTGTTGAGCGCTGTTTCGGTTTGCTGAAGGGCCGATAACACCGTACCGTCGAACCGTGCATCTGCCGCCTCGGCCGCAGCTCCCGCCTCGGCGATGCGTGCATGCGCTGCCGAACGATTGGGAAAGGTCCATGACACGAGCGGCCCGATATTGCCGCCGAAGTTTGACCCTGCACCTACCGTAGAGAAAG
>Ga0210406_10008225_pt1 | contig 10460 bp, 9 predicted proteins | sample IncBWC30MmetaG_FD_155454 | JGI IMG/M metagenome (GOLD analysis project Ga0210406, IMG submission 155454) | Forest soil microbial communities from Barre Woods Harvard Forest LTER site, Petersham, Massachusetts, United States - Inc-BW-C-30-M | ecosystem: Environmental > Terrestrial > Soil >... | reverse complement strand
CAGTCTAGTGGCGCGTTTTTGCCCACGTGTTCGGTGCTGGTCATAGGTCAATCCTTACTAATTAACAAATGGAACAACCTGCGCCTTATAGTAACAAAATGCCACCAACTGTAACTTTACTACCAATGTACTATCGAACGTGGTTAATTTGCTAGAGCATTGGCGATGATGCTCGCGGTCGTAATGTTGAAGTACACACCTGACCGAGCGAAGGGTTCAGCGCCGCAAACGCCGGGGCATGCTTCGTCCAGATGGTGAAGTCGAACGTGACGACGGGGGTGCCCATGCCATTCGCCCCCTTGATTTGCATTGCTGGCTCATTTCGCTCAGGTGCTGGATTCCAAATGAGCCTTGCTGACTGTTCGTGGGGCAAAGTCACGCGACCAGTCGAACTGCTGTCCCACGAATTGTGAACGCGCTTGGCGTAGCAAGTTTGCGCTCGGCGAAAGGGGCGCGCAAGATCCACCAGCCCACGAGGCCCACGATAAGGAGGATAAGCAAACGCAAGTTCGACGGTCTGCTTTCTTGGGCGAGCCCGGTCGACACGGGCTCGTGCTCGGACCGCAGACGTGTTACGCTGGAGGAGATGCAAGCGTTCATCCACGGAGCCAAGTGATCGGTTTGCGCGGCGGTCTGACCAGCAAGCAGAACAGCTAGCTCGTGCACGCAAGCCCTACGCCGCACCATGATCCACTTCTCCGGCAGCAAAAATCCCGTTCCTGGCGAGTGCCGTGATGGCTCAGCATGTCGTGGAAGCTTTAGCTTGCGCGTCAGGAAAGTCCTGCATTTGATATTACCCCAAAATCTGGCTCGATGCTGTTCTCCAGTACCAGATCCGCGTTCGGCAAGTCGTTTACGTGGACTTTCATCTGCGCTTCTGCTTCGTTGAAGCCGTAGGAGAGCCAACGGCGGAGCAGCCGAGCTTCGATACAACTTCGGCTTTCGCGCACCATCACCGTGATATCGAAAAGGGGACGGAGACTTCGCCAGGGTTCTTGATTGAGCAGCAGGTAGTTTCCTTCAACAACGAGAACTCGTGCGCTGGCCGGTACGATCAGAGCGCCAGCTCTTGAGATTTCGAGAACACGGTCAAACACGGGCACTGCGACCTCGGCCTCGTCCGAAGCGCGAAGCCGTAACAGCATGTGACGAAGGCCACCAAAATCGAACGTTGCGGGGGCTCCCTTGCGGCCGAGTAATCTCCGTGTTTCCAGCACGGCATCGTCGTAGTGAAATCCGTCCATGGGGATAACTGCGGCGCTGTTTGTCACGGCCGAGTTCAAGGCCTGCGTGAGCGATTCAGCAAAGGAAGATTTACCCGCGCCGGGCGGCCCCGCAACGGCCACTAAAAGACGTCCCAGATCGGCTGCTGCGATACCGGCCATCAAAGCTTCGTGCCCGTCAAAATCGGCAAGCGTTGTCATATGGAGCGGCTTGTATCAGAGGTTGTACTAGCGCAGGCACATTGGACACCCGCATGCAGAGCGGGACATCGTCAGGACGTAGCGTTTGTTTGTCGCGAGTCAGTTCAGGACTCTTGCCAGTCTTGCGTCGTTCTTCTCGATAATCAAGGGTACCTTGACGACGTCGCTGGCCATTTGTCTTTCAGGATGGAGCAATGCGAAAGCTTCGCTGATCATTGTTTCGACGTCTTGTCGCGCCATGACTATCAATCGTGCCTGGGCTTGACTTCACCGCGTGGTGACGAGGCCCAAGGTCTGCGCGCGTGCTACCGCCTGCGCGCGCCTCTCCACACCCAACTTGGCAAAAACGCTCTTGAGGTGCGACTTCACTGTCTCAGGACCGATATCCAGCCTCCGAGCGACTTCCTTAAATGTGTTCAGGGGCGTTTGGGGGTATGCTCCGTGCGCAGGGTCACTTCCAACCCCGGCAAACCGCCGGAGACGAGCGCACGGCCGACAACGACGGCGGTCTCTGGATCGTCCAAGATCAGCACCGGTACAACCGGCGCGAGGTTGAGGATGGTATCAATCGGGCTATGTCCTGCGCCATGAACGCTCCTTATGCTTCTCGATGTGGATCGACAGCTTGGCCGGCGTGCGTGTGTTGTCAGAGCGCCGATGTAACGATGGCGTGCGCCAAAAAGTTCAGGAAGCAACGCGGCCTGAGCGCCGAACATTCCCCAAGTGCCGACCGCTAAGGCGACGGAGATCGCGATCGTCGATGGGCTCGTCATGGCGTCGTTCTCCGCTCAATTGTCGTTGCGCCGGCGGGCGTCGGCGCTATTGGTTCTCGATCGCTGAGTTTCGTAGACAACGTGGAAGACGCAGCCGTCAAAGAAGTCGTTACAGACCTCGCTTAGCCTCTCGTCCGCGTGCGCGGATTGGCGAAGCGAGAGCTTCGTTCAGCGCCGTGCGATCGGGATAGGCGATCTGCAAAACAAGAGGAAGGCGATGCGCGCCGTCATCCGCTTCGACCTCGCGCATGATCTCGACGTGCAAGGCGTGCGGCGTCTCGCGCCAGCAATAGGGTATCTCGAACATAACGGTCGAAGTCGGTCTCGCGGCCGAGTCGCATAACGCCTTCGAAAAAGGCGAGACGAATGAACATGAGTGGTCCTCGCTTTTTTGCTTCAGGTTTTCGTGGTCTGCGCGTTAATGATCCTTTGAAAGCGCTCCAGGGCAGGGCTCGGGCGCCAGGGCGCCAAAATGGCCAATCACCTCTCCAGCCACGCCTTGCCCCAGCTTGCAGGCCGCCAATGGATGCATTCCGACCAGGCGGCCTGCTAGGTAACCGGCGTTGAAGGAATCGCCGGCCCCGGTCGTGTCGCAAAGATTGCTGACTTCGGGGTGGGGACGCGAACGAGCGTGCCTTCGTTGAAGAGAGCCACTGCGGCGGGTCCGCTTTTGACAGCGATTTCTTGAACGCCCGCATCGCTAATCCGCTTTGCCGCCTCTTCGGGGTCCACATCGTCCCAGAGTGTCGCCTCGTCGTCGAAGCTCGGCAGAGCGATGTCCGTGACCTCGAGGGCTTCTCGAAGGGCATGCCGCATCTCGGGTGTGTCCCGCCAGAGCCGGGGCCGGGCATTCGGGTCTTATGACACGACGCTTCCCGTCGAAGCACTGCATGGAGAGCCTTCAGGAGATTGCGACGGCCTCTATCGTCTACGATCGCAAGCGCGATGCCGGAAATGTGGATAAGCCCCACGCACCGTAACGGCGGCCAGCAACGCGTCGGCATCGTCAGCGAGGCGTCGCGCTGCCGAGGAATCGCGCCAATAACAAAAGCTCCGTTCGGCGCCGGCGAGGCTGACGATTAGAGACCGATCGAGCGTACCGGGTCGCGTCCGATTGAATCTGACGTCACTCCACTGCCTCGGAGAAATTCGAGAAACTCCGATGGAACGCGTCGTTCCCCACCCGGGTGAAGTATCCGATCCGGCCCTGATCCCGAACGATCTTGGCGATGTGCCAGCAGGTGTTGAGAGTATCGCCCGCGAAGCCCCGCCGGTAGAGGTTGTCCCCCACGGGCGCAAATTCGACCATCGCTTCGCCAATGCCAACGACGGTTCGATTGAGCCACTTACGTTCGGTCATAAAACTTGTCCGTGCGGTGAGGTGGCCGGATCGTGAATCGCGCCGGTCAGATAATCGGGCCAGTCGCGTTCAAAAAACGGACGGGAGTCCCGGTCTCGACGTCGGATGGGCCGCGCCTCGCAGACGATGGTCCCGCCATCCATACGAACGTGAATCTGCTCGGCCCTATCTTCGGCGCGCTCGGATATAAACCTGACGTCCAGGAGGGGGCCGTTACGGGCCTGCGGAATGCGATCGCCTTCCTGGGAACAGACTGCGCGCGCGCCGCGGCTTCCGCCGCCGCGCTCCAGATAGAAAACCAGTGCCCTCAGGACGGCTTCCGAAGCAATTGCGCTCTGGCGCCACTGCAGAGCGCGCAGGGCCTCGTTTGCCCCGTCGAAGGCGATGCCCTGCTGACGGATCGTCTCGTTCAGCGCATGGGCCGCCCGTGCTGCGGCCCTTACGTCTGGTGCGTTGCAAAGAATGGAGGCGTGGTCGCTCATGCGGTCCTGCACATCCTTGCGGATCGCGTCAGATTTCAGCGAGCTACCGCGTCGAAGAGAGCCGAGAATGACGCCAATGGCCTCATCCACGAGCGCCTGCTCACTGTCGATCGGTTCGTAGGACTTGCGTCTTGCGGCGATGTGCTCGGCGCAACGCGTGCCGAACACCTGCCCAGCGTTTAGCGCCGCCCCGCCGGGCCGGGTCACGCCGTGCGTGCCGGCGGCCTCGCCAACCGCATAGCAGGCGTCAAGACTGGTCGCGCCCCAGGTGTCGACGGCGAGGCCGCCGTTCATGTGCTGATTGTTGATCGCGAATTCGAGCGGATCGCGCGTGATGTCGTATTTGTAGCGCTTGTAAAGGTCGATCGAGAGCGGATTCATTTTGCGCAGGCGCTCGATCGGCTGGGCGAGGAGCGCGCCGCTGTTCGCGAGATAAGATCTCGCGTCGTCGTCGAGCCGGTCGAGGCTGAATTCCGCGTCTCCCGGCGCCGGAAGCGGATTGCGGTTGAAATCCATGAAGACTTTTCGGCCCGCCTGCGTCTCGCGGAAGACCGCGAGATCGAGCAGGCTTGAACCAAAATCGAGCATCCGGGTCGCATGGAAGGGCCACTGGTAACCCTTGCGGAAGATGTTCGACGCGAGTTCCTGTGTCGTCCGGTAATAATCCGTGAGAAAATTACGCTCGCTTCCGCGCGCATCGCGCGAAAAAATGTAGGGAATGCACTGGACGTAGGTGCCCGACAGATTCCATGGGAAATTGTCACGTGGAGTACCGATGCCAAATTGGCTCTCGGTTAGATTGACGGCTTCAACCCCTGCTTCGAGCGCGAGGCCTAGCGATCCGAAACAGTGCCGGGGATAGACGCTATCGCGATAGAGCTCGCCCGGGCCACCGGTCGCGATGATGACAGAGGCCGCAAGAAATGCGGTCAAGCCAAGCGGGTTTTCGGCGGTACGCCGTTTGGGCGTCATCGCCAGCACGCCGATGGCGCGTGGCTTGTCGCGGGGCGCGACCAGAAGTCGGACGCCAGTCGTGTGGTTGAAGATTGGGATGTCGAGACGGATTGCCTCGCGAGTCAGTACCTGGACCATAAGCCGGGAGGTTCGGGGACCGCAACTCGTGGCGCGACCAACCTCGTCGTGATCGGTCTGGTAGCGCAGGACGCTGCCGAGCCGGTCCTGCGGCAGGGGCAACCCCATGAACTGGAGGGACGCTAGCGCCCGCCCGGAGCCGACCGCCTCGACATAGGCAGTGTCTTCGTCCATAGCGCCCCCCGCGCCGAGCGCGTCGGCGAGCGCTCGGAAGTCGTCCCCCGCACCGGCGGTATTGGCGGTGTGAAGGGTCTGCTTATCGGAGCCCGAGCAGGCGGAGGTTCCACCAAAGGCGCTCTGGCTCACGACGACGACGTCGACATCCCGCCGCTTCAGTTCGACCGCCGCCCGCAGGCCCGCCGCACCGCTGCCAAGAACGAGGGCCTCTGCTCTGTGCACCGGCAAAACATGCCCTCTAGTCGTCATGAACTCCTTGGGAGGCCTTTCGTTAGCCAGCCGGGGCATGGCGACATCGGTCAAGCGATCAAGGATTGATTGGGAGACGATCGAAGCCAAGGGCGTTTCCCTATGAATTTTGAAGTTGACGAGGGGTTCTAAAAGGATTATTAACCTTAGCACGTTCCAAATTACTGCGCAAACTATAGCCCATGGTTTCGGCACAAAATGCAGTATTTTGGAATTTATATTGGAACGATCCAATAAAATATGCGCAAGAATGGTAAAGAGGCAGGGGAGGAGCGCGCGGCGGGCGTGGCCCGGGCGACGATTGTTGACGTCGCGCGTCGAGCCGGCGTCTCGAAATCCACGGTATCTCTGGTGTTAGGTGGCAGCTCGCTCGTCGCGGAGGCGACGCGGGAGCGCGTAACCGAGGCGATGGCCGAGCTCGGCTACATCTATCATCGGGGCGCAGCGACACTTCGCGGAGCCAAGTCGGGCGTCCTCGGAATGGTCATCAACGACCTGTCGAACCCATTCTATGTCGAACTCGCGATTGGCATCGAGCAGGCGTGTCAGGGTGCCGGATTTGTCCCGTTCCTTGCCAATTCCGCAGAAGATCCGGTGCGCCAGCAGGAGGTCATTCGCTCCATGCGGGAGCATGGCGCGGCGGGTCTGGTGCTCGCGCCCGCAATCGATACGTGCGCCAGCGATGTCAAAGGACTCGTTGTCGGTCTGCCAGTCGTCCAGGTCATGCGCAGGCTTCCAGGTCTAAAGGCATCGCTCGTCGCTCCGGAAAACAAGGAGGGCGCGCGAAAGGCCACAGCGCACCTGATTGCACAGGGACACAAGCGCGTCGCCTTCGTAGGCGGGACCACGTCGTTACTCGTTCGCGAAGAACGGCTATCTGGATATCGCCTCGCCCTTGAGGACGCTGGAATCCCGCTCGACGCGTCGTTGGTTATTGAAACGAGGACTAACTACTCGGGTGGCGGGGCAGCGGTCCCACAGCTACTCAACCTCCGCGATCCCGCGACCGCCACCCTTTGTTTCAACGACGTCGTCGCAATCGGCCTCATTCGTGCGCTCACTCAGGCCGGCGCTACGATCGGTCGCAAGTTCGCCGTGATCGGCTTCGACGACATCGAAGAAGCCAAACACATGCTTCCTGCGCTCACAAGCGTTGCGGTGAATGCTCGAAACCTGGGTTCGCGCGCCGCTCAGCTTCTCATGCGTCAGATCGCCAGCGGGAACTTCGAACCGGAAAGCATACTTTGCCCGACGAGCCTGATCATACGCTCGTCATGCGGAACTTCCGCGAGTCAGGAGGAGATGCCGTCATGACTGGACTTCGCTGGGGCCTGATTGGCGCGAGCACGATCGCGGCGGAACATATGATCGGGGCATTTCGCGCCAATGGCGGTGAAGCCGTCGCGGTCATGAGCGCCAACGCGGACCGCGCCGCAACTTACGCAAAGAGGCACGGGATCGCCCGGGCGACGACGAGCCTGACAGAACTGGTCGAGTCAAAGGACGTTGACGCTGTCTATATCTCCACGACCAACGAACTCCATCGCGACCAGCTTTTCGCCGCCGCCGCGGCAGGGAAGCACGTGCTGTGCGAAAAGCCGCTCGCGCTGACGCTTCCCGACGCGCGCGCGATGGTTGCGGAATGCCGCAAGCACCGCGTGGTGATGGGGACCAATCACCACCTCCGCAACGCGGCGACCCATCGCGCCGTGCGGGAGGCGATCAAGCAAGGTCGGATCGGCAAGCCGCTGTTCGCGCGCGTCTTCCACTCCGTTTATCTGCCGACTCATCTGCAGGGCTGGCGGCTGGAACGGCCCGGCGCGGGTGGCGGAGTCATTCTGGACATCACGGTCCATGACGCCGACACACTGCGCTTCGTCCTCGATGACGAGCCCCGGTCCGTCGTCGCTATGGCCTCCCACGGCGGCATGGGCCGCGAAGGGCTCGAGGATGGCGCCATGGGCGTCATCCGCTTCTCAGGTGGCCTCCTTGCCCAGTTTCACGACGGCTTCACCACAAAGTTCGCGATCACCGGCTTCGAGGTGCATGGCGACGCGGGTTCGCTCATCGGCCGTGACTGCATGACCCAGGCGCCGAAAGGCGAGGTCATTCTGCGAACGGCGGCAGGCGAAGAGCAGCTTAAGCTCGACCACGAAAATCTCTACGCGCGCTCGATCCGTCTCTTCCAGGAAGCCACCGCCGGCCGCGGTGCGCCGTCGGCGAGTGGCGAGGACGGCGTCAAATCTTTGAGCATCGCGATTGCCGCCCTCGCCGCGGTCCGCTCCCGCTCCGAAACCCCCATCGACCTGACCGTTTGAGGACAGCAATGGCCAAGCCAAAGGTAATATCAGCCGCGGACGCCGCCCGCCTTATTCCCGACGGCGCGATCGTCACGGTCTCGTCTTCGTCTGCGCTCGGGTGCCCCGACGCGACGCTGGCGGCGATCGGCGCGCGCTTTGAGGCCGAGGGTCATCCGCGCAATATTACGACGCTCAATCCGATCGCCGCAGGCGACATGTGGGGCGTCAAGGGCCTCGACCATCTTGCAAAATTCGGCTGCCTCGCGCGGGTTCTTGCTGGCTCCTATCCGTCTGGTCCGTCCTCGGCCGAGCCGCCGGAGATCTGGAAGATGATCACCGGCGACGCGATTCCGGCCTACAACGTCCCCTCGGGCATTCTGTTCGACATCCATCGCGAGGCGGCGGCGAAGCGTCCGGGCGTGCTGACCAAGGTCGGCATGGACACGTTCGTCGATCCCATCCACGAGGGATGCGCGATGAACACGAGGGCGGCGGCTGATCCAATCGTCAAGCGCGTCACTTTCGCCGGCGAGGACTGGCTGTTTTTCCCAACCATAACACCCCAGATTGCCATCATCCGCGCCACGACGGCCGACGAACGCGGAAATCTCTCCTACGAGCATGAAGGCGGCATTCTCGGCCCGCTCGACCAGGCGCTCGCCGTTCGAAACAACGGCGGCGTCGTCATCGCGCAGGTCAAGAGACTTGCGGCCGCAGGTACCTTACGTCCCCACGACGTTGTCGTACCCGGCGTGCTCGTCGACTTTATCGTCGTGGCCCCAGATCAGCTTCAGACGACGCACACGTCTTACGAGCCGGCAATTTCGGGCGAGATCTTCCGGCCCCTGTCGTCGTTCAAAACGCCGAAATTCGACATCGCCAAAGTGATCGCCCGACGCGTCGCGCAGGAGTTGCGCGACGGCGACGCCGTCAACATCGGCTTCGGCATCTCCGCCAACGTGCCGCGCATTCTAATTGAAGAAGGGCGGCACGGCGCCGTCACCTGGGTCATCGAGCAGGGCGCGATCGGCGGCGTGCCGCTGCTCGACTTCCAGTTCGGCTGCGCCTCGAATGCCGAGGCCATCGTTCAGTCGCCGCATCAGTTCACCTATTTCCAAGGCGCGGGCTTCGACATGTCACTGCTTTCGTTCCTGCAGATCGATCGCGGGGGATCGGTCAACGTGTCGAAGCTCGGCGTGCGTCCGCACGTCACCGCGGGCGCGGGCGGCTTCGTCGACATCACGGCGCGGGCCAAGAAGATCGTCTTCTCTGGCTATTTCACCGCGCGCGCGAAACTCGAAATTCACGACGGCGCGGTCAAGATCGCCAAGGAAGGCAAGGTCAAGAAGCTTGTCGAGGCGGTTGAGCAGATCTCCTTCTCCGGACCGAGAGCCGTCGCGCAGGGACAGGATATCGTCTACGTCACCGAACGCTGCGTGCTTCGGCTCGCGCCCGAAGGCGTTACGGTTACGGAAATCGCGCCGGGCGTCGATATCGAACACGATGTCCTTGCCCAGGCCGAGTTCCCGCTGAGGGTCGCCAAGGACCTGCGCAAGATGGACCCGGCGCTCTTCCATGCCGCGCCGATCGACCTCAAGCTTCGTCCTGCCGAGGAGATGGCCCCGTGAGCCCGTTCGTTCACCTCGCGTTCGAGGGGCCGCTCGCGCGGTTGACCTTGAAGCGCGCCGACAAGCTGAACGCATTGGATCGCGCGATGATCGATGGGCTCGCCGAGGCGGCGCGCGCTATCGACGCCTCGGCGGAGACGAGAGTTGCGATCCTCTCGGGCGAGGGCAAGGCGTTTTGCGCTGGGGGTGACATTGCCGCCTGGGGCGGCCTGCCGCCGCTCGAAATGTGGCGCGACTGGACCCGGGCAGGACACCGCGCGTTCGAGGCGCTCGCCCGATTGCGTGTGCCGCTCATTGCCGCTCTGACCGGACATGCTTTCGGCGGCGGCCTAGAACTGGCTGCGGTCGCCGATGCCCGCGTCGCTGAAAGTGGGATCAAGCTCGGCTTGCCGGAGTCGGGCCTTGCGATGGCGCCCGGATGGTCCGGCACGCAAAGACTTGTGCGTCGGTTCGGCGCCTCGGTCGTTCGCCGAATGGCGCTGGCCGGTGCGATTTTCTCGGCGGAAGAGGGCCTCGCGCTCGGCCTCGTCGACGAGGTGGCCGCGAGGGGTGAGGGCGTTGTGCGCGCGGAGACGCTTGCCGCCGACATCGCCAAGCGTGGCCCGCTCGCAGTTCAGGTGGTCAAGGCGATGATCAACGCCGCGGAGGGCGAGGACCGCGACGCGCCGATCGAAGGCCTTGCCGGCGCACTGACCGCATTCACCGAAGACCTCGCCGAGGGTCTCGCCGCATTCCGAGCCAAGCGCGCGCCGACATTCTCCGGCCGCTAAGGAGACCGCCGAAGATGGCCGTCCAAACCGCGATTACCCTCGACACGAAGAAGCTGAACGACGCGCTTGCGCGTTCTCCCCGCGATCGCGCCATGCAGATCGGCGGCCGCGAGGCGCACGCCAGCGGCGAGATGATCGAGCGCCGAAGCCCGGCTCACGGCGTCGTCGTCACTCGAGTCCCGCGGGGCCGCGCGGAAGACGCGCG
>Ga0210406_10008224_pt1 | contig 10460 bp, 8 predicted proteins | sample IncBWC30MmetaG_FD_155454 | JGI IMG/M metagenome (GOLD analysis project Ga0210406, IMG submission 155454) | Forest soil microbial communities from Barre Woods Harvard Forest LTER site, Petersham, Massachusetts, United States - Inc-BW-C-30-M | ecosystem: Environmental > Terrestrial > Soil >... | reverse complement strand
CCAGAGAGCACAATTGCGTAACGCCAACTTCCGCGACGCGAATGTGGATGGAGCGAAGTTCAACGGCGCGGATATGGGAATCACCATCTTGCGGGAAACCGACCTGAGCAAGGCGGACTTGTCGGGTGTTGATCTGTCAACGACGTTGATGCCGCCGGGACATGGCGCCGGGAAAAAAGCTGGGGCTTGATTTAGAACCGCGACCTTGGGATTTTCGCTCCATCCTTGGCCGCCCACGGCTCATGGAGCGAAGGCTCAACCTCCCCTACTACCTGCCGGCTTCGCATGGCAGGATGGCAAAAGCGTGCGACGCGTGTTAGCCTCATTTCGCGCGACGGCGAGATTCTGTAGCTCACCCTTCCAGGGTGGGGGTTTTCGGTCCCACCGCGACCACGCTGCGGAGCGAACGAACCTCAAGCCGGAAGGCCTGAGCTACAGGAATATGGCGCGCTTCTGCCGGGGCGGTTTTCCGTGGATTCTTCTTCCGTTCCATAACGCGCAAAGCCGCAACGAACAAAGGAAATTGTGGCCACAGCTTCCACAAAAATCGATCTTCCAGGAGTGCGCGAACGCGTTTTGGATATAGTGCGGGAGCTCCTGGAGGAATTAGGTAGCCACGGCGCGTTGCCGCAACTGAGCGCGAGTTCCAGCCTGGACCGGGACTTGGGCTTGGGAAGCCTGGAACGCGTGGAGCTGCTGACGCGTCTCGAGAACGCGTTCGGGATACGCTTGCCCGATACGCTGGCGGAGGAGGCGAGCACTCCCGAAGAACTCGCAGTGGGAATTCTGGCGGCGCCGGGAGCGGAGAACGACGTTGACAAAGAGAGTTCGGCGCTGCGAGCGGCGACCGCAGCGCAACGATTGCATCACGACTCCGCGGATTCGGTCGTAGAAAAGGCAGAGACGTTGGTGGAAGTGATTCGCCACCGCGGCATACACGATGCCAATCGCGTGCATCTGCTGATCACGGAAGACGATGAGCACGGCGAGCATCAATTCACGCTAACGTTTGGCGAACTCCATTCAGCGGCGCAGAAGTGTGCAGAGGAATTGGCGCGGCGCGGCGTGCCTGCTGGCGGGCGTGTTTCGCTGATGCTGCCGACGTCGCGGCAGTTCTTTATCTGTTACGCGGGGATTCTGCTGGCGGGCGCAGTGCCGGTGCCGATTTATCCGCCATTTCGCGCCGATCGCATTGAGGAATATGCGGAAAGACAATCGGCGATCCTGAACAATGCTGGTGTCTGCATGCTGCTCACGTTCCGCCGCGCGGAAGCGGTTGCAAAGCTGCTAAAGCCGCGTGTGAAATCGCTGCTGAGTGTGGTGGATGCAGGCAAGTTGCTGGACGCGGCGGAAAAAGCGCCGCCACCCGCGCCCGGTGCGTTGCCTGCCTTCATCAGTGGAAGCCGCCTTCGTAAGGGCAGCGACATCGCGCTGCTGCAATACACATCGGGCTCGACAGGGGATCCGAAGGGTGTCGTGCTGACGCATGCAAACTTGCTCGCGAATACGCGCGCGGTAGCCGAAGCCGTTCGGCTTGGGCCGGCCGACGTGGGCATCACTTGGCTGCCTTTGTACCACGACATGGGATTGATCGGCGCGTGGCTGATGCTGCTGCTGCATGGCGTGCCACTTGTGGTGCTGTCGCCGCTGGCGTTTTTGACGCGGCCGGAGCGCTGGTTGCAGGCCTTCAGCAAACACAAAGGAACGATCACCGCGGCGCCGAATTTCGCTTATGAATTGTGCGTGCGAAAAATTTCCGACCAGGCCATGGAAGGGATAGACCTCAGTTCCTGGCGCGCGGCGTTGAATGGGGCGGAACCGGTAAACCCGGAAACGCTGGAACGGTTCAACACGCGGTTTTCGAAATACGGATTCAAGGGTGAAGCGATGCTGCCGGTCTATGGATTGGCGGAAGCGTCCTTGGGCGTTACCGTGCCGCCGCTTTCACGCGCGCCGCTGGTGGATCGCGTAGAGCGCGACGCGTTCACGAAGCGGGGGCTGGCCATTCCCGCGAAGCCGGACGACGACACAGCGATTGCCTTCGTTTCGTCGGGGAAGCCCGTGCCGCGACATGAGGTCACGATTGTCGATGAACAGGGTCAGGAAGTGGCGGACCGTACGGAAGGATTCCTGTGGTTTCGCGGGGCCTCGGCGACGACCGGCTACTACCAGAACGCGCCGGAAACGGAAAAGCTCTTTGCACGAGGACCCGCGAAAAACAATGGTGAATTTGCCTGGGTGAATTCTGGCGACCGGGCGTACCGCGCGGATGGCGAGTTCTATGTCACCGGCCGCGTGAAGGACATCATCATCAAAGGCGGACGCAATTTGTATCCGCACGAAGTGGAGGAATTGGCGGGCCACGCGGAAGGAATTCGCAAGGGCTGCATCGTGGCTTTTGGATTGAAGGACGAGGTGTCCGGTACGGAGAAGCTGGTGGTGGTTGCAGAATCACGCGAGGAATCGAAGGCAAAACGGGCTGCAATTGCCGGTGCCATCACCGAGGAAGTCTCGCGCGGACTGGGATTGCCGCCGGACCGTGTGGAGCTGATTCCCCCGGGGAGCATTCCCAAGACTTCCAGCGGCAAGCTGCGGCGCGACGAAACCAAGCAGCTGTATCTCGCTGGGACGCTGGCGGCCGCGAAGCCTCCTGCGTGGCTGCAAATCGTGCGGTTGGGAACCGTTCCCTACGTCCAGGAAGCGTTTGGTGTTGTTTTTGGCGGCATCCGGAAGCTGCTGGAGAAGGTTTACGGCGTTTATTTCATCGTGGTGTTCTTTCTGTGGATTATCCCGTCGTGGGCAATCGTGCGAACCATCAACGATTACAAGGCCGCGGGGCGCTTCACGTCGGCCGCGGTGAAACTGCTGTTCGCGCTGACATTCATTCGTGTGAAGGTAATCGGAAAAGAGTACATGGATACGCCGGGCGCAAAAGTTTACGCGTCCAACCATGCGAGCTATTTCGATGTGTTGCCGGTGATGATGGGGCTGGGTGTGTCGTACCGGTTTGTGGCCAAGGGTGAAGTCAACCGGATGCCGTTCATCGGAAGATTTCTGAACCAAATGGGCCACCTGTCGTTCGACAGACTCGATGCCAACTCACGCCTGAAGCAAGTGCACCTGATGGAAGAGTGCTTGCGCCAGGGAGATTCGGTTTTCGTTTTTCCGGAAGGTACGTTTGTGCCGGAAGAAGGCGTGCGGCCCTTTCAGCTTGGCGGATTCAGCGGTGCAGTGGCGACGGGAACACCCGTTGTGCCGGTGTCGCTGGCGGGGACGCGGAAGTTTTTGCGCGATCGCACGTTCCTTCCGCGTCCCACAAGCGTAACGATTACGCTCTCCCCCCCAATCTATCCCGCGAAGGCCGGCGGCGATCGCGAGCCTCTGCAGGAAATCGTGCGGCTGCGTGACCTTGCGCGGGAAGCAATTGCCCGGCACTCCGGCGAACCGCTCCTGTAACTCCTGGTCTAACGATTCAGCTTGTAAACAACGGTGATGCGGGTATCGATCTCGACGGCTTGGCCGTTGAGAACCGTGGGGCGATAGCGCCACTCACGCACCGCCGCGAGCGCCGAGTTGTAAAAGAGCGGGTCGCCAGAGAGCACTTCCAGCGATTGGATGGTGCCATCGGTTGCAATGATGGCATGAAGTTCCACGCGGCCTTCGCGGCCCGTCTGTCTCGCCAGAACTGGATACACGGGTTCCACGCGACGGGTAAGCATGGCGGGCTCGAGGGAAGTCACCTTCAAACGCTTGGTAGGCTCGACGCTCGACTCTTTTCGCGGCGGTTCTGGAATTCTGGAGTCGGGATTCAAGCCGCCTGGAACGTCTAGGCCGTTCGGCGCACCCGGTATGGAGTCGCCCTCTTGTGGATTGAGGGTTGTGTTGATCGGTTCACCAGGTTTCAGGGGACGAGGCGGATTTCGGGGATCAAAGCAGAAGATGCAGATTCGTCTACCGTCGTGCGGTTTAGCATTCCCAGTAGTGTGTTTCACCGGGCCAGCCGGCGCGTACGGCGGAAGAACTACGCGTTCGTAACTGATGCGTTCGCTTTTTCCCAGAAGGGGGAATACAACGAGTGCCGCAACTACAATCGTCTGCAAAATGATCGAAATGACCAGAGCGCGCCGGCGTATTTTGCGGTCGCGCCGCTGTTGCTCCGGATCACCTTCGACGAAACAGCTTTTCAGTGAGCCGACACCTTGGTCGGGCACACCCGTGGGTTCGAGATCCATCACACACCTCCACAAGATTTGCTGCGAGTTGTGGGAGCAGATTTGCGGCACCAGCCTCCTATGGTTGCCTATAGGAGGCCAGCGCCGCGCTCGCAGGGATGTGAGGTGCGCGCCCTCTGTAGCGTTTGACACCGTAGGGGGTGACAAGTTCCCTTGAATTGGCAGGGGTTAGCGGAGGAGACCGAATGGTCTGTTCAATATTAGAACGTGGCCCACAGATTGGCGAGAGAGGCAAATTCGAGCGGGTACATCCCGTGGCGGGCACGCGGCATCAAATCGGGTGGACGTAGATCCCAGGAGGAGAATCCCATGGACAGGCACATTCCGGAGGTTATTGGTGTGCGCCGCACGGGCTGGGCTGCTCTGGACCGCGATCCGCAACAAGACACAGTGGAGTTCAATTGTCCTCATTGCGGGGCGCAGAGCCAGAAAAAGGCCCGGCGCGAGCGGAGCGAGTATCGGTTCACAGACGGTTTTCTGCAAGACCTGCAAGGCGAAGGAACACAGTGTCATCACTGCAAGCAATCACTCAGAATCGTTCCCATCGTGTTGTTGCACGATCAAGCGGAAATACACCGATTTGAAGCGATTTTCTTGGAAGCGCCAAGCAAAGTAGCGTAATCATTCCTCTCATCAGTCGGACGGGGCGTCCCTAAGGGCGCCCCGTTTTTTATTGCGTCGGGTTCGTGCAAAGCACCTTTCACCTGCGAATTTCGCACGATGTTTCGGTTGAGGAACGCTCTACTTCGTTGACGGTTTCCGTTAGCGGCGATCGCGATAATGGTCGCGCCGGTAGCGATCGCATCGCTCATACGCTTCGTGGCGTTCATGAGCCCAGTGGCGAGCCGCCGAACTGTATGGCCCGTAGCGCTCGGCCGCCGCATTGTAGCGATATTGTGTGTAGGAGACGCGGCGATTGCAGTCATCCCAGCCATTGGCCTTCGCGCCTGGCGCCCCAGCGCAAAGCAGGAAGCCACCTAGCGCAGCGCTTGCCAATACCGCCTTGCCAAATACCGAACGGAAGACGTGCAGGTTGATTTTCATAACAGCCTCCAGGAGCGTGTCCGGGGCCGGTTCCGGTTTGCCGTCCTGAGCAATCAAACACCTGTTGGGAAGAAATGTTGCCGGCACCGGGAGAGCGAGCGAGCTGTAAAAAGAAAAAGGGTGCAGGCGGAACGACACCTGCACCCACTCAGGAGGTGGCCTGCATCACTCGGGGAAACTAGTGATTGGGATCATGGTCATGATCGTGGTCATCCCAGTCGCGATCCGTGCGCCAGCGGTGTGCGTCTTCGTCCCACCAGCGGTGCATGTGCTCATAACAGTAGTTGCGTGATTCCGCGAGTTCATGGCGCCAGTGCTGGGCCTGAGAACTCTCCGGACCGTGGTGCTCGATGGCTTCGTGGAGTTTGTGGTCCGCATTGACGATGCGTTTTTGACAGTCGTCACCCGCGCGTACCAGCGTCGTACCCACGAAAAAAATGGACCCCAGGAATAGTGCCGGGGCCAATACAGAACTTACCTTACGCATTTTTATGCGCTCCTTTGGTTCGTTGTGAGATTTGGTTCCGACGCTCGACTGGATGCGCCCTCTTCTATATTAACCACACTAAATCGTGCAACGAGGGTGCCAAGGAAGGTGCATTGAAACGAGGAGAGTTAGACGGAGTTTTAGAACGAAAAAAATTCAGTACGCTTGTAAGAACGGGTCGACGTTCATGTGGTACTTTTCGAGCCCGGAACGCACGGCCTCAAATGCTTCATCCACATTGTCGGCATACTGCAATTCGTCGTAGTCGATTTGACTGATGGTACCCCAGCGCACCATGGCCTTCAGATTCATGACATCGTGCCAATATTTTCGGCCATAGATCAGGATTAGCGTGTGCTTCGGCATTTTGCCCGTTTGCGACAGTGTCATCATTTCCCACAGTTCGTCCATGGTGCCGAAACCACCGGGAAAAACGATCAGCGCTTTGGCGATTTGCGCGAACCACAATTTGCGCATGAAAAAGTAGTGGAAGTTGAAGCTGAGTTCCGGGCTGATGTAGGGATTAGCAAACTGTTCGTGCGGCAACTCAATGGACAACCCGATGGATTTGCCGCCCGCTTCGTAGGCGCCGCGGTTCGCCGCTTCCATGATGCCGGGACCGCCTCCGGAGCAGACCACAAACCGGCGAGGCTTGGGACCGAGCGACAACGCCCAGGTGGTGATCTTGTGCGAAAGCAGGCGGGCTTCTTCGTAATAGCGCGACATCTCCAGCGCGCTTTTCGCTTCACGGAGCGCGGCGTGGTGTCGCTTCAAACGCAACGCGGGCATTTTCGCGGCGTTTTCCTGTTTCAGGCGTGCGTAACGCGCCGAGGCGGTCTCGCGGGAATCGATGCGCGCCGAGCCAAACATCACGATGGTGTCGCCAATGCCTTCCTTTTTCAGCTGGGCCAGCGGATGAATGTACTCTGCCAGGATGCGTATGGGGCGTGCCGGCGTGCTGGACATGAACTTGTGATCTTCGTGCGAAGCTTTTGGAGCGTGCTGCGGCTTTGGACGCTTACCAGCGGGCATAGGAATCTCTCCAAATAAGTTGAGCTTCGATTGTAGGCAGTGCTTCGGGGTTCGGCAACGCCTTTGGCTCCGCATGCGTCGAATTGAATATACGGAGAAACCGGTCAAAAACTCGTGGGTGTTTACCCTCGGCCAAACTATGAAGAAGACTGATTCCATCACGTTGTTGGGAATGATTTTGCTCTTGCTGCTGGCCGGGAATGCGTTTGCGCAGGCGCCGGAAGGCCCCATTGCGCCGCAGCCGGGCGTGGCGATTCAACAGGCGCCGCCCGGGTCCACATTCAAAGTGCAGTCGGTGCTGGTGAATACGCCGGTAACGGTGCGCGACGCTAAAGGCGAGATGGTGCACAACCTGGAGAAGAAGGAATTCCACGTCACCGACAACGGCGTGGAGCAGCAAATCTCGCACTTTGATTTGGGAAGCGAGCCGATTTCCGTGGTGGTGGTGGTGGAGACGAGTTCGCGTATCGAAGCGATTCTGCCGCAGATTCGCAGGACCGGCACGCTGCTGACACAAACGGTGATGGGACCGAGCGGAGAAGGGGCGATCATCGGGTTCGATGATTCGATCGACAAATTGCAGGATTTCACCACGAATAATGATGCGATCGAAAACACCATGACGCGGTTGAAGGAAGGAACATCGGGCCTGCGGCTGTACGATGCGATGGCCACGGGCGTGGAGATGCTGAGCGCGCGGCCGCTGGCCACGCCGACTGTGCCGGGCCACCGGCGGGTGTTGCTGGTGATTGCGGAGTCCGACGACCAGGCGAGCGAGGCCAAGCTCGGGGAAGTACTGCGAAAGGCGCAACTGGCCAACGTAACGATCTATAGCGTGGGAATTTCATCGACGCGCGCGGCGCTACAGAAAAAGCCGGAGCCGCACGGGCCGCAATCGGCCACACCGGAGGGTACGTTTGGCATGCCGCCTCCCCCTGGCACGGTGCAAACGCCAACGACCGAGGGTCAACGGACGGAGGGTTTCGATTTGCTGGCGCTGGCGATTTGGGCCGTGATGCACGCCAAGGATCAGATAACAAATAGCGGGCTGGCCATTGCCGCAACGGCGACTGGCGGCGCGCATCTGGCGACGTGGAAAGACCGCTCCATCGAAAAGGCCATCGACGAAATTGGCGGGGAATTGCACTCGCAATACATGTTGACATATACGCCGACGGGGACGGATGCACTGGGCTATCACGAAATCAAAGTGGATGTGGATCGCAAGGACTTGAAGGTGCGCGCGCGGCCCGGGTATTACGTCGCCGGGCCTACGGGTTAACGTTTCACGGGCTTATTTCACGTGACGGCAAGATTCTGAAGCCCACCCGTTCCCGGGGGTGAGGGTTTCGCTGCCACCGCAGCCGCGCCTCTGCGCGAACAAACCGCAGCCCTGCAGGCCTGAGCTACAGGAGTTCGATCTCTACGCCAGTTGCTGCCAGAAGGCGGATTCGCGGGAGGCGAGAAGCGCATCCTTGCGGGCGTTCCAGCGCAGGAAATGCGGCGTCTTGGTGTGTTCGGTGTGGTGTTCGCGCGATTCCCACACTTCGTGCAGCAAAAACATGCCGGGCTGATCGATGGCGTGGTGCAAGTCGTATTGCCAGCAGCCTTCTTCTCTGCGAGTAGGGCTGATGAGGGCGCGGAGCTCGGCTTCGAGCAAGAAGTGCTGCCCTTCTTTGGCACGAAGGATCACGACCAGCGTCAGGGCTTCCTTCGGCAATTTTGTGATTTTCACGCTGCGAGACTCGCGCCTGCTGGAGCGCCGCTTGGCAGCCTTCTTCACTTTTCGTTTGGCCATAATGGCCGGGATTGTATCGCAATCGTGTGCAATGGCAAGCAGAACCCGCAGCCTTATTTTTCGGGAGTTTTCTTCCCCGCATCGAGGCTGTCGAAGTTCAGCACGGTGTTCAGCACTAGCGAGTAGGTGTTTTCAGTCTCGCCACGATAAACCGGGTTAATGGAAAACAGGATCACGTGGCCGGCGCCTTTGGGGACGTCGAGGACGGCGGGATGCTGGGCGATTTCGTTGCCAGCGATCACTAGGCCGGAGATGAGTAACTCTTTCGCGTCCGCGTAACGCAGGATGACGCGTGCGCGATCGGCCTGAGGAATGACGCGCGGGTTGTTGAACTTCTGCTCATCGGTGACTGGCGGACTCTCCCACAGCTCGGCTTCCGATTTTTCGGGCGCTTCCGCGGCGGTGCGGCCAACTACGAAATCGGGGTCATCTTTGGTGCCGCGGCCGGTGGCGCGGACTGTAGTTTCGGGGCCGAGACGGCGGCGGCGCGAGCCAAGTACGCTGGTCAACGAAAAGATCGGGCCGTTGTCGCAATAGGTCGAGACCTTTTCCTCGTAGCCATACGCGATGGGGCTCGCGGCATCGACCAGGCGCGTGCCAACGATGGCGCCGACAATCTTCATTTTTTCAGACGGACTCGCGGCGACGCCGGAGGCCATGCCGATAGAAAGAGCAAATTGCGATGTGTCCGCAGTGGTCAGAAGCACGCCGCCTTTCTCCACAAAATTCTGAAGTTTGGCGACGCCCTCCCAGCCGAGGCCGGGACGCATATCGGGCGTGGAATCATTTTTGCCGACAAGATTTGGCGTGAGTGGCGTGTCCTGCCAGGGCAACGCATTGCCCCAAGCCATCGGCAATCCCTGAATGATCGTAGCGGGAGAAGAATTCCAGCCAACGGGAGGAAACAAGATCACATCGTATTGCGCATGCAGATCGGGAATTGTGTTGATTTTTTGCGTGCTGATGTAATCGTAGGGGATGTTCAATTCGTCCAGCGCCAGACGCCACCAGCCCTCCGTTTGCGTGCCGGTCCAGGTGTGCAGGAAGGCGATGCGTGCAGCGCGAACCGCATGCGTCTTGACGGAAGGCGCGGCCGACAGTGCCACGGCGTGCAAACGCAAATTCCTTGTTGCTGTGTCGATATCGCCGCGATTGACGCCCTGGACGAGGAACGTGCCGCGAGAAAACTTTTGAGCGCCGACCTGGAACGGCTCTTCGGCCGCTTCGATGGAAGCGGTTTTCAGTTGATAGCGCAGCGTGGCCAAGGCAGGTTCGGCGTGATTGTCGATGGCGAACAAAGTTCCCTCGCCCGTGGCGCCGCCGAAGGCAGGCAATTCAGTGACGCGCTCCATGGCAACCGTGAGGACCTTGGGGTCGGTAACGCGAGCAACTTGCACGCCGAACAGTTCGCCAAAGGTCCAGCCGGTATCGTCATAGGGAGTTTGTTGCGGATCGTCGGGGCTCCAGTATTGATAGTCCAGCAAAGCGTCGGCGACGCGGGAGTACGGCTGATCCATGCGGATAACGTAGCTGCCTGCAGGAAAATCGCGTGCGGTTGGTTGGAGCGTTTTATTCTTTTCCTCGGCGGCTTGCGGCTTGGCGTTCTTCTTCTCCTTTTTCGGAGGGAGAGCAACCTGGAACGCCACGGTGGCACGCGATATTTCCACATGCTGGCGCAGCATGATGCGCAGCAGGTCAGCCTGCACACTCGCGCGGGGATCGTCCGCGGGAAACACGTAAGCCGCCGGGCCTTCGGCAGCCGGTTTCTGGATGGAGCGTTTGGACTTCAAATAGAAATTCTTCAGGAACAAACGCTTGTTCTCGTTGAAATAGTGGAGCGAAGTGAGCAGTCCGGTTTCTTCGTAAT
>Ga0210406_10008221_pt1 | contig 10464 bp, 12 predicted proteins | sample IncBWC30MmetaG_FD_155454 | JGI IMG/M metagenome (GOLD analysis project Ga0210406, IMG submission 155454) | Forest soil microbial communities from Barre Woods Harvard Forest LTER site, Petersham, Massachusetts, United States - Inc-BW-C-30-M | ecosystem: Environmental > Terrestrial > Soil >... | reverse complement strand
CGGCAACAGCCAATCGCCGATAAATGCGCCAACCAGGCCGACCAGCAAATCACCGATTAATCCAAAACCACCGCCCTCCATGACCCTGCCGGCGAGCCATCCGGCAACAATGCCAACGATAATGATTACCAGGAGACTTTGACTGGACAGGTGCATGATCTTGCTTCCAGCGAGAGGATCGCTAGCCAATGCGCATCGATGGGAATAGTTCCATTGACAAGGCTTTCATTGGCAATGTCCGCTGTCGAGAGAACAGCGGCCAAGTGCGGGGCACCCGTCGACTTCCATGTTCGATTTTCCAAAACAAGCAGCGGTCGTCCCGTCGAAAGCGCAAGAAATCGCGTGCGCGTAAAATCGAGTTTCGTAAGCCGATTTAAGGTGATTTGGGTCGTCAGTCCCCCCTCGCAAAAATTTCGCTTGCGCCGTCGGGCAAATCAGCTGCACTGATTCGCGCGTCCTGTCCCGATAAGAGGGGCGCGTCGCGATCGTCACGAACGTTGGTGCAGGATGCGATGGACGCGGATGGTGTCGCAAGACGAGCGATGCCAACGCGGACGGCAAAATCGTGTGGTCCTGTCCCCGCGACGCTGGGGTCAAGCTTGCAGGTGGTGACCTGGAGGCGACGGTGGCAAAAGAGCCGTTCACCGGGGAGAGCGCGCTATAAGCCGTTAACACCATTGCGCAGGAAACGCCGGACTGCTCGGTGAACCTGTGGTGACTTGCTCGTGTGCTTTCTAACATTTCGCACGCGAGGCTGCGGGTGCGACTGCGCATCCGGTGTTTCCTGCGCCCTCTGTTCTTCTCGAGGGCAACTTCATGCATCACTCGGGCGCTATCTGCGCCGCGACACCGTGAAGCCGTATTTGGACGCCGTCATTGCGAGGAGCGCTTGCGACGAAGCAATCCATGGCTCCTCGTTTGCGGCGCGATGGATTGCTTCGCTGGCGCTCGCAATGACGGTGTCCGCGTCTTGGCTGTTTGACAACCAAATAGAAACACCCAGTCGCCGCGGGGATCTTGGCGCTTTCCGATGTCTGCCTTACCGGATGAATTTAACGCCCAGCATTCGGCCGCGGCGCCAAATCACCTCGCATGGTTTTCGTTCGCCGTGAGCAAAAGCGAGTTCGAACCGAGCCGGAATCACGCAGGTTCCATCCGGGACGATTTTTGCTCCTCGCTTCGAGATGTCCATGATCGCGCATTCCGCGGTGGGCTCGCCATTGAGTGCGATCCGCGCCGACTGGCACCGAACTCTTCGGACCTCTCGGTGCTCTTTTGGCTTCATTGAAGTTACTCGGCGACAGGCTCAACGCAAAACTGAAACGTCGTCAGGATGCAACGTAGGCCTTAAAAAACTATGCGCTGTTCGCCCAACCGCTGTGTCATTTTCTTGAAATAATCATGATTGAAGATCGGCCGCACCGGCTCCGCCGAAAAAGCAAGGCGCGGGACATAGCCCGCGCCGCGCGACTTAGCTTTCGGAATGTTTCAGTTTCAGTTCAGTAGCAGGCGCGCGGATCGGCCTGGACGTATTGCCCCGACGGATAGCGATAGTAGCAGTTGCCTTGCGACCAATAATAACCGGGCTGCGACGCAGCCGTTGCGCCGACGATCGCCCCAGTTGTGCCGCCAACGATGGCGCCGGCCGCGGCGCCACCCGCCCGGCCCGTCAAGAGGCCGCCAAGCAAGCCGCCAACAACCGCGCCTCCAATGGCGCTTGCGGCCGGGTCGGGCGGCGGAGGCGGAGGCGGCGCGTAGGCTCCGGGCGGTGGCGCGTAGGCTCCCGCCGGCGCTGCGGCATCGGCATACGGCACGTCGTCGGCGTAGTCTTCGGAGATATAAGTGGGCGGGCCATCCATCGGCTGCGGGTAGTAATACCAGACGCCTCCGACGTCCCACCAATAACCGTCGCGCCCGTTGTGCACCTCGTGACGCCAGCGTCCGCCCTCCCAGGCGAGATGGCCGCGATAGGGGTGCCCGCTGAAATTGTGCGACGGGAGCGCGCCGCGAGCGAACCGCGCATCATGTCCCCTGCCCGGCCCAGGCCCAGAGCCAGGACCCGGCCCAGAGCCAGGGCCCGGCGGATGTCCCTGAACTGCCCGGGGTCCCTGGACCGCGGCCTTCGGCACCGGCTTGCCCGGGGGACCATTTCCCTTGGACTGCTCTTCTGCCTGCGCCGACAGCGCAAACAATGCCACAACCGACACCAACGGGACGATCTTAAATCGACTGCACGCGCTCATTCTCGGATACCCCTGTTGCGCCAGACCGTGAAAGGCATGGATATTCGCGCTAACCGGCGCCGGCGGCAACATTGCTGACGAGCTTGATGCGCGTTGTCTCGTTACAAATCAGTAAGATCAGGGCAATTTGTGTCAATCCTCAGGCGCCAGGCGCGCCGAAGGCGTCACAAGCTCTGCGGAAAGCTCTCGCTCCCTGCGCCTGCCGCGGACAAATCGGCTTGGCCTGCGGAGCCTGCGGGCGCCACATGAACGAACCTTATGCAGCTCGTGGTCAAGAGCGAATGTTTGCAGTGCCACTCGACGCCAACCGTGGCATTGGAAAGCAGCCTTGGCCGCGTCAGCTTGATCGAGAGCAAAGCCGCAACACACGCGAGCGCCACGATCGCGGCGATGAGTGCGAGCTCTTTGTGGGTCCATAGACGGGGAAACATGGCCGTTCCTCCTGTTCTCAGGCGAGAGAGAATAGGAGCGAGGCGTCTTGAGTTATGTGATTGGAATCACCATGCCGCAGGCCTAGCTATTTGGCCGGCTCGATCACGTTGCAGTTGGTTCGTCCCGACATTACGCAATCCTGCATTTTGCTGGCCTTGGTCAGATCGCGCGCCAGCCACACCCCGACGGCGAGCAGCACGGCCGCGACGATGAGCCCGGCGATGGCGCCGCGGCGGTTATCGCCTCCCTCCGGTTCGCTCATCGCATGGAATGGTTGGATTACGAAAATGCCGGCCCCTCAGGCCCGCTTATACCACGCCGCCTACCCGTTCAAGCCCCGCCGCGGCGGGCAAGGCGCGTCCTTGCGCGCACTCTGCGCCACGGCCTCGGTGGGACGGATCCGGCTGCAGGACGTCCAGACAAAAGCCGTCCTGGTGCATTGCCACTCCGCGCCGAGCGCCACGCTCGCAATCGGCTTCGGATACGCCAGGGCGAGCGAGAGAAATACTGCCGCGCCGGCGAGCGTCACGGCGGCGCCGATAAAGGCGAGCTTCCTGGTCGTCCACCATGTAGCGGTCATTTCCGTCACTCCTGTTGAGCTGCGCGGACCATACGTGCAAGCCATGCGTTCTTTTGTGAGTGAAATCACAATATGACATGGATATTTGGTGGCGCCGGAGCGCGGTCGGCGCTACACCGCTGCCGATCACGGATCGGTCGCAGATGCGTGATATGAGACCAGCAGATAACACTGACAAAGGTGACTAGGCCCGTTCAATGAGTGGATTCAAGGAACCTGGCTTCGCGGACCGGCAGAAGGCGGCACAACAGGCTAAGCAAAATCTTCTGAACAAATTCCGCGCCCAACCCGGGCCCGACAATCCCACGGTTGCCGCGCGGCGCGCCGAGCGCGAAATAGCGGCCACCGCCCGCGCCAAGGCCAAAGAGACACGTGAAGCCGCCAAGGCTGCGGCGAAACGCCGCGAGGAACAGACTTTGGCCGAAGCCGCGGCAAAGCGCGCCCGCGAGAAGGAAGAGGAAGCCTTAAGGCAGGCGGCGCTGGAGGCCGAGCAGAAGGCAAAGCGCGATGCGCGCTACGCCGCCCGCAAGAAGCGAAAATAACCGAGGGTGCCGCGCGTCGCACCTTACATCTCAACGAATTGGGGATCTCAACGAACTGGGTTCGGCCCGCCCCGATCGGGGCGAGCCTACCAGGGAAACGAAGCGAACGCTTACTTCTTCATGTCGTCCTTCTTCATGCCGTCGTCCTTTTTCATGGTGTCCTTGGACATCGTATCCTTCTTCATGCCGTCATCCTTTTTCATGGCGTCCTTGGACATCGTGTCCTTCTTCATGCCGTCGTCCTTGCCCATCTTGTCCTGGGCGAACGCGGCGGGAGCAAGCGCCAGGCTAAGCGAGAGAACGGCGGCAGAAACGCCGAGCGCGGTACGGGTGCGAATGGTCATGGTTGGTCATCCCTTCTTGGAACAGGTTTTAAGAGCGACGGGTGCCGCCTTGACTAGGACGTGCCGTCACGACCTTTGTTACGATGCGATTTTAAAAAATTTCTACGCTAACGGCTTTTGAGGCGCTTCCTGGGGTTGCAAACAATGCTTCGACACAATTTCGCCCGCGAAGAGCGCGTTAGTTCCCCAACCGCGCGCTTGAGGGTTGGGCCAAGTGTGCGCCGCAACAAGTCTCGGTCCACCATCGAGACAGGTCTCGAACTATCAGACTAGAGAAAATCCGCCTGAACGCCGGCTAAAATGCTCGATAGCCGGCCCAAAGACCCAATCAGAGTTTATTGAGGGAAGTATCATGCTCACACGCCGTCATATCATCGCATCCACGCTTGCCGCGCCTGCCATCCTTCGTTTCGGGACTGGAACGGCAAAAGCTGCAACCACGCTGAAGATTTCACACCAGTTTCCCGGCGGCACCATCGACAAGGGCGATTTCCGCGACCGTCTGTGCCGGACATTCGCCGCCGAGGTCACCAAACGCTCAGGTGGCGAGATAACAGCCGAAATCTATCCGAACTCCTCGCTGATCAAGACCAACGCGCAATTCGCCGCGATGCGAAAGGGCGCGCTCGATATCAGCCTGTATCCGATGCCCTATGCCGGCGGCGAGTTGCCGGAGACCAATATCGGCCTGATGCCGGGCCTGGTCGCAACCTACGATCAAGGTCTGCGCTGGAAGACAGAGCCGGTCGGCAAGGCGCTGACGGATTTCCTTGCCGACAAGGGCATCCTCCTTCTGACCTGGGTCTGGCAGGCTGGCGGCGTCGCCAGCCGCTCGAAGGCCATCGTAGCCCCCGAAGACGCCAAGGGGCTCAAGGTTCGCGGCGGTTCGCGCGAGATGGATATGGTGCTGCAGAGCGCCGGCGCCTCGGTGCTGTCGGTGCCGTCGAACGAAATCTATGCCGCGATGCAGACCGGCGCCTGCGACGCCGGCATCACCTCCTCCACCAGCCTGATTTCGTTCCGGCTCGAGGAAGTCTCGAAAGCCCTGACCTCGGGGGCAGGTGCATCCTACTGGTTCATGTTGGAGCCGTTGATGATGTCGAAGTCGATCTTCGACGGCTTGCCGAAGAACCATCAGGACATCATCCTCGAGGTCGGCACTGAACTCGAAGCCTTCGGCAAGAAGGGCGCGCAGGACGACGATATCGAGGTCGCCAAGGTGTATGAAAAGGCCGGCGCCACGGTCAGCGCGCTCGATATCGCAACCGTCGGAAAATGGCGCGATATCGCCCGCGATACCGCGTGGAAGGATTATGGCGCCAAGACCGCGACCGCAGCCAATTTGCTGAAGCTTGCGTCCGACGTCTCCGCATGATGCACGGCCCGCTGGGGGATCGTGATGAATTTTCGAAGGCCGCCACGGACAACAAGCTCGTGGCGGCATTCGAATCAGCCCTTGCATTCTTGAACCACATCATCGTCGTCGTTGCCGCCGTCGCGCTGATCGCGGCCTGCGCGATCTTGAGCTACAGCGTGCTGAGCCGCGCTTTATACCATGCCGCTAACTACTGGCAGGATGAGGCGGCGGTGTTCCTGCTGGTCGGCGCGACCTTCATGACGGCAGCCTATGTACAGGGGCAACGCGGCCATATCGGCATCGAGGCCTTTGTCGGGTTGCTGTCGCCTGCGGCCAATCGTATCAGGCTGTGGCTGGTCGACGTCGCAAGCCTGTTGTTCTGCGCGTTCTTCGCCTGGAAATCCTGGACGCTGGCGCACGAGGCCTGGGCCGATGGCCAGGTTTCCAATTCGATGTGGTCGCCGCCCTTGGCGATCCCCTATGGCCTGATGGCCTGCGGCATGACGCTGTTGTGCGTGCAGATCGCGTTGCAGCTCCTCATTCCCTTGAGCGGAGCCGCGCGCCGATGAGCGTGTTCGGAATTGGCGTGAGCTACGGGCTTGCGACCCTGTTTGCGATGTTCTCAGGCATGCCCATTGCATTCGCTTTGGGTGCGGTCGCGGTCGTATTCATGGGCATCTACATGCCGGCAGCTTCCCTCGACACGGTGACGCAGAATGTCTACGAGGAAATGGCCTCGATCACGCTGTTGTCGATCCCGCTGTTCATCCTGAAGGGTGCTGCGATCGGCAAATCCCGCGCCGGGCAGGATCTATATTCGGCGCTGCATGCCTGGCTGCATCGCGTTCCCGGCGGTCTCGGCGTCGCCAACGTGTTCGCCTGCGCGTTGTTCGCAGCGATGGCCGGCTCCTCGCCGGCCACCTGTTCGGCGATCGGCTCGGCTGGCATCCCGGAAATGCGCAAGCGCGGCTATTCCGGCGGATTCGCCGCCGGCATCATCGCCGCCGGCGGCACGCTCGGCATTCTCTTGCCGCCCTCGATCACCATGATCCTGTTTGCGGTCGCCGCGGAAAAATCGTTGGGCCGGCTGTTCCTCGCCGGCATCGGGCCGGGCCTGCTGCTGGTGACGCTGTTCGGAACCTACGCGGTGATCCGATTTCGTAAGGAGTATGCCGCGGCCAGCGCGCTCTACGCCAAGACCGGTACGACCTCGGCCATCCTCACCCGTGACGACTTCACGATGGCGGAGCGGTTCAATGTGCTGCCGCGGGTGCTGCCCTTTGTCTTGTTGCTGACCGGGGTGATGATCGCGCTTTATGGCGGCTATGCGACGCCGTCGGAGACCGCGGGCCTCGGCGGGCTGTTGGCGCTGGGACTGATCGCGGCCATCTACAGCGTGTGGCGGCCTTCCGATCTGGCGCCGATCATGAAATCGACCATCCGCGATGCCACCATGCTGATGATGATCATCGGCATGTCGCTGCTTTATACCTATGTGATGAGCTATCTGCACATCTCGCAATCGGCCGCCGAATCAATCGTGGCCATGCATCTGCCGCGCTGGGAATTGCTGGCGGCGATCCTGGTCATGGTGGTCGTGCTCGGCTTCTTCCTGCCACCGGTGTCGATCATCCTGATGACCGCGCCGATCATCCTGCCGCCCTTGCGCGCGGCGAATTTCGACATCATCTGGTTCGGCGTCGTCATGACCATCGTGATGGAGATGGGGCTCATTCATCCGCCGGTCGGCTTGAACATTTTCGTCATTCGCAACGTGGCGCCGGATATTCCGCTTAGCGAAATCATCTGGGGTACGCTGCCGTTCGTGCTGTTGATGATGGCCGCGGTGCTGGTGCTGTGCTTCCTGCCGGGAATCTCGACCGGGCTGCCCGATCTGATCATGGGACCGGACGGCGGACGGTGAGGTTAAGGGCGAATAGCAAATGGTGAGTAGCGAATAGTGGCGCTTCCATCCGCTATTCGCTATTCGCCATTCGCCGCTTCGCGTTCAACGCTGCCGCGACGCGGCTCACCGGCGGCCGCCCGATCAACTTGCTCATCTCGTTGGTCGCCGCGAGCAGCTTTTGCATATCGACCCCGGTTCTGACGCCCAAGCCCTCGAGCATATAGACGACATCCTCGGTCGCGACATTGCCGGTGGCGCCCGGTGCAAACGGGCAGCCACCAAGCCCGCCGGCGGCGGAATCGATCACGCGCACGCCCTCCTCCATGCCGGCATAGAGATTGGCCAGCGCCTGGCCGTAGGTATCGTGAAAATGCATCGCGAGATTTTTGGCCGGCACGTGCGCAGCGACCGCGCGCAGCATCTCTTTGGCCTTGAGCGGCGTGCCGACGCCGATGGTGTCGCCGAGCGAGATTTCATAGCAGCCGAGATCCCACAGCGTTTTCGCGACGTCGGCGACCGCCTGCGGCTTGATCTCGCCGTCAAAGGGACAGCCGAGCACGCAGGAGACGTAGCCGCGCACCCTGACGCCGTCGGCCTTGGCACGCGCGAGCACCGGCTTGAAACGCTCGATTGATTGGGCAATTGAGCAATTGATATTGGCGCGCGAAAAACCTTCGGACGCCGCGGCGAACACCGAAACCGTCCTGGCGCCGGCCGCGCGCGCCGCCTCATAGCCCTTCTCGTTCGGCACCAGCACGTGGAATTCGCCGGCGAGATGACTGACACCGCGCAATACCTGGTCAGAGCCCACCATCTGCGGGATCGCTTTCGGCGAGACGAAAGCGCCGACCTCGACCGTGTGCAACCCGGCTTCGACCAGCGCTTCGATAAAGGCGATGCGCGCCTCGACGCTGACGGGGGTCTTTTCGTTTTGCAGGCCGTCGCGCGGCCCCATTTCGATAATGCGAACGGTATCGCGCATGACGCTTCCTTGCCGCTCTTCACTCGCCCACAGGCTCGATTTCGGCGAGCTCGACGCCCTCCTGCACGATATCGCCGACCTTGCACTTGATCTTCTTCAAGACGCCGGCATAAGGCGCGCGCAGGGTCTGCTCCATCTTCATGACTTCCAGCGTCAGGATCGGCGCGCCCTTCTCGATCCTTGCGCCCTCCTCGGCGAGTAGCGCCACCACCGTGCCCGGTAAGGGTGCTACGATCTTGTCCTCGCCGACTTGCTCTTCGGTCTCGCCGCCGAACGGATCGACCCAGTGCAGGTCGAACCGGCCATTGCGCGTGCGCAAATAGAGTTCATGGCCTTCGATGACCGCGACGATGCGCGATTTCACTCCCTCGATGGTGAGATCAAACCCACCATCCTCGGTCGGCGAAAAGGCGAACGCGAATTCGCGCTCGCCGATCGAAAGCGCCGCCGGACCGTTGCCATATGTCAGGCAAATCTCCCGTTCGGCCTCATGCCCGTGCCGGAACTTGAATGCGCGCTGCCGCCGTCCGACCGGCATCCAGCCAAAGGTCCGCCACGGCGAAAGCGCCTCGCCGCGCGCGGCCTCCTGTTCGTCAACGAGAATGGCGGCAATGGCAGCGCCAAGCTCGAGATCGCCAGGCGCCGCGGGCGCCGGCGTCAGGTTTTTCAATTCGCGTTCGATAAAGCCGGTATCGATGGCGTTGGCGCGAACGTTTGGATGCGTCACCAGCGCGGACAGGAAGGGGATGTTGGTGACGACGCCCCGGACATCGGTCTCCTCCAGGGCGCGGTTGAGCTTGTCGATCGCGGCCTGGCGCGTCGGCGCCCAGGCGATCACCTTGGCGAGCATGGCGTCGTAATAGGGCGAGACCATATCGCCCTCGCGATAGCCGCCATCGATGCGCAGCCCATCCACGGCCAAAGGCGTGCGCCAGGTCTTGATGCGGCCGACCGACGGCATGAAATTCCTGGCCGGGTTTTCCGCATAGACCCGCGCTTCGATGGCATGTCCGTTCAGCCTGATCTGGTCCTGCTTGAGCGGCAGTGCTTCGCCAAACGCTACCCGCAACTGCCATTCGACGAGATCGATGCCGGTGATCAGTTCGGTCACGGGATGCTCGACCTGAAGGCGCGTGTTCATCTCGATGAAGAACACGTCCTTGCCGTCGGAGACGAATTCGATGGTGCCGGCGCCGACATACTTGACCGCAGCAGCAGCTTTCCGCGCGGCGGCGCACACCGCCTCGCGTTGCTTGGCATCGAGCGTCGGCGACGGCGCCTCCTCGACCACCTTCTGATGGCGGCGCTGCAGGGTGCACTCGCGCTCGAACAGCGACAACAGACTGCCGTGGCTGTCGCCGATCACCTGCACCTCGATATGCCTGGGATTATCGACGTATTTTTCGATCAACATGCGGTCGTCGCCGAACGCCGCCTTGGCCTCGCGCTTGGCGCTGACAATGGCGGGCGCAAGCTCGCCGGCCGAGCGAACGACGCGCATGCCGCGGCCGCCACCACCCGCTGACGCCTTGACCAGCAGCGGAAAGCCTATTCTGTCGGCGGCCTTCTTGAGCGTCGCCTCGTCCTGGGCTTCGCCGTGATAGCCCGGCACCAGGGGCACCCCGGCCTTCTCCATCAACGCCTTGGAACCGGATTTGGAGCCCATCGCGCTCATCATCGTGGCCGTCGGACCGACGAATACCAGGCCGGCATCCGCGCAAGCCTGCGCAAATTCGGCATTTTCCGACAGGAATCCGTAGCCGGGATGCACGCCTTCCGCGCCGGTCTTGCGCGCGGCTTCGATGACGCGTTCGATATTGAGGTAGCTGTCGCGGGCCCGCGCCCGCCCCAGCAGCACGGCCTCATCGGCCATAGCGACATGCATCGCGCCGGAATCGGCTTCGGAATAGACCGCCACCGTGCGCAATCCCATCGCTCGCGCGGTGCGGATCACGCGGACTGCGATCTCGCCGCGGTTGGCGACCAGGAGTGTGCGAAACCGCCGGTACATTTTCGAGCGATCCATCGTCACATCCTGAACAGGCCGAACTTGGTCGGCTCGATCGGCGCATTCGCCG
>Ga0210406_10008220_pt1 | contig 10464 bp, 10 predicted proteins | sample IncBWC30MmetaG_FD_155454 | JGI IMG/M metagenome (GOLD analysis project Ga0210406, IMG submission 155454) | Forest soil microbial communities from Barre Woods Harvard Forest LTER site, Petersham, Massachusetts, United States - Inc-BW-C-30-M | ecosystem: Environmental > Terrestrial > Soil >... | reverse complement strand
AAGTATTCGGCGGCGCCGCATTCGGTCCCCTGCAATTCCGGATCAACTCCAAAGGCGTCGCGGGTGATTGGCAACCGCTGGCCAACCTCGTGCGTCTGCCGATGCTCAAAGACTTGAAGTGCCCCGCCACACCGGAGCTTGCCTGCAAATTATCCGGCTCGAATCTTTTCTTGATCGATTCGGTCTCCGATGATCCGAAGTTCACCCAATCGGTGAAGGTACCGGATGGCTTTCTAGGATCCGCGCTTCCGGTGCCGCATCCGAAAACCGGATCGTTGTACGTGAAGCTGCGTGACGACCCATCGGTGGTCAACATGACCTCGCTCGCAACGCAGGAAATTCCAGCCTCTCCCGACGAAGCGGCGCGCGCCAACGCACGCAGTTCCGCACTGTCCGGCGAGCATCTACCGGAGGCGGGCGCACCGCAGATTCCTTAAATACCGGCGATCCGGGCCGCAAGGAAGCGGCGTTCGGGTTCGAGCGCTGCGGTTTTCAAGGCCGTGCCATAGGCCTCTCGTGCTTCCTCGATGCGGCCGAGCTGCTGAAGAAAGCGGCCGCGCGCCGCATGCAGCAAGTGATACTGCGCGACCGCGCCGCGCGCCGCCAGCGAGTCGACGAGATCGAGAGCGCGCGCGGGGCCGTCCACCATCGACACGGCCACCGCATGATTCAATTCGATCACGGGCGTCGACTGCAGTCTCAGCAGCACTTCGTAGAGTCCCACAATCTGCGGCCAGTCCGTAGCCTGTTTATCCCCGGCCCGCACATGCAGCGCCGCGATCGCAGCCTGCACCGCGTACGGACTCACCTGGCCTCGAGCCGTAAGGGACCTGTCCACCAGCGTGAGCCCTTCCGAGATTTCAGCCTGGTCCCATTGCGAACGATCCTGATCATCGAGCAATACCACATCGCCGGCTTCGGAGACCCGAGAGGAGCGGCGCGCGTCATGCAGCAGCATGAGAGCGAGCAGGCCCATGACGCCCGCATTGCCGGGCAGTAAGGTATCGAGAAGCCTTCCCAGGCGAATGGCTTCCGCGCACAACTCAACATCGATGAGCCGGGTGCCTGCCGTGGCGGCATACCCTTCCGTGAACACGCCATACACGACGGCAAGCACGCCGTCGATTCGTTGATCGAGCACGGCAGGATCGGGCGTTTCGTAGGGAATTCCCGCGTCCCGGATTTTTCGCTTGGCTCGCACCAGGCGTTGCGCCATCGTCTCTTCGCTGACGAGAAAAGCCCGGGCCACGGCTTGCGTGGACAGTCCGCATACTTCGCGCAACGTGAGCGCAATTTGCGCCTCGGCATTGAGCGCTGGGTGGCAGCACGTGAATATGAGCCGCAGGCGATCGTCGCCGAATATCGCCTCATCCGACTCGTCGATCTGCGCAAGCAAATCGGCTTGCGCGGCCGCGAGCTCACGATCGAAGATTTTCTCCCGGAAAAACACCTCGCGGCGTATGCGGTCGATCGCCTTGTTGCGCCCCGCGCTGATCAGCCACGCCCGCGGATTCTCCGGCATTCCCTGCGCCGGCCATTGTTCGATCGCGGCCGCAAAGGCGTCTTGCTGCGCTTCCTCCGCCAAATCGAAATCGCCGAGCAGGCGGATCAATGTCGCGAGGACCCGACCCGCCTCCCGGCGAAAAACTTCTTCGATCTTGCCGGCGGCGCCTGCGCTCATGCAGCGAATGGTCCGCGGCGTCTTCAGCCTGTCAACGGCCAAATGGGACGCACTTCGATGCTGCCAATCTTTGCGCCCGGAATGCGGGCCGCGACGGCGGTCGCTTCATCGAGATTCTTTGCCTCGATCAGATAGTAGCCGCCCAGCTGCTCGCGCGTCTCTGCAAACGGCCCATCGGTGATGGCCGCCTTGCCGTTGCGCACCCGCACAGTCGAGGCCGTGGACGCGGGTTTCAACCGGTCCCCGGCCTTGAACTGACCGGCTTGCACGATTGACTTGGTGAATTCCGTGTATTCATCCGACATTTTCTTCAGCGCGCCGTCGCCCAGCGCCTTCATTTCCGCTTCATTGCTGTATATGAGTAATAGGTAGTTCATGTGTTCCCCAACGATTGAGGCGTGATTCGCCGTAACCTAGTCGAACCGCGCCCGACAATTTCGACATTCAGAATCTTAAGATTTCCCGGTGCGCATGGCGGGTTGCCGCCATAGCGGGAACTATATGCCTCCCCGCTGCTCAAATAAATCTGCCAAATCAGACGCTTACAGCATATTGTCGCTGCGCTGGCGGCATTGGGCCCTTGGCCGTAAGATCATACTGGCTCATGGTCACCTCATTCGTCTCGATAACTAGAGGATTCCCGATGAAGGCTTGGATACCGCTCACGCTTGTTTTCGCATTTGGATTGGCTGCCCACGCCCAGGCGACATGCTCGTACCCGCAATCGCCCGCCAAACCCCCTGACGGCAATACGGCCAGCCGGGACGAAATGGTCGCTGCCAAGAAGGATTTCGACCGCTACAACGGCGAAATGAATGTCTACCTCGACTGCCTCAACCTGGAAATAGGTGCTGCGCCCAAGGATGTTTCCAAAATGACCCCGGACGAGAAGAAAAAGGCGGATCAGGAGCAAAAAATATTGGTGCAGAGGCACAACGCCGCGGTCGATGAATTGCAGGCGGTGGTCGGACGCTTTAACGAACAGTTGAAGGTCTATAAAGCGAAAAACAAGTAATGCATTGCAGTGCGGCGGATGAATCCGCCGCCGATACAGGACTATGCAGGCCGCTACGCTCATTACCCCGCGTCTGGCCGAAGAGGCGATCTACTCTCGGCTGACGTGTTTGCCCATCGAATCACTGCCATTGACGCAGTGTGTCGGTGGAACTCTGCGCGAGAATGTTTACGCGGAGCGCGACGCCCCGCCATTTGATCGGGTTTCCATGGACGGCATGGCGGTCGACAGCGAAGCGTTGCGAAGAGGCCAACGACGCTTCCACATCCAGGGCATTCAGGCCGCCGGCGCGCCGGCGACGAAGCTCAAGAGCGCCGATCACACGATCGAAGTCATGACGGGCGCTATTCTGCCCGTCGGCTGCGACAACGTCGTACCCATTGAGCAGGTGGATGTCGCCGATGGATTCGCGTCGCTCAACACAGTGGTCGTGAGCTCGCCTTACCACAACATTCACCGGCGCGGCGCCGATAGCCGGCAAGGCCAACTCTTGCTGGAATCCGGCACGTTATTGCGCGCGCCGGAAGTCGCGGTGGCGGCCTCCGCCGGCATGGCACGGGTGCGTGTGAGCAGCCAGCCGGCCATCATGGTCGTGTCGACCGGGGATGAACTCATAGAGCCCGGCGATCCGATCGAAGAATTTCAAGTGCGACGCTCGAACGCTTACGCAGTGGCGGCGACATTTCGCAGGCGCGGCTTCAGCCGCGTGGGCGACGATCATGTGCTGGACGATGAGAATCTTCTTCGCGAGCGGCTGTCCATGCATTTGACCACCCATGAAGTCGTAGTATTGAGTGGCGGCGTTTCCATGGGCAAGTTCGATCTCGTGCCCAAAGCGCTCATGCAGCTGGGCGTGCAAGAAGTGTTTCACAACGTCGCTCAGCGTCCCGGCAGACCCATGTGGTTCGGTATCGGTCCACACGGTCAATCGGTATTTGGCTTGCCCGGCAATCCGGTCTCCACGCTGGTCTGCCTGATCCGCTATGTGATTCCCGCCATAGCCGAGGCCATGGGCACCAAGCGCGTGGCGCCCGAACGGCTGGCATTGGCAGCGCCCGTAACCTTCAAACACGCGCTCGCTTATTTCTTGCCGGTCGTCATTGACCACGACGACTGGGGTCGCCCCTGGGCAACCCCGAAACCGCCGAATGGTTCGGGGGATTTCTTAAGTCTCGCCGGTACCGATGGCTTCGTGGAATTGCCGCCCGGTCCCAATACCTACCCCAAGGGTTTCGTGGCCAGCGTCTATCGTTGGTAGTCTGGTTCCATGACCTCGATCATTCACGATATTCGTGGCGCACAGAATCCGCTGGACCGGCTCGGCCGTCCGCTGCATGACCTGCGCATCTCAGTGATGGACCGGTGCAATTTCCGTTGTCCCTACTGCATGCCGAAGGAGCAGTTTCACGAGAATTACCAATTTCTCAAGTCACGCGAGCGATTGTCATTCGACGAACTCACGCGCCTGACGAAATTATTTGCAGGCCTGGGCGTGCGCAAAGTGCGGCTGACGGGCGGCGAGCCTCTGCTGCGGGCCAATTTGGCGGATTTAGTGGGCGATCTGACCGGCATTCCGGGAATCGAAGACATCGCCTTGACCACGAATGGCGTGTTGCTGGCCAATCATGCCGTCGACCTGCACGCCAACGGCCTGAAGCGCATTACCGTCAGCCTCGATACGTTGGATAAAGAGATTTTTGCGCGATTGAGCGGCGGCTTCGGCGCGCTCGATCAAGTCTTGGGCGGCATCGACGCCGCCATTGCGGCCGGCCTGGCCCCCGTCAAGATCAACGCCGTCATCGAACGGGGCGTAAACGATCACACCGCACTCGATCTCGTGCAACACTTCAGGGGCACGCCGGTCATCGTACGCTTCATCGAATTCATGGATGTCGGCAATCGCAATCACTGGGACCCTAAGATGGTGGTGCCGTCCCGCGAACTCGCGGCACGAATCAATACGCGCTGGCCGATGCACCCTGTGTCGCAAAACTACCGCGGCGAAGTCGCGGAGCGCTGGCGTTTCGATGACGGCGGCGGCGAAGTCGGCTTCATTTCCTCCGTATCGCAGCCATTTTGCGGAGCCTGCAGCCGCGCGCGCCTGTCTTCCGAGGGCAAGTTCTACACCTGCCTGTTCGCGACCCAGGGAATCGACCTGCGAGGCCCCTTGCGTGATGGTGCCGATGATGCCGAATTGCTGAGAATCATTCGCGGCGCGTGGGTTGCGCGAACCGATCGCTACAGCGAACTTCGAGAGGAACTGCGGCGCGATCCGTGTGAGACAAAGAAGATCGAGATGTACTACATCGGCGGTTGAACTCATGACTTTTACCCATCTGGACGCCGATCACCGTCCCACCATGGTCGATGTCAGCGACAAGGCGGCGACGAAACGAAGTGCCACCGCCGAGGCGCGCGTAAAGTTTCCCGCGGCAGTCGCCGCAGCGCTGCGCGCAAGCGGCCTGCGCTCGCCCAAAGGACCGGTGTTTGATACTGCGATCGTTGCGGGAGTTCTGGGTGCAAAACGCACTCATGAACTCATACCGTTCTGCCATCCGCTGGGGATCGAGAATTGTCACATTGCCATTGATTTGGAGGGCGACGCCGCCATTATTCGCTGCACCGTGACAGTTCATCATAAGACCGGCGTCGAGATGGAAGCGCTTACCGGCGCCAGCATCGCCGCGTTGACCGTTTACGATATGTGCAAGGCGTTATCGCACGGCATCGTCATCGACGACGTGCGCTTGCTCGCGAAAGAGGGCGGCAAGAGCAGCTACGTGGCGGCCGAATCGTGAGCACATCCCCCGTATTTGGACTCATTCTCGCCGGCGGCTCGAGCCGCCGCATGAACCGCGACAAGGCAGCCCTCAAGTACCACGGCAAAACACAGCTGGATCGAGCGTACGAACTCGCGAGCCGGCATGTCGCGAATGTTTTCGTGTCGGTACGTGCCGATCAAACTTTGGACCCCACGCGGGCGCAGCGGCCCATGATTGTGGACTCGGTGGCGGCAGAAGGTCCGATTGCCGGCATCCGCTCGGCGTTCGCCGCGCACCCCAAGGTGGCCTGGCTGGTGCTGGCCTGCGATTTGCCGTATCTGTCGGATGACGCGCTCGATTATCTGCTGCGCCGGCGTGATGCGGCCGCCTTCGCCACGGCATACAGGAGCGCGCATGATGGGTTGCCGGAGCCGCTGTGCGCCATTTGGGAGTCCTCGGCGGCCGAAACGCTGGCCGACTATCAGGCCGGCGGCGGGCACTGTCCGCGGAAATTTCTCATCCGTCACGGCGCGCGGCTGCTCGAGCTGCAAGATACTCGCGCGTTGGAAAATGTGAATACGCCCGAAGAATATAGACAAGCCATAGCCACTCTCGACAAAGCCCCCATGCAACTGAAAATTCAATATTACGCATTGATGCGCGAGCAGGCCGGGCGTTCCGAAGAAACGCTCGAGACTTCCGCCTCGACACCCGCCGGCCTCTACCAAGAGCTCGCTGCGCGCTACGGCTTCACACTGTCACGCGATCAACTCAAGGTAGCGGTGAACAGTGAATTCAGCGACTGGTCGCGCAAGCTCAATGTAGGCGATGCCGTCGTGTTCATCCCTCCGGTGGCGGGCGGGTGATGCATTTTCGATTCACTGAACGCGCGATCGACACGGAAAGCGCGCGGCGCGAGCTTCAGACCTCGAGCGCGGGCGGCTACGTCAGTTTCGAAGGCTGGGTGCGTGATTTGAACGAGGGGCAGGAAGTCACCAGGCTGGAGTACGAGGCGTTTCAGGAACTGGCGGTGAAGGAAGGCGATCGCATCGTCGCCGAAGCCCGGCGGCGATTCCCCGTAAAGCTCGCCCTGTGCATCCATCGCGTGGGCTCCTTGGAGCTGGGCGACATGGCGGTCTGGGTCGGCGTGAGCTCCGTGCACCGCGGCGAAGCCTTCGATGCCTGCCGATTCATCATCGACGAAGTAAAGCACCGCGTGCCCATTTGGAAGAAGGAGCATTACCGCAGCGGCGATTCGGGATGGGTCAACTGCGAACGCTGCGCAGCGGCGCCGCAGCATTCGCACATGGAGCCGGAACACGCAGAGCCGGAACTCGCGGAGCGGCACCATGATCGCGTCGCGGTGTCGAACCCCAAATAGGCGATGCAGCCCGACTATTCCCGGCAGTTGCTGCTCAAAGAGATCGGCGCAAAGGGCCAGGCGGCTTTGGCGCGCGCCCGTGTCCTCGTCGTGGGTGTTGGCGGCCTCGGCAGTCCGGTATTGCAGTATCTGGCCGGCGCGGGTGTGGGTTGCTTGGGGCTGGTCGACGCCGACGTCCTGGATGCCAGCAACCTGCATCGCCAACCTATCTACGCACTGTCCGACGTCGGCAACCCGAAAGTGGACTTGGCGCGCGCCGCCGTGACTGAAATCAATCCTTCCGTGCAGGTGGAAACGCACCGCGCGAAGTTCAGTGCCGACAACGCGCTTGAATTGGTTCGCTCCCATGACATCGTCGTTGACTGCAGCGATAATTTTCGCACCAAGTACCTGATCAACGATGCCGCGGTGCTCGCGCAAAAGCCGGCGGTTTTTGCCAGCGTGTATCAATACGAGGGGCAGCTTCAGGTCTACAAGCCGGACGTTGAATTTGCCTGCCTGCGCTGCCTATGGCCGGACGCCATTGCCGATGGTGTGGTCGGCAATTGTGCCGAGGCCGGCGTGCTGGGACCGGTGCCCGGTGCGTTCGGCACCCTGCAAGCGTTGTTGACCTTGAAAATTCTGTTGCAGATGGATGGCCAACTTGCCGGCGAACTGCTGCTGCTGGATTTCACGAATTTCTCCAGTCTGAAGATCAAGGCGCCGCGGCGCGTCGAATGCGTGGCTCCGGCGTGTGCGCATATCCGCGAATTGACCCGCGACGATCCAAGCATTGAGATTGCATTCGGCTCGCTGGCTGCCGCCGCCGAGCGCGGCTTCGAGATAATCGATATTCGCACCGCGGAGGAAGTCGCTGCGCGGCCCACCGGCGTTCGGCACATACCCATGGCGAATCTGCTGGCCAATCCTGGTCTGCTCGAGCCTGCGCGGCAGGTCCTGCTGGTGTGCGCCACGGGCAAACGCAGCCGGACCGCTGCACAGGAATTGCGCAAGCGCGGCATCGCCGTGCGCTCACTGGCCGGCGGACTGCAATACCTGGAGCATTGATTTGCGATTCAGCAGCAAATTGCCCGAGGTCGGCACCACGATTTTTACCGTGATGTCGCGCCGCGCGATCGAGGAAAACGCCCTGAACATCGGTCAGGGATTTCCGGACTATGCCATCGACCCGCGCTTGTCGAACTCCCTGATCGAGGCCATTGCCGAGGGGCGCAATCAATATGCACCGATGGAGGGCACCTTGGAGCTGCGCGAGCAAATCTCCAACAAGCTCGAACACTGCTACCAGCGTCGATTTGACCCGCATGCCGAGATCACGGTGACCTGCGGGGGCACCGAATCCCTGTATGACGCCATACAAGCCGCCGTGGGGCCGGGCGATGAGGCGATCATTTTCGATCCCGCCTACGATTCGTATGAGCCGGCGGTGCGCCTCGCCGGCGCCCGTTGTCTGCGCATTGCACTGTCGCCTCCCGCATTTCGCTTCGACTGGGATGAGGTGCGCCGCAGTTTGAGCGATCGTACGCGGCTCATCATCATCAACAGTCCGCAAAACCCCAGCTGCAGCGTGGCGACGCGGGAGGATCTCGATCATCTTGCCGCCTGCATCCGTGATCGGCCGATCACGGTGATCGCCGATGAGGTGTATGAACACGTGCTGTTCGACGGACGCCGTCATCAGTCGGTGCTGGCGCACCCGGAATTGCGCGAACGCAGCTATGCGGTGTTTTCCTTCGGCAAGACGCTGCACGCAACCGGCTGGCGGGTGGGCTATTGCGTGGCGCCGCCGGCGATGACGCGCGAACTTCGCAAGGTACATCAATTCAATACCTTCAGTATCGCCTCACCGCTGCAGTATGCGATCGCGCGCTATTTGTCCGCCTACCCCGATGCATGGCAGGGGCTCTCCGCGTTCTTCCAGCCCAAGCGCGATTTGTTGGCCGGACTGTTGCGAGGTTCCGGACTTGAGCCGCTGCCGGCGAGCGGCACTTATTTTCAATTGGTGGACTACGGCGCGATCAGCCAAGAGGAAGATTTGAAATTTGCCGATCGGCTGATTCGCGAAGCGAAAACAGCAGTCATCCCGCTGTCGCCCTTTTACGCAAAGCCGCCCCGCATGACTCTGGTCAGGCTATGCGTCGCGAAGCGCGATGAGACTCTCCAAGAGGCGGCCAAGCGGCTTGCTGCATTTGCGCGGCGGGCGTCCGGTGCCGGTACGGGTGCCGGTGCCGCCCCTTAGCGGCCGAAAGCGGCGAGACGGCGCACCATGGATGGCAGGCTCTGCCGCTGACGGATTCGCGAGGCGTCCATCAGCATGCGCCCGGCCCAGCGGTACACGTTGTTTTCCTTGACGGTTCGGCGCATCAAACTCATCCGGCTACGCCGTTCGTCACGGCCCATGCGCATTGCGATCTCCATGGCGTTCGCCGTTTCACTGACGTCGAAGGGGTTGATCAGCACCGCCTCCTGCAACTCTCGAGACGCGCCGGCAAAGCTGCTCAAGATCAGCACTCCATCTTCATCATCGCGAGCCGCAACGAACTCCTTGGCGACCAAATTCATTCCATCGTGCAAACTATTGACCAGGCAGAAATCCGCGGCACGATACAACTCGAATACGCGCAAGGGTTCTTGATGCTCATCGATCAGCACGATGGGGCGCCAGTCGCCCAGCGCGAACTTGCCGTTGATTCGCTCCACTTCGCTGTAGGTGTGCTGCTGCAGGGCTTGATAGGCCGGCAGTTGGCCGCGCGATGGGGCGGCGATCTGCAGCAAACTGATGCGCCCCCGGTACCGCGGGTCGTTGTCGAGCAATACTTCGAGCGCTTGAAACCGCTCGATGATGCCTTTCGTAAAATCCCACCGCTCCACCCCGAGTCCGATCATGACGTCCAAGCCGATTCCATGCCGTTCCCTGACCGCCGCCCGGCATGCCGCAATGTCCGGCAGGCGCGCCAGCCAGCGTGGCGGCCATTCGATGGAGATGGGATAGGGAGCGACGCGGCACACATGGCCCTGCAGCGTCACGGTCATGTGCTCGCGATCGATCTGGCATTCGATAAACCGGTCCACCGTATCGAGAAAATTCTGGCAGTGGTAGCGGGTGTGAAATCCCAGTATGTCGGCCGATAGCATGTGCATCAGCATCTCGCGCTTCCAGGGACACACGCCGAATGTCTCGGCATTCGGCCAGGGGATATGCCAAAACAGAGCGACCGTGGCCTTTGGAATTTTTTTGCGGATCAGTTGGGGCAGCAACGCGAAATGGAAATCCTGGATCAGGATCACCGGACTGTCCGTGCCTGATTCCACGGCCACCACGTCTGCAAATTTAGCGTTGACGTCCTCATAGGCGCGCCAATCGCTGGCGCGAAACGCCGGCCGCACGTAGGCCAGATGGCACAGGGGCCACAATCCCTCGTTCGAGAAGCCGTAGTAGTAACCCTGCTCCTGTTCCGGGGTCAGCCAGACACGGCGCAAGGTATAACTCGGATCATCGGGCGGCACGCGTATCCGGTCATATCGATCCACGGTCGCGCGGTCTGCGGTACCCGCGCCGTGCGCCACCCACACGCCGGAGCAGGCGCGCATGATCGGTTCCAGCGCTGTCACCATGCCGCTGGCC
>Ga0210406_10008219_pt1 | contig 10465 bp, 9 predicted proteins | sample IncBWC30MmetaG_FD_155454 | JGI IMG/M metagenome (GOLD analysis project Ga0210406, IMG submission 155454) | Forest soil microbial communities from Barre Woods Harvard Forest LTER site, Petersham, Massachusetts, United States - Inc-BW-C-30-M | ecosystem: Environmental > Terrestrial > Soil >... | reverse complement strand
GAGGGGCTCCTGCGAGCGCCAGCGTGCATATTCCTGCTCCACGGTTTCGACCGCGCGCAGCTTCTCTTCCCAGGCTCGCTCGAGCGAGCGCGCGACCAGACGGTTCTCCGGCTCAACAGTGTCATACTGGCGTCGTGCCCGTTCCGCCTCGTAGCGGGCTCGCTCACGACACAAGGTCCATTGCCGCTCCAGCTGTCGGCTCTCTTCTTCAAGTTGCCCCACCGCCGCGATCGCGATCGCAATCTGATCCGGCGCCAAGGCATCGAGGAGGAGGCGCTCGATCAGCGCGTCGACCGGCAGCGCCCGGACTTCCTGACATAACTCGGCGCCCTGGTGGTCGCGATCGGATCGACAGCAATAGACGGGATAGTCGGCCCTCGGTCCGCTGTAGCGCAGGCTCATGCGACGTCCACAGCGGCCGCAGATCGCGATCCCCTGCAGCAGAGCCGAGCCCTGGCGCGGCACGCCTGGATGCCCCGTCTGATAGCGGCTCGCGTTGTCTGACATGCGGCGCTGGTTGGCCATGAACTCCTCCCAGCCGATGTAACCAGGGTGAGCGGCCTTCAGGCAAACCGCCCAGTCTGCGATCGCCACCTCGACCGTTCCCGTTAGCGATCCCGGCCGGCATCGGCTCAGATCCTTCTGCCGACGGCCGTAAACATAGGCTCCAGCATACGCGGGATTGCGAAGAATATTACAAACCCGCACGCTGTCCGCGTCGCGCCAGACCACCTCATGCGGAGACGGTCCAAGTAACGGTCGCACCGGCAGCGATAACCCGTTCCGGCGCAGATAGCGCATCACACTGCGCACGCTTTGCAGTTCCCGGAATTTGGCGAAGACGAGGCGGAGACGCGCCTGCACTTCCTCATCGGGATTGAGGATGATGGCGCCCGTTCGATCGTAAGCGAGCCCCGCCGGCAGCGGTAACCGGAGTTCGCCGCGTGCCGCTTTCTGGCGCTCCCCCTGATGAAGACGCAGGCGGATCTGATGTAGCTCCGCCTCGCTCATGATGCCGGACAAGCCCAACAGCAGGCGGTCGTGGTAGACGCGCGGATCGTACAGACGTTCGCCGTCGGCAATGAGCACACCGAATACCGAGCAGAGCTCGAGCAACTGGTGCCAGTCGCGATTGTTGCGGGCCAAGCGTGATGCATCGAGGCTGACCACCAGGCCGGCGTTGCCAAGCCCGATCTCGGCGATCAACTTCTGGAAACCATGACGATCGGCGCCGCCAGCGCCCGATTTGCCAAGGTCCTCGTCAATGACGTGCACGCGCTCAGCGGGCCAGCCCAAACCAATGGCACGATCGACCAGCCGATATTGCAGTTCCGTGCTCTCTTGATGTTGCCGCACCTGGTTCACGGACGACTGTCGCACGTAGACGTAGGCCAATCTGGCCCGGTGCGTCGTCGTGAGCCGTTCGTCAGTGGGGTTCAAGGCGGTCAGCACGACCCGTCTCCCCTCTGGGCGGGCCGGGACTCGCTTGCATCCGCCGTATCAGCGCAGCGATCGCTTGGGCGATCTGGACTTGCGCCTCGGCCGATAGCTTCGGCCAGAGGCGCGGAGGGTGGGCCGCCGGGCGGCCTAACGTCTTTGCCGAAACCGGCAGGTGTGGAGACGCAACGCGACCTGGAAGGGCTTGGTGCTCCATCGCGAATCACCTCCTCGCCGAGGAGGTTCAGATTCGCGCTCAGCATCAATGGGATCAGCGTCCGCGCACTGATGCGCGGCAGTTCGGCCACATCCGAGACCGGGTTGGTTGATGCCGCCGCAAGATCGGTCGACGTAATCCGGATCGAACGCTGCCGTCCGTCCGGCAGTGTTATGGCCACGTAGCCGGGACCGCGCGCCGACCGCTCCCGCACCACGGAAAGCCGATATCCGAACAGGAAATGACGCGCCCGGGGCATCATCATGGAGGTCGAGCGCGGGCTCGCCAGCGTGATCTGTTGCGCCGCGGTGCCGTGCTCGTCGATGAGCGGAATCCTGGGACGCAGCCCCGCGTTCTGTTCTTTCTCGAACATGCAATCCAGGACGCGAGCCTTACCAAGAGCGGCGAACGACGCGTCATGTCGAAACGTCTGCTCTTCGTGGAGATCGGCGGCGACGGCGCAGCGCGGCACCTCAATTACGCGCCTTACCTCGACTATCGGCCGCTGCAAGCAGGGGAGCCAGGCCTCGCGGATATTTTGGCGCGGACCGAATGCGGCTGGATCAGCCGTGAACTTGAGGGCAAAGCGCAGGCTCACGCCATCGCTAACGTTGTGCCAGAGCATCTCGCCGAGGTGCGCGAACGCAAGGTAGCCCTGCTCGACAAGACCGAGGCGGCGGTCAAAGAGCGGCTCACCAAGGAGATCAACTATTGGGATTTCCGCGCCGAGCAACTCAAGGATCAGGAACGCGCAGGCAAGCCGAATGCACGTCTCAATTCTGGCGAGGCGCGAAAGCGCGCCGACGAGTTGCAGGCGCGTCTGCAGAAGCGGATGGAAGAGATCAAGCAGGAACGTCAGCTATCTCCCCTGCCGCCGGTCGTCCTCGGCGGCGTGCTGGTCGTGCCAGCCGGCTACGTGCCGGTCGACCGCGGGCTGGAGAGGCTCGGCTATGACATCGAGAGTGCAGTGCCAGGGACCGGCCGGCTGAGGTTTATCGAGGTCAAAGGCAGGGTGTCAGGCGCGGAAACGATCACCGTCACGAAGAACGAGATCCTTTATTCGCTAAATAAGCCGGACGACTTCATTCTTGCAATCGTCGAGTTCTTAGACAGTGGCAACCATAGGGTTCACTACCTACGACGACCGTTTCACGGAAAGGGCATCACGACAGAGTTCTCCGGTGCAACCGTCAACTTTTCCTTTGCGCAATTGATCGCCGAGGGAGCTGCCCCATCACGAGCGGCGTCCAACTATTTGCCACTACTCCAAGTAGCCAGTTTTAGAAAATGAAAGATGCCGTAACGGTGAAGACGCGCAAGAAGCTCATTGAAGTCGCACTACCGCTGGAGGCGATTAACGTTGCTTCGGTGCGGGAGGGTTTCATTTATCGGGGCAATCCGTCGGCGTTACACAAATGGTGGGCGCAGCGACCGCTTGCGACGGCCCGGGCAGTGATTTTCGGGCAGATGGTCGATGATCCATCCGCGTATGTGGATACGTTGCTTGGTGTACCAGAGACGCGGCGGGCCGCTGAGCGAGAACGCAGGAAGCGGCACGAGTTGTGGGCGAAACGTGTGGCCGAGCACGACGCCGGCACGGTGGATGTGCCGGAGCCTGGTCCGGAGCCGACCTTGGAAGACTGCGCCGCCGATATCGAACGTCAGTGCCTATTCCGCATCGTCGAGGATCTCGCGAAGTGGGAAAACATCGCGAAGCGGCGGAAGATTTCGCGGGTCTCGGGCACGTTGTGCCAGCGCCGTAGTTGTCTTCCGATCCCAATTGGGTGGATCGAGAAGGCCGTGTCGTAACGAGGGGCCATGTCCAGGTCATCGAAGCCAGGGCGCCGAGCGCGGCCCTCGACGTGAGCTGCGGAGGTGGCGCCTTCTCCAGCGAATTCGGGGAAGCGGGCGCTTTCTTCGCGAAGGACCTTGCCGGTTGCAATCCCGATTTCTCTCGCATTTCCGGTTTCGATCTTCATCGAACGACGGCGGGCGCACGCGCAGCGCGGCGGCCGCGGCGCGAGCTCGGCCGCAGTGCCGGGCACGCCGGACGTTCGTTTTGATATTTGATGCATCAGGAAATCTGTGGAGCGTTCTGGCCGAACCGGACGCTGCAGCCAGCGGAGGGAGCCGAGCTAGCGGCTCCCTCCCTGCTCCTCATTCTCATCGCATGGCGATGGTCACACCGCCGACGGCCGCCGATACTTCGGCCCCGACCCTGGGGCCGCTGAGCTGCAGGATCACACCATTCGCGTTCTGCAACTGGACGGCGCCGGCTCCGGCCGCGAGCGCGCCGCCCGCACCGCCCGCCGCATAGCTGCCGGCGAGATCGCTAGGGCTGTGTAGGTTAAGTGCACGGCCTACGAATTTGGTGGTCGACGCACCGATCGTGAAGCCCACGCTCATGCCCGACACCGTGAAGGGGTAGTGCTTGCCTCGGAAGGTAAGCACGCCCTGGCCGCCACCAACGCCGACAATGAACCCACCCTTCGTGAAAACGACGCTCACCGCACCCGTTTCAGCGAGGCTCGGCGTCGCAAAGCTAGCCGAGAAGCCCAGCAGGGCAATGAGCATCATTCGTGTCCGATACTTCTTCATGGCTCTTCCTTTTCGGGTTCAAAATCCGGGCCGCGCGCGCCCAACGACAATAAAATCGCGGTAGCGACCACCAATTTGCGCGTACTTCGTTCGGCGTTTATGCGCATCGGGCAGGACGCCAGATGCTCCGCGGGCGCAGGCTGTGGCGTGCGTAAGATTGATAGCTTTGATCTGAATCAAGGGATGGCCCCTAAGGGGACGCAAAAAGCAGAAAGCTAACTGTCTGTTTTTGGGTTACACGCGCTATTTGGGGCCGATCGCCGATGTCCGCTGACGGGGGCGGATAGCAGACATCCTCCAACCGCTGCTTGGGGCTAGAAGCAGCTCCACATCTCTGAACAAGCCAGCCTCACCTGTAGAAGAGGCCCAAGATCACCAATAAGATCGGCAGGATCCCAAGCACAACCACGGTAACGCGAAACCAAAAATCCTTCCCCATAGATTGAAGGTAACAGGAGAATGCGAGAGCGCCTATGCGAGGAGGCGCATGTCTCTCTCTGTTTTACCGCTTCTCATGGTGCGACACATATAGCAGCGCGCCGGCTGCTGCTGCGACCCACACCAATGAGCCGGCAAGTAACCACGTATCTCTTGTCATGACCTAGAGAGTGTGCGGCGACGGGTTGCTTGCCTTGCTTGACCCAAATCAAGCAGCAACGCTCACGCATTGACCGCAAGAACCATCTCTGAAGTTCCTCGGTGGTAAACAATACGCCGGGGCGCACCAAGCCGCTTACTCAAGGCACGCCTTTCAGTCACGCTCAGGCTTGAATCAGGACACACGCTCTCGATAACCGCCAAACCTGCCCTTTCCCACAAGTCCCAAGATACTGATCGGTCGCAAGAGTCTTGAAGCGTGGTCAACGAGAAAAGGAATGCCGCAAAGCAAGTCACACCAAGACAAGCAGCAACGAACTACAAGCTGAAAAACAGACTCTTGAATTCTGTTGATCGCTTATTGCGAACAACAAGGTGAAAATGAAAAGGCCGGTTGTGTATCGGACAACATTGTGCCGCTGTCAGGGGGATAGCGGACATAACACGCTCAAACGTCATACACGCGCAAGGTCATCGTTACGGCAACCTCATCGACGGAAAGATATGCATAGGTGAGTTTGGTGCCGTGGCGTCGATCGCGGCCTGGGCGACGTCCGAGGCAAATCCCATCCGGATCAGCTCCTGATCACGACGACGTCGATCCAGGTCGCGGCGTGAATGTCGAACTCGCCAATGCTGTAACCGCCGGTCAAGCGGATACCGTCGACATGGATCTCCACCTCGGCCGCCTTCACGGCATGTTGACGCGAACTTATTCTTTGCGCGTCCTTGGCGCTAATGCGGGCCGCGGGACGGCCTTCGCGCAGTCGGCGCGCCACACGACCATTCTGAGGTACCCATCACGGTCAATCTTGCTCATTGCACGATTGTAGTCATTAGTGCAGTCAGTGCACAAAGACGTGAAGTCGTGTCATGTCCGACACAATCAGGAATCCGCTCCCGGAGAACGCGAAGCCGGCTCGCGTGATCTGCTCTGAGGACGCATCGTCCGCCCGCGACGGAACAGAGCCTTTAGCCAAATTCACGCTGGGCCAAGTCATCCGTCGGACTGCCAGCCTGTTCCCACACCAGCCTGCGATCGTCTCGGCCACGTTCGTGCCTCTGACGTACCACGATCTTCAGCGCCAGTTGGACGACATCCGCCGGCAGCTGCGTTTGGCCGGATTCGATTGCAACGCCCGGATCGGACTGCTGATGCCGAACGGCCCGGAGGCGGTTCTCACCATCGTGGCAGTAGCCTGCTGTAGCATAGCGGTTCCTTTTGATCCGCGGCTGTCTCCGGCGGAGATCGATCAGCGCCTCGACATGTTGCGCCTGAGCGCTCTTCTCGTGCCGCAAGGCTGTGCCTTTGAAGCTCGCCAGGCCGCTGAGCGGAGAGGGCTTGCCATCATCGAAGCCGCTCCGGTCGGACACGGTCAGCTTGGACTCAATATCGCCGTGCAGGTCTCCGACTCCCCTGCGATCGAGGCTGAGCCTGATCCGGACGCGCCCGCCTTCATCCTGCAAACGTCGGGCACGACCGCGCAGCCAAAGCTCATTCCGTTCAGTCACTGCAACATGCTGGCGGCGGCCGTACGGCTTCAGGCCTGGTTCGGCGTCACGCCCTGGGACCGTTGCCTGAGCGTGTCGCCCCCTTACTATTCCCATGGGCTCACGGTGACGGTCCTCACTCCGCTCCTGACCGGCGGCAGCGTCGCTGTCCCGGCGAACAGTGCCATCGTGGCGCTGGATGAGTGGCTCGATGTCCTGCGGCCGACCTGGTACTCGGCGGGTCCCACGCTTCACATGGCCGTTCTGGACAAGGCAAGAAGCCTTGAGAATGCGCAGGCGGCGCACACCCTGCGGTTCGTTGTATCGGGCGGCGCGCCGCTCCCGAAAGAGGTGCAGGACGGCCTGCAGCGCATTTTGGGCGTGCCGGTGCTGGAGCATTACGGTTCCAGCGAGGCCTCGCTGATCGCCGCCAACCAGCCACCGCCCGGCCCGAACAGGCTAGGGACTTGCGGGCAACCTTGGCCTGATACCGTCGCCATTGTCGGTGAGGATGGACATCCGCGACCAGTTGGCGAGCGGGGTGAGATCTGGATTCGTGGCCCCAACGTGATGTCGGGCTATCTCGATGCGCCGGAACTCAATCAAGCTGCTTTCAAGGAGGGTTGGTTTCGCACGGGCGATATCGGCAGCCTCGACGGAGACGGCTTCTTGTCCCTGCACGGCCGCCTGAGCGAACTGATCAACCGCGGCGGTGAGAAGATTGCGCCCGCCGAGATTGAATCCGCGCTACTACGCCATCCGGCCGTAGCCGAGGCCGCCGCTTTCGCGATCCCCCATCCACGCCTTGGCGAGGACGTCGCGGCCGCCATCGTTCCCCATCTTGGCGCGCAGACGACACCTGCGGAGCTTCGCCAGTTCCTGCAACGCGAGTTGGCCTCGTTCAAGATTCCGCACCGCATTTTCATCCTCGACCAACTGCCAAAGGGGGCCACGGGAAAGGTTCAGCGGCGACGGCTGCGTGAGTCGCTCGACAGGCTATTGGGTCATCAGGGGACGTCCGTGCCTGATGTGAACAAAGGGCCATTGGATCTGGAATCTGAATTGCTATCCCTTTGGCGGAGGCTGCTCAAGTCCGAGGCGGTGACGGTCGACGATGATTTTTTTGCTAGTGGTGGTGACTCCTTGCTAGCGATGGAAATGCTCATTGAGGTCGAGGGGATCATCGGCCAACCCGTACCCGAAACGATCCTGTTCGGGGCAGAAACCATCCGGCAATTTGCCGCAAGAATCGTGATGCAGATGGGCACGCCGACGGCGCCGTTCTTCCAGTTCCATGCCCGTGGCGATAGACCCCCCCTGTACTTCTTCAATGGGAGCCTCGTCGGCGGCCACTTGTGCTTGCGGCGGATGGTCGAGCTTTTTGGACCCGATTACCCGATCATCTCCATCGATCCCCATGGTCGTTATGGGGAGCCGATTCCGCCGTCGATCGAGGAGATGGCCGCCGATCGCCTGCCGCTCATCTTGGAAACGCAGGCGAGCGGTCCTTTCCTCCTGGGCGGCCAATGCAACGGCGCCCTGGTGGCGTTCGAGGTAGCCCGCCTGCTGATGGCAGCCGGCCACAAGGTTGATCTGGTTGCAATGGTCGACCCGCCGACCGTCAATGCCCGTCCCGTGCCGCGGGCGATACTGGGGCCGGTGAAGCCCATGGTTTCGCCTTACCTTCTGCTCTGGACCTATCGACTGATGGCGCAGCTTGAGGCATTCTTCAAGGCGTCAACGAGCGAGAAAATTGCAAAGCTGCTGATGCGGCTCTCCGGGCGGATCACCAATCTGAATACGCCGGCGTTAGCGGACGCTTGGTCAGCTATTTCAATTGCAATGGCGCGATATCTTCCTGCACCGCTCGAGGTGCCTGTGACCTTTTACGCGGCCGGCTACGACGGTCGGGCGTGGCGTCTCAGTTCCCAACTCGAAGTGATTGAGGTGCCTGGGGGACATACTGACTGCCTGAACACTGGCGCGGAACTGCTGGTTGATCATCTGCGACAAAGGATTGACGTTCTGGCTGACCGCGCGCCTCCATCGTTGAACCGCGCAGGTTTGCTAGCGCCGGCTGGGTGGAAGGGCGCCTAGCCCGAGCTAGAGCCTTTTCCGTTCCGATTGTATCGGAACGGAGGCTCTAGCCTCTTGTTTTGCCGCGTTTTCTTCACGCGAACCGGTACCACTTCGCTCGAAAACGCTCTAGCAGCCAATTGTTGACGCCGTGCCATCGAACAACGACCGGGGCCTTTGCCGAATTGTTCGCCCGGTGCGGCCCGATGAGGCCGGCAAAGTGACAAAGCGGTGCGAACAGCGCCATGCCGTCGCTGCGGCGGCCGGCCGCCACGTACCCTAATGAACTGGATCCAGCACGACCACCGGTATCTCGCGCTCGATCTTGAGCTGATAGTCGGCGTAGGGCGGCCAAAATTCCAGCGCCTTTTCCCAAAGTCGGAGGCGTTCCTCGCCCGCCGTTGTCCTGGCCCGCGCGTTCATCTTCTTAGTCCCGACTTGTAGTTCGACGTCGGGGTTCACGAGAATATTGCGATACCATCCTGGGTGTTGGAGCGCGCCTCCCTTTAAGGCGACTACGAAGTAACTGCCGCCGTCCGTTCCGTAAAACAGCGGGAATATGAACTTATCGCCAGACTTGCGGCCGGTGGTGGTTAGCAGCAGTGCCGGCGCCGTCATCTCACCTCGCCTGGGCACGGTTATCTTGTACATGTGCCCGTCGGTTCCGCCGCTCGTGAGATAGCGGTTCGCGTGCTCGACCATCCAGTCCGGCAGGTTCGGAGCGAGTTTCGCTTCAGCCATCGTGCCCTCCTTCAAAGCTGCAGGGAACATACCATCGGGCGGCGGATCGGCCAATTCCAGCTTCAAGAGCAAGCCGAATATCGCGGTAGCCTTGCTTGGTGCGATTACGCATCAGACGTTGGCAACCTGCGCGCCTCCGAGGGTAAAGCCGCTTTCTTTTTCGGGGCGGTTTCGCGCGGTGCCCGGCGCGGGTTTCACCAACGCCATCGTCATTTTGTATTTGATCTCCTGGCTGCTCGGAGCAGTCGTGTACCTGTATTTCAAAGTCGATGTTCAACCAAACTTTGAACGCGATCGCCATTTGCATGGGTTGGGCTTTTTGATCTCAAGGAGGATTTCACGGCCATCGGCTTGGGTGTGCTGCCCGCATACTGGTTCTGCTGGCGTCGGCCCGTTGGCCGCCAGAGAAGGCTGAGCGGAAAGGCGAAGCGGCCCGTGAAGTTGTACCAAAGCTTACGCGAGATAGAGGCTGCCGTGCGGGCAACCAAGCATTAACCGAGCCCGACTAAACTCCAAATTGGCATTCGGGGCGTGTGAGCTGGCTTACTGAGCCAGCCGTAAGCGTAGGCGCGCAAAATGGCTTTGGACCCCCAAGAGCTGGTGACCCTCACGAATCATGGCCCCATGAGGCTACGCTCGGCGGTAGCGAGAGCGATGACCCTACCCTTCGATGAGCGCAAGAGGGCGACCATCGTCCGAAAAGGCAAACCGGCGATCCTGAAATACGAGCGGATCAAGGATCTTGCGGCAGAATGGGCCAAGCCTCCCGTGCGGGTCCGAAACGCCTCCCGGCGACTTCTCAACAATAACCAAGCTCGACGTCAGGCGTAAACGCCGGCAGTCGATACAACGGAGGGACATAACCTTGGACAATCGGGACGACGTCGCTTTCGAGACTCTGACAGAAGGCTTCGCGCGCATCACCGCCGAGCTGACAAAGAAACGGGATCGTATAATGCGTTCACGCCTCGCGGACGACCGGCATCCGGACGCCCGGGAAGTCGCCGATCGCATCGATGATGGCCACCGCCTGCTCAACCCGGCCACCGATCAGTTAGACGGCGCGCCAGAGCTCTAGTACCTTGGTACAGAGATTTTGACGGGTTGATCTAGCTCCAGCAAGACAGGAAGCTGTTCGGGTGGAACGAGGACCTCGATGCTGCGCGGAGCGCCTGGCGTTCTACGGATCAGGCGTGCCCGCTCGAGCGTGAGGATCATCTGGTGCACGGTCGGCGGTGTGAGGCCGAAATAGCGTTGAATGTCGCGTTCGGCGGGCGGTTGCCGGTTGACGCGGGTATAGGCGTCGAT
>Ga0210406_10008218_pt1 | contig 10465 bp, 12 predicted proteins | sample IncBWC30MmetaG_FD_155454 | JGI IMG/M metagenome (GOLD analysis project Ga0210406, IMG submission 155454) | Forest soil microbial communities from Barre Woods Harvard Forest LTER site, Petersham, Massachusetts, United States - Inc-BW-C-30-M | ecosystem: Environmental > Terrestrial > Soil >... | reverse complement strand
CAGCTGGAAAAGATGGTGGCGCTGGCAGTGCTGGCGCCGATCGTCGCGAGCCAGGGCGGCAATGCGGCTACCCAAACCATGACGGTTGCGGTGCGCGCATTGGCGACGCGCGAACTCGGCGCGAGCAACGCGTTTCGCGTCGTGTTGCGCGAGAGCATGGTCGGGCTCGTCAACGGCATCGCCTTCGCCGTCATTACAGGCATCGCCGCGGTGGCCTGGTTCAAGATTCCGGGCTTGGGCGTCGTTATCGGGCTTGCGATCATCTGCAACCTCGTCGCCGGCGCGCTCGGGGGCATTCTCATTCCGATGGTGCTGGAACGGGTGCGGGCGGACCCGGCCGTGGCCTCCGGCACCTTCGTTACGACCATCACCGACGTGGTCGGGTTTTTTTCTTTCCTCGGCATCGCGACGCTGTGGTTCGGGCTGGAATAGTCCCCTCGCGACCGGCATCTGTATCGTTAATCGAACCTTAACGGGCGTCGTCGATAATTCGCGCGGGGGTTAGCGATGCAGCGCTTGCGGCTGAAAGCGGACGGGCGAATCGTCGAATTGCGGGACGGGCAGGAATTCCCGTTGCAGCCGGCGATGTCCTTTGCGAAGCCCGCGGAAACCGGCACCCCCGTGGTGCGCGCTCTTCGCCGCCGCGCACGATTGACCCAGCATGAGTTCGCGGCAAAGCTCGGCGTGCCCGTCGAAACCATCCGGAATTGGGAGCAGGGTAAGCGCGCACCGCGCGGACCGGCGCGGGCGCTACTCGCCGTCATTGCTCATGCGCCGGAAATGGTGTTCGCCGCGCTGGCGAAGGCCTAAGATCTAATCTTCGAACAAGGCTTAGTCCGGTTGGCAGTACGCCGCCGCCGGGACATAATGGGACACGATCGAACAGAGTTCCCGTGCATGCAATTCGTCGAGGCTAATGGCGCAAAAATCCCGGCAATCGGGCTCGGCACCTGGGAGCTGCGCGGCCGCGCCTGCGCGCGGCTGGTCGAGCAGGCGTTGAAGCTCGGCTATCGCCATATCGACACCGCGCAGGCCTATGAGAACGAGCGCGAAGTCGGCGATGGCGTGCGCGCTTCCGGCGTGAAGCGCGACGATGTTTTCGTGACCACCAAGGTCTGGACCACGCATTTCGCCCCGAACGATCTCGAGCGTTCCACCAAGGAAAGCCTGGTCCGGCTGCGCTTGCCTGAGGTCGATTTGCTGCTCCTGCATTGGCCCAATCCGCAGGTGCCGCTATCGGAGACGCTGGGGGCGCTGGCACATGCCAAGAAGCTCGGCCTGACCCGGCACATCGGTGTTTCGAATTTCACCGTGGCGCTGATCGAGCAGGCGGTCGCCGAATGTCCGGAGCCGCTGGTATGCGACCAGGTCGAGTACCATCCCTTTCTCGACCAGACCAAGGTCAGGGAGGCCTGCGCGCAGCACGGGCTGGCCCTGGTCGCCTATAGCCCGGTCGCCAAGGGGAGGATCAAGGGCGACGAGACGCTTAACCGGATCGGGCGGGTGCACGGCAAGACCGCTGCCCAAATCTGCCTGCGTTGGTTGGTGCAGCAGAATGTTTCCGCGATTCCGCGGACGTCGAAGCTGGAGCGGCTGTCGGAGAACATTGATATCTTCGATTTCGACCTGTCGGACGAAGAAATGCGGCAGATTTCCCGTATGGGAGGCGTCAAAACCCGCCTTACCGATTTCGGTTTCGCGCCGAAATGGGATTGAGGCTGTAGCGCCGGCCGTTATGCTAGAGATAGATCAAGCGCAAAATCACAGCGATGGAACTGCGGCGGTTCATACGCACGGATATCACGGCATCGGCAGTCGCCCATTTGTCGCTGCTCGCGCTGGTATTCCTGTTTACCGAGGTGCATCCCTTTGGTGTGGTGACGGCCGAGCCGATCGCGGTCGATATCGTGACGCCCGATGAGGTCCCGGCAAGAGAACCCGATCCGCCTCCGCCGCCGCCAGCGCAGACACCTTCGCTTGACGCGTCTTCGCAGGCGAAATCCGAGGCCGCGAGCGCTCCGCAACCGTCGAAGCCGCCGCCGGGCCAACAGCCCGCAAACGCCGCTCCGCAGCAACAGGCAGCGTCATCGGCGTCACGTTCCAACCGAAAGGAAATCGCCGCGGTTCAGCCGCAACCTCAGCCGCAACCGCCAGCGCCATCACCGCCGCCTGCACAGGCCGCAGCGCCGGCGCCTGCCTACACCCCTCCCGAGCCTGATCTGACCCTCAAATATCACGTGATGCTCGGTCTGCCCGAAGACCTGCCGCTTCCGGTGAAGTCGGCCGGTTCGGGCGACAAATCGGGTGACGGCATCGATGCGACGGCCTCGACCGCCGCCGACGTCGCTTCCGGCGTGGTGGCGGAGTTCCGCCGCCACCTCAAGACATGCTCGAAATTGCCGGTCTCGGTTGGGCCGTCCGACACCATAATCATCAAGCTGCGGGTGCTGATGACGCCCGACGGCCGGCTCGCCCGCGATCCGATCCTGATCGAAGCCAGTGCCTCCGCCAAGGGGCCGCTGTTGATGCAGAGCGCGATCAGCGCGCTGCAGGCCTGCCAGCCTTATGCGATGTTGCCGGCGGACCGCTACGGCGAATGGAAGGTGCTCGATCTCAGCTTTTCGCCGCGCGACTTCAACTCTTGACGGCGGATGTCGACCATCCGGGCTTCGCGATCGGGCTTGCGGCACATCCACACTTCGCGATGGGCGTTCATGCGCGCGGACCTGCTGTTGTGTCCGCAGGCCGCGGGCGCCGGTGTGACCGTGTACCAGGTTGAACGCGTCCGGCGCCCTATGCAATATAACAAGGCGAAAAAGGACGCATTCGAAATGGCTGGCTTAACGCTCGTTATCGGCAACAAGAATTATTCGTCGTGGTCGATGCGCCCGTGGCTCGCAATGCGCGCCAGCAACATCGCCTTCGACGAGGTTTTCATCCCGCTCTATACCGACAACATCGCGGACAAGGCGCGGATCTTGAGCTTCACGCGATCCGGCAAGGTGCCGGCGCTGATCGATGGCGGCATCACGGTCTGGGATTCGCTCGCCATCATCGAATACCTCGCCGAGCGCTTTCCGGAAGCAAGGCTGTGGCCCGAGGATCGCGCGCGCCGTGCCCACGCGCGCTCGATCTCCTCGGAGATGCATTCCGGATTTTTGCCGCTGCGCAATGAATGCGGCATGAACCTGCATCGCCCGGTAGGCGCGATTGCGTTGTCGGCGGATGCCAAAGCCAATATTTCGCGGATCGAAGAGATTTGGCTCGAATGCCGCGAGCGCCACGACAAGTTGGGGCCGTTTCTGTTCGGCGCATTCAGCGGAGCCGACGCGATGTTTGCGCCAGTTGTACATCGCTTCCGTACTTATGCGATCGAGCTGGCTCCGCAGGCGAAAGATTATATGGCGGCGATGATGGCGCTGCCGGCCTTCCGGCAATGGACCCGTGACGGCCTTGCCGAGACGCTCGTCGTTGAGAAATTCGAGACTGTTTGAGCGGTGTTGCGAGAATATGACAGCGTTCGCGGCTTGACGGACCGGCGTGAAAGCGGTCTCAATCTGCAAAACCCGCATCGCGCATTCAACCAACGCGCTTCCAACCAAAAGGTCTGCTATGGGAATTCTCGACTCACTGGAAAATTCACCGGCATTGAAGAGCGCGTTCAGCCAACTCGGGGCCGCCGTGCTGCCGGTCGTGATGAGCGAAGTGATGGGCACCGGCGGCCAGGGCGGGCTCAACGCGATCGTCGCCAAGCTGCAGCAGGCGGGATTAGGCGACCAGGTCAAATCCTGGATCGGCAACGGCCAGAACCTTCCGATCACGGCCAATCAGTTGCGGCAGGTGCTGGGCAACGACACCGTCAAACAACTCGCCGCCAAGTACGGTATCCCGGTCGACCAATTGAGCGAGATATTGGCTCACCAGCTCCCGCTGGCTGTGGATCACGCCAGTCCGGACGGTAAGCTCCCGCATACCGCCTGAGCGCGCCAAACCGCCGATTTCGAAGTTCCGGAACCGCGCGCGGCAAATCACGAAATTCGGAAACAGGGGCACCAGCCTACGATCCCGGAACCGAGGGCGGAAAGGGATCCAGCGTCCCTCAGCAGCGCATTATCGCGCTGAAAAACCTGCAAAAAAAGCGCGTTTGCCATGTCCCGATGTTGCTGGCCAAGGCCGTCGGCGGCGTGCTATACCACCGCCGGTTTCCAGCCGGGACGTCGCAGCGGGGACCGTGGGCGCGACCGGCGTTTTTGCGTGATGGAGAGGGCGTTGAAGCACAAATTCAGCGTTGGAGAGACTGTATATTTTACTGCTAGCAACGTTGCCCGTCCGGCCGCCAGCGGCACCTACGAGGTGCTCCGCCTGTTGCCGACCGACGGAGACGACTGCCAATACCGGATCAAAAGCTCGACAGAAGCTTTCGAGCGGGTGGCCAAAGAAAGCCAACTCGCGGTCTCCTGAAGAGTTCCGCGGACGTCCAGGTGAGGCGCGTTTCGTTTCGCTCGCCGTCAAATGGCCCGGTTCGCAGAAGCATCTTTGCGGCGCGGATGCCGAGAGCACGTCTTGGCTTCGGCTAGGGGCTGCGTGAGGGGACTTTGCGCATGAATTGGGCATGGGCCTCATCGCTCGACCAAATCTGGAACTTGCCGACCGTTCCGATGTGGATCACGTTGGCGGCGGCAGGCTTTTTCGGGCTCGTCGTTCTGATCACGCTGCTGCGCGCCGAGAAATCAGTCGCCAACGGTACGTTGACGGTCGTTACATTACTGGCCATCGGTGTCGCGGTCGCAGCCACCATTCGCGGTTACGGCCCGCCCGGCCGGGGCGGATCGGGCGAAACCCGATCTTCGCCGCACGTAAGCTACGCCGCCTTGCCGGCATTATCCTGCATCGACGACCTCGCCGGCGATACAGTGTTGTCCGCTTGCGAGAAGGTGCTGTTTGGTTCGGCCGAATCTACCGCCGCGGCCGTGGCCTACACGGCGTCCCAGGTCACGCGGCTGACCACCCTCGGCGATGCGGCGGTTGCGAACAAGAACATGACTCCAGAACTGCAAGCGCTGCGGCGAGCGTTGGAACGCGACCGCTATGGCCTGGTCGCGCAAGTGCTGCTGGTGCGGGATCGTTGCACGCCGACGCAATGCGCGGCCTTCCGCTCACTCACCGATCAGCACCGGATCGCATCCAATATGGAAGAGCACACCTATGATGGCGTAATTGCGCGGTATTCGCCGACATGGAACGCGCCTCCGGCTGCCGTTGGGCCGCTCGCCGTGCTTGCGCCAACAACGATGGCGACCGGCAAACCGACCAACGCGGAATTTCCGACCGCGGCCTCGACCCCACCGGTCAGCATCATGACCCCGGAACCCGGCGCGGCAACGACGACGCCGGCGCCGCGATCGGCAACGCCTGCGGCGAATGCGCCAGTGCTGTCATCAAGGCCGCCGGCGGTCGCCAATGCCCAGGCCGCGGCCAAAAAACCGCCGGCGCCGAAACCTCAGCGCACGCCGGCGCCGGCTCAGATCGCGCCTGCGGCACCGGCCGCGTCCGCGCCGGCGGCATCGAACGATTGACGCTTGAAAACCGCGGTTTTGCGTTTGACTTCGCTATTCCGATCGCCGAAACGCTGGAGCGAATGTCAAATGCGCCTGGTGAACTTCTGAACCACCATTCTAGTTAGCTTTCAAGATCATGCCGCTTCATCTCATCAAGCTTGCCGTCGGCTGCGAGTCCGTCAAGGAATTGAAGGGCTGGGTCGCTGAGCGCATGAAGACCGCGAAGAAGAAGGGTCTGCCGCAGCGCCATGTCCACATTACCCGGATGACGCCAAAGCGCGTCGACGAGATCCTGGTCGGCGGCTCGCTCTATTGGGTCATCCGCGGCGAGATCGCGGCACGGGAAAAGATCGTCGCGATCGAGCCGTTCCGCGACAAGGACGGGATCGGGCGTTGCCGCCTCGTCATGCAGCCCAAGGTGATCACGGTGTCGCCGCGGCCGATGCGCCCATTCCAGGGCTGGCGCTATTTTACCGAAGATGCGGCTCCACCCGATCTTAGCCGGGCGGCCGCCGGGAGCATCGCTACCATGCCCGAGCCGCTGCGCCGCGAGCTGCGGGATCTCGGATTGCTCTAGGGTCTGCATTCAATAATGACTAACCCATTGAAATTGGATCGCTCTGCTTTTCCGCTTCGTGCATCGACAGCGAGTCGGATCAAGGACTTACGCGTTATTGAGTCCAGACTCTAAACCGCGATGTTGTCGATCAGCCGCGTGGTTCCAAGTTTTGCCGCGACCAGAATCCGCACCGGTCCGTCCTTCGCCGCGGTCATCGGCGCGAGCGTCTCGGCGTGGCGGACCTCGAAATAATCCAGCACAAAACCCGCGGCCGTGATCATCTCGGCGCCGCCGGCCATGACGGCAGCGATGTCGTCGCCGGCCCGCAACCGCGCCGCACCTTGCTTCATGGCGCGGTACAGGGTTGTCGCCACCCCCCGGTGTTCCGGCGTCAGATAGACGTTGCGCGAGGACATTGCGAGGCCGTCGCGTTCCCTGACGGTTTTCGAGCCGATCACCTTGACAGCGAGGTCGAGATCGCCGGCCATCCGCGTTACCACCCGCAATTGCTGAAAGTCCTTTTCGCCGAAAATCGCGAAATCCGGGCGGACTTGCATGAAAAGTTTGCCAACCACGGTGGCGACGCCGCCGAAGAAATGCGGCCGGAAGCGATCCTCCAGACCCACCGTCGCCGGACCTTCCGGCGCAATCCGCGTCGCAAAGCCGTCTGGATACATGGTCTTAACGTCGGGATTCCAGATCAGGTCGACATTCTCGGCGGCGAGTTTGGCGACATCGGCCTTCCAGGTGCGCGGGTAGGAACTGAAATCTTCGGAAGGCGCGAACTGGGTGGGGTTGACGAAGATCGACACGATCACCTTGCTTGCACGTCGCTTCGCCAGCCGAACCAGCGACACATGCCCGTGATGGAGGGCACCCATGGTTGGCACCAGCGCGATGGTGGCCTTTCTCGCCCGAAGGCTGTCGACGGCGCGACGCAAAGCGGGAACCGTACGGACGATCGTGGGGCTTCGTGACATCTGGGCTCAATTTTTTTGAAGGGTCGGGGGAAGCCGCGTCTACCGGGCATGAGAGGAAGCCGACCTTAGCAAGGTCGCCACTTGACCGCCAAGCGGGCCTCCCGGCGTCGCGGTTCGGCCCATCTTTCGACCAACGTTGTGTTGATGGCGTGCGCCGACGGCCGACGCGGCCGCACGGTAAGGGGCGATTCATGATTAAGTAGAACATTAAGTAGAACGCCGTCAGCGATTCCTTCAGTCTGTCACGCATTTCACTTGACCGCAGCCGCACGTGATTTGAAGATATCTACAGGGGTCGACAAATGCTTGTGCAGGCTAGCCAACGACAATCAGGCTCGGCGCACGTCGTAGTGCTGGGCAACGAAAAGGGCGGATCCGGTAAATCAACCACCGCCTTGCATATTGCCGTCGCTTTAATGAAAGCGGGCCAGCGCGTCGCCACCATCGATCTCGATTGCCGCCAGCAGAGTTTCACCCGTTATATCAACAACCGCGGCGCATGGGCGCGACGTACCGGGCTCAACCTCGAACTTCCGGTGCATAGCTGCATCAAGCTCGGCCAGACCATGCAGATCGCCGACAACGAGAATTCGGAACTCCAGCAATTCATGGATGCCGTCAGCGCCGTCGAGCGTACTTTCGATTTCATCGTGATCGATACGCCCGGCAATGACAGCTATCTAATGCGGCTGGCGCATTCGATGGCCGACACCCTGGTGACGCCGATCAACGACAGTTTCCTCGATTTCGACGTGCTGGGAACCGTCGATCCCGCGACCTATGCCGTGACCGGCGAGAGCCATTATGCCGATATGGTGCGGGATACAAGGCGCAAACGCCGCCAGCTCGACGGGGCCTCCACCGATTGGATCGTCGTACGCAACCGGCTGTCGATGCTGGGGTCGCGCAACAAGCAGCTTGTCGCCGACGGCCTCAACGAATTGTCGTTCCGCCTCGGCTTTCGCTCGATCGACGGTTTCGCCGAACGCGTGGTCTATCGCGAGTTTTTCCCGCGCGGATTGACAGCGCTCGACGATATCGACGAGGCAACGCTCGGCACCCGGCCGAACCTCGGCCATGTGACGGCACGGGAGGAGGTCACAAGCCTGCTCCGCCAGCTAAAGCTGCCGCTCGACGAGCGGGGTCGGCGGCGGGCGGCGAACCGCGCCGAATGGTTCGTCCAGGTCGACAAGCCGCTCGAAGTCCATGACATTCTCGGCGCCTGACCGCCTTGCGGTAGTTCGCTACGGCTGGCCAGACCCTTTCCCGTAGTCGTCCGGATAACCGCCGTTCCGGCCGGGAACTAGCTTTCCCCGACGCCTGCTTTTACCCAACTTTTACCCAAGATTTGAACCCGACCTTGATCTGGGGCGTACCAAGATCAAGACGGTCGTCATGCCGCATTTGGGTATTTGCTCAGGCAAGCGTGCGGCGCACAACGATCAGGCGGTCAATTCACAACTTTTGGGCTTCCTATCAAGTCGGTGTGACATAATATAGGAAGAAAGGGACCGTAAGAGTCTCCCGAAACAAACACTGGGAGCCGGGCTGCCTAGCCTAGTCTAAGGACGAACATGAAGCGAGGAATTGCGGTTCTGGTGTCGGTCGGCGCGCTGCTCACAGTCGGGTATTTCACCGCGAGCAAATGGGCGATCCGCCACGAGACGATCACGTTCAACGACGCTTCGCGCGACAACCGTCCGGTCCAGGTCGATGTCGCCATACGGCGCGACAAGGAACTGCAGGCGAATGCCGGCATGATCAAGCTGCCGATTGCGATCCTCAATCACGGCAACACCGTCAAGTTTACTGAATACTCCTTCCTCGCGAACATCTTCGCCGCGCGCGGCTATATGGTGATCAGCATCCAGCATGACCTGCCGAGCGATCCGCCGATGGTGACCAAAGTCGGTGAGCCCTATGTCGGACGTCTCGCGCAGATCCAGCGCGGCGTCGCCAACATCAAATTCGCCGTTGCGCAAATGCGGGAAGTCCAGCCCAACGCGGACTATGACCACCTCACCGTGGTTGGACATTCGATGGGCGGCGACATCACAATGTATTTCGCCAAGCAGTATCCTGACGAGGTCAAGAAGGTAGTGACCCTTGACAACCTGCGCGTGCCGTTCATCACCGATGGCAGGTTCAAGATTCTCTCGTTCCGCTCGAAGGATCCCCAGTTCAAGACCGACCCCGGCGTCATTCCTGATCCGGCCATGTGCGAGAAGGCTGGAATCACGGTTGTGCAGACCGGATTCCAGCACAACGACATGCGCGACACCGGCCCCGATACCGCGAAGTCATCGATCGAGGGCATGCTCGACAAGTTCCTGAGCGATACCGATAGCGCGCTAGCGCCGGTCGACACCAAGGCGGCGATCGCGAACTTCGACGATCCCGGACCGGTCTCGCCATTCGTGCCGGCCGGAAAGCCACCCGCTACGCCCGTCCCGAATTGATTGGGCTCGATTTTCGAACATTTAGGCCTTTGGCGCGCGCGCATCGCCAGGGTACTTCAGATCCCGCACGGATCGTGCATTGACCCCTTGGCAATCCCAGCCCACATAAGCTTGCAGCCAATGGCGAGCACCGATGTCCGGCGAACCCACCAAACCCAGATCCGGCGAAGTAAGTTCGGCACCTAAAACCGGTAAAGCCGGTACGCTGCCGGAAACGAAATCGTCAACGGCGGATGATATCGCCGGCTTCGTCGCCAAAGCCCGTGCGATGTCGCCGCATGCCGCCGGCGCCAAGGGCAGGCTGGTGTTTGCGCTCGACGCCACCATGAGCCGGCAGCCGACCTGGGACATGGCGTGCGCGCTGCAGGCCGACATGTTTCGGGAAGCGGCCGCCCTCGGCAGCCTCGATATCCGCCTCGTCTATTATCGCGGGTTCAACGAATGCCGCGCCACCGGCTGGATTTCCGATAGCGCCAAGCTTGCAAAACTGATGAGCAAGATCGATTGCCAGGGCGGCAACACCCAGATCGGCAAAGTGTTGTCGGAAGCAAGGCGCGAGGCGGTCGCATCCGCCGTGCGCGCGATGGTGTTCGTCGGCGACGCCATGGAGGAGCGCGTCGACGATCTCTGCGCCAAGGCCGGCGAGCTCGGTCTATTGAAAGTGCCGGTATTCATGTTCCAGGAGGGTCACGACTCGACCGCCGAGCGGGCGTTCCGCGAAATCGCGCGGCTCACCGGCGGCGCGTGGTGCAGGTTCGACCCCGGCGCCGCGGCACAGTTGCGGGAGCTATTGCGCGCCGCTGCCGCCTATGCTGCCGGCGGGCGCGAGGCGCTCAAGCGCTTGTCTTCGAGCGGAAGCGGCGCCGCCAAATTGCTTGGCCAGATGAAATGATCTCTATTTCGGCGCCA
>Ga0210406_10008213_pt1 | contig 10470 bp, 10 predicted proteins | sample IncBWC30MmetaG_FD_155454 | JGI IMG/M metagenome (GOLD analysis project Ga0210406, IMG submission 155454) | Forest soil microbial communities from Barre Woods Harvard Forest LTER site, Petersham, Massachusetts, United States - Inc-BW-C-30-M | ecosystem: Environmental > Terrestrial > Soil >... | reverse complement strand
AGCGTCGTTGGCGTTGGCTACGCGATCAGCATCGTTCACCAGGTCTTGTGCATTCTGCAACGCTGGAGCGCCGAGGGTGGGGTCGACGTAGACCGTGACGCGCCCGCTGGGGCTGGTGCCTGCAAATTGGGACGTCCCCTGATAACTCGGCCACAGCGGTGCCTGCGGACCGGCGGTGCGCACAGCGCGCTGCGATCGGACACGTGAAGTTGCCTGGATACGATGATGCTGCATGGGAATCTCCTTTTCAGGGTACGGCGAGAAATTCAGGTCTGATGTTACAAAATTCTATTCCATGTCTCTACGTCGCATTTCTCATTTAAAATCGACGCCCGCTAACTGAGAATCTCTGGGCGCTCGTTCTGGGGAGTCATCAGACCATCGTTCCCCATGCTAAAATAGAGGTTCCCATGCCTACGATTCCACGCAGGAAGACCGTGACCGCCGTCGTCGGCGGTGTGCGCGTCGGCTCGGATGCACCGGTTGTGGTGCAGTCGATGACCAATACCGACACCGCGGACGTGCCTTCGACCGTGCAGCAGTGCGCGGCGCTTGCCCGCGCCGGGTCGGAACTAGTGCGCGTCACCGTCAACAACGAAGAGGCGGCCGCCGCCGTTCCCCGCATCGTCGAGGAACTCGATAAGCAGGGCGTGCGGGTGCCCATCATTGGCGACTTCCATTACAACGGCCACGTGCTGCTCACCAAATATCCCGAGTGTGCCCGCGATCTCGCTAAGTACCGCATCAATCCAGGAAACGCCAGCATTGGACGCACCGGCGACTCGAATTTTCGCACCATGATCGAAGTGGCGGTGAAGTATCAGAAACCGGTGCGCATCGGCGTGAACTGGGGCTCGCTCGATCAGGCGCTGCTCACCCGCATGATGGATGAGAACTCCGCGCTCGCCGACCCGAAAGACGCCCGTGAAGTCACCATGGAGGCGATGGTAGTGAGCGCGCTGAACTCGGCCGCGCTGGCGGAGAAGTTCGGCCTGCGCGCCGACCAGATCATCCTGAGCGCGAAAGTCAGCGGCGTGCAGGACCTGATCGACGTCTACCGCTCGCTGGCCGCGCGCTGCAACTATCCTCTGCACCTCGGCCTGACCGAAGCGGGCATGGGGGCGAAGGGCGTGGTGGCGTCGAGCGCTGCCATGGGCGTAGTGCTTCAGGAAGGCATTGGCGACACCATCCGAGTCTCGCTGACTCCGGCGCCCGGTGGCGATCGCACGGAAGAAGTCCGGGTGGGCCAGCAGATTCTGCAATCCATGGGCATTCGCAGCTTCACTCCGCAAGTCACGGCATGCCCCGGCTGCGGACGAACGACCAGCACATTCTTCCAGGAAATGGCCGAGCGGATTCAGACCTACCTGCGGGAGCAAATGCCCAGTTGGAAGGTCCGCTACGTGGGCGTGGAAGAAATGAAGCTCGCCGTGATGGGCTGCGTGGTCAACGGCCCCGGGGAGTCGAAGCACGCCAATATCGGGATTTCCCTGCCGGGAACGTTCGAAGAGCCGAAGGCCCCGGTGTACGTGGATGGACGCCTGTTCACCACGCTCAAGGGCGATCGCATCGTTGCCGAGTTCATCGGAATCCTCGATGAATATGTCGACTCACACTACGCGGCGAGAGAGGCCCAGAAGGAAGAAGTAGCTGCCAGGAGTTAGGTTATCGACGGCGGATAGGGAACACCGGGCCTGTGCTCTCGAACGACAATCCACTCTCGAACGATAATCCAGCCTGGAAGATGTGCCACTTTCAGGATCGGCGTGCGCTCGCTACTGCCCACTCAGCATGAAGATCGGATTTTGCGACGGTTCGCCGGCTTGCGAAGGCCCACTGAAGGCCGCAGGCAGATCGGTGATCAGCGTATCGGCGGGGGTGCCGCCACCTGAGTCGTTGGTATTGCTGTTCGTCGTGTTGATGACGGCAAAGGCGCCGGCGTCACACATGCTCACATAGACGTGGCTGCTGTCGGCGGCGGCAGTGGTGAAAACCCGGAAGCGGGTGCTACCCGGGGAGTACAAAGGAGCCGGCGCGCAGGAAGCGACCGGCGGCACGGCAAATTGATTCGGCGCGAATTGCCCAATCGTCGGTGGTGGAGGCCAAGTCAGCAACGTCAGGGCCGGAGTTATCTTCGGCGTCAGACTATTGGCGTCAAACACGGTAAGGCCGGGGATTACGCACGGCGACACAGTCACGTTAGGGTCCGGGCAAGGCGACGCCACCTGATAGCTGGCCACGTAGAACCGGCTGCCATCGGGTAAAGCCGTCACGGAGGTTGGCAAGCACCCCGTGGTGGTGGTAGCGCTGGTGGTGGGGCACGGAGCTGTCCCTGAGGCAAAGGAGATGGCCTTCAACTGAACCGGTGTGTCATTGGCTCCGCCGGTATCGGAAAAGACATAAACCATGCTGGTCGAAGGATTTGTCACATACAGGCGGTTCAAGTGGGGATCATAGAAAATGAAGTTGGCTCCGGCACCCACGCAAAGTGTGGGGGTCACAGAGCAGTCGGGAGTGTTCGCTGTGTCGGTGGCCGTGTCGATCGTGACCAGCTTTCCATCCCCCTGCGTGAGCACGTAAACCTTCTGGCTGTCGCCGCGAGCCACCACCCAGACCGGAGTCACACCTGAGAACCCAGTCACCACATTGGAGGAAAGACCCGTGGTGTTCAAGCTGCTGACCGTGTTGTCCCCTTGGTTGGCCACGTAAATCTTGCTCCCGTTTGGAGTCTCGGCCAAACTAACCGGGTGCGCTCCCACGAGCGCACTATTGCTGACGACATTCAGGTTCGCGTTAAGAGCGAAGACTGAGTTGGAGTTGTAGTTTGCCACGTACACGGCGTTGTTCTGAGTGCTGTTGAGGAACACAGGCTGCGGAGGGACCGATGCGGTTCCACCGGACAATGGCGGGAGTCCGCTGGCCGGGTTCGTGTACTGGATGGTCGTGGCGTTGACAGAGATCAGCGCAAAAGTGCCGTCGTACGCGAGGGGGTTGCATGCCGGTTCGTTACACCCGGGAATGGCCACACCGGCGATCACGATCGCATATCCGGCCGCAACATTGGTCAGGGGGGCGGTAAGCGTGACCGTGACGGTGTTACCAACCTCGCTGATCGCGGAGATGCTGGATGTCTGACTCGGCAGACTGATTGCAGTCACGGGACCAAATCCGGTCGAGAACGTGGACTGGAACGACGGAGTAAAGGACGAAACTACGTCGACCCCGCCCGAAACGACGGTGCCCGCACTCGCAACAAACAATCTTGCAAGGTTGGGAAGAATGGCCGCGTGGGTGGGAACACTTTTGTCAGAGGTGGGAGTCTCCGCGATAATGGCGTCTCCCGAAACGTCAATCTGCAGGGCGCCGCCAGGGTAGGAGGGCACGTTGGTGCTAAGGCCAAACACAGCGTGAAAACTGCCAGGAGTGGGAGGCGTTTGCACCGGGCATCCAGGAACTCCCCCCGACGAGCAAGGAATGACCACCGGACGGTAGACCTGGCCACACGCCACGCACAACAACGTTGGAAGCACCATGGCCGCCAATCGGCCCACACGTCGAAAACTCATCGGCACCCCAAAGAGAAAAGTTCTGGCTACATCCTGCGAGGAATTTAACATTCTAACGGCTGGCCCCGATCTGCGCCAGTGGGCCGGTGCGGCTTTCGGGCTTCGGCCAAGCACTTTCTGGGATGCGCGAACGACTAGGCAAGTTGGATCACAGGCGCGTCACGCGGGAATAGGCCGAAATGGTGGAGATGATAAGCGGACTATCGCCGAAGCCGAAGCCCGAAAGCCCCGCTAGCGGCCGCGGCGCGACTTGCCGCCAGCCGCTGCGGCCGGGGCTTCGGCGTTGGCGGTGGCCGCGGGTTTTTTCCGGCCTTCCATCTGCGCCAGGCTCTGTTTGAGCGCGGCCATCAGGTCGACCACGGGAGCCAGCTTCCTGGGTTTCTCAACGGCAGCCACTTCGCCCCCCTCGAGCTTGGTCTCGATCAGCTTCTTCAGGTTCTCCTGGAAGCTGTCTTTGTACTTTTCGGGGTCCCACTCATCCGCCAGCGCTTCGATGAGCTGGTGAGCCACTTTCACTTCAGCTTCTTTCAATTCCACGTCGGGCGCTCCGAAGCCTTCCACCTTCTTCACTTCTTCAGCGTAGTACATCGTGTGTAGCATCAGTCCGCCTTCGTGGGGCCGCAGAAACACTGTGTACTCGCGGTTGTGCATGGTGATCTTGGCAATGGCAACGTACTCGCTCTCTTCCAGCGCCTTGGTCAGCAGCGCGTAAGGACGCCGCCCCGCCTCTTCCGGCAACATGTAATACGACGACTCAAAATACACGGGGTCGACGTCGCCCGCCTTGACGAATTCCAGAATCTCCATGGTCTTCGCCGTCTGCGGCTCGATCTTCTTGATCTCCTCCGGCTCGATGATGATGTATTCGTCCTTGCGGAACTCGTAGCCTTTGACGATGTCGCTGCGATCGACGACTACATTCTCCACCGGACAAATGTATTGCTGCTTGACTCGCACTTTGTCTGTGCGATGCAGCATGTTGAAGGAGATGCCGCTACTGCGCGCGCCCGAGAACAAGCGCACCGGCATGGAGATGAGGCCGAAAGTTAAATGTCCAGACCAGACCGACGCTGCCATAGTTCCTCTCGTTCAAACTAGAATGCAACACAACCCGGCAGGACCGCAAATGGCCCTAACCTGCCCAGAATTGCGAGTTTAGCCTACAAACCCTGCTTGGGTGCACAAATCTTAGGGCATGGGGAACCGAAATGCGAAGCCGGAGGGAATGGGGTTAGTGGCGGGTGTGCCCTACGGGTTGTAGTTAACTGAGCGGGTTCCCGGTTTGCGCGCGATCACAGTAAACTTATCTAAGAAGAGGCAAACGACCGGGTCGGAACGTGCTTCATTACCTTCCCGCCCTCTTCAGGGCGTCCTGGATGGTCGCGAGCGGCAGCAGCAGCGTTGACGGCGCGTCCAGCAGCGGCACGGCGCCATAGCTGGCGTACCACGCCGCCACCCTTTCATTCTTGGCATCGATAACAAGCACGACGCCGCCAACCTCCGCCGCGGCCAATAGGCAGCGCCTGCCCGCCGCGAGCAGAAGTTGTCCGCCAATGCCCCTACCTTGCCACCTGAGATCCACAGCCAGGCGCGCCAGGCGGAAGCCTGGCACGTCATGGCGTGCCAGCCCGCGCCTTACAATCTCCGGTGCCCGGGCATAATCAACCGATGCGGGGCTCAGGCTATAGAAGCCGAGAACGGATTTGTCGGCGTCGCCAATCGCAAGGAAGGTTTTCGCACCGCCACGCTCGTGGCTCTTGCGGGCGTAACGGCGCAAAAATTCGTTCAGGGCTTCGTCGCCGCAGTCAAACGCTTCCCGATCATGCTTCTTGCTGATCGGTTCTTCATGCCAAGCGGTCACGGTTATCGCTGCTTCGGCAGTGCCCGCGCGGCTGACAGTAATTTTGCGTTCGGCGCAGGAGGATTCTCCAGCAGATCGAGCACCCGCAAACTATCCCTCTCGGAGAGTTGCACATGATCCGCCTGCTCAATGACAGCTTTGGCGGCACGTAGGGCATGATGGAGGACAAAATCCGTCAAGTCAGTGTGCTTCAACGCTACCGCGCGCATGAGCAGCGCTTTTTCCTCGGCGCGAATCCGCAGGGACATTCGGCTGTTGTCTTCAACCGCGATTCTCGGCATGGTGACCGTTCTCCATGTACACATTCAAATAGTACACCAGAAAAAGGCGACAGTCAATGTAGTCGCATGCTTCTGAACCCTCCCCGCGTCGTCAATCATCTCTGACGCAAACGCTCTCGACCAGGAGAATAAGATGACCGACCTGCGCTACCCCATCGGCAAGTTCACGTACGAAGGACCACCCACACCAGAGCAGCGGCAGGAATTCCTCCACCACATTGAACAGGCGCCTGGCCGCCTGCGCGCAGCCGTGAAAGGGCTCTCCGACCAGCAACTCGACACGCCCTACCGGCCTGAGGGATGGACCGTGCGCCAGGTCGCCCACCACGTCCCGGACAGCCATCTCAACGCCTACGTGCGCTTCAAGCTGGCCCTCACCGAAGACGAACCGACCATTAAGCCCTACGCCGAAGACCGCTGGGCCCAGCTCGCTGATACGCGGGCCACTCCCGTGGAGGTCTCACTGGCATTACTGGATTCCTTGCATGATCGCTGGGTGCGCCTGCTACGCTCGCTCAAACCGGAGGACTGGAAGCGCACCTTCCGCCATCCCGAACTCGGTTTGGTGAGTCTGGAGAAAAATCTGGCGCTCTACGCCTGGCACGGGCGCCATCACGTGGCTCACGTCACAGCACTGCGGGAGAGAAACGGCTGGTAGGGAACGACGACGCCTGCCCGTGGGCCTCAAACCGGCCTGCAACATCTTGCATATTGCTCATCAACGCGTCTTTGGACTATGATCTGCTCACCTTCCCCAAAGGCGTGCTCTCCGTCTTCCCGCCTCGTCGTTGTTTTTCGCAGTTCGATTGAACGCCAGATTCTTTATCGAGGAGCGCAATCCATGCCGCGCAAGAAGCTCTCAGTTCCCTTCCGCCTCTCGGTCGCACCGTCCATCGCGCGGGCTATTCTGGCGCTCGCGGCGGTGGCAACTCCCTCGGCCCAGGCGCAGACCTTCACTGTGCTCCACACCTTCAAAGGCGCGCCGGATGGCGGATTCCCCAATGGAGGCGTGATCGTGGACGCGAAAGGAAACATCTACGGCACCACCTCAGAAGGCGGCACGGGAGCTTGCTCGGGAGGCTGTGGAACGGTGTTCAGGCTGAGTCCGGCTGGCAAGGAGACCGTACTCTACAGTTTTACGGGCACGAACGGGGACGGAAAGTATCCTCAGGGCGGATTGGTCCGGGACACGTCGGGGAATTTCTATGGAACCACGTTCGGAGGCGGGACTTCCGGCACCGCCTGCAACAATTACGGCTGCGGAACTGTGTTCATGCTGGATGCAGCCGGAACGGAAACCGTGCTCTACAACTTTACGGGCGGGGTGGACGGCGCTACTCCCGAGTCCGGTGTAGTGCGGGACGCTGCGGGCAATCTTTACGGAACTACCCACTTGGGAGGCGCTTTCAACTGGGGAACGGTATTCATGATCGATAAGTCCGGAAACGAGACCGTCCTGCATAGCTTCGACGGCCTCACCGGTGATGGCGGGGATGCCCTCGGCGGTTTGATCCTGGACTCTGTGGGGACTTTGTACGGCACCACTCAAGGCGGCGGTAATGTTAATTCCAATTGCCTGCCTGGCTTCGAAATAGGCTGCGGAACGGTATTCCAAATCACCACTACGGGCACGGAGAGCGTACTGTACGCCTTTAGTGGCCACGCGGATGGGAATACGCCTTCGGGAAATGTAGCCCGGGACAGCGCGGGCAATCTCTACGGCACCAGCCAACCCCGGCCGACGCCTACCGGCGGGGGCACGATTTTCAAACTTGATCCGGCCGGGAAATTCAAGGTGCTGCACACCTTCACTGGCGGACCGGGCGGGGCGGACCCTTTCGCGGGCTTGATCCGCGACTCGGCCGGAAATCTCTATGGCACCACCTTTCAAGGGGGCGGGGGCGGCAACACATGCCAAACTTTTCTTGGTGGCTGCGGGACCGCATTCAAGTTGAGCCAGACCGGGCAGTTCACCGTGCTACACAAGTTTACTGGAGGCGCAGATGGGGGATGGCTCTTTGCTCCCTTGGCCATAGATACGACTGGCAACCTCTACGGAACCGCCAACATAGGTGGCATCGGCGACGGCACCGTGTTCAAGATAACCCCTTAGTTGCAAGTGCAGAGTGAAATGACAGGAAACAGCGGAGAAGGCAAGGGAGCCCACTAAACCTGCACCCTGCTCTATGTCATACCCAGCTTCCACACCAAATAGCTGCTCGCCTCGCGCATTACCGCATACGCGCGCTGCATGACGCTGTGCGGACGAGAGTCTGGCCGCGGCGCGAGATATACCGGACCCACTCCTTCGTGCTCGAGCAACCTCTTGATGCGGAACACGTGATAGGCGTCGCTGACGGCCACGCAACTGTGCAGTCCGTTGGCACGCATGATCACCGCGACCCGCACCGCCGATTGAGCAGTGTCGGAACCCTGAGTCTCGGCGATCAGGTTGCGCTCAGGGATTCCACGGTGCTTTAGATAATCCCGGCCCACGCCACCTTCGCTGAAGCTGGGATCGGATGCAGCGCCGCCAGTCGTAATGACGACGGGAGCCAGGCCGCGGCGAAAGAGATCGAAGGCGTGATCGAGCCGCGCCCGCAACACGGGCGAGGGACGGCCGGCATACTCCGCGGCACCGAACACGACGATGGCATCCGCTGCATGCACCTCCTGCAGCGAACCCTCATGGGCAATGCGGACCCCGGTCAGCGTGAGGAACACAGCCAAAGCGGCCAAGGCCGCCAGCCCGAGCGCCTTGAGCCGCAGCAGCCAGCGGCGTCGCAGATGCCGGTTCACAGAATCGTCGTTCATCCTTGGGCAAAGAAGGTGGAAATCTCCTCGGCAGGGATGGCGCCCTCGCGGATGATGCGCCAGCGCGCCCCTTCGTCGGTCAGGTCAATGATGGTGGAAGGGATATCGCGAGGAGAAATCCCGCCGTCCACGATGATACTAATGCGGTCCTTGAGCTGGTCGCGCACCTGCTCGGCGCTGGTGCACTCCGAGGCGCCGCTCAGATTGGCCGATGTGGCCGTGATCGGAATGGCCGCGGCCGCCACCACCGCCAGCGGAATCTTGGCATGCGGCACGCGCAGGGCTACGTTGCCGGTGTTGGCCGTCACCTTCAAGGGCAACCGCGATCCTGCCTTCACGATGATGGTCAGCGGTCCCGGCCAGTACTTCCGCGCCAGGGCATAAAACTCCTCGGGCAGCGATTTGGCCAGCTCTTCTGCCTGATCCACGCTTTCGATGAGCAGCGACAAAGGTTTGTGACGCGAGCGGGTCTTGATGTCATACACGCGGTCGACGGCGCGCAGGTTGAAAGGATCGGCCGCCAGCCCGTAGAACGTGTCGGTCGGCATGCCCAGAACTTCGCCCGCGCGAATCTGGTCGGCTGCGTACTTTACCAGGGAGATCTCAGGGGTCTCACTACTGATTTTTAGGATTTCGGCGCGCACAGCGCTCCCTTCCTGCATGCTTCCGTGTGGAATATTTTGCCCGTGGAACCTACCATAATACGGCAAAGAGCTTCAAGGAGGTTTGGCAGCGTATTATTCAGTCACCCAGGCACGATCCCGGCAATGAAGAAACCCTCAGAACCCGCTCTCAGTGCGCAACACCGGCTCCGCCGCATTGAAGGACGCCACAATCCGCTGGTCAAGCAACTTCGCCAGGCGTTTTCGCGGGCGGAGCTTACTGAAAGCGGAGACTGCGCCGTCGAGGGCCTGCGCATCCTGGAAGAAGCCATCCGCAGCGGCCTGCGCTTCAGCGCGGTCTTCTTTCGTGAGTCTGCGCAGGATAGAGCCGATCGCCTGCTCCCGCAGATTGGCGCCCAGGTCGAAACTTTGCTGCTGCCTGACAAGTTATTCGACAGCCTCGTGCCCAGTGAGTCTCCTCAGGGCGTAGCCGCGCTGGTGCGCCTCAAGGAATTCTCGCTCGATGATGTCATAGAGAGCGAGCGTCTGCTGGTAGGCCCGATCGTCGTCCTCGCCGGACTGCAGGACCCCGGCAACCTGGGCACGATTCTGCGGTCCTGTGAGGCGTTTGGCAGTGCGGGCGTGGTCCTGGGCGAAGGCACGGTCAGTCCGTTCAACTCGAAAGTTGTTCGTGCCTCGGCAGGATCGGTATTCCGCCTGCCCGTCGTTCATGGCCACGGCAAGGCAGCTCCGGGAAAGCTGGAGGAAGTCTCAGAAAAGTTGCGGGCACGAGGCGTACGCCTGGTCGCGACTTCTTCGCACAAGGGAACTTCTCTGGATCAAGCAGACTTGAATGGCGCAGCAGCGATCTTCTTTGGCAACGAGGGCGCCGGGCTGCCGCGCGAGGTGATGGCCAAGATGGATGAATTCATCGCCATCCCGCACACTTCGCAAGTGGAATCCCTCAACGCCGGAGTGGCCGCGAGCATCGTATTGTACGAAGCTGCCAGGCAAAGGAAATGAAACCCTTCACCACAGAGGCACAGAGACCCACAGAAAAACAAGACCTCTTGTCTTTCGATTTTCTCTGAGACTCTGTGGTGAAATGATTTCCATGGGACTCTTCCAGCCCACTCCGGCTGTCGACAGCGCTACCGACCGCACGCGGCCGCTGGCGGACCGCATGCGTCCGCGCACGCTCGATGAGTTCTCAGGCCAGGAACACCTGATCGGCCCCGGCAAGCCGCTGCGCGTGCAGATCGAGCGCGACGACACCGGTTCGCTTCTCTTCTGGGGACCGCCGGGTACCGGCAAGACTACGCTCGCGAAGGTCATCGCGAAGATGA
>Ga0210406_10008212_pt1 | contig 10470 bp, 9 predicted proteins | sample IncBWC30MmetaG_FD_155454 | JGI IMG/M metagenome (GOLD analysis project Ga0210406, IMG submission 155454) | Forest soil microbial communities from Barre Woods Harvard Forest LTER site, Petersham, Massachusetts, United States - Inc-BW-C-30-M | ecosystem: Environmental > Terrestrial > Soil >... | reverse complement strand
GGTCATCGCCTCGATACAGTTCGAGCGCATGATCCGCCGCGCGGCATCGATCTTAGCAGACGCCTCAGCGATTTTGATCTGCGTGCTTTGCAGGTCTCCAAGCTTCGTGCGGTTATAGGTCGATGCGCGATGGCGGGCGACATCGATATAGTCGTCAAGGCAGGCCTGGGCGTTGCCGAGCGCGACACCCGAAAGCACAAAGGGAAACAGCGAGAACACGGGCAGGGCGTACAGCGGGTTCGGATTGACGGCGCTGCCTGGCGTCACCCCTCCGGCAAGGTCATTGACGGCAACCGTCAGCGGCTCGGCAACAAAGGCATCCCTCACTTCCACGTCATTGGAGCCCGTTCCCCGCAATCCCGCGGCATTCCAGGTGTCGAGGATCCTATAGTCGTTCCTGTGAACCAGAAATATCCGATATTCGATCCCGTCCGCTTCATCGTCGGACGAAACCACGCTGGCAAGCATATTCCATTCGCAAGAAGCCACTCCCGAGGAGAACGGCCAACTGCCCCGCAACCGATACCCGCCGTCGACCTTCTTCGCCCGGCCGGCCGGGAAAATAAACGAAGATGCGATCAGCGTATTGGGGTCCTTTTCCCAAACGATATCCTGGGCACGCCTGTCGAACATGCCCAGCATCCAGTGATGGCTGGCAAGATTGGCCAGATTCCAGGCCACCGATGCATCGGCGCGCCCGAGCATCTCGGCGCAATCGACCAAAGCGACATAGTCGAGTTCGGCGCCCCCCACCCGCTTCGGCTGAACGATCCTGAACAGTCCCGCATCATGCAGATCGCATTCAGTCTCCGGCGGCAGACCGCGAAGCTCTTCGGTGCGCACCGCGCGATCACGAAGCCGCGGAATAAGCGCCCTGGCGCGCCCAACCATCTCCGCAAGCGCGCGGTCACCATCCCCCTCGATTTGCTGGCCTGTGCTTGGCTTCCGACCAACACCCGCCATTTGCAGTTCCTCGCTTCTGGGCTACCGTGTGGTCTCGAAATGCGCGCGATCGAAAGATCGGAGAGAACCCTCCTTACTCCTTTCGGCGAACCCGATACCGGCTTGACCGGTCGAAGTTACTTGGCGATTGTTTATCGCATGATCACCAATTAAGGCGCGGCCGGCGTTGCCCGTCAATCAAATTCAACGGGTTGGGGACAAGCGAATATGGACAAAATCGTCGGGATCGTCGGCCTCGGCATCATGGGCGGCGCGATAGCTCGAAATCTAATCGATCGCGGATGGCGTGTGGTCGGCTTCGATGTCGATCCGACCCGATGCACCGAGCTCGCGCAAGCGGACGTCGTTATCGCTAGTGATGTCGCCCAACTGACGCGCGAAGCGCCTGTCATCATGACCAGCCTTCCCAGCCCGGCGGCTGTTGAGGAGGTCGCACACGCGATCGCCGATTGCGGACAACTGTCCCGGATTGTCATCGAACTCAGCACGCTCAGCCTCGTCGACAAGCTTCGCTTCGAAGCGATTCTCAGGAAAGCCGGCCACATTGCGCTGGATTGTCCGCTCAGTGGAACCGGGGCACAGGCCAAGGTTCGCGATCTCGTCGTCTATGCCAGCGGCGAGAGCGAGGCTATTGCAAGATGCATGGGCCTGTTCGCTGACTTCGCCAAGCAAAGCGCCGATCTTGGACGATACGGCAATGGCAGTCGAATGAAATTCGTCGCCAATCATCTGGTCGCAATCAACAACGTCGCGGCCGCGGAAGCGATGTTACTCGCCGAGCGCGCCGGCCTTGACCCGAAAATGGTGGTCGACATGGTCGGGCCGGGCGCCGGCGGTTCGCGGATGTTCCAGATGCGCGCACCGATGATGGTCGAAGGCGTCTATGAGCCTGCGACCATGAAAGTCTCGACCTGGAAAAAGGACATGGCGATCATCGCCGAATTTGCCGATGACGTCGGCTGCGCAACTCCGCTGTTCACCTTGACCCAGCCGGTCTACGCGGAAGCGATGGCGATGGGATTGGGCGACCAGGATACGGCCTCGGTCTTCGAAGTGCTAAAGAAGACCATCGTCAAAGCTCCCAAATCCGGCGCGGGAAACCAGAAGTAGTGGTCGGCATCCCGCGATCGACCTACCGTCGCGGTACCGAAGCCGCAGGAAATGTGCGCCAATGCCGCACCGCATCAAGGCCGGTAAGATGGCCATTCCGCCTGGGTGAACGGAGATTTCCGGCGCGCCGATCCGTGGCGTGGTTATCACTTGATCATTTATGACTTCCGTCGGATAACTCACCCAATCAACGAAAAATAGCGCCGACGGTGAGCTGCAGCGTTCCGGGGAGGGCTCCATGACGATATCGCGACGGCAATTTGTCAAAGGTGTAACCGGCGCGGGCATCGCTAGCATAGCGACCCCCAATTTTGTCCTTGCCCAGGGTGGCGAGCCGATCCGAATCGGCCTACTGGCGGCCAAGACTGGCCCCCTCGCCTCCGGCGGCATCGATATGGATCTGGCGTTGACGATGTTCTTGAAAGAACGCGACAACACGCTCGCCGGCCGCAAGGTCGAATTGATCGTCGCGGACACCGCCGGCGTTCCCGCGACCGCACGAACCAAGGCGCAGGAGCTGGTCGAAAAGAACAATGTCAACTGCATGATCGGACCGCTCGCAGCCTTCGAGGCGTTGGCGATTGCCGACTACCTCACCGAGAAAGAGATACCCACGCTCGGGGTCGCGGCTGCCGAGGATATGACGCAGCGGCATCCGAGCCCGTGGTTCGTGCGACTGACTTCGACATCGGCGCAATGTGCCTACCCGCTCGCGGAATATTCAGCCAAGGAATTGAAGTACCAGAAAATCGTCACCATTGCCGACGACTTCGCTTATGGCCACGAAATGTGCGCTGGGTTTCAGCGCGCGTTCGAGGATAATGGCGGCAAGATCATTCAGAAAATCTTCACACCGCTGGCGACGCCCGACTACGGCAGTTACGTCGCCCAGGTCAAGCCTGCGGACGCGATCTTCCTGGGCACTGCCGGCTCGAACGGGTTTCGCTTCTTGCGGCAATTCATCGAATACGGCCTAAAAGACAAGATGGCCGTCATCGGCGGCATGACCGCGCTCGACGAATCCGTGCTTCGCAACATGGGCGACGAAGCGCTCGGGATACTGACAACCAGTTGGTATTCCGCGGAGCTGGACAACCCACTCAACAAGGTCTTCGCCACGGGATTCCGCAAGCAGTTCAAGTATGATCCAGGTTACTATGCCGCCGGCACCTACGTCTCAGGCGAAGTTCTGGAAACCGCCCTGAAGAGCACCAAGGGCAACGTCGAGGACAAGAAGGCACTGATGGCGGCGATCCGCGGCAACAACGCGCAGACGGTGCGCGGTCTCATCAAGTTCGACGAATTCGGCAACGTGATCGGCAATGTCTATATCCGAAAGGTGACCAAGAGCGACGGCAGGCTCGTCAACTCGGTCATCAAGACCTACCCAGACGTCACCCAGTTCTGGACCTATGACAAGACCGCCTTTCTGAAGAACCCAGTCTACTCACGCGACTATCCGCCGGCGAAGAACCTCGAGCAATAGGTTCCCTACGAGGGCGGGGCGCGATCTCACACCTTTACACCTTTTAAGAACAAGACCGGGCGCGATGCAATTTTGGATTATCCAGGGTCTCAACAGCCTTTCGCTCGGCGGTCTGTTGTTTCTGCTGTCGTCCGGCTTCTCCCTGATCTTCGGATTGATGCGGCTCGCGAACCTGACCCACGGCGCGTTCTTCATGCTCGGCACCTATTTTGCGGCAACCGCGATGCGCTCGTATGAGGGGCTGAATATCTGGGTGACGGCGATCGGCGCCGGAGTGGCGGTCGGTGCAATTGGCGGCCTTTTTGAACGGCTGGTGCTAACCCGGCTGAAAGCCAATCCGCTCGGCCAGGTGCTGGTCACGCTTGGCATGTCCTTCATTATCTCAGATGCCTGCCTGGTGCTGTGGGGTGGCGACTCGATTCCAGTTCCGACGCCGCAAAATCTGCAGGCGCCGACGCGGCTCTTCGGTCTCGTGTTTCCGACCTATCGCCTGGTGCTGGTCGGGTGTGCCGTTGCCGCGGCGATCATCCTGTATTTCCTGCTGGAGCGGACCCGGCTCGGCGCCATGATCCGCGCCGGCGTCGACGACGGCCAGATGGCACGCGCGGTCGGCATTCCCGTCTCGAACTTATTTACGATCATATTTTGCCTGGGCGCGGGAATCGCCGGTGCTGGAGGCGTTTTGGGCGGACCGATCCTTTCAGCCTATCCGGGGCTCGATGCCGACATGCTGCCATTGGCGCTGATTGTCGTCATTCTGGGAGGCATCGGGAGCCTTCTGGGCGCTTTCGTAGGCAGCTTCATCATCGGCTTCATCTATACGTTCGGCACAGCGTTGTTTCCGGAGCTAGCCTACATCATTCTGTTCCTGCCGATGATTGTCGTGATTGCCTTTCGGCCGCAGGGCCTGTTCGGGCGCGTCGGCGCATGAAATGGTTCGCCATAGCTGTGATCGCCGCTTCGCTCCTTCTGCCGCCTTTCCTTGCAGGCGATTTCTACATCAACCTCGCAAGCCAAATCCTGATCGCAGCGATCTTCGCGCTCAGCCTCAACCTGCTGGTGGGCTTCGGCGGGATGACGTCGCTTGGGCATGCATCCTATCTGGGAGTTGCTGCCTATATTTCGGCACTGCTGACCAGCAGGTATGGGTTCGGCCATGGCTCCGCCGCCGTCATCTCAATTGCGGGCGCCGTTGTGATGGCTGCCTTCTTCGGCATCATCGCACTCCGCGCTACCGGACTCGGCTTCCTCATGATCACGCTGGCGCTCTCGCAGGTGTTGTGGGGATTAGCCTACCGCATGTCTAACGTCACCAACGGCGACAACGGCATAGCCGGCCTCACCCGGCCGGCGCCCTTCGGCATCTCGCTCGACCGCCCGGCATCGTTCTACTGGTTCGTCCTGATCGTGGCCGCGTTTGCCTTTCTGATGATGGCGATCTTTGTGTCGTCAGCTTTTGGTTCATCCCTCAAGGGGGTGCGCGATCAGCCGCGCCGGATGGCGGCGCTGGGCTTCAATCCGTGGCTGATCCGCTGGATCACCTTCATCTACGCCGGCTTCTGGGGCGGCGTATCCGGCTTGCTCTACGTCTATTATCACAAATACATCCACCCGACTTCGCTTTCGACCACGAGTTCGGCTGAGGCATTGCTCGGTGTCATTGCCGGCGGTTCCGGCACTTTGGGCGGTCCTATTGTCGGCGCTGCCGTCGTGCTGTTGATAAAGAACTATGCCTCGGCCTATGTCGAGCGATGGAACATGCTGTTGGGCCTGGTATTCCTGTTCATCGTGCTGGTAATGCCGGCCGGCATCGTTCCCGGTGTCAGCAGGCTGACTGCAACAATGCGCAGGAGCCCTCAGTGACCGCGGCGGTATCCAACCTCGCGCTTGAAGTCGTCAATCTGAAGAAGGCCTTTGGTGGCCTCACGGTCACGCAAGATGTGTCCCTCGCTGTGCGGCCTGGCGAACGCCGGCTCATCATCGGCCCGAACGGCGCCGGCAAGACCACGTTGTTCAATCAAATCAGCGGTGACCTCCGGCCGAATTCCGGACTGATCCGGCTGTTCGGTGCTGACATTACACAATTGCCGCCCTATCGGCGCGCGCACGCCGGATTGTCACGTACCTACCAGATCATCACGCTGTTCGCCGGCGACACGCTGGAACACAACGTCATGCTGGGCCTCCTAGGTTTGCGGCCGTCACGCTGGCAGATGTGGCGGCCGATATCATTTTACGGCGATCTCGCGACCGAGGCGCGCCGCACTCTCGATACCGTCGGGCTCTTGCACCTCGCCGCACATCCAATTTCCGACATCGCCTATGGCGAAAAGCGCCGCGTCGAATTGGCAATGGCGCTGGGGCAAAAGCCGCGCGTGCTACTGCTGGACGAACCGCTGGCGGGTCTTTCCAACACGGAGCGATCCACAGTGAAATCGCTGATCGCGTCGATCCCGCGCGAGACCACTGTGATCATGATCGAGCATGACATGGATACAGCGCTCGACCTTGCGGAAACCGTGACACTGCTGAACTACGGCCGCGTGATCGTCGAAGGCGAGCGGGATGCCGTGATCGCCGATGAGCGAACGCGCGAGGTGTACCTTGGCACCTGACGCGCTCAGTTTGACGGACGTGCACACATTCTATGGCGACAGCCATATCCTGCACGGCGTCAGCTTTTCCTTGCCGCCGGGTGGCGTTTTGGCATTATTGGGACGCAACGGTGCGGGAAAGACCACCTGCATCTCGACCATCATCGGCTTTCTGAAGCCGCGTGAAGGCCAAATCCGGCTGTTCGGCGAGCCGATCGAGGGCCTCAATCCCGAACGAATTTCGCATCTCGGAATCGGCCTCGTACCGCAGGGCCGCCGGATCTTCCCCTCGCTCACCGTTCGGGAAAACCTCGTGGTGGCACAGCAACGCAGAACCCAAACCGCCAACCCATGGAACGTGGATCGGATCTACGATATGTTTCCGCGGCTGCGCGAGCGTCACGGCCAGTTTGCCGGCACCCTGTCCGGCGGCGAACAGCAAATGCTGGCGATCGGGCGAGCCTTGATGGGAAATCCCCGCGTGCTTCTGCTCGACGAGCCATCTGAGGGCCTTGCGCCGCTGATCGTCGCTGAGGTCGGCCGCACCATCAGGCGTCTAAAAGACCAAGGCCAGTCCATCGTTCTGGTCGAACAGAATCGTCAGCTCGCGCTGGATGTCGCCGACCATGCGGTCATTCTCAACACCGGACGGTGCGTGTTCTCGGGCGAAGCCGACGAACTTGTGAACAACGAGAAGCTGATCACGCAAAACCTTGGCATCTATCATGCCCATTAAACCAACAAATCCACCTTCTGATTGAGGTCAAACATGAAAATCGGTGTATGCGGAACGGGACGGATGGGATCGGCGATCGCGCAGCGGTTGATGTCCGTCGGACATGAATTGGGCGTCTGGAATCGCACTCAAGCCAAGACTAAACCCCTGACCGACGCGGGCGCGAAGCTGCTCTCCACGCCGGCGGCGCTGGTTGACGCCTACGAGACCGTCATTGTGATGTTGCTGAATGATGCCGCGAGCGAAGCGGTTTACCACAGTCCGGACGGCATTCTGAAAGCCAATCTGGCCGGAAAACTGGTCATCGATATGAGCACGGTTCGGCCTGACACCATGCAAAGCCTCGGCAGCGCGGTGGCGAAACAGGGCGCGGCGTTTGTCGAATGCCCGGTGGGCGGGAGCACGGGGCCCGCCAAGGAGGGCAAGCTGTTCGCGCTAGTCGGCGGGGACAAGGCCGATCTCACGCGCGCGATGCCGGTTCTGGAACAACTGTGCCGACGCATCGAACATATCGGTGTGCTCGGCGCAGGCGCGACGATGAAATTGGCCATCAATCTGCCGTTGCTAGTTTATTGGCAGGCGCTCGGCGAAGCCTTGACGATCTGCAAGCCCCTCAATCTTCCTGCCGACCGGCTGATCGACATCCTGTCTGATACCGCTGGCACGCCAACCGCCATGAAGGGACGTGGCGCCGTCATTGCCAAGGTGTTAAGCGGTCAACCGTTGGGCGAAACCGCCTTCGGCCTGAGTGCCGCAAAGAAAGATCTCGCGACTGCGGTTCAATTCGCTGCCTCGCTGCATGCGGAGCTCCCGGTCACCGCCGGCGCGTTGGCCTGTTTCGAGGAGGCTGAAGCTGCGGGCTTAGGTGCAGCTGACGCGACCACGATATCGAGCCGCTGGCCACAGCGCCCGAAAACCGCGACAAAATCATAATTCACCACAACAACTGCCGTCACGCTCAGAACAGTCAATCTAGCAGCAGGTCCATTCAATGATTGATCGCAAGAATCGCTACGGCCGCACCGCCGCGCGCATCCATGATGCCGACGGCCTTGCCCGGCGCCCGTCATCCACCACCATCGACATCCATGCGCATATCGTGGTTCCACAGGCTGCCGCGCTAGCGCAACCTCATGTCGATCTCAACCGCATCCCGCTGGCATATTTTGCCGATCCGGCGACTAAGGAAATCAACGCGCAGCAGGAGAACGACGTTCGCGAGGTAATGACCACGATCGATCGCCGCCTGACCGACCTCGATCGAATGGGTATCGATATTCAGCTCGTCGCTCCTGCGCCGAACCAATGCTATTATTCGATCGACCCGAAGACCGCCGAAGCCGCCCACCGCCTCGCCAACGATGGCGTCGTGGAGTTTTGCTCGCGCAAGCCCGACCGGTTCGTGGGGCTTGGCGTCGTCACCTTGCAGGAACCTGAGGTCGCGATCCGAGAACTCGACTACATCATGGGAACGCTGAAACTGAAGGGCGTCGAGATCCTGACCAATGTCGACGGCCAAGAACTGTCCGATCCGAAATTTCGACCATTCTTTGCCAAGGCAGAGCAACTCGGGGCCTTCATCATGATGCACCCGAACGGATTTACCCACGGGCAGCGACTGACCCATTATTATTTGAATAACGTGTTGGGAAATCCGCTCGATACGACGCTCGCGCTTCACAATTTGATCTTTTCCGGGACGCTTGCGCGTTTTCCCGAGCTGAAGTTGATGGCGGTGCACGGCGGCGGGTATCTTCCCGGCTATTCCGGCCGAATCGATCACGCCTGGGGCGCGCGGCGGGATTCGCATGCCGACCTGCCGCTGCCGCCGACGACCTATTTACGACAGGTCTATCTGGACACCGTGGTTTTCACCTATCATCAGCTGGCCTACCTGATCGACGTATTCGGCCCCGACCGAATCGTGATGGGGACCGATTATCCGTTCGACATGGCTGAATATAATCCGATCGGTCACATTGCCGGTGTGAGCGGGATGGATGACCACACACTGGCCCAGATCGCCGGGGGCAATGCAGCGCGTGTGCTCGGCCTCGATCTCTGAGGCTCCGCGCGATCAGCGATGGGCGCTTGCGGCCTTGTACCCCGGCTGCTCGAAGGGATGGGAGGTTGCAAACGCCGACAGCGCAAAGCACCGCTCGGCCAACCGCGCCACGATTGGAAAGTCGGTCAGCTCGAGCTTCAGGAAATGAGCGCCCACGACCTGGCCGGCGATGCAGACATCGGCGAGCCCCGGCTCGGCGCCCAGGGCAAATGGCGCAGGCGCCCGGCGCGCCAGCAGCCGTTCGTAGGTCGCAAGTCCCTCGTTCGTCCAGTGCTTGCCCCAATCTTCGATCGCGTGAGCGTCGGCACCAAACGTTTTCGCGAGATGATTGCGGACGCGCGGGACTACCAGCGGATGGGCGTCGGCAATCGTCATGAGCGCGAGTGAGCGCGCATAAGCACGCTCGCGCGGATTATCAGGCATCAACCGCGGTTCGGGCCAGACATTGTCCATATACTCGATGATCGCCAGCGACTGGAACACAGAATGCCCGTCGTGAATGAACGTAGGTACGACCCGCTCGGCGTTGACCGCCTCATAGCCGGGCTTGAACTGTTCCCCCGAGAGAATATCGATGGGAATTTCCTCGAATGGCAATCCCTTCAGTTTGAGCGCGACGCGCACCCGGAACGAGGCAATCGATCGCCAGAATCCGTAAATTTGAATACTCATAGAGAGACCCTCACCCCATCTACTCTCAGCTCACCACGCCAACCTCGCTCCGACTTGCGCCGCCATGCAGAGCACCATACGAAATCCCTGAACCGCCGACATCTGGTGCTCCTGTTATGTGCCGTCACGCGTGCTCCCTTTCCTTGCCGACGACCTTGTCGAGCTCGCTCAGTACGGCGTCGCCCATCTCCACCGTCGACAATTTCCTGGCCCCCGCTTCGGCGATGTCCGCGGTCCGGGCACCTGACGCCAGCGCAGCGAGCACCGCTTTCTCCAGCAGATCGGCGTCCTCGGGCCGGTTCAGCGTCATGCGCAGCATCATGGCGACGCTGAGAACGGAGCCGAGCGGATTGGCGATGCCTTTGCCGGCGATATCGGGGGCGCTGCCGTGTACCGGTTCATAGAGCGCTTTGCGGCGACCGAATTGATCGACCGGCCCCAGCGACGCCGACGGCAGCATGCCGAGCGAACCCGACGCCATCGCCGCACAATCAGACAGGATGTCGCCGAAGATATTCCCGGTCACCATCACATCGAACTGCCTCGGTTCCCGCACGATCTGCATGGCGGCGTTGTCGACATAGAGATGGGTGAGCTCGACGTCGGAGAATTCTTCCCTATGGAGTGCAATGACCTCTTCGCGCCACAGCGCACTGGTTTCCAGCACGTTTGCCTTGTCGACTGAACAAACCTTGCGCCTCCGTGTCCGCGCCAGTTCGAAAGCGGCACGCGCCACGCGGCGAATCTGGTTGGTCGTGTATTGCTCCGTGTTGAAGCCGCGGCGCTGACCGTCGGCAAGCGTCTCGATGCCACGCGGCTCGCCGAAATAGATGCCGCTGGTGAG
>Ga0210406_10008211_pt1 | contig 10470 bp, 10 predicted proteins | sample IncBWC30MmetaG_FD_155454 | JGI IMG/M metagenome (GOLD analysis project Ga0210406, IMG submission 155454) | Forest soil microbial communities from Barre Woods Harvard Forest LTER site, Petersham, Massachusetts, United States - Inc-BW-C-30-M | ecosystem: Environmental > Terrestrial > Soil >... | reverse complement strand
GCCAAAACAGTTCCGATTTCAAGTGCTTCCGTTGACTTCCCGCTTGTGGCATTGGGGCGCGGACGACTCGCCCAATTCTCCTGGCCGGTTCCAGTAATGGTCTCATCCATCGCCGGAGCGGCTGCCGCGCCGGAAGAAGCAGCACCCTGGCTTGGCGCGGCAACGCCTGAGGCGCCAACAGGCAACGGAGTCATGCATTGGATGCAGAGAGTCGAATTCGGCGCGGTCGGCGACCCGCAACGTGGGCAGTTCATGGGTGTAACTGTCGGGGATACAGAGTGACAATATACTAGCCCTTCACCCTGTCAATGGGAAGCTTGTCGTTCGGCGACTGGCTTTGCCCTCGCGTGTTTTATTGTCGGTCGCAGATTTTTCCATCCTGACGCGACGCGGAGAACGAGTAAGCCGCGGAGCTATCTCGATCGGCAACCTTGGAGGGCGCAGGTTGTTGTGGCACGAGGGAGTAACTACTGGGATCAGACATGGAGTGATGAGGATTTTCTAAGCCCTCTTCCGCCGCCGGAATTTAACGAACCGATTGAAGTACCGCGCGAACGCATTGCCAAGATCATCGGAAAATTATCGGTCGCACGAGACATCCGCTATTGGCATCCTGCAATTGACCGCTTTTTGAAGGAAGATGACAAACGGCGAGAAAAACAACTTGCCACTCTCCATCCGATGTCATGGAACAATCCGCGGTTCGATACGCCGATCGAACGCAGAAGGCTGCGTATTTTGAATACCCTGTTCTCGGCGGCAGCAAGAATGAACGGCAAGCCCACCATAGGCGGCAGAGAAGCGCGCAGCATTCACGTCACCTTCTATCAGCAACATGTCGTATCAGACTGGATCGCGCAAAACAACACAATCGCCGTGGTTCTGCCCCAGCAAAACCGCCTAAGTCAAATGATTCGAAGCTGTCCTTTTCGATTCTTGAGAGTATCAGCCAGAAGGACACCGGCCGTGGTATGGAGTTCGTGGAGGTTTTCGGCGATCCGCATCTGCTCCCAGCTTCGCGGCCTCCCTATATTCAGTTTCTATTTCAGACTTGAGGAGGCGGCCATAGCTGCCACTCTCACCGATTTCTTCCACCCACCGACTTCAACTCAGACTCTATCGGCGATTCATGCATAATGAGGATGTACCAACGGTTGTCGGATCTGCGGCAAAGCATCATGCCCCTGCCTGCAGTGTGAATGGATGGAGATTCAATCGCGTAGGCATACAAACTCCACACCATATTACCTGCTGCTCGCTGGTCGCTCATCGTCAGGGAAAGATGGGCGTAAGGGTTCGCGCCAAAATATTCTTGTTTAAAATGATTTGTGACTTCGCCCCGCCCGCGCAGTTCGCCGCTCGGGGAACTCAGCACGAAATCAGGATCAAAACAGGAAGACAGTTTGTCAACGTCCTTGTTATTGAAAGCCTCAGAGCAGGAATGCATTGCTTTGTCCATGTCCGCGATAAGAAACGCCTCAGACGAACTTGGCGGCGTGATGCCAAGGCTTGCAACACTGCGTTTCAGATCGATCGTTACGCCCAGTTGCTCCAGAAGATCCACCCCGAGGATTCCGTCGACCTCGCCGCCACACGCCTTGGCGATAGTGCTCAGGTCAATCGCCGGCAGCTTGACGCCTAGCAGGATGTGATTGCCCAACGAGAGCTCGCCGATCGAAACTTCGCGCGCGGTGAACGAAGTTGTTTCATTCCAGGATTGGATACGAACCGCCCGGCTATGCCCTCGTGGAAATGACTTCTCGTTGAGCATGGACGTGGCAGCCGTATCGATCAGGAAGCGTTTGTCGGCTTTGTCTACCTGGAGAATCACAATAGGCAGGCGATCGCAGCGCTGGAGAGAGATCTCAGTTCCGTTGGCAGGGGTTTGCGCAGCAGCGCTATGCACAGCAGGGAAGAAGCTCAACAACGCGAACATACAAGCGAGCAAACGCAAACAAATTCGCATCACTCCCTCGATTGCGCCAATCGTGTGGCTTGTTCGATCCTCTGTAGAATTGCGCCGCGGATCAGACGGAAGGCGCTGGGATCCCGGAACAGGCGCGAGCTCCAGTTCGCTCCCATCGCGAGCGCCTGAATTTCGAATGCCAGCTGGCGGACGTCCACTTCCTTCTTGATTTCACCGGCAAGCTGCGCGTCGCGAGCCGCATATTCTAAGTTCTCCAGCCATTTCTTCATCAGCTCCACGATCCGATCGCGGACGCGTCCAGGCCGGTCGTCAAATTCCAGCGACGCAGCGGAAAAGAAGCAGCCACCGGGAAAGACTTTCCCTTCGCCATAGGAGAGCCAGTTCTCGCAAAGGTCTCGCAGGCGTTTGAGCCCGCGAAATTCATTCGCTGGGCGGACCACTCTCTCGACGAAGATTTCACGGGCCGCTTCCACAACGGCGCACTGCAAATCTTCTTTGGAGCCGAAGTGGGCAAACAGACCGCTCTTGCTTATACGGAGCGACGAAGCCAGCTTTCCGATGGTCAATCCTTCAAGCCCCTCGAGCGAGGCCAGGTTGACTGCCTTTTGCAGGATTGCCTGGCGGGTTTTCAGCCCCCGAGGACGCCGGAGTATGGGTTTCCGTGCAGCGTTTGTACGCCGGTGCGGACGACCGGAAGCCTTCGTTTGTTGTTGCCCAGCTTTCATTGTCGTGGCGCATAATAGCACGACCGTTCGTTCTATTACAACAGGGTTGCGGCTTCCATTTCCACCGCCGAGGGAGTGACAGTGATCCGTTCTTTTTCAAGCACAACACTATCATTGCCTTGGCATTCCCCTTTGTCCCAGTTCGGTAGCACTTGAATTCCGTTCGGATTTTCGGCGGGCTTCCTCTATGAGGAATCGTTAGGGTCAGTGAAGGCCCAGGCACCTCCCAGAATGCGATAGTCACCCACAGATAGATGTGACTAACACTGCGGTGCTTGTATATAATCCGGCCCACCATGCCAAACCAAGAAACGCTCTACCACGTAGCCGGCAGGGTCGCCACGATTACGCTCAACCGGCCCGATAAACTGAACGCTTGGACCGCCTTCATGGAAGGCGAACTTCGCGCAGCGATGGACGAGGCGGAGCAGGACGACAACGTTCGTGTGATTGTCTTAACGGGCGCGGGGCGCGGATTTTGCGCCGGAGCGGATATGTCACTGCTGAACACGGTAGCGGCGAAGGGACTCGACGAAGCACGGCGGGCGCAAGCGGTGCAGCCGGTAAGTGAAAGCCGGGAAGGTGCGCGAGCGGATTTCCAGAAGAAATATTCGTATTTCCCCGCGGTCACCAAACCTGTGATTGCGGCCATCAACGGCCCGGTAGTGGGTTTGGGCTTGGTGATTGCCATGTACTGCGATTTGCGTCTTGCGTCCGATGGGGCTCGGTTCGGCACGGCATTTGCCCAGCGCGGACTGATTGCCGAATACGGCATGGCATGGATGCTGCCGCGCCTCGTGGGGCACGCCAACGCGTTGGATCTGCTGTTTACCGCCAGAATAATCGATGCTGGGGAGGCACAGAGAATGGGGTTAGTAAACCACATCTTTCCGCAAGCATCGTTTATGGAAAGCGCGCAAAAATATGCGATGTACCTGGCTGCAAACGTCAGTCCGCGGTCCCTGCGGGTAATCAAGCGGCAAGTCTATGACGCAATGTTCCAGACGCTGGCGGAATCCTTTGAAAGTTCCGAGCAAGAAATGCTGGCGAGCCTGCAGAGCGAAGATTTCAAGGAAGGCGTGGCACACTTTATCGAAAAACGGGCTCCGGCTTTCACCGGCAGATAGGTACCTCCTGTGAACTTCGAATTCAGCGACAAAGTGAAGGAATTACAACGCCGGCTGCAAGCCTTCCTGGACGAGCACATCTATCCGAATGAGCAGCGCTTCCACGAGGAGATTGAGAGGAATCGATGGTCCCCCACGAGGATCATCGAAGAGCTCAAGCCAAAAGCACGAGCCGCCGGTCTGTGGAATCTGTTTTTGCCCAAGAACGAACAGCGCGCAGGACTGACAAATCTGGAATACGCGCCGCTGTGCGAAATAATGGGACGCAGCGAGATGGCACCTGAGGTTTTCAATTGCTCGGCACCGGACACCGGCAATATGGAAGTCCTCGCCCGATATGGCACGGCAGAACAGAAGGAGCAGTGGCTTAAGCAATTGCTCGCAGGTGAAATCCGCTCATGCTTCGCGATGACGGAGCCGGCAGTTGCCTCCTCCGATGCGACAAACATCGAAGCGAGGATTGTTCGCGACGGCAAGCACTATCTTATTGATGGCCGGAAGTGGTGGACGTCTGGAGCGGGCGATCCACGCTGCAAGATCGCTATTTTCATGGGCAAGACGGACGCTTCGGCCCCGCCCCACAAACGACAGTCGATGATCCTGGTGCCCATGGATGCGCCGGGAGTGAAAATCAATCGAATGTTGACGGTGTTTGGGTATGACCACGCGCCGCACGGCCACGGTGAACTCACCTTTGAAAATGTGCGCGTTCCGGTCTCGAACATCCTTCTTGGCGAAGGACGCGGCTTCGAGATCGCGCAGGGGCGGCTGGGGCCAGGGCGCATCCACCACTGCATGCGATGCATCGGGGTAGCAGAGCGCGCCCTGGAAACAATGTGCAAGCGCGTACAGGCGCGCACGGCTTTCGGGAAGCCGCTGGCCGAACAGGGCACGATTCGCGCGGTTATCGCCGAGTCTCGGATGGAGATTGAACAAGCACGGCTGCTGACGCTGAAAGCCGCGTACATGATGGACACGTTGGGGAACAAAGCGGCCCGGACGGAAATCGCGATGATCAAAGTGGTCGCGCCAAATGTTGCGTTGCGGGTGCTGGATCGCGCCATACAGGCGCATGGAGGCGCGGGCGTCTCGGAGGACACGTTCCTCGCGGCCGCGTGGGCGAGCGTGCGAACTCTGCGAATTGCCGACGGGCCGGATGAAGTACACATGGAATCGATTGCGAAGTGGGAGTTGGCCAAGGCCAAGGAATCGGCGGGAGCTTCAGCTTCGCACTAATCACAAAACTTCGCATGTGCCGGAGTAAGTTGACCCTCCCCAGGAGAGATGGATGCCGCCACTGGTTGTTAGCAATCCGCAATCATTGAAAGAGTTGGTAGGCCGGGAAATAGGGGTTACAGAATGGTTCCGTATTGCGCAGGAACGGATTGCCCTGTTTGCGGAAGCCACGGAAGACCGGCAATGGATCCATCTGGACCAAGCGCGGGCCAGCAAAGAATCGCCCTATGGCACGACGATCGCTCACGGGTTTCTCACCCTTTCTTTGCTTAGCCATTTCCTGAAAACAGCGATTCAGATCCAAAGTGGTGTGCGGTTCGCAGTGAACTATGGGTTGAATCGCGTGCGCTTTTCCGCCACGGTCCGCGCCGATTCCCGGATTCGGGCACGAGTGGTGCTGCTCGCCCTGAAGGAACTCTCCGACTCGGTGGAAGCGACGTACAGTGTAACGATGGAACGCGAACAGTCCGAGAAGCCAGCTTGCGTGGCGGATTGGATCGTCCGCTATTACTCGTGATCCGCTGAGATGTGCGTGTGCCCTTGGAAACCCCAAATCTGAAACCCGGAGTGAAGCGCTAGATTCGCCCGGTCTGCGCGGTGTGCAAGGAACCTCGCAAGAGCATCTGGATCATATCTGGCATCGACGCAAAGCGTTCGTCTTTGGTGAGCCCCTGATGATAGCGATAATAAATTTGCTGAACGATCACGGCAAGTTTGAAACGCGCGAACGCGACGTAAAATGCGATCCGTGAAGGATCGGTTCCGGTTTTCCGCGCGTAATCGTGCACGATTTCCGCCCGCGTCAGGCTACCGGGAGCGTTTGTGGGCCCCCAGCGGTTTTTTTGGAGTTCCTCCGGATCCGTCGCATCGACCCAATAGGCCAATGTAGTGCCGAGATCCGTCAGCGGGTCGCCGATGGTGCACATCTCCCAATCGAGGACGCCCACAATTGTGGTTATGTCGTTTGAATCGAGCACCACATTGTCATATTTGTAGTCATTGTGAATCAACGAAACACCACTCGCTGACGGCATGTGCTGCATCCACGCTGCTATTTTCTCTACTTCCGGATAATCGTGGGTTTTGGAACTATAGTAGCGTTCAGTCCACCCGCGGACCTGCCTTTGCAGATAGCCCTCGGGTTTACCAAGATCGGAGAGGCCCACAGCTGCGTAATCTACGCGGTGAAGGCGAATGAGATTATCAACAAAGGATTCGCTGAGCCGCCGTGCCTTTTCCGCGGGAAAATCCAGACCCGACGGCACATGCCTGCGAAGAATGATGCCGTGAATCGGGTTCATCACATAGAACGGCGCGCCGATGACGGAATCGTCATCGCAATAAAGAAGGACTTCAGGAGCCGGTGCATAGACAGAGTGGAGCTTTGAGAGCACGCGAAATTCGCGGCTCATGTCGTGGGCGGACTTGACCTTGCTTCCGAAGGGCGGCCGCCGAAGAACAAACTCCCTGGCGCCGAGGTTCAGCGAGTACGTCAAGTTGGAATGGCCGCTGGGAAATTGGCGGACCAAAAGCTCGCCTTCGTCGCCCGGAAACTGACGGCGCAAATAGGGTTCCAGGCTGGCCACGTCAAGCTCTTCTCCGGGGCGAATGGGCGCAGGATGGTCGAGCAAATTGCTCATCGAAAAGCCTCCTTAGCGGTAAGTCAACATCGCCGGATCGCCAAGATGCGCGTGACAATTGAAACTGCTGAGCGAGAACCTTTCCCCAGAATAAAGGAATTCACTCCAGGAAGAGTTCCGGGACATCCAGCTCACACTTAATGTGTTTTCCACGGATAGCTGCAGGGCACGATGCATGGCAACCGCGATGGGGCCCCAGGAAGTGAAAATAGCAACCCTTTCGCCGCGGCTGCCCGCGGAGAGCCACTCTGTGAGGACGGAATTCACTCGAGAGCAAAATTCCAACCAAGTCTCCACACCTGGCGGACAAATTTCCTCGCGCACCCATTTGCCCATGACCGCCTCGAACAACTTTTGAAAGGTGACCCGCCTTTCAGCCGATCCGGACGAGGACTGGAACGCGGCATGGAGCTTGCGGATGCCTTGGTCGTTTTCGAGCAATTCGGGGCAGGCTGCGTTCGAGGACTGCTTCTCCATGATATTCGTCAAACTGGTGCAGCTCCACAGGGTCGGGAAACGGGATGCCGGCTTTCCGGCAGGTATCACTTACGAGCGTGAGAGTGTCTTTCTGCCGGACGCAAGGGCCAGTGCACGCGCGGTCAAAAACGATTTTGTGCCGCACCCAATACTCGCCGAGAAGGCGGGCCTGCGCTTCGCCGAGCGCGGACAGTTTGTCATAGTTCGGCTCAAGGAATGAAGCCTGCGCATGACGGACGAGAAAGACAATCCCCATTTCCGGCTGGTCTCCTCCGTCAAATGTCGTTCCGCATGACGCATTGCGGTGGATGCCATTTGCGCGAGTCCAAGCTGAGTTTGCGAATGCATCCGCAGATGCCGAGCGAGCTACGCCGTGGCGCCCTGTTCTCTACCAATCTCAGCAAAGGTCTTGCCCTGTTCGGCAAGTTGCTTCAGGAGCGGCGCGGGCTGCCAGATCTCACCATGCTGACGGTGGAATTCACAGATGCGGTCGTAAACCCGTTTGAGACCTACGGAGTCGGCATACCACATCGGACCGCCACGATGGGCCGGGAATCCGTAGCCGTTGATATAAATAATGTCGATATCGGAAGCGCGCAACGCGTAGCCATCCTCCAAAATGCGCGCACCTTCGTTTACCAGAGCGTGGAGGCAGCGATCCTTTATTTCGGCGGCGGAGATTTGGCGCTGCGCAATGCCGGCTTCTTCGACCCACTTGCGAATGAGTTCTCCAACGGCTGGATCGGAGGCGGCGCGCCGCTGATCGTCATACTTGTACCAGCCCGCGCCGGTTTTCTGGCCGTACCGGCCGAGTTCACAAAGACGGTCTTCCACGAACGGCTGGCGAATGCCGGGCACTTCCAGGTGGCGATATTCCTTGCGGATGCGCCAGCCAACATCCAGACCTGCGAGGTCGCCAGTGGCGAGAGGTCCCATTGCCATTCCGAAATCGGAAAGAGCTTGGTCCACGGCTTCGACACCCGCACCCTCTTCGATGAGGAATTGAGCTTCGCGGCGGTAGGGGCCGAACATGCGGTTGCCGACGAAACCGCGGCAGTTGCCGACGAGCACGCCAACTTTGCCGAGCGTTTTTGAAAGCTGCATGCACGTGGCGACAACTTCTTTAGAAGAGGCTTTGCCGCGGACGATTTCCAGCAGCCGCATGACATTCGCTGGGCTGAAGAAATGCGTGCCGATAACGGATTCGGGCCGCGAAGTGGCTGATGCGATCTCATCAATGCTCAGGGTGGAGGTATTGCTCGCAAGGATGGCGCCCGGCTTGCACACGCGGTCCAATTGTTGGAAGACTTCCTTCTTGAGGGCCATGCCTTCGAAAACGGCTTCGATCACCAGGTCCACTTTTGAGAAATCGCCATAGGTGAGCGTGGGAGTGATGCGCTTGACACGCTCTTCCGCAACCTGCGGTGAGAAGCGCCCCCGCTTTACGGAATTCGCGTAATTAGACTGGATGGTGGCCAGCCCGCGATCGAGGGCGGCTTGGTCCGCCTCCTTGAGAAGCACGGGAATCCCGGCATTGGCGAGCACCATGGCGATACCGCCACCCATGGTGCCCGCGCCGACAACGGCGGCGGAACGAATGGGAATAGTCTTTGTCTCCTTGGGAATGTCTGGAATCTTGGCGATTTCTCTTTCGCTGAAGAAAACATGGATGAGCGATTTGGATTGTTCGGAAAACAGGCACTCGATAAAAAGCTTCTGCTCTACCTTGCAGCCTTCCTCGAACGGCATCTTCGTGGCAGCTTCCACGGCATCGATGGCCTTGGCCGGGGCCAGTAGACCTCGCTGTTTCTTCGCAGCCGTTTCACGCGCGTTGGAAAAGATCAGCACGTTCTCCGCGGCGTTTCCAAGCTTTTCATTCCGCTCGCGCGTCTTAGGTGCAGGTTTGCCGGATACCTCGCGGGCAAACGCAACTGCACCGCCGAGTAGGTCGCCTTCGATGACGCGATCGATGATGCCCAACTTCAGCGCTTCTTCGGCATTGACGGGATTGCCGCTCACGCACATTTCCACGGCTTTCGGCACGCCAGCGAGCCTTGGAAGACGTTGCGTGCCCGCCGCGCCGGGGATCAGGCCGAGCTTTACTTCGGGTTGGCCGAATTGCGCCGTGGCCAGTGCGACGCGATAGTGCCCGGCCATCGCCAGCTCCATCCCGCCGCCAAAAGCGGTTCCATGAATGGCAACGATCACCGACTTGGCGCTGTCTTCGATTTTCAACAGCAACGGAAGCAATCCCGCGCCACGCGGCTTGCCCGAGGTCATCTTGGTGAATTCTTTAATGTCCGCGCCGGCGACAAAGGTTCGGCCGCCTCCGATCAGGACTGTGGCTTTGACGCTGTCGTCCTGAGCGATCTTGTCCAGCGCCTCCGAAATGCCCTCCGGGACGCCGGGACTCAGGGCGTTGACCGGAGGATTGTTGATGGTGATGACGGCGATGCCGTTGTCGCTTGTGAGTTGCACGAGATCGGTCATAGGTGGACTTTTCTTGTTGAGTGATTGTACTTTACGCGCCTTTCGCGGAGACGCTGCCGGAATCGATCACCATCGAGGCGATGCGCTCACGGTGAAACGTGGCGTCGCCGAATGCCGTTTCTGACGCCTTCGCCCGGCGGTAGTAAAGGTGAAGATCGTTTTCCCAGGTGAAACCCATGCCGCCGTGAATCTGGATGCCATGATTGCCGACGCTCCGTGCGGCATCGCTGCAGTACATCTTGGCGATGGAGATGGCGGTTGCTGCGTCCGGCGCGTTTTCTTCCAATGCCCAGCCGGCGTAGTACACCGCGGAACGGGAGCTCTCGGTTTCCAGATACATGTCCGCACACTGATGCTGGACGGCTTGGAACATTCCGATGGGCTTGCCGAATTGTTTTCGAGTCTTGGCATACTCGACCGTCACATCGAGGGTCCGTTGCATGCCGCCCACCAATTCGGCGGCCAGTGCGGCGGTGGCGATGTCGAAAGCTCGTGGGAGATTTAGGTTGGAGCCGAGTTCTTCTGCCGGAGTATTGTTGAATTCGACGGTGTACAGCTTGCGGGTAAGGTCCATTCCGGACATCGGAGATATTGTGAGACCGCGAGAGTGGGCGTTCACCAGGAAGACCCCGTTGCGTGCAACGACGATAAGAAAATCGGCCACGGCGGCATCCGAGACAAAGAATTTCTGGCCGTTGAGCTTTCCATTGACGGCACTGAGTTGCACATCCCGTAGGTTCCAGCTTGCACCCGCTTCCAGAATCGCAACGGTCGAACGAACTTCTCCTTTGCAGATGGGCTCGAGATATTGTTTCTTGTGCGCGGGCGTGCCCACGGCGTCCAGAACA